>Ga0307380_10001209_pt1 | contig 38729 bp, 26 predicted proteins | sample UN3MG_FD_202239 | JGI IMG/M metagenome (GOLD analysis project Ga0307380, IMG submission 202239) | Soil microbial communities from Risofladan, Vaasa, Finland - UN-3 | ecosystem: Environmental > Terrestrial > Soil > Coastal area > Acid sulfate soil | place: Finland: Risofladan, Vaasa | collected...
GATTTGATCGAGGAACTGGAAGGGAAGGTCGAGAAAGGATGATAAACTATATGTCGATGGGATCGGAATACTGGGTGGGGGAAATAATGCCTTATTTGAGGTTAGCCACCTGAAACAGCGAAGAGCCTTTTATAACCTTAACTCCGCTGAAAGGGGGAATAGGTAGTCTGAGACGTAATCGAAAGCTATTGATTTCTGATATTACCTATCCCCCACTGTAACGAATAAAGGTGGATAAGCTTTCGATAGCGAACGGCTTGATCCTAATAAGCCGATTCCCTGATTTGCGGAGTTAAGGTTATAAATACCTTTCTAGCTCGATAATCCTTATGGTACGCGGCGGATTATACAGCTTCTTTTGCGGCTCACTGATGCTGATTAATCGATATCGGGCAATTGTCGATAGAGATTTACCAAGTATATAAGAACAGGTAGTTTGGTGGAAGAGGATTTTGGCCTCTTTAAGAGAGTTGGGTGGGGCAGTATGGATAACTTGCAAGTTTGTCGAATAGAATGTCATAGTACTATTCTTGCATGCATCTTACCGCCGCAGGCCTTTGCAGGAAGGCCCAGGGACCGCAAGGAATACGAATGCAGCCCATGGCAGAGGCCGAAAAGCCCAGAAGCACCAGGCCCCGGCAAAAGGCCCACTTTTCACCTCGATCTTCGCGGCCCCGGCTTCTCTCTTGCCCCTCCGTTCTCCTTTCGACATCATCAGAAGATCTGCGGCTCGTATTCCGCGAGATGGCACGGCGCACGGAGTTGCCGTGCTGGCTTTTCCTGCCTCTCTCAGGGGGACAATATCGGCACCGCATCGACATGCAAAGACTATTAACAAAAGAATTACAAAGGAAATATGCACAATGGACTTTGTCGATATCTACCCCTTTCTTGTCGCCCTGCTCATAGGCGCTCTTATCGGCCTGGAGCGCCAGCGCAGGCTGGTCGAGGATAAGGTCAGGGGCGTGGCGGGCCTTCGCACCTTCGTCTTGATTGCACTCCTGGGGTCATTATGTGCCACCCTGTCCATCCATTACGGCCCCGGCTTTGCCATCGCAGCCATGGCCACTTTTACCATCCTCGTAGCCGTAGGATATGCGTCCTCGATCAGTAATCTGGGTAGAGTCGATTTTACAGCCGCCGTAGCCGCCGTCCTCACCTTTGCCCTGGGAATGCTGGCCAGCTTTCCCGAGAGCATGCACTTAGCGGTGGCCCTTTCCATCATCACCACCGGGGTTTTGGCCACGCGAACCATCACCCATCACTATGTGGAAGTCCTGAGCGAGACGGATCTGCTCGATACCCTGAAGATGGGCATAATCGCCCTGGTGATCTATCCGCTCTTGCCCGAGACGCCCTTGGGCCCCTGGGGGGTGCTCAACCCCCGCCAGATATGGCTCTTTGTGGTGCTGGTGAGCCTAATCGGCTATGTGGGCTACATACTCATCCGCATCCTTGGCGCAGAGAAGGGCCTGAGCCTTACCGGCATCCTGGGCGGCCTGGTTTCCAGCACTGCCGTCACCTCTTCCATGGCCGCGGAGGTGAAAGTGAACAGGGAGATACTCTCCTCCGCAGTCTTCGCTACAGCCATCGCAAGCTGCACTATGTTCCCCAGAATCCTTTTCATCATACTGGTGATAAACAGGAATCTCTTCTTCGCTCTTCTCCCCCCTCTGCTGCTCATGACTTTAGTAGGCTCGACTCTGGCCTATTTACAGGTGAGAAAGAACGCTCCGCTAGGAAAGGGGGTGAAGGTAAAAGACCCCTTCCGCGTCATTCCTGCCCTGAAGTTCGGCGCATTCTTCGCCTTTGTGCTCGTCATCTCCAAGCTGGCCAACGTTTACTTCGGAGATGCGGGACTTTATGCCGCCGGCGTAGTTTCCGGCCTGGCTGATGTCGATGCTATAGCCCTGACCATGGCCTCTCTGGCCAAATCGACTCTTGTTCCCACCGTGGCCGTCACCACCATTACCCTGGCCGCCATAACCAACACATTGGTCAAGCTCTCCATAGCCTATGTACTGGGAACAAGGGAGTTTGGAAACAAAATGGCGAAAATCTTCCTGCCAACGGTACTGGTGGGGCTCGTTGCCATTTTTCTAATCTGAATTTCCATGATGGGAATACAGGAGAACAACCAGAGCAAAAAAAGCAAAAAGGAAATGCCAGGCAAGTGCAAAGCAATTGAGGTGATGCAAAGAAAAATGGGCCCGACGCGATTCGAACGCGTGATCCCCGCCGTGTAAGGGCGATGTCATAACCAGCTAGACCACGGGCCCTGCCCTTTCACCATTTTCCTCGTCGTATTAGATCTTATCGCTCCTATGCCTTTGCCCGGGCCAGGCGAGATCTAAAGAGATCTGCCTGGCCGGATCTTTCGGCTCAGGCCTTGCGATCCCGGATGAACATGCCGGTGCTCGTTTCATCCAGCAACTTCTCGGACGGTTTTTTCGTCACCAGGCTTACGATAATCATGACCGCTACCGATAGCGCAAATCCGTATATGCTGGGGTGCATGGGCAAGGGTGTGATGAACTTGGCGTAGTAGCTGAAGGCCAGTACACCCACCAGCCCTACAATCATTGACGCTAAAGCGCCCTCGCGAGTGGCCCGACGCCAGTACAACCCGGCAAATAGAGGCGTTACAAAGCAAGCCAGCATCACGCCTATTGCCATCCAGATCAACCAGGCCAATAGTTCAGGTGGATTGGACCAGGCCAAATAGAGCGTAATGACTGTGGAGACTCCAATGGCGACCCGGCTGAGCAGGGTGATGGACTTTTCTGAGGCATCTTTGTTGATGAACTGCTTATAGACATCCCAGCCCACGTAGCTGCCGATGGTGAGCATGAGGCGGTCCGTGGTGGACATGACTGCAGACAATACTATTACGGCTACCAATGGAGTGAAGATGGCCGGGAAGACATACTCCGCCGCCACGATGAAGCTGTAGTCTGAAGGATTGGCAACTCCAGTGGGCAGGGATATGAGACCTTCGCTGACCATAGATCGAGCGGCAAAACCGGTGATCTTGCACAGATACATGATCACGGCGTAGATGGCGAAGGCTGCCAGCGGTGCCCACTTGAAGTACTTGATGTCTCTTGCTGCCAGGACGTTGTTGACCACGTGGGGTGCCGCCGCCAGCCCGAAGGTGAGCAGGAAGAAGAAAGAAACCAGATATTCGGGTGTCAGGAAGGCGTACCCGGCATAGGGTGGATGCACCTGCGGATACCAAAGATGGGTCATGTTTACGTCTATGCCCGCCAGGACAACGTTGATGTGCTCTAAGCCTCCCGCACCGGCAATTACCACCGGCCCGACGAGCAGCACTCCTGCCAGTATCATTATTCCCTGAACCAGAGCGGCCATGCCTACAGCATAAAGTCCGCCCAGGATGGTGTAGGCCATGACTATGCCCGCGCCGATCACTAGAGCCCACTCATAGGGTATCTTGAACAGCCACGACAAGACCATGCTGATGGAGATGTACTGGCCCACCAGGTAGATGATGGAGATGAGAATGCCGATTATGGCCGAGGTACCGCGAATGCCTCGCGGGCTGTAGAAGCGGTGAGCGAAGTAGTCTTGTGCGGTCACGTAGCCCGTCTTGGAGGCAATGGAGTGCAGCTTGGTTCCGAAGAACAGTATGCAGACCGCAGCCGAGAGCGGCACGAAGATCTGTTCCCAGATGCTGGGCCAGCCGGTGGCGTAACCGAGGCCGGCGACACCCAGGATGGTCATGCCGCTGCAGATGCTGGCTACCACCAGGAGAGTAAAGGTCCAAAAGCCCAGATTCCTTCCTGCTACCAGGAAATCCTCTGAATTCTTGATCTTCTTTGAGGCTAAGGCTCCAATGGCCACCAGGCCGACGAAATATAGGATTATTATAATAGTGCCTATAAAATCCAAGCCGATCACCACCTCAAAGCCCAGAGCAAAAGCAATAGTGAGATGGACACAGGCACAATTATGACTCCAACGAAGGTATCAGTAGGCAAACCAATGATCAATAGAATCCCTCCCTAATGTGACGTGATAGCATGATACAAATTAGCATTTTATAAAGCTTTTCGATCAAGAGTGAGAAACTTTTATAGTGGGCATGCCTCTTTGAAAGGGATGAGCGAGCGACTTTCTCCAAGAGGTAGCGATTTAAAAAGACTATGCGATACTGCAGCAGAAGCCGTGGCATCAGCCGTAGAAGAGATGGTGGGCAGCTCCGCCAGCGGCCATATGGTCAAGATGGGCGCGGACGGCACACCCACCAAGAGCATCGACAGCGCCGCAGAGAATGCTGTTCTCGATACACTGCGCGCCTCGGGCCTGGGCTTTAAGGTGCTCAGCGAAGAGATCGGCGAGGTTTTAATCGGCGAGAAGCCCGACTATTTCCTTCACCTCGATCCCCTGGACGGCACCTTCAATGCCATAGCCGGTATTCCCTTTTATTCCGTCTCCATATACCTCTCCCAGGGTGATTTTCATTTCGGATATATCTGCGATCTGGCCCGCGGCGGCAGCTATTACGCAGAAGCAGGACGGGGCGCATATGCTAAGTCCGGCAGACGCTTGCAGGTATCGCCCAATGCCGACCTCTCGCATTTCAGCATCTCGGCTTACACCCTGCGGCCCCATACCGGCAGGATTGCAGGTATCGGTGACACTGTGCGCCGAATCCGCACATTGGGGAGCACCGCCCTGGAGATGGCCCTGGTCGCCTCGGGAAAGCTGGATGCCTTCGTGGATCTGCGGGGCATGATGCGTGTGGTGGATGTAGCAGCGGGAAAGATCATACTGGAGGAGGCGGGCGGGATTGTGACCGATGCGCGGGGATTTGAGCTTCATTTAGACTGCAATATGTGGCAGAGGAAGGATCTGATCGGCTCGAACGGCATGCGGCACGCTGACCTGCTGAAGCTCATCGGAGGGGGCCAAAATTAAGATCGGATTTGTCGCCCGGCAGCAGTCGGAATCCATCCGGCTGGCGCAGATGCTCATCTATCAGATCGAGTGCGAAGGGAAAGGCACAGTGATATTCGTAGACGAGGATATTGCGCTGCAGCTTGGCCGGCAGGGCACGAGCGTAGCGGAGATGGAGCGGCAGAAGGTGGACTTCATAGTCTCCGTGGGAGGAGATGGAACCATTCTACGCACCATCCACAAGATGGCAGATCCGGCGCCCCTCCTGGGTATAAACATGGGCACGCTGGGCTTTCTGGTGGATGTGGAGCCCAAAGACGCCATAGAGACTCTAATGCGGCTTTTATCCGGCTTTGATGTGGATGTGCGCTCTCGGCTCAAGTTGCTTCTCAATGGGGTATGCTTGCCTCGCGCCACCAACGAGATAGCCTTTCTCACGTCCAGTCCCGCCAAGATGATCGAATTTGAGATCATTGTGGACGGCGCTCTCATGGAGGACTTCCGGGCGGACGGGGTGATCATCGCCACCTCCACCGGTTCCACAGCCTATGCTATGTCCGCGGGCGGGCCCATTGTCGACCCGCGCGTGGACGCCATTGTTCTTGTTCCCATGGCTCCCTTCAAGCTCTCCTCTCGCCCTTGGGTGATTCCGGGAGACAGCGTCATCGAGGTTCGGCTCAAGCTGCCGGAAAAGGAGGCGCTGGTGGTGGTGGACGGCCAGACCTCGACTACCATATCTTCCCAGGATACAGTGGTCATAAGCAAGGCCAAGACCCCTGCCAGGTTTGTGAAGGTGGGAAGAGACGGATTTTACGCCAAGGTGAAGAGCAAGCTGACCTGAGACTTTCATGGCCCACAACCTTCCGATCTGTTAGCTTGGTACGAAGCACTCATGCCCGATTGGGCTTTTATGAGAGATGAAAAAAGAAAAATCTCCCTAATAAAATCTTAAGTTAGGGATTGTTGCACTGAACCCGGGGGATAAAAATATAATAAATTATAATAGTTTTTTGTCTATAATTAATCACCTAAATAGCTATCTATAAAATTATTCGACATTCATTCCTTACTGCGAAAACTCTCCTGGTCCAGGACAGGAGTTCATCCTCGAAAAACGAAAAAAACCGATGTGCAGTTCGGTTATTTCATAGAAATTCGAGGATTATACTCTTATTCTTATATATCATGATATCACTATACGATAAAAATTTTAAGTCCTGCGCCGGATGTATGCAACCATGGCAAGAGCGGTAAGAGCGGTGATGAATCCCACCGGATCGCTCATCTCGGTCGCTTTATTGCTGGGCATAATGGTGATGGACCCGTTGGATACTGTTTTAGGAGAAAAACCGCTTACATTGATCACTTCGAGATATGTTGTAACATTCTCTTTAACCGCCTGTTTAGATGCAAAGGAAAGATTGGCAGATCCACAGCTTGCAGGCAGCAGTACGCTAATCCTTCCTTCTCTCGGGTCAACCTGCCAGGAAGGATTGCATTCACCTGAGATGTCCGTGGGTTTGACGACTGTCGCATCATAGGAGATCTCTATCCTCTTTTCCTCGCCACTGGTTGGAGCTTCCAGGGGAATGGAGACCGTCTCTTTGGCGAAGCCCTCAGACGAGCCCAGTGATATGCCGAGCATCTCGTCATGGGTCACATTGAAAAATCCGCCAAATACCTGAATGGCATCAATGATGTTCTCTACCCTCACCCGGAGTTCGTATCTACCAGGTAAGGCCTCCACGCGTACCGCATGAGGTTCCAAAGCCTCTTCGCTTCCCTGCAAAGTATGATTGAAACCGCTCGGGACCGGCTTTCCATCGATGATGTCGAAGAATTGGATAACGCTCTTCCCAGGCTCTATTTGAAGGAACTTTTTGCGAGCGGTTTCGTTGGCCAGCATGGCATCGTAATCCATATTGACATTCAAGTTCTCGTATTCGCTGCGTGAGATGTAGTAGATAGATTTGCTGTCCAATATAGCGGCAATTCTTCCCGAAGAATCAAGCTTGACGCCTACCTGCACAAAAGGTGAAGACTGGTCCAAGTAAAGCAATCCCTGCACCATGCCGCTGCCTGAATCCAAGATAGGACTGTTATCATCACTTTGCTGCAACGTGGTTGCATTCCATTTCCAGGAAAACTTCCAAATCTCCCCCGATCCTTGCGCCAGCTTTGTGATGTCTCTGGAGAAGACGGTTCTATCGCTAGAATCTAGGATATCCGCAATGACCCTGCGAATCTCGGCGGCATGGACTACCATGGAAAAGTTAGCGGGTTCATGGGGTGTGGCATTGCCAAATATATCGATCTGCGGGGGGTTTGGTTTAGGAACAACATATCGTGCTGTATATAGATAGTATCGAAGGGTATCATTATCAGCTATCCGAATGTTCATTCCAGGCGCAATGGCGACGGTCGAGTCGCGATTAAGGTTAACGTTTTCATTGTTGACCATGGCGATCAGATTGGGTTTAATGGAAACGATCTCCATCTTCCCCATGTCAAGGCCAGGCTCGATGGGCAGAATATATTGATCGGAGATTTGGAAGATTCCGTCAATGACTGCAAAGCGCTGCGACCCATTATTAAAAGCATTGTTGACATGCACAATTATTATCGGCATGTCATCGACGTCGCCAATATCCTTTTTGTAGATGTATGTGGTGTTGGATTTTATCACAGAGCTGTCCACTTGTTTTTCGTTCTTCAGAAGCTGAAGGAAGATGCTGTCATTCCCTACATCAATGATCCGCATCTCATAGCCTTCCGCCAGAGTATAATTTCCTGCCAGGACTATTCCTCGTGGCTCTCTATCTATAAGCACCAAACCTAAATATTCATTTTCTAGCAGGCTCTTTGGGGCTTTTTGTCCTTCCAGGCTAGAATTATATCCTGCAAACCACTGGGTGCCAAGAAAGCTTATGACAAAATAGCGTCCCCACTGCTCGAATTCGAATTGCTTTGGCTGTATAAATGTAGTGTACTGAAATCCTTCTTGGACAACTGTGTTATTTGCCTCATCGATCTTGAGCTTGGAGGGGGGTGATACCTTCCTATCATTAACTCTATAGAGGATCAGGCTCTCAGAGCCCAGTGCCTTCTCTGGATCAAAATAAAATCCGTTGTAGTTTTCAAAATTCCAATAGGCAGTAGCAGATGAATTGTAGCTGCTAAAAAGAATAGGGATAGATGAACTGGAATTGAATGTCGGCCCTCGTATTTCATGAAGACCATAATTGAAGAAACCTCCTTCCGGATAATAAACTAGATCCGGATAATCAAGCACTACAATGACCAGATTGCTGGTAAGGGGGACTATAGTATTTCTGGTAAATTGGAGTGTTTTATCGTTCTGGAACTCAAAACCGCTCTCAGAGAGGTCTGTAAGCTTCATGTTGCCGAGCTTGCCTCCTTCAAAAAGCATGAAAATCGGCTCATCACTAACCTGAAAGATCCCATCCACCTCGGCAAATCCGGAATTCTCACTGCGCATGGCGTTGGCCAGATGAACCAGAATCTGCGGAATATCACCTACTTTGTAGACGAAAGTCCCTCCAATGTTCACCACAGACGAATACACGATTTTTCCATTCTTGAAAAGAACGAAATTTGCCACATCATTCTTCTCGGATATCTCCGCAATTGTTAGGACATAGCCTTCCTGGAGAGGAAGAGTCATGTTGTAGTCCAGAGTATGGATCTCTTTTTCGTCAAGGAGCACCTTTCTAAGCTCTCCTTTACCGAGCATGTTAACCTCCTTGGCGAATGAGCTTTCTGGATAGCCTACCAGGTAAGGCTGGCCAAGGAATGCCACTGCGTCATAGTTCCCCCAGAGCTTAAACTCGAACTGCCTGGGCCAGACCCGAGATGTATAGACAATATGGCCCTTCTCGGCGGTCCTTGCATCGATGTCAATGCGAAGCTGCTCTCCGCTCTGATCGGAGTCGAGATCATAAAAGAACCAACCGAAGTCATCAGCACGCCAGATTCCCTCGCCGTCGCTGAAGTGGCCTCGGACAAAGGCAGCTTCCACCGGATTTTGCGCCAAAGCGCCTGAAAGAAGCAAGGGAATTAAAGCCAGCATTGCCACCGTTGGCATAATCCAGATCGTTCTGATCTCTCTCACCTCTTCAAATCCATTTCTTAGGTAAGCTAGTGTTCATGCCCTACCAAAGGCTGAGCGGAGTTAGATGTCATCGATTAAACACGTTGCTATTTGAGAGTAAAGAGTACAATCCTGAAACCTTAAGGAAACTATATTGTAGCGCTGGAACCGATAAACATAATAGTGCAATATGGGAGATGGCAAGCATGTCGAAGCGAAACGATTTCAGCAAAGTGATGATCATCGGATCGGGCCCAATCGTCATCGGTCAGGCCTGCGAATTCGACTATTCCGGAACTCAAGCCTGCAAGGCGCTGCGGGGCCTGGGATACAAAATTGTTCTAGTGAACTCCAATCCTGCCACCATCATGACTGATCCTGCCATGGCCGATATCACCTATATCGAGCCACTGAATTTAGAAAGAATGGCACAGATCATTGAAAAGGAGAGGCCGGATGCCATTTTGCCGAATTTAGGCGGCCAGTCCGGCCTCAATTTAAGCTCTGAGCTTGCCCGTGCGGGGATCCTGGACAAATTCAAGGTGAAGGTAATCGGCGTGGAAATTGATGCCATCGAGCGAGGAGAGGATCGCATTGCCTTCAAAGAGACCATGAATAGCCTGGGCATCGATGTCCCAAAAAGCACCGCCGTTTACAGTGTCGAGGATGCGGTGAATGTGGCCGCAGAGCTTGAATATCCTGTTGTGGTGCGACCGGCCTATACCATGGGCGGTACCGGTGGCGGCCTGGTTTATAATGTGGAAGAGCTGCGCACCGTCGCAAGCAGAGGAATTGCGGCCAGCCTTATCGGCCAGATTCTGATTGAGGAGTCTGTGCTCGGCTGGGAGGAACTGGAGCTAGAAGTTGTACGCGATGCCAAGAACCAGATGATCACCGTCTGCTTTATTGAGAACGTCGACGCCATGGGGATTCATACGGGTGATTCCTATTGTACGGCGCCTATGCTGACGATTTCGCCGGCGCTGCAGAAGAAGCTGCAGGACTATTCCTACAAGATTGTGGAAGCGATCCGGGTCATTGGAGGGACTAATATCCAGTTCGCTCACGACCCGAAGACGGGAAGAATTGTTGTCATTGAAATCAATCCCCGTACCTCTCGCTCTTCTGCCTTGGCATCCAAAGCTACCGGCTTTCCCATCGCTCTCATCTCCGCCAAGCTGGCCTGCGGCATGACGCTTGACGAAATCCCCTATTGGCGGGATGGAAGCCTGGAGAAATACACGCCCTCCGGAGATTATGTTGTGGTGAAATTTCCGCGATGGGCATTCGAGAAATTCAGAGGCGTCCAGGACTTGCTGGGCACGCAGATGAAGGCTGTGGGCGAGGTCATGAGCATTGGCAAAACCTACAAAGAGGCATTTCAAAAGGCTATCCGGTCCCTGGAAAATGGGCGGTATGGGCTGGGCTATGCTCGGGACTATAATCAAAGGCCACTCTCAGAGCTTATGGAGATGCTGAAAAATGCAACATCTGAGCGTCAATTCATCATGTATGAGGCACTGAGAAAAGGCGCCAGCATCGAGCAGCTGCATGAACTAACCTACATCAAGTCCTGGTTTATCGAGCAAATGAAAGAGCTGGTGGATCTGGAAGAGAAGATCTGCAAGTACAAAGGGCAAATGCTCCCGGACGACCTTCTCCTTTTGGCCAAGAGAGACGGCTTTGCCGACAGGTACCTGGCAAAACTGCTCGCCATCCCTGAGGAGGAAATTAGGCTTGCCCGCCGCAGCCTGGGCATTGTAGAGGAATGGGAGCCGGTACCCGTCAGCGGGGTGGAAAATCAAGCTTATTATTATTCAACCTACAACGGATCAAAGATTGATAGATCAAATTCGAAGGGATCGATTCCCAGGGAACCGGAAAAGGTCGGCGGCAAGGGCCGGCATAAGGTTATGGTGCTGGGGGGAGGGCCCAATCGCATCGGCCAGGGGATTGAATTCGATTATTGCTGTGTTCATGCTGCATTTGCCCTTCGCGATCTGGGATATGAGACCATCATGGTCAACTGCAATCCGGAAACGGTCTCCACCGACTATGATACATCTGACAAGCTCTACTTCGAGCCTCTGACGGTAGAGGATGTCTTGAGCATCTATGAAGAGGAGAAGCCGGATGGGGTGATCGTTCAGTTTGGCGGCCAGACGCCGCTCAATATTGCCCGGGAGCTTGACGATGCCGGTGTGAAGATTCTGGGGACATCGGTGGACGCCATCGACCTGGCCGAGGATCGCGACAGGTTCCGCAAGATGATGGATAAGATGCAGATTCCCATGCCTGAGTCGGGCATGGCCAGCAGCCTGGAGGAGGCCAGAGAGGTCGCAAACCGGATAGGCTATCCGCTCATGGTGCGGCCTTCTTATGTCCTGGGCGGCCGGGGCATGGAGGTGATCCATGATGAAGAGATGCTGGAGCGGTATGTTCTGGCGGCAGTGGATGTTACCCCGGAGCGCCCCATTCTCATCGATCGTTTCCTTGACAATGCCCTGGAGATGGAAGCTGACGCCCTTTCTGATGGCAGTGAGGCGTTTGTTCCTGCCGTGATGGAGCATATCGAACTGGCAGGCATCCACTCCGGTGATTCTGCCTGTGTGATTCCGCCGGTAAGCATTCCTGCAAAGTGCCTGGAAACCCTCAAAGAGTATACGCAGAGGATTGCCAAAGAGCTGCATGTTGTCGGCTTGATGAATATGCAGTATGCCCTTGCCGGGGATACGGTTTATGTTCTGGAGGCCAATCCCAGGGCTTCGCGCACGGTGCCCCTGGTCTCGAAGGTGTGCAATATCTCCATGGCCCGTATCGCCACGGAGCTGATGATGGGCAAAAAGCTGCAGGACCTGAGGTTGACGGAGAAGAAGTTCTTGCACTTTGGGGTAAAGGAGTCTGTGTTTCCCTTTAATATGTTCCCTGAGGTTGACCCACTATTGGGCCCGGAGATGCGGTCAACCGGCGAGGTTTTAGGCCTGGCCGACTCTTTTCCCATGGCATTTTACAAGGCCGAGGAAGCGGCCAGACAGACCCTTCCTGATAGGGGGTGCGTACTGATAACTGTTGCCGGCAAAGATCGGCAGGGGGCGCTCAGTGTAGCCCAGCAGTTCGCCAATCTTGGCTTTGAGATCAGGGCCACGCAGGGGACCCATGAGTTCCTGGCAGCCAATGGGGTGAAGACGGATCTGATTCTCAAGCTGCATGAAGGCCGGCCCAATATCGACGATGCCATCAAGAACGGGCAGATTCAGCTCGTCATCAACACGCCCATCGGCAAAGCCAGCCAGTATGACGACTCTTATATCCGCAAGGCGGCTATCAAGTACAAAGTGCCGTATATCACCACTATTGCTGCCGCTTCGGCTGCTGCCAAAGGGATTGCCGCCTTTGCAAAGGGCAGATCGGGAGTAAAATCGCTTCAGGAATATCATGCCGAGATCAGGTAGAATGAGATTTAGGCTGAAATTGAGGCGGAGACAATTGGCCTATCTTTCCTACTAAAATGGAACGCGAAATGAAGAAAGGCGAAATGAAGGCTCATACCGCCTTTTTTTAAATTTTTCATTTATCCAAGGGCAACTTTGTCCTGCTCAGAGGTATAACTTTGAATGTAATTTTGGAATTTCTAACTTGAAGGCTGAAAGCAGCTTAAAAATCAAACAGAGACTTCTGCTTCTGCTCTTTGGGCGCCTCGCTGAAGCTAAAAAGATTGCTCTGCCCTCTTCCGGCGCAGAGCCGGTCCTTGGTGACCCCAAAGCTCTCGAAGATGCGTAGCACGGGCGGCAAGATCTGCTTTTCCACGTAGTACTCTGTGTCCAGTGGCAGGTTGTTTTCTAAAACAAAGGCAGGGTCCTCTGCTCGGTCTACGAACAGCTCTTTGCTCTTTTTTCTCCTCTTTCCCTGGACGATGACAAAGGGCACCCTGTCGCCCACGCCCGGCACGGTGCCGCCGCGTTCTTTGATCTTCTCCACCAGTTGAACATGCGGCTGCTTGTTTTTGTAGGAGCTGAAGCTCTTGGTGTAGCGGCGAGTGAGTGTCAGCTCCTGCAAGATCCCCGGATCCTGGGAAAGATCCAGATTCTGCAGTCGCCCCACCACACAGCGCACATGATCCACTGCCTCGTCTACCTTACCCTCTTTGAGGACCAGCTCCAGGCAGGTCTTGAGGGTCTTCGAGGTCAGATCGCACCAATCTCTTCGCACCGTCTCCATGCCTCTTACCTTGATTTTGTCCTTCCAGCCGTCGCCCACCGGCTCGAAGACCCAGAGAGCGTAGCGTTTCTTCGCCAGGAAGATGCCGCGCCGGGCGAAGGCCTCGAAGACCAGTTCCATGGGCTCGGGAAGTGAGGAGGTGACAGTTTCTGCAATCTTTCTGCCGATCAGCTCAGCATCCTCCAGCGAGATTGCCTCCGCCCGCGGCCCGGAAGGCCGCAGCCGCACAAAGACGCTGTCCGTGTCTCCATAGACTACAGAGAGGTCAAAGCATTTCTCTGCCGCCTTTCCGAAAGGCAGAGCATCCTTGAAGACCACCTCTCCATCAATAACATAGACCGAGACGATCTCGTCGATGATCTTCTTGGTGCGCAGGATGTTCTCACGGCCAAATGAAGTGACTGCATTGGCCAGTGCCAGGCTGTAGAGCCGGGCGCGGGCATAGCCCGAGTAGCCATAAAAGCTGTTGAGCAGAATCTTCATGGCGTACTGCTTGGCATCTAAAAAGCGGCGCTCATCGTCGCTTGCCTTTTTCATTAGCTTTTTGGTCTTGGTCCTTTCATCGAGCAGCTCTCGTAAGACTGCAGGCACGATGCCGGGCAAGACCTGGGAAGAGACGAACCTGCCTTTAGAGGGGGCAGTTATGATGTTTTCGCTTATGTCCGCCTTTACCGCATTGTCATCGGCCGGCGAGCCCTGTTTTAATACGGTCGAGTAGCAGAGGTTATGGGCCATCATGATGGTGGGATAGAGGGACTTGTAGTCTAAGATGACCACATCTTCCACCAGCCCTTTCTCCGGCACCAGAACGGCCCCCCCTTTCAGGTCTTCGTTCTCAAGATGGCGCTCGTCCGAGACGGCCGAATCGGGTTTGGGTGGCACCACCCGTTTCCTTTCGCGGAAGCGGCGCAAGAGCAGATTCTCCACCATGCCGGACTGCCCGCCGTTCACGGTATCCTGCAGCAATGAGCCGCTGGCCTGGGAGAGAGCTATGTACTTGTCCATGAGCCGCAGGTCGAGCAGCATGTGCAGAGCCAGTACGGCATCTCGTCGGGAGTAGCTGATGAAGCGGCGCAGACCTTCGCCATCGCCTCCTTCTGCCCAAAGAGTCTCGATCTCATTGGGGTTCACATCGTACTTCTCCATCTTGAGAAGCTCGGCAGCCGCGTTTCTAAGGGTGTACTGCTTGAGGCTGTAGGAGGAGCGGATGATGGGCAGAAGGTCCACCACTACCCGCCCGTTAACGGAGACGTCGGTTCTGTTAACGATCTTTCTTATATACCAGGAGTTGCCGTCCCGGCCCACCCGCGCCTCGACGTGCTTTTGTCTGGCTCTCTCCTGCAAATAGGGAAAATCGAACTCATTGGAGTTGTAGCCGGCCAGGATATCCGGATTGTAGCCCTGAATGATGGCGACAAACTGGGCTAAGAGATCGTACTCATCCTGGCAGGCTCGTGTGTCCGGTCGAGGACAGTCGATATTCTTTCCCACCAGCACCAGGTCCTTATTGCCCTGATATTCCGGCTCAAAGGCCATGCTGATTAAAATGACGGGCGAATTTTCCGCTTTGGGCATCTCTCCATGATCGGGCAGGCACTCGATGTCAAAGCTCATAAAGCGCAGCGGTGCATTGGCCTCATGCTGCACAGGATGCAGGGACTCTACGTTTACCAGTGGTAGTGCAGAGGTGGACGTCGCTGTGGAGGCCTGCTGGCCCGCGGTCCATTCCGGCAGGGGCACCTCCACCCATCCCATGCCTCCTAAGGACTGGTCGATGAGAAACCTGTTCTTAAAGAGAATGTCGGTCTCGTAGACGGCCTTGATGCCTGCCACCTCTTTTGCCCTTTCCCTGAGACTTCTCACCTCTTTTGGGTCGTGGGTGGTGATTTTGAGCATTTTTGTTGGGGTGGCCTGAAAGCCGATGGGCTCAAAGCGCTCCACTACCTCCACATCCAGTCCCAGTGCAGAAAGCTCCTCAATGGCGCTCTCAAGAAGCCCTTCCTCAACACCCGCATAAAAGTAGGGGCGAAAGCCAGCCACACGGCAGGTAACACTCTTCCCCTCCGGGGTGGTGCCGAAGAGCTGCACCAGAGGTTCTCTCTTGGAATCGTAGGTGTAGTTGGCGTCCAGGATCTGGAAGATCATTGTTTATAAATGTAAATTTCGCCTTAAATAGCTAATTGTGCCTGGGTGAGAGTGCAAAACTGGAGCATTAAAACTAAATATGTAAGTGAAAGAGGAGGTCAGGTGGATGCTGGTATCGGATTGGTCCTGTATTTGCAAAGCTTTCCCTGGGCACTTCCTCTGATGAAGCTGGCATCGTTTCTTGGCACAAAAGAGTTCTTTTTGCTCCTCCTGCCTGCCGTCTACTGGTGCTACAGTGCCGCCCTGGGCTTTCGTCTGGGCCTGATCCTGACCGTTAGCTACGGCATTAATGTCATCCTGAAAGCTTTCTGGCACAGCCCTCGACCCTACTGGGTGAGCCGGGAGGTCGAGATTTGGGCAAGAGAGCCGAGTTTTGGCCTGCCCTCCGGACATGCGCAAATCTCCGTCTCTTTCTGGGGGCTATTGGCCTGCCGCTTGCATAGCTCTCGTGCCTGTGCGGCAGCCATCTTGCTCTCCCTGCTCATCGGTCTCTCCCGCATCTATCTGGGTGTGCATTTTCCCCAGGATGTGATAGCGGGATGGATTGTCGGGGCCGGGCTGTTGGGGGCCTTTCTCTACGGCGAGTCGCATCTGAGCGAAAGGCTCTCCCGGCAATCCCTTAAAATGCAGATCATAATTTCGCTGGCCGCATCACTGGCAATGCTCGGCTTTTTTGCGCTGAGCCGATCTGCTCTTGAGAGCTGGCAAATGCCGGAGCTGTGGGCTGCTTATGATCTGGCCGAAACGGTTGTGCCCGTCGATCCGCTAAGCGCCGGGGACGTCTTGCAGGCAGCAGGCCTGCTCTTCGGCATGGCCAGCGGATACGCTCTTTTGCAGCAGCAGGGCGGCTTTTCCGCGGAAGGGCCCGTTCGCCAGAGGGTGGTGCGATATCTTCTGGGAATAGCTGGACTTGTTGCCATCTGGTATGGACTGGGGACGATCTCTTCCTTTGCCTGGGCAGTGTCTTACCTGCGGGCAATGCTGGCCGGGCTTTGGGTGGCATTCATCGCGCCGCTATGCTTCCAGAAAGCGGGGCTTGCAGAAAAATGCGCATCGAGCCAGGTCGATATTTAAAAGGCCTGGCAGAAAATGAAATTTGACCGGAAAAGATTCCGGCCAATTAGAGAATAGAAATCAGGATGCTTCCCGCACCGGCCCCAGCTCGGCCTCCATTTTGTCCAAGAACAGCTCCATCAAGCCCTGAAGTTGGGAAAATTGGTCCGGCGGAGCCAACAGCTCTTCCGCTGTTTGCACATACGGCCCCTCGGTCAGCTCATCGGCACAATTGTGGAGTAGACTGGCGATGCCGCTCTGGGATGACTCCAGATGAAATTGCAGACCAATTGCTTTCCCCATCATAAATGCCTGATTTGGGCAGGCCCGGCTCTCTGCTGTACGCAGCGCGCCGGGAGGGATCTCGAAGGTATCGCCATGCCAGTGCAGTGCTGTAAACCTCTCGGGCAAGACGGCGAAGATCGGTGAGGCTTTTCCCTCTTCTGCAAGCTTAACCGGGAACCAGCCGATCTCCCTGTACTCGTTTCTTCGCACTTTGCCTCCCAGCACATCGGCCATGAGCTGAGCGCCCAGGCAGATGCCCAGAACGATCTTGTCGCCTGCTATGGCTTGACTGATAAACTCCTTCTCCCTCTCTAGCCAGGGGTATTTGTCCAGCTCATAGATATTCATAGGACCGCCCATGATTATCAGCCAGTCGAAATGGGCGATTTCCGGTAGTTTCTCATCCAAAAATAGCTGCGTGCGGGTGAGATCATGGCCTCGGGATTTGGCCCAGGCCTCGATATTGGCCGGGCCCTCGAAGGGTACATGTTGGAGGTAGTGAATTTTCATGGCGATCGCCTCTTTTTGCATTGCTCTTTTCCAGGATTAATAATTTGACCTTCCCTGTCCGGAAAGGATTGTCTCATGAGCCGCAACGGATTCGGCTCAGATGTGAAAGGCGTTTTCGACTGCAACTTGCTTCAAGGTTCCTGCTATTGTCATGTTTCCAAGGTAGGACGGAACCTTAGCCCTTTTTGGCAAGGTGACTATCCCAAAGAAGCGTGATCTTTCTGCAATGCTTCCGCTTGTTTCAATAAGATGTCATGGATGTTGGTTAGATTATGCCGCCGCGGGTTTGATTATCGCTAGCGTCTCCAACAAAACCATAGAGGCGAGAGGGACACAGAGATAACATAACCACTACCTTACCCACACGAGATCGCGAGGATCTGATTTTGTCCTCAGTTCGCCGAAGCCGTAGAGGCGCAACCGCTATGAAGGACACCGCACTTTGAGCCGGATGGTGGGCTGGGCCGCCCGGAGTGTGAGAGAAATCATCTCAGGCGAACTTGCTCCCAGGGGCAGTGCAGTTGGTATCGATGCATTTTAGGGTAGGCAATAAAAACCTCCTGCTGATCTTGGATCAGCTGCTTTTCCTCTCCAGCCTTTGCCGATCCTCTTGGGCTTGGGCCACCATTGGACTGCCCAATTCCGTGAAGACAGACTCTGCTTGCCGAATCAGTTCCAGAGCTTTATCCAAATTTCCTTCCTTCTCTTCAAGTAAAGACAATTGGGCCAGGGTTAAAGCAATGCCGCTCTTGTCCCCCAGATCTCGAGATATTTTTAGGCTCTCCTGATAGAGCCGTCTGGCTTCGTCCAGATCGCCCGTGACGTAAGCAAGATTGCCGAGCTGGCCAAGCGACGTGGAAACTCCGCTCTTATCTCCTAAATCTTGAGAGATTTTCAGGCTCTTTTGGTAGAACCGTCTGGCTTCGGCAAGATCGCCTGTGTCCTGGGCTAGCATGCCAAGTTGGTGAAGCGAACTGGAAACTCCGCTCTTATCTCCTAAATCTTGAGAGATTTTCAGGCTCTCTTGGTAGAGCCGTCTGGCTTCGGCAAGATCGCCTGTGTCCTGGGCCAGCATGCCTAGTTGGCCAAGCGACGTGGAAACTCCGCTCTTGTCTCCAAGATCTTGTTTGATTTTCAAGCTCTCTTGGTAGAGTCGTCTGGCTTCGGCAAGATCGCCAGTGACATAAGCCAGATTGCCAAGTTGGTGAAGCGAACTGGAAACTCCGCTCTTGTCTCCAAGATCTTGTTTGATTTTCAAGCTCTCCTGGTAGAGCCGTCTGGCTTCGGCAAGATCGCCTGTGTCCTGGGCTAGCATGCCTAGTTGGTGAAACGACTTAGAAACTCCGCTCTTGTCTCCTAAATCTTGAGAGATTTTCAGACTCTCTTGGTAGAGCCGTCTGGCTTCGGCAAGATCGCCAGTGACATAAGCCAGATTGCCAAGTTGGTGAAGCGAACTGGAAACTCCGCTCTTGTCTCCTAAATCGTGTTTGATTTTCAGGCTCTTTTGGTAGAACCGTCTGGCTTCGGCAAGATCATCCGCGGCCTGGGCTAGCATGCCAAGTTGGTGAAGCGACTTAGAAACTCCGCTCTTGTCTCCTAAATCTTGAGAGATTTTCAGGCTCTCTTGGTAGAGCCGTCTGGCTTCGGCAAGATCGCCAGTGACATAAGCCAGATTGCCGAGCTGGCCAAGCGACGTGGAAACTCCGCTCTTGTCTCCTAAATCTTGAGAGATTTTCAGGCCCTTCTGGTTTAGCCTATGGGCCTCATCATATTCCCCAAGCAAATAACGAAGATTACCCAAGGTACGAAGAACATTAGCCAGGGATCGATCCCCTCCCTCCCCGCGTGGCAACTCCAGGTAATCCCTAATCAGCCCTTCTAGGGCCGAGGCTTTTTCTATCTTCTCCGACAAGCTTAAGCGGTCTGAAAACGAATCCGCCATGACCATCTTCTCCACGGCGGCGATTATTCTTAATTCAGGAGATAATTCGAATACACCGCTGCGCCATCCCCAAAAATCCGGAGCTTCCCTGGCCAGACGAGTCAGAGCATAATCTGGCAGCCAGATAAGAACGGGACCAGAGAAGGATTTAGGAAAATTATCGCGAGACTGATTCAGCTCGTCGAGAGCTAGTGCTGGACCCTCCGAGGGCACAGAATGCTCAAAGCCTAAGACCATGACTGCTCTTTTTCCAGCATAATCAGCTTTATCCGCTTCCAGTGCTTGCAGGATGGCTCTCCTCAAGCTCGAAACAGGCCCCATTAGCACCAATGTGATAATTTTTGCTTCACCTGCCAGTATTTCCCTCAGTTTGGCCGCCATCTGGCGACTCTGAATAGGCTGGTTGCACTTGACAAAGCCCAGGCGAAAGCCCTCTGCCAGACGGATGAGGCTTGCCATTTGAAGCAATATATCCTGATTTTGAGGTGATATTTCCGCTTCACCTAAGAGAGGTTGCTGCGGGGAAAAGTTCGCGCTAGCCGGTTCCGTCTTGACCGCGAACTTACTCAATTTGTCTCCAGGCATCCTTGAACTCCGCCAGCTCTTTCACAGCAGGATGAACATCGCACCAGCGCTCTCCATTCATATACTCCAGCACGCTAAGATTGTAAAGCATAGCCTGGTGCTGAGTATCATTTCGTACCTGCTTATTTTTGGTCACTTTAGCCAGAAGATTGAAATGCTCGTCAGGCACCATGCGCCCGTATTCATTTACCAGCCGTCTAAAAGCTCGTTCTGCTATTGTCTGATCAATAGGAGTTTTTCCACCACTCGCCTGGGCCAACTCGATGGTGTATGCCAGAAGCCGGACAAAGTCCCGCAGAACTCCACCACTTTTTTCTGCCAAATGCTTCACCACATCACAGGCAAATAGATGCTGAACATCTACCCTTTCCTTTGCTACTTTGCAAAGAAGATCTTTTCCCATCTCGCAGGGGGTTCCGTCCTTTTCCTGCACCTTGATCATTGGCAGGACGACATAGTTAGGAAAGGCGCCTGTCAATTGGGTTTCTTTGGGCGAGTAGAACATGGATATCGGCACAGTGTAAATCATGTATGCATCAAGGGCTTTGAGCTGCTCGGCATGATCCAGATAAAGAGCATCATGAGTGGTTCTTCCTTTTTCTCCATCCATATCCCTGAGAACGATTCTGTCCAGGTTATCTATTATCAGTACAATATCACGAAATCCTTTCTTTTTAATCTCAGGAAGAGCAGCTTGAATGAATTCATTCATACGGGCAATGAGCTGATAAACCTGCGGCTCCAGCCTTTCGCGAATAGTCTGTCGGCTCTTCTGACCAGTACGGATTTGACCTGTGATCTTCGCAAACATTTTGGCAATAATTGGCAGTAGTACAGGAGCTTTCATTCCAAGTTCAAATTCAGTAGCTAGAGTCTTTGTGATTTCCTCTTCATTACTAGACTCATAGACCACATCTGCAAACCACATCAGAATGCCCTTCATCAGCCTTGGATCTATCTGGATATCTTTTTCTGCCAGGGCCCGCTCCAGACGCTTGATGATTGCCACAAGGAGGTCCGTGTATACCAGATCCCCTACATCGAGATCCTCATCGACCGCAAAGTAAACAACTAAGAACTTCCTCTCTTCTAGATCCTTTGCTAAACGCAGTAATTCCGTTGATTTTCCGCATCCTCTATGGCCGCTGATCAATTGGGTCATGGGACGTTCTGAATTGTCAATGCGCCATGCTAAGGTGCTTACAATATCTCCATCTTCCCCCCTAGCAGGACTACAATCCACGTATCGAGGATCGCCGCTTTGCAAAGGATCAAGCGTCACGGCGTTGTAGGCATCCTTGAGGTCTGTCGCTCGATGATTCCCAGTCATCTATAAGAGTTATTCTTTGATTTTCGTATATAGTTTGCTCTGGTAAGAGGAAGCATCAAATGGCTCAATGATCTATTTGGCTTAAGGGTTCAAGAAGGTGTCTTCGAACATAATGAGTACGAGTAGAATAGAAAATATGATAGTTGAGGCGAATTAAGAGAAAAAATGGTTAAAAGAGTGAAGGCCTCATATCGCCCCGCCCCCTCTCTCCTTTGTCCTCACCCTTACCACGTCCTCAACCGGGTAGATGAAGATCTTGCCGTCCCCAGCTTCGCCCGTTTGAGCATACTCGCAGATGACGTCGATGACCGTCTCAGCATCCTTGTCATCGATCACCATTTCCAGCTTTATCTTTGGGAGGAACTCCACCCGGTAGCCTCCGGCCCGCCACTGCAGGGAGATGCCCTTCTGCCGGCCCCGGCCCTTGACCTCGGTGACGGTCATTCCCGAAAAGCCCTTCTTGTCGAGCTTGTCTCTCAGAATGTACAGCTTTTCAGGCCGAACTATGGCTTCAATCTTCTTCATCTTCCCCACCTCACATGTAAGCGCCTTCGCCGTGCTGGCTGATGTCCAGGCCCACCGATTCTTCCTCATCCCGCACGCGCAGGCCCATGAGGGCGTCGATGATTTTGGCCAGGCCAAAGGTAACGACAAAGGAGTAGCCCCAGGTGACGGCTATAGCCATGAGCTGCACCAGCACCTGATGGGAGTTTCCTGCCAGAAGGCCAGTGGCCCCGATGGTGGCGAAGATGCCTGTAGCCAGGACGCCCCAGGTGCTGCCGATGCCGTGACAGGCTAAAACGTCTAGCGAGTCGTCCACCCTGCCGCTGCCCCTGATGAGTATGATGGCATAGTAACCGACGACTGCTGCCACGATACCGATGGGAATTGCGGCCAGAGGCGTCACGAAGCCGGCCGCAGGCGTTATCGCCGCCAGCCCGGCTACAGCTCCCGTGACGATCCCGAGAGCAGAGGGCGCCCTCTGCCTCCAGGAGAGGAACATCCAGGTGGTAGCCGCAGCCGCTGCGGAGGTATTGGTAGTGACGAAGGCGTTGGCGGCTATGCCGTCGGCCGCCAGAGCGGAGCCGGCGTTGAAGCCGAACCATCCGAACCAGAGCAGGGCCGCGCCCATGACTGTGGTGGGAATGTTATGCGGCTCCATGGGGTCGGTGCCAAAGCCCTTACGAGCGCCTATCACCATGGCCACGGCCAGAGCTGAGACTCCGGCGGTGATGTGCACCACTATTCCGCCTGCAAAGTCCAGAACCCCCAATTGCTGCAGCCAGCCCCCGCCCCAGACCCAGTGGGCCACAGGATCGTAGACCAGAGTAGCCCAGGCCAATGAGAAGACGAGAAAAGAGCTGAACTTGATTCTCTCCACGTAGCTGCCTGTGATCAAAGAGACGGTGATGATGGCGAACATGGCCTGAAAGATCATGAAGGTGAGTGAGGGAATGGTCAGGCCCTCTTTGACACCCATGCCAACTCCGGTCAGGCCCAGAAAGTCCAGGCCGCCGATGAGGCCGGAGACGTCCTTTCCGAAGGCTAGCGTGTATCCGTACAAGATCCACTGCAAGCTTATGATGCCCATCACGGCAAAGCTGAAGATGATCGTAGAGATGGCGTTCTTCTTTCTGACCATGCCGCCATAAAAGAGGCCCACGCCGGGAATCATGATCAAGACGAGGGCGGCGCTGATAAGCACCCAGGCATTGTCTGCAGCATTTATGGCGGCCTCATCCGCGGAGGCCGTGCCTGCCAGCAGAGCTGATAATATCAAAGAGCATACGAGTAGTGATCGGAATGATAGCAATGTTACCACCATTGAGTAAGACAAAAGCCGAATTAATAAGCATATTTAGGAAATAGTATGCGGTATTCATACAAAATGTGAAAAGATCCTAAATCAGATTTCATAAGATTTATGAAAACATCTTAACAGAGGGCGGTGATGGCGGATCTTGCTTGCAGTATCCTGCTTGTGCAAACCCCTGCTTGCTGCAACCTCAATTCGCAGAGCCTGCCGCTTCCCTGGCAAGCTTTTGCTTTCTCTTCTCCTCCTTCTTTCTCTCCACTCGGTACTCCTGAAAGATGCTCTCCAGCCGCTCCGCTTGCTGCCTGGCCCGGCGCTCTTTCATCTCCTCTTCCCAGGCAGCCTGGGCAGTCAATACATCCTCCGGTCGCACGAAGGGCATGTTATTGATCATCTGCACAGGCAGATCTTTGCAGGAGAAGACGGGGATACCCAGATCCAGGAAGTGCTCACGCATGGCAGGGGCCATCTCGCCTTCCGCTACCAATCCGGAAATTTCCTTTTCCATAAGAAGCTCAACCGTGCTCTTTCCGCCGCCACTGGCATCCTCCAGAAAAATCAGATCCCCCTTTTCCAGACCGTATTGCTCTACGACAAGCTGCACGGCCTCGCGGTTAAAGGCAGCCAGAGGCTTGAGCGTCAGGAGGCCCCGCGTCTCCTCAATCATCTCTGCCTTCTTCTGGCGCGTTAGGGTCTTCTTCAGTTTTTTGATGTGCTTTCTCTCCGAGCGCAGCACCGACCGCAGGCGTGCTATCTCTTTGTCTCGGATCTTGATCTCATGCTGCCGCTTGATCTCGCGAGCTGTCTTATCCCGCAGGCGATCGAGTTTGCCGTTTGTAACCCTCTGGGTGGCATCTTTCTCAGCCAGCCCGGCCTTAAGCTCATCCACATAAGAGCGCAGCGTCCTGACCTGCTCGGCAAGCTGCTGATTTTGCAGGCGCAGGGCTGAGACATCGGGTGAGGTGCCAGGAGCGGTGCCAGGAGAGATACCAGGAGGGGCTTGCACCCCCTCCGGTTGTGCCGCCTGCCTGGCCGGGGGAGCTGAAGGAGGCAAGAATTCGGCGATGGCATTTTCTATGGAATAGCCCCGCACAACCAGCGCTTTCACCTCGTCGGGATCGATCTCGACGGGGACCTTCTTTACTACCAGCAAGAACTTGTTCCTGTATTTTTTAAAAGCGCTTATGGCCGCCGCTAAAGCATCGCGCTCATGATCATTCTTGTAGCCAAACTCCTTTCCCAGAGCGATCTTCTCTTCCGCGGGAATGTCCCCGCCTGGAGAGAAGAGAACGGCATTAAAGGCTCGCTTGACCTTCTCAACGCCGCCAGGAGTAGGGAAGACATCTGTAGCGACAACAAGCGGCCGTCCTCGGGCGGCGATCCATTCAATCACATCCGAGGAGGACATAGATCGGGAGCTGATCAGGTCCACCAGCTCGCCGCTAAGGTTCAGAGCGGCGATGCCGGTCGTCGTTCCCGGGTCCAGGCCCACGATGATATATCCGCGCCTTTGCATAAGTGGTTTGTACTGCAGCTCAGGCCGCTCCATGCTCTGCACCAAAAGCTGTGCATCACTGTAGTAGCCGGGGTTGATATGCACCTTTTCCCGGGACGCTTCCACCACGAACTCGGCCCGGGTATAGCCGCCCAGGCCCTCAACGGCCCGAGATGTGTATTGCAGCCCTGCCTCGCGTAGCTGCTTTTCTACCTCGCGCGCGAGACCCATCACTGCGCCGTGAATCTTGCGAGTGTAGCGATTCTGGCTCCAACCGCCCCGGCCCAGCGAGCGGCGCCTGCTCACCTTAATCCATGTCCTCTCCTGGAAAGCAGAGAGAACATCTCCTACGCCCCTGGCCGCCAGCCGGGCACAGGCCTCCGCCTCTTGCAAGGGCTTGGTGCGGTCGAAGGTGATGCCGTGATAGCGGGCCAGCTTGATCAGGGACTCGGGGTGAGTCGCCCCCGTCACCTGTACTACCTTGGTAGCAGGTGGCATCCTCCGCAGGATATTGATCAGCTCTCTTCGATCAGAGGCCAGCTCGTGGACGTTGTCCATGGCCACAATCTCTGGCTGCCGATCCCTGATGAACCGGATCAGCTTATGCCGGCTGATCATGTGAAAGCTGGTGACATCCCCCCCATCCAGAATCACCAGAGAGTAGCTTGGCGGCCTTCTGCTTACAGGCGATCCGCTGGCGATGTCCACACCAAATATGCTCAACGGTTCTCTGCCTCCCGGACGCGCGAGAGCGCCCTTTCCAGTGGCATTTCTATCCTGTATTTTCGCTCGAAGAAGCGCAAGACGTTGACCAGGTCCCTCTCCAATAGCTCCTGGGCATGGGGGTGAGTGACCTCTACTGCCTGAGGCCAGTCGATGATCTTAGGGCCGGACTCATCCACCATTACGTTAAACTCGGAAAGGTCGGCGTGAATGATGCCCAGCCTCCGGGCCTTTCCCACCTCGACTAAGATCATGTTCAGTCCGTTCTCGGGATCGGAGAGCGTGATCCGATTAAGGGCAGGGCCGCTCACAAATTCCATGGCCAGAGCATGGCGGCTTACAGCAACCGGTCGGGGAATGGATACTATTGGATAGAGCTTCTCCATGATTTGAAACTCGTGGCGAGCTGCCAGAGCGGCGGCATAAATCCAGGGCACTTTGGGTTGGTCGGTGAGATGATCGCGCAGGCGGCGCACATGTTTGAAGCTGGTTCTTCCCTGGCGATGGAACTTGATGGCCAGAGGCATCTCTCCCAGGGCTTCGTATACCACCGACTCTTTGCCCACCCCTATTTTCTCTCCAAAGGCTTTCAATGTCCCTCGTTTCACAAAATCGGACAGTGCCAGAAGATCGTAGGCATCAAAGTCTATGCGGTAGCCGAGGTAGTGCATGCTCTCTCGCTCTACCAGCTTCTTTTCAAAAAGTTGGCCCAGCCGAAACTCCACCTTGCGGACCGGCAGGCCTGATAGCTCTGAGATCACAAAGGATGGGACCCACTCGTGAGTCTTCATCCCGGTCTCAATAGCACTGAGCAGGATGCGGTCCTCCTTGCTCAGGCCTAAGAATGCTTCAGCCAAATTTTCCACAGATACTATTATGTAATTATTTTAGCTAAAGCTTTGCCCTCTATTTCTGATAGCTTTTGGCGCGGCTCTCCAGGTTGGGATCCTGGAGGGTCTGCATTACATAATCGGCAAACTGAGTGCCCGTTGCCCCATCGGCCCGTCCAGTCAGGACAACCTTCTTCTCAAGCTGGCCGCAGATATCAAGGGCCATCTCCATCTTATTTGCCTGGTTCACAAAGCCGATGTGCCGCAGCAGCATGACGCAAGCTCGCATCATACTGGCTGGGTCGGCAAAGCCGGCTCTGCCTTCCTCTACCATGCGCGGGGCCGAGCCGTGGATGGCTTCGAACATGGCATAGCGCTTGCCGATGTTGGCGCTTCCGGCCGTTCCCACTCCGCCCTGAAACTCGGCTGCTTCATCAGTTAGGATGTCTCCGTAGAGGTTGGGCAGCACTATGACCTTGAAGTCCTTCCTGCGCTTTTCGTCCACCAGCTTGGCAGCCATGATGTCCACGAACCAGTCATCAAACTCAATGTCCGGGTATTCCATGGCCACGCGCCTGGCCGTCTCCAGGAATTTGCCGTCCGTGGCCTTGATGACATTGGCCTTGGTGACAGCCGAGACCCTCTTGATGCCGTTCTTCTTGGCATACTCAAAGGCCAGGCGCACAATCCTCTCTGTGCCAGGTGTGGTTATGACCTTGAAGTCCACAGCCAGGTCGTCAGTGACATTGTAGCCCTTGCTGCCCAAAACGTACTCCCCCTCGGTGTTCTCCCTGTAGAAGATCCAGTCGATGCCCTTCTCCGGCACCTTGACGGGGCGGACGTTGGCGAAGAGGTCCAGCTCGCGGCGCATGGAGACGTTGGCACTCTCCAGGTTGGGCCATTTGTCACCCTTCTTGGGGGTGGTGAGGGGGCCCTTGAGGATAACGTGACACTCTTTTAGAGCCGCCAGGACATCCTCGGGCAGAGCTTTCATGACCTTAACCCTTGACTCGATGTCCAGGCCCGGTATGTCTCGTAGCTCGACCTTTCCTTCCGCAATCTCTGCTGCCAGCACGTAACTTAGGACTCGAACTGCCTCGCGGGAGATGTAGGGGCCGATGCCGTCGCCGCCCACCACGCCGATGATGATGGGCTGAAGCTTGCTGTAGTCAGCCCAGTCCTCTCCCGCCTTTATCTGATCAACGCGCAAGAGCTGCTCCTCCAGCAGCTTGGCGAAGTGCTCCTTCGCCTTCTCTATGGCCTCGGTATGAATCATAACTCGCACCTATTCATCATGGGTAGGTGCGGTTCTGAAAGATCAATCTTTTGCAGAATCGGATTTGCGGGCTATTTCCCACGGCTTGATTTGTAGGTAACGGAGTTCAACACCCTTTATTATCTCTTTATGCGCTATGAGATCTTTGTGTTGGGAATAAGAAGTAATGCATTGATGTCATAGGCCCACTCCCATGCCCCCACGAGCGGGGCGACTTAGGTAAAAAGATTATCTTTTCTGCAGAAAACGGGGCCGCCAGCCAAACCGTATTTCAGTCAAATCTATAAACCAGAAATGACTAGCATGCTCTCATGGACATAATGAGCATTGCCTTCTACGTCGTCTTATTCGCCCTCGCCTTCATGATCGCCCGTATCATAATGAAGATCATGCGCGGCTACTAAGCCGTGCGTGGTTAAGCGACAGGCTTAATATTTGAGGTAACCTAACTGGCGGCCATGTTTCCCCAGGTCTTAGCCACGGTTGGCGGCTCAGGAACGCGATTATACCCGCTTACGCTAGATCAGCCCAAGCCCCTGGTAGAATTATGCGACACTGCGATCATTGCCAATCTCTTCCGGGTTTTGGCCAGTCAAGGCTGCAGAAGGTTCATCCTGGGCAGCAAGGGCGCCAGCAACACCCTCAACCTTAGCAATTACTTCAAAGCCGGCGAGGGCTTCTTCAAACGTCTGGGCATAACAGACCACCAGGACTTCAGCTACCAGCCCCTCTACGACGACAAGGGAAGCGCAGATTCGATGCGCTATTGCATGAATTACTACAATATCAACGACGACTTGCTGGTGGTCTCGGGCGACAACCTCATCGACATCGACCTGAAGAGCTTTGTCGAGTTTCATCAAAAACATAAGCCCCTGCTCACCGTGGCCCTCAAAGAGCTAGGACCGGAGCATAATATTACCCAGTACGGCGTAGCCCGTTTAGACGATGATATGCGCATAAAAGGGTTCGTGGAAAAGCCAAAAGCTGGCAGCGAGCCCAGTCGCATGATTAACACCGCCTTCTACCTCTTCTCGCCCCAGATTCGCGAGGTTCTGGCCGAGATGGGTGACAAGGCCCGCGACATCGGCGGCGACCTGATCCCCTATTTGACAGAGAACGGCTACCCCGTTTACGGCTTCCCGATCTCGGGCTACTGGATGGACATAGGTACACCGGAGCGGTTACACCAGGCGGCTATGGACTGCCTATCCGGCGCCGTTCGCCACTTCGATCGCAAGTACCACTACAAGCCCAATCAGTGGATTCATCCCAGCACATTAGCCAAGATCGAGCCGCTCCTCGCCTCCGGCGATATTCAGCTTGTGGGCAACGTCTCCATCGGCAGGAACTGCCACATCGAGAAGGGCGTGATGATCGAGAACTCTCACATAGGCCATACCAGCCTCATCGAACGCAATGTGGAGATCAAAGAAAGCATGATCATGAGCTTTGCCAATATCCAGCACAGGGTGAGCATTCGCCGCACCATCGTCGGTCGCCATTCCACCATCGAGGAGCATAGCATTTTGGGGGGAAACGGTGTTGTTGAGGACCACATCGCCGTTATTGGCGAGAATGCCATTCTGCCGCCCGAATCGGTGGTAGCCGCAGGTGTAAGGGTGGCTCCACTCAAACACAGCCACCGTATTCTGGCATCCGGCAGATTCGTGGAGCTGGGAATTGATGAAAGAAATATCTACTTTGCAGAAAAAGGTTCGATGAAGCGCTAGTTGCTAATTTATCGTAACTAGTAATAGCGCTCCCAGGCCTCTTCGATCTTTCTAATTTTATATTTTGTCCCATTATCCAGTAAGTATCGATTCAGGTCCTGAACGTCCTGGAAAAAGCGCTTGTCCCTCAGGCTATTGTAGATATCTTCTGTGGTGAAGCCCTTCAGCTCACCCTTGCTGTAAACGATCCTCTCAATGGTATAATAGATGTCGTCAAACTTCCTCAAGGGATAAGTCCACTCTGCAAACTGCATCTAGTGCCCTCCTCTTGTGGCTACAGGTTTTGAGGAAATAAGAACCTTTCGTTTTCTGTGAAGAATAATACCTGTAAATTGCTGGAAAAGACATAATGATATAACGAAACAGTATCGTGCAGAGAAAGGTATAGAGAAAGATTATCATGACGAAAATGGAAACGTCATCCTCATGGACCGAGCAGATCTCAGCCGCCTTCACCAGCAAATTCGTGCATGCCAACTTTGCCCTCTATCCGAGGGTAAAAATTTTGCAGTGCCAGGCAGCGGCCCCGTTCCCGCCGAAATTATGCTGGTGGGAGAAGCCCCTGGCCGGGAAGAGGACCTCAGGGGATTGCCATTCGTAGGCCGAGCGGGAAGGCTACTGGATGGAGCTTTAGAGCAAGCAGGCCTGGAGAGATCAAAGGTCTTTATAACCAGCGTCATCAAATGCCGCCCCCCGCAAAACAGAAAACCGAAAAAAGCAGAGATCGACCAATGCCGCCCTTATTTGCAAGCTCAAATAGACATTCTCCATCCTAAAATCATCTGCCTGATGGGAAACACGGCTACACAGGCCATCTTAGGCAAGCAGGGTGTCACGTCTTTGCGCGGCCAGATCTTGCAGGATCGCTTTCTTGTAACCTATCATCCTGCCGCGGTATTGAGAAATAGAAATCTTATGGAAGAGTTCGTCTCCGATCTCAAGAAGGCAGGATTGATGCAGAGACACTCGCATTCAGAGCAATTTCGAAAAGGTTGAATACCATTGATTATTAATACATACTCACTTAGAGCCAATATCTAAAACCAACACCCATAGGAGCTTTCGATTTGTTTGGCCTTACATACGATCTCTGGAAGGAGATCATTGATGAAATTGCTCTAGCCCACGATTCACTCTTTGCCGCCATGCATCTGGCGGCTGAAGAGCTCCAGCTCTCTCTTGCTCTGATTGATGATCTGAAGCAAAAAAAAGAATTGAAAATCGCAAATGACACCTGGGAATTTCTGCTCATGATCGACTTTATCGAGGATAAGATAGGCGGTTTCATAATCTACCTGGCCGCTATAGAGCAGCTGGAAATCTTAGAGCAGATCAAGGCCAATGTAGCATCCGACCGAGGATTTTCCCTGGAAGAGATTGAGGGCTTTGAGCTTGAACACGGCCTTGATATGCAGGAAGAAATCTTCGTTGAGATGGAGGACAGCTACAACGTTCGGACAGAGATAAGAGAGAACGAAATCGTCTATGAGCTGGTGGTCTTTGACAGCCAGGATATTGACGACAGCCGGTTCAGCGATTTGGTATGGCAGGAAGATATTGAAAATTGAAGATCTCTTGACAAATATAATTCAGGGTCGCGGAAGGATGTGGTAGGGAAACAAACGATTGTTGCCTATCGATGCAGGCTACCGCAAAAACTTTTATATATTCCATCTCTTTATCGACAACCATGGATCAAGGGAAGAGGAGTGAGCCAGTAGAGCTTTTTGCAATTTTAATCCTCGGCTTCTTGTTGAGGCTGTTTGCGGGGAGAAACTCATTAACCGAAAACGGCGTATTGCTACCGGGTTACGATGAATATTACCATATGCGCAGAATTTTGTTTACTGCAAACCATTTTCCCAATACCCTCTGGTTCGACTCTTACCTGAATTATCCTCATGGATTTGACATAACCTGGCCCCCACTCTTCGATCAGATCTCTGCAGCCTTCTGTGTAGTTTTAGGCCAGCATAGCAAAGCAGGAGTGGAGATGACGGCCTCCTTTGTACCTATGATCATCGGCATCATAGCAATTGTGGTGGTCTATTATCTAGTTAGAGAGCTCTTCAATCATAAAGTTGCTCTCTTGGCCGCTTTCATGACCGCCCTGGCACCATTTTATCTTCTCTATACGATGTTCGCCGCCCTGGATCACCATTGTCTGGAGGTGTTGCTCACTCTTATCACACTCCTGTTCATAATCATGGCCATTCGCCGGAGTGAGAAGAGATACCTATTTGCCTCTGTGGCGGGAGTTGCCATGGCCGCCTTGGCATATACCTGGCAGGGGGCAGATATCTACATGGCAATATTCCTGCTTTATGCCGCCGTCCAGATGACATTGGACCTTCATGAGGGCAAATCATCCAAAGAAACCGCAACAATACTCTTAGCTGCCTTTGCGATCGCTTTTATCCTTATTCTGCCATTTAGTAACACTTCATGGCTCTCTGCATCCTTCAAGGGAATCGGGGCAATTATCATTGCCCTTTCTATCATGTTTGCTCTCACCCTCATCATAGCGAAGATGAAGATATCTTGGAAAGCATTTCCTCTTAGCATCCTGATTTTATTCGCTTTATTTGCGCTGCTCTCTCAGTTTGCCGGCGGACTTTTCGGTGTTGGTGCAATGATTCAGTCCGGGTTGGAGTACGTCTGGGGAGGAAGGATGATTGGAAAGATCAGCGAGGCCGAGCCTCTTTTCTATGACGCAGAGACCTTTTCGCAGGTGGTCTTCTCAAAACTGGGATTGAATATTCTCTTCTCCCTGGTAGGGATGGCCGCGCTCTTAGATTACATTCGTCGCAGTACTGGTGCAAAGAGGCAGGGCCAGATCCTGCTCTTGCTATGGGCGGCGGTCACACTCATTCTTACCTTAGGGCAGTCCAGGTTCCTTTACATCTCCACGATCTACATGGGACTGATGATAAGCATGCTCTTCTTTTTTTTAATAGATCTGGCCGAGAAGATGCATAAGGAGGGGAAGCTGGCCTGGGCAGCAAAATCTCCACGATTATTGGCTGCGATTTTGTTGTTGCTTCTTGTCTTGCCCACTGCCTGGGATGCCGCCTCCTTCTCCCAGAGCACTCCTCCAGTGGTGGCTGGAGACTGGGAGGAGTCGCTTGCCTGGCTGAAAGAAAACAGCGAAACAACCAGCTTCTTTGCCGCTCCTCAAGAAAATGCCGAATACAGCGTCATGAGCTGGTGGGACTACGGTAACTGGATCCTCTATCTAGCCGAGCGACCGGTAGTAGCTAACAATTTCCAGGTGGGTGTGGCGGATGCTGCCAAATTCTATCTCTCGGAAAGCGAAGAGGAGGCCATGGGCGTGCTAGATGCGAGGGGATCCAGATACATTTTTGCTGATTATAAACTGATTTACGGTAAACTTGCCGCTCTAACCAACTGGGCCAATGAGGATCTCAGCAGCTACATGAAAATGGAAGACTATGGCTTGCAAACTGCCGTTACTCCCAAGCAAAGACTTTTTAATACAACCTTGGGCAGGCTCTATTTCTTCGATGGCGCGGGCACAGGTCACTTCCGGCTGGTCCACGAATCAAAGACTATGTATGGAGAAAAAGGCCAGCAAAAAAGCGAGGTCAAGATCTTTGAATATGTTCCCGGAGCATTGATTAAGATTCGGACTGGGCCGGATCAGAAGGTAGGAGGCCTGCTTAATATGACCTCAAATCAAGGAAGGCCTTTCATTTACGTCAATGAGGCAAAAGCAAATGCGGACTCGTTTGAGATAAGGGTTCCTTACTCCACAGAGAATCGATATGGGTGCCATGCAATCAATCCATATTTAATCTTCTTAGGAAACAAAGATGCAGTGAAGATGAAAAATCTCAATGTGAGCGAGGAAGACGTTATCAAAGGCAGAACCATTGAGCTTACTTTCTAGGCAAAAGGAGCAGGGGGTACAGACAGACCCCCCCTCTCCTCTTTGAGGGGAGCATGAAGGCTCCGCAAAATCGGCAAATCGATAATTTATAATCCTAGAGGCCTAGCTTTGCGTACTCCTTGGCCCAGTAGGTGATGATCATATCCGCGCCTGCCCTCTTGATGCAGGTCAAAGCCTCCAGGAAGGCCGCCCTCTCATCCAGCCAGCCCTGTTTTGCAGCCGCTGCAATCATAGAATACTCGCCTGAGACTTGATAAGCGGCGGTAGGCATGCCGAACATGTCCTTTACAGCATGCAGAACATCAAGGTAAGGCATGGCCGGCTTGACCATGACCATGTCCGCACCTTCTTCGATGTCCAGTTGCACTTCCCAGAGCGCTTCCGCGAAGTTGGCGGGATTCATCTGGTATCCCTTGCGGTCGCCCCAGGAAAAGCCGGACTCGGCCGCCTCACGAAAGGGTCCATAGAATGTAGATGCGTACTTGGCGGCGTAAGAGAGGATAGGCGTGTCCGTGTATCCTTCGATGTCCAGAGAGGCGCGTATGGCGCGCACCATATGATCCATCATGCCGCTGGGAGCTACTATATCCGCTCCCGCCTCAGCGTGGCTCACGGCCGTCTCCCCCAATAAAGGCAAAGTCTCATCATTGAGGATTTTCTCGCCACGGATCAGCCCGCAATGGCCGTGACTGGTGTACTCGCATAGGCACAGATCGGTTATTACTACCAGGCTAGTTGTCTCCTTGATGGCGCGAACAGCCTCCTGAATTATGCCATGCGCATCGTAGGCACCAGTGCCGGTCTCATCCTTTTGAGCAGGCAGTCCGAATAAAAGAACCGCAGGCACGCCCAAATCTTCTAGGGTTCCCGCCTCCGCTGGCAAACTCTCCAGGCTCTGCCTGAACTGGCCGGGCATGGCCTCAATTGCTCTCGGCACGGATATTCTCTCATCCACGAAGATGGGCTGCACTAAATCATTGCAGGAGAGCTGGGTTTCCGCTACCATTTTCCGGATTTTTGGCGCTCTTAGCCTCCTCATTCGTCTCATATATTTTCCTCCAGCCGGAATAGCTCACTGATAGCCTTAAGGACCTCTGTGTCCCCTTGCTCCGCCGCTCGCTTGAGCGTCTTGGTGGGCTCGGAGAAGAGCTTGTTAACGATGGAATGGCTCATGTCTTGCAGCACCTTCTGTTCGATCTCGCCCAGAGTATGTCTGGCCGAGAGCTTGTTCATGGCCCGCTTGACCTCTTGATCCTTGATAACCTCAGCGTTAGAATATAGCCTGGCCAGCAGATCCTCAGCCTGTTTTCTCTTATATTTGGCCTTTAGAAGCTTCATCTCTTCAGTGATGATGGCCTCTACTCTATTGGCCTCTACCATCCTCTGCAACATGTTCTCGCTGCTGATGTTCTTAAGGCTATCAATGTTATGCAGCTCTACCCCAGGAACCTCTGCCGCGGCCTCGTCTACGTCTCTGGGATTGGCAATATCTATGATGAGCAGTTTGTTCTCTCTACCCTCCATGGCCCTTTCGATGTCCTCCTTGAGCAGGATATAATGGGGCGCAGAGGTGGCGCTGATAACCACATCGGCAGTCTTAAGGCGGATTTTCATCTCCTCAAAGGGCACGGCTAGAGCTCCCAAACACTCGGCGAGACACTCGGCTGAGCTATAGGTTCTGTTGGTGACCGCCAGCGAGCCGATATCTTTAGCCAGGAGGGCCCGGGATATGAGTTCTCCCGTGTCCCCTGCACCAATTACCAGAACTGACTTTCCTTTTAATTCCCCCAGAACTTCTTCGGCCAGGTCAACGGCGGCAGAGCCTACGGATACGGACCTCTCGTTAATGCAGGTCTCTTTCCTCACCCGTTTCCCGACTGCAATGGCTTTCTTGAAGGCTGCATCGAGCATCCATCCTGTAGTTCCGGCCTTGGCTGCCATCTGCACCAGCTCCTTCATCTGACCTAAAATCTGGTCCTCGCCGATGATCATGGACTCAAGCCCCGAGGCCAGGCGCAAGAGGTGAAGCAAGGACTCATCATGATCATGAAAATCGATTATGCGAGAAGAAACACGCGCCTTTTTAGCCAGGTCGAAGAGCACCTTCTCGCCGCGCGTACTGACGACATAAATCTCGACGCGGTTGCAGGTCTTGAGCACAGCACACTCTTCTACCCTCTCCTGTGAGCACACCCATTTGAGAAGGGTCTCTACATCTCCATGCCAGGCCGACTCAATCTCGTCAATGGAGGCCTTGCGGTGTGTCACCAGCATCGAGGCTATCTCGCTCATCAAGGCAAACATGTGAGCGGGCTCTCATATAGGCCTTTTCATAGGAGACCTCTAGAAGCCTCCAAACCTCATCGTCCTTTAGTATCTCCCAGATTATACGAGCGCGATCCTTCTGCGTGGGCACGAACTCTTTGTTCTCCCTCCTTATCTGAGAGAGGAGCCGGGCCATGTCCTGATAGTTCTCAGTCAGCTCTTCTTCCAGCCGGTGGCGAAGGTACTTGGTAAGGCCCGGGACTTCTGTAGAAATGGCAACGGCAATGGAGCCCCTTCGCAGAATAGATGGAACCACCACGTCCCCCACGCCCTCTACCTTGTTCACGAGAATTCCCTGTGCTATAGCCTCCTCTTCTATGGCGCGATTTAATTTTGAGTCACTGGTGGCGGGAATAGCTATGAATGCACCCTGCAGATATTTGCTGAAACTGCAGGATAGGTCGCACTTCACCAGCTCAATCCGCCTTTCCCGGTCCTTCTCCAGATCCAGGAGCCCTGGAGAGAAATCGTGGGATAAAACTCTCACCGGCCCATATTGAGAAAAAAGCCTGGCCTTGCGCTCACCAACTTTTCCCCCACCGAAAATCACCACATGCCTGGACTCTAGGTCCAGAAAAAGGGGTAAAAGCGGCCTTATAGATTTGATTTCTCCCTTTTCCGGTTCGGCCATATTGCCTCAACTAAATCCTGGCACTGATCTTCTTGTACTCAAACTCGCTAAAGAGCACCCTGTATTCCTTAATGCCTGATATTTGCGATAGCTGATCTGCAATCTTCAGGCATTCTTCCCTGCTTTTTGAGTGCACCATGGTGTAAAGATTGTAAGGCCAGTCCTCGGCTTTTGCCCTCTCGTAGCAGTGAGTGACCTCATCGACCGTGGCAAATAGCACACCGATTCTTTCCACATCCTCGGGAGCTGCCTTCCAGGCGATCATGGCATTGGCAACAATTCCCAGAGCCCTGTGACCAATGGTGGCAGCAAACCGGCGAATTATTCCTTCCTCTTGCAGGGCAAGGAGACGATCTATGACCTCCTGCTCGGATATGCCCGCCAGATCTCCTAAGGCCTGATAGGGCCGTATCGTCAGCTGCACTCCATCCTGGGCGATCTTGAGGAGATCAAGATCCTTTTGATCTATTATTGCCACCCCCTCGGGTCCTGAAATGGATAACGATCTACGCCGCCCCCGGGAATTTGGTGTGGCACATCTGCCGGATTGCCAAATACCTGGTGGTCGCTCCAGTAGTTTCCTCCTGCTGCAGGCCCGTCGTCCCACTGGTTTTGTCCGTTATCTGCAGCGTTCTGGAAGCCATTTTTCGTGAAGATGTTATGGTAGAGCAAATTTCCTGAGCAATCCACTAAATTGGCTCCTGCGATCTGGTTATCGTATATGTTATTCTCGGTGATGTTGCAGTCTTGAGAGCTGCTCATGCGCAGGCCAAAACGGGTATTCTCACTTAAGATATTTCCCCTGACGCCCAGCTTGCTGGAGGACTGGACAAAAATTCCCTGGCCGTTTTTTATGGCGATGTTGTTTTGGACATCGGTATAGAATAGCTGCTGCAAAGATATGCCGTCTATCTCGTTCGCGCTGGCATTATTTGCTTGCAGGAAGCAGGAGTTGCTGCCCGTGAGGGATATGCCTCGATCATTGGAAAATGCCGTATTTCCGATAAGAGAGCAATTGTGGGATTTGCTGAGAAGCACTCCATCCTCCTGGTTTTTGCTAGTGCTGCAGTTTTGAATCCGGCACAGCCGGGATCCATGAAGAGCTATACCGCTTTGGCAGGACTGCATTTTACACTCCAATAAGCCCAGGCCCTGCGCTCCGTCCGCCCTGAAGCCCTCTGCAGAGCAATTGCGGGCCAGGTCATAGGCAAACTGACAGCCGGATGATCCTTTTGCCATATAGCCTGTCTTGCATTCTACTGCCTGGCAACTGGATATGGTGCAGGCCAGGCTATCCAGAAGGAGAAATCCGTTTTCAGACCATGAGATGGTGCTGTTTTGGATATTGCAGTTGGTGGAATTAACCAGCAGCACGCCCGTACTGCTGTTTTTTATGGTCAAGTTGGAGGCACGAATGTTTCGGCAGGATATAAGCCCCAAAAAGCCGCAGTCTGCTGGCACAACCATGAGATCATGTTCTCCTACCAGATAACAGATCGGCTTATTGTCTGCCAAATTGCTGCGGTCTATGTTCTGCATAAAGGAATCATGATTTGACGACCCAGACCAGCCCTGGCCAGGCTCAACGCGCAGGTTGTAAGAGTTTTCCTGGAGGATATTTTTCCTCAGAATGTTTTTCGTGCAGCCACGTAAAGATATTCCATAGATATTTCGGTATGCCTTGTTGGAGATAAGCCCATTTTCCGCCGAGCCTTGAAGAAGGATGCCGTTTCCGTTCTCGGAGACATTATTGTTCTCCAGAAGGTTTTGATAGGCTCCTTCGCCAAATATTCCTGCCCTCTCGTTCTTCTCACAAATGTTGCCGGAGACGTTGCAGCTGTGCGATCCTCTCAGACTTATACCGACTTTTCCTCCTGTTATGTAGTTTTCTGTCAGGTTACTGCTGCTGGAATCGACAACATCAAAACCGCTCACATAGCCACTGGACAGATTGTTATGGGTGACTTCATTGCCATGGGATCTGGTGAGCACCACTCCAAATCCGTTTCCAGAAAATGAATTATTGATAACGACGTTTCCTCTGGAGTCTTCAATCAGCACGCCCTGCAAAGCAGAGATTTGGCAGTCGGAGATCACGCCCTCTGATGTGCCGTTTATCCTAATTGCTATGTCGCCCGAGATGGTGCTTTTGACGACCTTATTTTTCGCTCCGAAGATCTCTAAACCCTGTGGTGAATCGATCCGGCTTTCCTGTATGGAATTATTCTCACCGGTCACTTTAACGGCCGTCGCGATCCCGGCTATGGTGCAGCGGACGAGTTGATTGTCGCGCGAGTCGAGGCTGATGACAGCATCATTTCCATTTGTCTTTATGGTGATGTCGGAAATCTTGCAGCCAGGCGCGGTTACAGCCAACGATCCTTCAACAATTACAGCTCCTGAGCCGGAGATGTTCAGGCTTTTGTCCACAATAGCTCCTGCATAATTTCCCGGCAGGATTTGAATCGTATCTCCATTACCGGCCAGGGGGATCGCGGTGAGAAGCGATTTAGCATCCCCTGATCCACCCGGATCGACGATCAAGGTCCTGGCCTGGCAGCAAGATACAAGAAGCAAGAGAAAGAAGGCAATCCGAAGTTTCATCTTGATTACTTTATGCGTTTGCAAACTATTAAATCTATGGCGGTCGGTATAGGCCGCCACAATATTTCCAATATTTTTCTAGACTAATTACCACCACGCTCAGGTTGATTTGCGGCTTTTCGAAGAAGACCCAGCTACTTCTGCCACCAATATATTGTTAATACCAATTGTATATTTTTTGTAGTTTTTAAGTTTAGGGCTGTTGGTAGAAAGATAGAAATATGCAAATCTATTATTCTTACTTTAAGCAGGGAGGGATACTCATGGCCGGGCCATTTCGCATTCTGATT
>Ga0307380_10001213_pt1 | contig 38597 bp, 20 predicted proteins | sample UN3MG_FD_202239 | JGI IMG/M metagenome (GOLD analysis project Ga0307380, IMG submission 202239) | Soil microbial communities from Risofladan, Vaasa, Finland - UN-3 | ecosystem: Environmental > Terrestrial > Soil > Coastal area > Acid sulfate soil | place: Finland: Risofladan, Vaasa | collected...
GGCATTGACGATGGCGTCTGTTTGCATTTCTGTAATATCACCATCCTGAAGTTCCAATACGCTATTGTTTATATTTACTTTCATAATGTCCGCTCAATACAAGCTCCCGGTTCCCTCATTATACCACTTAAGTGATGTTATCGGTCGTAGCAGAGTTTTTACTATAGTTTTTCTGCTATTAATGGCACTTTCGATAAACATAACGTCAAAATTGTAAAATATCTTAAAAAGTGCTCGAACTTGATGGTCGATATGGTAGATGTGAGTTAAAATCTTTAATTTTGATAGAACAAATAAATGAGTAAAAAAGCTTTTACACTGGTCGAGTTAATATTAGTTGTAACAATCCTGGGCATCTTAAGCGCACTGGTTTTGCCAACATTTCAGGGTCATATTGTAATGGCACGTGAGACGGCGGCCAAAGACAATCTCAAGGTAATCCGAACCCAGATAGAACTATATAAAATGCACCACAAAGGAGTCCCGCCGGGATACATAAATGGCTCCGAAGCCCCGACGGCATTACTGGCGTTGCAGTTTACTGCCACGACATCGGAAACGGGAGCAGTATCCCCGTCCACCATTCCTGCCGGGATTTATGTAAATGGGCCTTATTTAAAAAAACTGCCCGTAAATTCCTTCAACAAATTATCTACTATTGCTTATGTAGTTCAGGCGACCGCTTTTTCTGATGCTGTGGACGGTACGTCCAGTGGATGGTTATACAAAAAAGAGACCGGCGAGTTTAAGATTAACTACACCGGCACCGACAGCAAGGGCATTGCCTTTTACGATTATTAAACGCCGGAGAAGTACTTTCCGATGAGTAGTGGTCAATTCTTTTGTCACATTTCTTCCTGGTTGCTTAAGAATTTTGCGTTTTGACGAGTTAAGCTGGAATAATGTGGACAACCTGCGAAAACAGATTTATAATCACTTCAGGATTCATTATATAATATAACGTATTGAGGGTAGAAAAATAACAGGCGGCGGCCGGATTCGAACCGGCGAATAACGGTTTTGCAAACCGTCGCCTTAGGCCACTTGGCTACGCCGCCAAAGTCAATTATTCTTTAATTTTACAATTTAATGTCTTATTCGGCAATAAAATTAGCTTTTATTTTTTTTAGGAGATTATTGCAATATATTTGCATACAAAAACGTCTATGCTTCTATAGGTAGTGTCTAACTATTATTTTCAGGAAGTTAATATCATGAACCTGTACTTGTTTGATGACAAATGTACAGGAAGTTATGGTGTTCTTAAAAATACGTAGAACACCGGCTTATGCAGGGATATTTATGCTACAGATGTTTATAAAGAACACGAATGTGCAAAGAATATACCAGGGTAAATGTTACCTGGTGGCTTCGCTGGTAACCTGTTTGGTTTTTGTTCAGGTTGGATGCCGAACACCATCGGAGCATCGTCAGGAAGCCGATAAAGTTGCTTCGGATATCATTACCCAAAAGCAGGAAGAAGCTCTCGGCAAGACAGAACCTTTCAGTATTGAGCGTCCAAGTGATATACTGAGGCGCCGTCTTATGACTGAACAGCAATTGCTTTATTCAAGTGGAGCTTCACTGGGTACGGACCAGCTTGATCGCATCAAGCACTGGCCCAAGGATGAATACCCTCAGGCCGGTTCCTCGCCTGACGCCAACATCCCGATTGACCCCAACAATCCTCTGAAGATTTCTTTGGTTGATGCTTTGCAGATAGGGGCGCGCAACAGCGATGAATATCAAACACGCAAGGAAAACGTTTTTCGAGCAGCATTAGACCTCGATTTGGAACGCGATGCATTTCGCAATACTTTTGTTGGACAGGTCGATAGTCTGCTCAACACAGACAGCAGCGGCAGCAGGACCGAAAGCGGTACTGAGAGCAGCGGGGCAATAGGATTAAGCCGAAGATTACAGAGCGGAATTGATTTGAGCACTGCACTGGCAGTTGACCTGGCGAATTTACTTACACAGGGAGGTGCATCATCGATGGGTTTGGCGGCGGATGCGAGTATCTCCATTCCCCTGTTAAGAGGTTCCGGCAGACATATAATAACAGAAAGCCTGACTCAGGCCGAGCGAGATGTTGTGTACGCTATTTATGAATTCGAGCGCTTCAAACGTACATTTGCTGTCAATACAGCGAGCGAGTACCTGTCTGTCCTTCGCCAGATAGATGAGGTGACCAATGCAGAGGAGAACTACCGTATGCGGATTTCGACGTCCCGTCGGTCCCGTCGGTGGACCGATGCAGGTCGGACGAGCGAAATCGAAGTTGACCAGGCGGTCCAGAGCGAGTTAGGGGCACGTAACCGTTGGATATCGGCAAAGGAAGGATATAAGAATCGTATCGATGCATTTAAGAGTACTTTGGGTCTTCCTCCGGATGCTTTGATTGAGCTGGACCCGAATGACCTTGAAGAACTCCGTGCCCCGGCGCTGAAGATGGTTGAAGAAATTTTAACAAGGCAGGTTTCCGAGACAGCTCAGGGAACGCCCCCAGCGGATGCACCTATTGAATTAAAGCCACCGACCAATGAGGACGCCGGTCCTTTTGAGATTGATGAATCGAGGGCGGTCAGTCTTGCTCTTGAGAATCGCCTTGATTTGCAGGTGGCTCTTGGCGGAGTTTATGATGCCCAAAGACAGGTCGTAGTCCGTGCGGATGCATTAGGAGCAGAGCTTACGTTTCTTGGTTCCGGCAATATAGGGTCGAGCAGGGGAATTGGGTCGGCAGGGTCGGATGATGCGCAGCTTCATTTTAATGATGGCAGCTATTCGGGGCTGCTTAACCTTGATCTGCCTCTCGAACGAACCGCTGAGCGGAACGCATACAGGAAAAGCCTTATTGATCTGGAGCAGGCAACACGCGATGTGCAGACGCTTGAGGACCAGATCAAGCTTTCTATCCGCAATGAGCTAAGAGCTTTATTGGAATTACGCGAGAGTCTTAAAATTCAGGCTCAGGCGGTCATCCTTGCAAATAAACGCGTAAGAAGTACCACACTTTTTGTTGAGGCGGGAAGGACGGAAATCCGTAATTTGCTGGAAGCACTGGATGCGCTCCTTGGAGCGCAAAACTCGCTGATTTCTGACGTTGTGAGTTATCGAGTTGGCGAACTGGAGTTACAACGTGATATGGGTGTTCTCCAGGTTGACGAAAGGGGATTGTGGCGAGAATTTTCGCCGGAGGTAGTTAATCATGTCAAACAATAATGTAAAAAACGGTCGTCTGGTTCTCAAGTCTCCCAAAGTTATTGGGGCGATTGTAATTGTTTCCCTAATCTGCATAATCGTGTTATGGCTCAAAGTAGTCAGGGGCAGTGAGCAGTCCGGCAGCGAGCTTGTGACTTTTGTTGCAAAGCGAGGACCTCTTACCATCAGTGTGCTGGAGTCCGGCACTATAAAACCGAAGGAACGTATCATCATCAAAAACGAGCTTGAAGGAAGAACGTCCATCATTAGCCTCATTTCTGAAGGTGCACAAGTCAAGAAGGGCGACTTGCTGGTTAGTTTGGATGCAAGTACGCTTGAAGACACCTTGATAGACCAGGAAATCAGTTTGCAGAATGCTGAAGCCGCCTACATCGATGCGAACGAATCTTTGGCCGTGGCTGAAAACCAGGCACAAAGCGATATTGATGTTGCAAAACTAACCCTACAATTCGCCGAACAGGATTTACAGCAGTACAAGGATGGTCAGTATCCTAAGGATCTGAAAACTGCAAACAACGAAATAACATTGAGAGAAGAGGAGCTTACGCGTGCACAAGAGACCCTCGAGTGGTCGCAAAAGTTATTCGAGGAAAAGTACCTCTCCAACACCGACTTACAAGCTGACAAACTGGCAGTGACCCGCAGCAACAACAACCTGGAACTGGCAAAGGAAGAACTCCGCTTGCTGGAGGAGTACACCCGCCAGCGAAATATCGATCAGTTTGAGAGCGATTTCCAACAGGCAAAGATGGCTCTTGACAGAACAGAGCGCAAGGCCAGAGCTGATGTTGTACAGGCAAAGGCCGCCCTTAAGGCCAAACAGCTTGATCATGCGCGCCAGATAACCAAATTGGAAAAGATCAAGGATCAGCTCAATAAGGCCAAGATATTATCTCCGGCTGATGGAACCGCAATTTATGCCACAAGTGCTCAAAGCGGGCACGGGCGCGATAATCGGGAGCCGCTGGATGAAGGTGCCGAAGTTTTCGAGCGGCAGGAGCTTATATATCTTCCAACTGCCACTTCGACGATGGCTGAGGTGGATATTCATGAATCAACCCTTGAGAAGGTTCGTTTGGGTCTTCCTGCAATAGTAACCGTTGACGCACTGCCGGGCAAGACGTTTTTCGGCAGTGTCGGCCGCATCGCTCCATTACCTGACCCGCAAAGTATGTGGATGAATCCTGACCTGAAGGTCTATAACTCGGAGGTTTACCTGGAAGGTGATACTCCCGATCTCCGCACAGGAATGAGCTGCAAAGTAGAGATAATCGTACAGCAGTATCAGGATGCTGTGTACATTCCTATTCAGGCGGTTATACGTATTGCGGGGCAGCCGGCCGTATATGTTGTAAAAGATGGAACTATCGAGGAACGTGAGGTAAAAATCGGCCTTGATAATAACCGGATGATTCGAATTATAGATGGAATCCAGGAGGGTGAAGTTGTGCTTCTGACGCCTCCATTAAAATCCGCAGCTATCGAAGATGCATCTGGGATTATTAATAGCGGGAGGGCTGAGTCCAGTGGCGAGATGGATGCTCTGAAGCAACGGATAAACGAACAACTCAATGGTGCGAATGGAACACAGACGGGAAGACCTGCTACACCTTTGGATGTGGAAGAGCGGCGGAAGATGCAGCAGCAATTACTCGGTGCCGGTAAGGAACAGGGAGAGGACCCGAGACAGGGAAGGAGCCAGGAGCAGAGAAGAGACTTAAGACCGCAAGGAACAGAAAGGGATCGTTAGATGGCTGAACAAGTTCTTCCAAACGACCATCAGGAAATTGTTCAGCTCAAAGAAGCACGCAAGGTTTACCAGATGGGTATGCAGGAGGTCAATGCCCTTGCTGGTGTTACAATCTCTTTCAAAAAGGGCAGCTTTTGGGCGATTATGGGCCCCAGCGGTTCTGGAAAAAGTACTATGATGAACATTCTCGGGTGTCTGGATCGCTTAACCTCCGGCCACTATTATATCGAAGGCCAGGACGTCGGTCAGCTCGACGACGATTCACTTAGCGAGCTTCGGCTCAAACATCTCGGATTCATCTTCCAGAGCTTCAACCTGATTCCGCAGTTGACCGTTCAGCGGAACATAGAGCTGCCGCTCTATTACCTTGGATGGAATGCAGAACAAAGCGCTAACCGCGCTCGCGAGCTTGCCAATGAAGTTGGGCTCGGTGACCGGTTGAACCATCGACCAACGGAACTCTCGGGCGGGCAAATGCAGCGTGTCGCTATCGCCAGGTCACTTGCGAATGACCCGCAAGTGATTTTCGCCGACGAACCGACTGGGAATCTGGATTCGATAACGGGCGAACAAATCATGGAAGTCCTGGCAAATTTGAACCGTCAGGGAAAAACAATCATTATGGTCACACATGAGCCGAATATCGCGGCATATGCTGATAACCGGCTGCATATGATTGACGGAGTAGTCGATAGAATTGAAGTGAATTCACATGAGACAAACTAAGTTCGTAAGAAATATCTGTCTCGGCATTGAGAACCTGCTGCTTCACAAGCTGCGTTCGTTCCTGACCATGCTGGGTGTTGTTTTCGGAGTGGGAAGTGTAGTGGCTATGCTATCTGTAGGAGAAGGTGCCAGCAAAGAAGCCCTTGAGCAAATCCGCAAGCTGGGGAGTAACAATATTATCGTATCATCGGTCAAGTCCGCGGAAGAGGAGCAGGCCACTATTACACATTCGCACATGAGTATCTACGGGCTTTTATATGAAGATCACGCCAGAATAGCAGAGAGCTTCGGGAATATCCAACAGGTGGCACCTGTGAAGCTGATGCGAAAGGAATCACGTCTGCGTGAAAGGGCGATGGAACTGCGTGTGGTTGGGACGACACCTGAATGGTTTAAGCTTGTGCCTCGTGAGATTGTCGCCGGTCGGGTGCTTCTGCCGTCTGATGAGGAAAAGCAAGCCCCGGTGGCAGTACTAACCGAATTCGGCGCCCGCAAAATTCTGGCAACCGAGTCTACTATAGGGCAGACAATCCGCATCGGGGGGGACCAGTTTGAGGTCATCGGAATAGTCAAAAGCGAAAGCGGACAGGCCGGAAACATTCAAATTCCTGACCAGCAGGTTGATGTATATATTTCAATTGAGGTTGCGCGCATATACTTCGGCGACGTATTTACCAGACGTACTTCGGGTGGAGACGAACGGGAAAAAGTGGAGCTGCACCAAATTATTGTCCGAGTGGATGAAACCCGGAACGTTGAGAGCACAGCGGCCGGCATCGAGCAAATGCTGGGGCGGTTTCACAAGAAAAAGGATTATTTGGTTAGCGTTCCTCTGGCTTTACTGAAGCAGGCCGAAGCTACCAAGCGAACTTTTAATATTGTCTTAGGCTCAATCGCGGGTATTAGTTTACTCGTAGGTGGAATCGGGATTATGAATATCATGCTGGCCTCAGTAACAGAACGCACGCGTGAAATAGGAATCAGGCGTGCCATCGGCGCCAAGCGGAAACAGATTATCTATCAGTTCCTCATTGAAACCGTAGTTCTTTCGACCATGGGGGGTATCATTGGTTTGGGCGTCGGTGTTGTTATCCCGCTGTTAATAACTTACTTTTCCGGTATGATTACTGTTATAACCTTGAAAGGAATTTTGCTGCCGCTTCTAATCAGCATGACTATCGGCATTCTCTTCGGCCTGTATCCCGCCATGAACGCCGCCAAAGTAGATCCTATCGTAGCTTTAAGACATGAATAATGTATTAGATGGGATATTCCAAAGTCACCAAGTGGTTGATTTATATACATTTTTCGCAAGTTGTGGAGGTTTTTATTTTTTTCGCAATATATATACAGATAAAAGCGTCTATAACTAATGGTTAAAGGCTAATCATTTAAATTGAAAATGCCTCATATTGTTGATATAATCATATAAATTGATGGAAGTGTAGGTTTTACGGGAACTTGCAGGATGGAACTTTCGATGCAATAACACAAATTTAGAGCAATTGATGAGCTGTTTTTTGATATTATTTTCTAAATTTTTACTGTATAATGGACAAAATACGGATAAACGTATTCAAGAAGGGACTGTATAGGAGAGAAATAATATGTATGGAAAATTTCAGCCTCTGACATTGTTATTTTTGGTGCTTGGGTTTGCTGTTATCTCGGGTTTTACGGGTGGATGTAGTCCTGAGCAGTATAAGGCCGATGCCGACAAAGAGGTTTACAAGATTATCGATGATAAATGGCAGGACGACTTTGGCGTGAAAGCAAATTATATAATCAGCGACAGCAATGCTGTTTCATCGCCAATTGACATCCCTGTTGAAAAAGTAATACCGCCATCAGGCGTTATCAGTCTTTCAGAGGCGGTTGCCATAGCTACTAAATACAACCGGACCTATAAAACTCGAAAAGAGACGCTTTACCGGTCGGCACTTGGTTTAACGGATGAACGGTATAAATACGCATTAAAATGGTTTGGGACTATAGACGGTACTTACACGGACGATAAAAGCAATGGAGATGACGTAACAATCCAAACATCGACAGAAACAAGCAAAAGAGGGTTGTTTCTCGATGGATTGGTATATAATGCCGGTATTGCGGTTGATTGGCTACGTTTTCTTACCGGCGACCCGCAGACTTCATTGGCTTCGATTTTAAGCGGTGATGTTACGATACCATTGCTGGGCAGCGGTGCAGGTAAAGTCGCCCAGGAGAACCTTACCCAGGCTGAAAGAAGTGTATTGTATCAGATACGCACATTCAACCGTTACCGCAAGCAGTTTGTAGTTGATATTGTGGACCAATATTACAATATTTTAGAGAGAAAAGACAACGTAATCAATGCGAAAAACAACTATCTCAGTCTGGTTGAGTCAAAAAAGCGTCTGGAAATTCAAGTTGATGCCGGCCAGGCAAAACCATTCGAAGTGGACGAAGCAGACCAGAAGTTGTTGAATGCGGAAAATAGCTGGGTAAGAGCCCAACAGACTTACGAAGGCCTGCTTGACCAATTCAAGGTAACGTTAACTTTGCCAACCGATGCTGATATAGTGTTGGATCCAAATGAATTAAAGGCATTGGTGGATATTGGGATAAGCCAGGTCGATTATACACCGGAAATGGCCATTGAAACAGCGAGGAAATGGCGTCTGGATTTAGCTAACAGTGCCGATGCTGTTGAGGACGCGGAGCGGAGACTTGTTTTAGCTGCTGAGGGCCTTGGTGTGCAACTGGATTTGTGGGGCGACACAGGCACAACTGGAATACAATCAGAGCCAGAAACGAGGGTTGGAAGGCTACAGTTTCATGAGTCAACATATCGTCTTGGTTTTGCAGCCGATTTGCCTTTTGACCGGGTATCCGAACGCAATGCTTACCGAGAGGCACTGATAACTTTAGAACAACAGTTGCGGGAATATGAGAATGACCAAGACAGTATAGAATTGAATATGCGTTCGGCACTTCGGGATTTAAAGGCCAAAGCCGAACAGTACCGTATTCAACAAATGGCTTTGGTTTTGGCCCAAAAACGTTTAGATACTCAGAAATTGCTGATAAGTATAGGACAGGGAGAGGTGCGATTATTGCTTGATGCACAATCGGCTCTGTTAGAAGCTCAAAATTCAGTTACGAGTGCGTTAGTGGCCCATGCGGTTGCTAAAATGGGCTTCTATAGAGATGTTGGTATTTTACAGGTTAAACCAGATGGAATGTGGGAGACAAAAGAACAATGATAAAACATAAAAATAACACGCAGAAGGAATTGGTTAATCGGCATCAGCGTATGCGGGGATTTATAATCAAGAGCAAAAAGATGTGGGCGATTTTGATAGTTGCTGCAATTGCCCTGACTGCGGTGGTTTTGCTGGGTTCAATAAGGAAAGGCGGCTCGGCCGGTTCAAGTACGAACATGAGCACATTCCTTGTACGCCGGGATGATTTAACCATTTCAGTTTCCGAAAGCGGCAGTATCAAAGCCCGCACTTCCATAGATATCAATTGCGATGTCGAGGGGCAGTCAACAATAATCAGTATTGTCCCTGAAGGTATTTTTATTACCGAAGAAGACGTAAAGAACGGGAAGGTGCTTGTTGAGCTGGACAGCTCAAATCTGGAAGAGCAGATTGCCACAAGGGAAATTGATTTTGCCAGCAGCGAAGCGGCCCTTACTGAGGCAACGGAGGCGTTCGATATTCAGGTAAAACAAAATGAGAGTGATATTGCGGCTGCTCAACTGGCGGTAAAATTTGCTTTGCTGGACTTTAAGAAATACCTGGGAGAGAGTGCTGCGCAGAAGGTGATTGATGCCGTAGGTGATGATCCGAATGCAAATTTCAATATGGTATCTCTCCTTGACGACCACGACCCAAACGATCCCGACAGTTTGGGCGGAGCGGCTTCACAGCAGTTGAATAAGTTCCAGGATTCTATTATTCTTGCCAAAGGCAAATTAGAAAGAGCGATCGATGTAAATGATGGAACACAAAAGCTTTACGATGCGAATTACGCATCTGAACTCGAATTGACAGGTGCCAGACTGGATGTAGCCAGTTATACAATTCAGAAAAAATCGTCCGAGGAAGATCTGATATTGTATAAGCTTTATGATTTTCAAAAAGAATCAGAAAAGTTTTTGAGTGACTATTATGAGGCAAATCGCCAAATGGCGCGTACTCAAGCCCAGAACCGCTCAAAGCTGGCACAGGCGAAGGCCAAGAAAATAGGTGCAGAATCAACCTGGAGGCTGCGAAAAGACCGACTTGAAAAATTAAAAGAACAGATTAATGCATGTGTGATTAAGGCGCCTGCTCCGGGTCTGATAGTGTATGGCTCCAGCGGTGATTTTATGCGTGGGCGCACCAGGGTCATCGAAGAAGGAGGGACGGTTTATGAGCGACAAAAGATTATAGAGCTACCTAATCTATCCCAAATGATCGCTGAAATAGATGTGCACGAGTCTGCGGTCGATAAGGTCCGTCCCGGCCAGAGGGCGAAAATCGTTATAGATGCTTTTCCGGACCAATCATTCACAGGAGAAGTGCTGAAGGTTGCGCCTCTACCTGACCCGCAGCGTGGTTTTCTTAGTCCGGATATGAAGGTTTACAAGACGCAGGTGAGCATAGAAGGAAGTCATAATTTTCTCAAACCCGGAATGTCAACCAAGGTTGAAATTCTCGTTGAGCAGCTGGAAGATGTTTTAATAGTGCCCATTCAGGTTGTCGCAAGACGCGATGGTAAAAAAGTGTGCTATTGTTTGACTTCGAAAGGTTCAGAACCTCGCGAGGTGCAAACGGGCGCCTTTAACGATACATTCGTACAGATTATCGAAGGTTTGGAAGTAGGTGATGAAGTTTTATTGAATCCGCCGTTAGTAACTGAAACAAGTGCTTCAGGCAATTTATACGATAAGAAAAAGCCAGAGCAGGATAAGGCTGGTGGCCCGGCGAGTGAGACAGGACCCTCGCAAGGGCAGGGCGGCATACAGCCTCAGGGCGAAAGACCCTCGGAAGAGCAGGGTGACAGACAACCACGGGGTGAAAGGCCCTCGCAAGAGCAGGGTGACAGACAACCACGGGGTGAAAGGCCCTCGCGGCAGCAGGGTGACAGACAACCTCAGGGTGAAAGACCCTCGCAAGAGCAGGGTGAAAGACAACCACGGGGCGAAAGACCTTCGCGGCAGCAGGATGGCGGACAAGCTCAGGGTGGACAGTTTCAGCTAACGGACGAAATGACTGATAGGATCATGGAGCGCATGAAAGAATCTGACCCGGCTAAGGCCAAAGAGCTGGAGGAATTGCGGAAGAGTGACCCGGCAAAGTTCAAAGCGGAGCTTATGAAGAGTATGCAGAGTATGCGAAACAGGATGAGACAAGGCGGAAGCGGTACGAGACAAGGACAAGGTGGTGCTGAAAGTGGACAAAACCGTTAAATTTGAAGATGATGCCCCGATATTAAAGATGAACCAGTTGTGTAAGAATTACCAGCTTGGGACAGTGGAGCTGCGGGTCTTGCGCAATATCAATTTGACCATCAAAAAAGGTGAATATTTGGCCATTATGGGGCCCAGCGGGTCAGGCAAATCCACACTGCTCAATATGATTGGCTGTCTGGATCGTCCTTCGAGCGGTGACTATTTTCTTGGGGACCAGAATGTTTCCGAGCTCGAAGATGACCAACTATCCCTAATACGTGGTGCCCGTATTGGTTTTGTGTTCCAGTCGTTTAATCTGATTAGCCAGCTCAATGTTATCGAGAATATAGAGGTTCCGATGTATTACCAGGGCTTTACTGAGGATGAAAGTGTCGAACGTGCCAAGGAACTGGCTACAATGGTAGGGCTTGGGGACAGGATCAATCATCGGCCTTCGGAACTAAGTGGCGGCCAGCAGCAGAGAGTAGCAATTGCAAGGGCGCTGGCAAACGATCCGCTGATTATTCTTGCCGACGAACCGACGGGTAATCTTGATTCCCAAAGCGGTAGAGATATTTTAGATATTATCGACCGTTTGCATGAAGAGGGCAAAACATTGATTGCGGTTACGCATGATGAAGGGATTGCCGAGCATGCCGAACGGACCATAATTCTTTTCGACGGTCGGATAGACAAAGAACGAATTAACAGATAAACGGTAGCAAGCTATGTTTGTATTTCGATTAAAACGTACAGTAAAATTAGGGGTAAAAAGCCTGTGGATGCACCGGCTTCGTTCGACTCTGACGACTTTGGGTATTATTTTCGGGGTTGCTTCAGTTATTGCCATGCTTGCGATAGGTGAGGGAGCCAGCAAGGATGCACAGGAACAAATTGCCCGTCTTGGCAGCCGCAATGTTATTATTAAAACTATTAAACCTCCTGAAGAGCAGGATGCAAGCGGCGAGAGTTCAAGTATGCTTGATTACGGCCTGACATACTCCGATGCCGAGCGTTTCCGAAATGGTATTCCTGACGTTGAAGTTATCGTTCCTATTCGCCGGCTCACGGAACAGGCATGGTATCGCAACCGAAAGGCATCTGTAGAGATAGTCGGTACAGTGCCGTGGCATCCAGATACTTCGCCGATTAAGCTGAAAATGGGACGGTTCCTCAGCAGCACAGATATGCATTACAAGCAGAGTATTTGTGTCGTAGATGAGCGGGTAGTCAGAGAACTATTTGCTTTTGATGACCCATTAGGCCAGGATGTGAAAATAGCGAGTGATTATTACCGAGTGGTTGGTATTGTCAGTGCACAAACATCCAAATCAGGAGAGAACGGTTTAACCAGTGGGGCTTCAGCACAACAGGGGCAGAGTGGTGCAAATTTGGGAAATATCTATGTTCCTTTGACCACAGTCAAGGACCGCTTCGGAGAGATATCACTTCAGTTTAGCGGAACCAGCCGCAATATAGAAAAAGTCGAACTACAGGAGATAATTGTAAAAGTCGGCCAAATGGAAAACGTGCTGCCTGTACGTGATATATTAGGGACGTTATTAGGCCGATTCCACAAGAAACCTGACTATCAGGTAATCGTACCTCTGGAGCTGTTGAAACAGGCCGAGCGTACAAAACTTATTTTCAGTATCGTATTAGGCTCAATCGCTGCAATCTCACTTGTGGTCGGCGGCATAGGAATTATGAACATTATGTTGGCAACCGTCAGTGAGCGAACACGCGAGATTGGCATCCGACGTGCTCTTGGTGCCAAGAAGAATGATATTATCATTCAGTTCCTGTCAGAAACTTTAATTTTAACACTGGCTGGAGGTGTTCTGGGGATTATATTGGGTTCTCTAATACCGTTTTTAGTAACATATTTTGGTAAAATGCCTACCGTGATTACAACCAGTTCTTTAATTCTGTCTTTTGGTATAAGTGCAGCGGTGGGAATAACGTTTGGCTTGTATCCAGCCTATCGTGCAGCCAATATGGACCCAATTGAATCACTGCGGCATGAATAGACCTTTGCAGCATGTTAAAGCGGGTCGTCACAACTCTTATGCTATATATCTAATGAGTAACTTCACAGGCAATAAGCTGAGTCATAGAACTGGTGTCTTGTTGCCTTTGTGATTCCAACAGATCCCCTGGTGTGAGCTGTGCTTGTCCTAGTTGACTGCGAACATTTTCCACCCAAGAAACCATAGCTTTGACGACCTTAGAGGCATAATCATATCCGGATGAATCGACCAGGATTTCGATTGCTTCGGCAATAGATCGAGCTTTATGGTAAGTTCGATTTGAAGTAAGGGCGTCGAAAGTATCAGCTACAGCCATAATGCGGGCACCGAGTGGTATTGCAGTATTAGACAAGCCATCCGGATAGCCATGGCCGTTCCATTTTTCGTGATGGTGCCGAATGATGGCTATCTCCTGTTCCAGGAAAGTCATTTTCTCCAGGATACGCACGGCTATTAGTGGATGTTGCTCGATGATGCTGCGTTCGCGGGGTGTTAGTATAGCTGGTTTTGCTAAAATTGCATCGGGTATCCCAATCTTCCCGATATCATGAATCATAGCAGCGCGATGAATGACGTCTATTTGTTCGGGAGGAATTTTCATTGTTTTGGCTATGCCGACTGCGTAGTACATTACGTTTTCCGAATGTTTTTTTGTATAAGGGTCTTTTGCTTCAAGTGCCTGGACCAATCCCCAGATACTTTGAATAAAGACCTTCTCCGCCTTCTCCGACAGGCCGGCAATGCGTCTTTGCAGCTTTTTGATTTTTTCGTTCTCGATGTCGTCGTTGTTCAGGGCCTTTGACATCGTTTTGTCCCAGAGCTTAACACAATTTCGTCCGGCACTTTTAGCTTCGTACAGTGCCAGGTCGGCTCTGCGCATAACCTCTCTTGAAGAATCGGCGGGTTCAAATGAATTTTCTGCTATCCCACAGCTAATCGTCATCGGCAGGTTTTCCATCAGCTCTATCTGCTGGACTTTATCTCGAATCCTTTCTAATAATGTAACAGCATCTATTGCTTTGGTTTCCGGCATTATCATTACAAATTCGTCGCCGCCATAACGTGTGAGTATGTCCGTTGTTCTTTTCTCGGTTTTCATACACTCAGCAAGTTTTTTGAGTGCATCGTCGCCGGTGCCATGGCCCAATATATCATTGATTGTTTTGAAATTATCGAGATCTAATATTGCAAGGGAGAATGTTCGTTTGTAACGTTTTGAACGAGCGAACTCGTCTTGAAGTTTATCCTCAAGCAGCTTTCTTGAACCTACTGATGTTAGGGCATCGGTTAGGGAGGTCAGTCTTGCCTCTTGATATAACTTTGCGTTTGTCAAATGTGAGTTCAGAATTTCTCTTGCTAGTTTGGCCTTATACGTTGTTAGTTCTCTGTTTGCGGCCTTGGAAGCAGCTAAGCTGCACATACATAAATAGCAATCGGCGCTATTTGGCTTTTGCTCTTCGGCTGAGCCGGATAAAGTCGAGGTTAAACTGTGTGGTGAGGCGTTAAGCGGGATGACCAGACGAGGTGATTTGGCCCCGAGATTTTCGCAGACAAGAGGAATTTTATCGTAATGGAATTCAGCCCCGTCAGTTAATTGTGGTATATCTTTGAGGTTTACAAGAGATTTTTTGGGACAGGAGCAGTTGTTGTAGCTGATTAGTGAGGAGGATTTGGCGCCGGTGCCATCTCGGTGAATAAATAGTACACATTTCTCGGCCTGAAAAAGCTTTGGTGCCTCATGGGTAACTATTTCAGCAACTTCATTTAAGTCGATGCTTTTCAGGCAAGTCGAAAGCATTGCGACTTCTTCGGCTGCTGCTCTATCCTCAAGAAGCTGTCTTGCCATAAGGTCACGCGTGGAAAGTATTCCGACCACAGAGCCGTTATCGATGATTGGCAAATGACGAATCTGATTAACAGTCATAATTTCCCGAACTTCGCTGCTCGGAGTATTGGGAGAACAGGAAATAATCTGAGTTGACATGATCCTGGATATGGTGGTTTTCTCAATGTCCATAGAGGAGGCAACCACCCGGTTCACGATATCCCGTTCAGTCACAAGGCCGATAAACTCACCAGCGTCATTATTGACAATAAGGCAACTGACTTTATTAGTAAACATTTTAACGGCGGCGGCATTGATAGAGGCGTTATGACCGATAGTGATAATCTCTGAAGGTCGTTCAAAAGCTTCATGCAATTGTTGATCTTTTGGATAATTCATCAATTATAGTGCACCGGTAAAATAAATATCTATTCATTTATCTCTGAAACAAGTTTATCGGCATTAATCATATGCTACTTCTGGTGTTTTTGCGGCAAGCTGAGAGATAAAGAGCCTAAAAAGATTTTTATCGGTCTGACGATTATAAATGTCAATTCTAAGATGCTATTAAGTTCATTTGCATTTAATTGCGTATTTTGCCAAAGGCATTGACTTGGCTGGTTAAAATATGTTAAAATAAGTACACCTAAAATTTTGCTAAGAATGAATTGCAGTTTGTGGCCCACACAATCAGTGAGGAAGGGGTCGGACGTGTATAGGTCTTTTATCTTCTTATTTTTTAGTCTCATAATAATCTTATCATTGGCCGGATTTGTGAAGGCTGATGCTCTGCAAAGCAGCTCTCTGCGCAGCACAAGTATTCAAGCAGGTGACCCGGATGAAGACTATAAAGCCGACATGATAAGCTTTGATAGTATAGTTCAGAGCGCTCTGTTGACTGATGGTATTAATGAAACAATCCCTTCGGTAGTGATTAATGAGATTCATTACGACCCTGATATTGCAACCGAGTTAGTAGAGTTTATCGAACTTCATAACTTTGGCTCAACAGATGTTAATCTTTCCGGCTGGTATTTCAGTGACGGAGTCTCCTACAGGTTTCCAGCCGGCTCGACATTACAGGCAGGCGGCTATATTATTGTGGCTCAGAACCCTGCTCATATTAACACAAAATGGAATAGCGGCAAATTTTTCATAGCACAGTCTTCGATATTCGGCCCATTCGAACTCGCAAGCAAGCTCGATAGTAGCGGAGAAAAAGTAGAACTTCGCAATGCCGAAGGGAAAGAAATCGATCAAGTTGATTATCAGCTTGGATTTCCCTGGCCTACTGTCGGTGATGCCGTACCTGAAGATCAACCTGGAACCGGCAGTTCTATCCAATTAGTGAATCCATTGTTTGACAATGACCTTGGCGGCAGTTGGCGTTCGGCTTATCCGACGCCTGCCGGACAAAATACCTTTGTTTATGCCGAAAACATTCCACCTCATATCCGGCAGGTCAAACACCTGCCGTTGCAGCCTAAATCTGATGAGGTTGTAACCATTACCGCCAAGGTAACAGACTCCGATGGAGTAGCTGAAGTTTCCCTGGTATATCAAATCGTCGAGCCCGGCAGCTATATCGATATCACAAATTGGCAGTATCACTCGAACTGGACCAGCATAGCGATGAGTGATGACGGACTCAACGGAGATGAAGCCGCCGGTGATTATATTTACACAGTGCAAATGCCGGATTCTTTGCAGATTCACCGTAGGCTGATACGCTATCGAATTGTAGTTATAGATAACAGCGGACAAGGCCTTAGGGTACCTTACTGGGATGACCCACAGCAGAATTTTGCATATTTTGTTTATGATGGTGTGCCGCCCTGGCGTGGAGCTGTTCAGCCCGGAGTTACACCCGTTATTGAATATGGTACCGATGTTATGCGAAGTCTGCCCGTTTATCATCTTATAAGTAAGAAAACGGACGTTGAGGATGCTACGTGGCTTGAGCGGCATGAGGGAGGGGATCCTCAACGAAAAGACTTTAAATGGTACGGTACGATGGTCTATGATGGACAGGTGTACGACCATATCAGGTACCGTATGCGCGGCGGTGTCTGGCGCTACGCTATGGGCAAGAATATGTGGAAATTCGATTTCAACCGGGGGCACTATTTTCAGGCTCGTGATGACTTCGGTAAAAAATATAAAACAAAATGGAACAGACTTAACTTTTCGGCCTGCATCCAGCAGGGCAACTACTGGCACCGTGGTGAACAGGGAATGTTTGAGGCGGTTGCTTTCAAGCTTTTCAATATGGCCGGCGTCCCTGCCCCGAAGACGAACTACGTGCAATTCAGGATCATAGATGAGCAGCATGAAGATGGCACACTCAACGCGGCGCATACGCCGATAACCACCAGCGGAACCCAGTATGATGGTGATTTCTGGGGTCTTCACCTGGCTCTCGAGCAGATGGATGGGCACTTTTTGGAAGAGCACGATTTGCCGGATGGTAACCTTTATAAAATCGAGGGCCATAATGGAGAATTAAATAATCAGGGGCCCACAGGGGTTTCGAATGGCTCTGACCTTAATGCGTTTAAGCAGGGCTATTACTATGATCCCGATCCGAGCGAGCAGTGGTGGCGGCAGAATGTTGACCTGGAATGCTATTATTCCTATCGGGCCGTCGTCGAGGGCGTCCACCATGGTGACGTGGGATACGGGAAAAACTATTTCTTCTATCTTAATCCGGAAACTAATATCTGGTCGCAGTTACCGTGGGACCTCGATCTGAGCTGGGCGAATAACATGTATGGTGATGGTGAAGACCCGTTTAGGAAACAAGGTAGAATACATACGCGTCCCGCCCTTTTCCTGGAATTTCAAAATCGCCTCCGCGAGTTTCAGGATTTGCTCTATAATCCTGAGCAGATGAACCAGTTAATTGATGAATTTGCCTCTATCATTGATGACCCCGGCGGTGGACTTTCCATAGTGGACGCAGACCGGGCTTTGTGGGATTACCACTGGGTTATGGGTGATGATGCCTATCCGAAGTATCTTTCCAGCCCAGCTTCATCCAAGGCAGGCAAGGGCCGGTTTTATCAGAGAGCTGCAACCAATGACTTCCCCGGAATGGTTCGGATTATGAAAGATTACGTTGCCTCCGGCAACCGGGCGTTTGATACTCCCACGTATGATGCAGCTCTGCCGGTTACACCCTACGTAACAGCTACCTGCGGACCTGATTTTCCGATCAATGCACTTACGTTTGAGTCAAGTCCTTTTAGTGACCCGCAGGGCAGCGGTACCTTTGCTGCGATGAAATGGCGTATTGCTGAGGTAAATCCCGGTTTACAGATTTCACCTGGGGGTCAAGATCAAGGTGTCGTGCTGATAGAGGACAGTGCCGTTTGGAAATATTTCGAAGGTACGCAAGAGCCTTCACAAACGCCAGTTGATTGGCGTCAGATCGGTTTTAACGATTCGAACTGGCTCAGCGGTAAAACGGCTATCGGATACGGCGAGTCATTCATTGTTACTAATCTAAGTGATATGAGGGGCAGGTACACGACCGTATATCTGCGAAAGACATTGGATGTAACAAACCTCGATGAAATCGGGACATTGAAACTTCAAGCCAAGTACGACGATGGTGTCAATATTTGGATAAATGGTGTCCATGTCGTATCCGGTAACACTCATTCGGCGGAATTGCCTTTTAATGCTGTCGTCAGTAACCGTTCAGAAAACCACGATTTTACTGATTTTATTTTGCCAGAGCCTCAAAGTTATCTCGTTTCGGGTACAAACGTGATTGCAGTGCAGGTAATCAATTCTTATCTGAGTAACAGTTCCGATTGTTTTATTGATATTCGATTGATTTCCGAGGCGGCTGAACCGAGTGAGCCACCGAGTATGCCGCGCAGTTACAACCGAGAGCCGGGGAAATATGAGATAGATGCCGTTTGGGAAAGCCAGGAGATTACGGACTTTAACAGTAACATACAAATACCGGCCAGTGCAGTCAATGTTGGGGATACATACAGGGTTCGCTGCCGAATGAAAGACAACAGCGGCCGATGGAGTCACTGGTCCGAGCCTGTTCAGTTTGTTGCCGGTGAGCCACTGTCGGCAGGTATTCTGGAAAACCTGAGAATTACCGAGATAATGTACAATCCTTCCGGGGCGGCTATAGGCGATTCGATTGACAACGATGAATTCGAATTTGTCGAATTAAAGAATATCGGTGACGAAAGCATTGATTTGACTTTTGTTTCCTTTATTGAGGGTATTACATTTGATTTTGGCCTTGGCGGCATTATGAGTCTTTTGCCCGGCGAGTTTGTTCTTGTTGTCAAGGATGAAGCTGCTTTTACATCTCGATATGGTTTGAGCATGTCTGATAGAATCGCCGGCGAATATTCCGGCAATCTGTCAAACAGCGGAGAAAGCATAACCCTGGAAGATTTCTGGAACGGTGTCATTGCACAGTTTGAATACAATGACGGCCGGGGCTGGCCACTGTCAGCCGATGGCGGTGGTCATTCACTGGTGCCCCTGGATGATGCGATTCCTGGTGAGCCTGAAGGTTCACTCAACTACGGTGGTAACTGGCGCGCGAGCACATATATTGGTGGTTCACCGGGGCTGGATGACCCTGAAACTGTAACTACCGTTGTCCTTAATGAAATTATGGCACATACAAACTATAGTGACCCTCAACATCCACAGTATGATTCAAGGGATTGGATAGAGCTTTATAATACCACAGGAACAAGCATTAATCTGCAGGGCTGGTATCTCAGCGATGACATCGGTGAGCTAAAGAAGTGGGCTATTCCTGCGATTGATATTGTCGGTTATGGCTGGATTAGTTTTGACGAGGTAAATGATTTTCATAATCCCATCAGCAGCGGGTTTGGTTTGAACAAAGCCGGCGAAGAGGTTGTTCTTTCTTATCTGCCCGGCAGTTCGGAAGATCGCGTAGTTGACAGTATCAGATTTAAGGGTCAGGACAACGGCATATCCCTTGGACGTTACCCTGATGGCGGGTCGGATTGGCTTGCTATGTCAATGTCGCGGGATGCAGCAAATGGAAGCCCCTTTTTAGATGTGGTAATAGACGAGTTTATGTATCATCCTTTAGAGCTTAACGAAGAGTATATCGAGTTATATAATCCCACGGCAGGTCGGATTTATCTGGAAAATTCCGAAGGCTCCTGGCGGCTGGATGGAGCTGTAGATTATACATTTCCGGCGGGCACATCGATTCGGGCTGACGGTAGATTGATAGTAGTGGGCTTTGACCCGGCTACGGAAACAACTCGATTGGCTACCTTTATTGCCGCGTATGATGCCGGTTCGTTAACCGCCGGTGTGGAAATAGCAGGTCCCTGGTCAGGCTCTCTGTCCAATAGCGGAGAACGACTGGCGCTTGAATACCCTTTAGCGCCGGACCAACCCGGCCAGTCTGTTTGCTGGGTCATCGTGGATGAAGTGATTTACTCTGATGTGGCACCCTGGCCTGAGGCTGCCGATGGTGCCGGTGATGCCCTTCAGAGAGTATTTACGGACCAGAATCATTCGGGCAATGCGCCTGCTAACTGGCAGGCAGCTTCTCCTACGCCCGGCATCAAACCATGAATTCACGCCATAAAACAGTAATAAATCAGCCTTCTGTTTATTGAATCCATAAAAGTTAAATGCGTTTTAATATAGTTGTCGATATATGTTATGGTAATCAATAGCAGGGAAACGGCTGTTTTTTTATCCTGCTCCAGGGCTTATACACAGCATTTGCCGTTTTCTCTATATTGAGCACATTTTTTGTGGTTGTTATCTCTTGTTGGGATATAGTACAATTTTGATTACTATAATTTTGTTACTTTATGTTCTTTCGTTTTTGGGGATGAGCATTGAGCGGTAAAGGCAATTTGTCATCTATAGGAATAGCCGCAAAAAAAGCTGGCATTTCTCGGCAATCTCTGCAATATTATCTTATGGTAGGACTGCTTGAGCCTACAGAAGTAACACCGAGCGGGAGGAGGATGTTTGATGAAAAGTGCATTGAACGAATTAAACTGATAAAAAAACTTAACGACAGCGGCTATCCTTTGCGTGCCATAAGGGAGTTGTTTATGGAAGGCCGCAGTGATTAGAAAGGGAGTGAACAGTGAGTGACTATGAGACCACCCAAAGAAGACGCAATATGATTGTGGGCGTTTTTGTGGTAGTAGGCGTTTGTGCGCTTGTATGGCTGATATTTAAGTTCGGTGATTTGCCGACTGCAGTTACCAAGATGAATTCTTTTGAAGTTTTCGTTCAATTCCCGACAGCGCCGGGAGTGCAGACTGATACACCTGTGCGTTTTTGCGGCTATCAAATCGGCAGGGTGACAAAGGTTATGCCACCTGATATACGAAAGGATATGGAGACCGGTTTAGAGTATTATCAAACAGTAGCTGTTCTCAGCATTGACAGAAAGTACCCTACTATTCCCTCCAACGTTGATGTAAAATTAATGAGCCGGGGTCTGGGCAGTTGTTATATCGAACTTAAACAATACCCAGAGAGACCCGAAGAGCCATTAGACCCGAATCGGCCGGAGACGGTTCATTTGGTGGATAAAATATTGCTGCAGGGCTCGACCGGTGTTACCAGTGAGTTTTTTCCCGAGGAAAGCCAAAAAAAGCTGGACGATTTGGTGGAGGGCCTCAAGGCTCTCATTGCTAATGCCAATGATATACTCGGCAACCGCAGCAACAAAGAAAATCTCCAGAAAACTATATCTAATCTTACAGATGCCTCGCATGAAGCTAAGCAGACAATAGAAGAATTTCGAAAATTCGCCATTGCCGGAACAGCAACGTTGAAGAATTTTGATAGCAAAACAGAAGAATTTGTTGTTGCGACGGTCGATACGAGCGAAGAAATAGGTAAAGCTTCGGCGCAAATGCGGATGATATTAGAGAAAATCAACAACGGCAATGGTAGTGCCGCTATGCTTATCAATGATGGGCGATTTTACGAAAGTCTGCTTGAGGATACTCAGCAAGTACAGCTACTGCTGGAAGAGTTAAAGTCATTCATAACTCAGGCCCGTAATAAAGGTGTACCTATTAAGTTAAAGTGAAACTGATATTATCTCCTGCATTTAGCTCTGCGACTTATCTTTGATGATTAACAAATGATGAATTTCTTATTTTGAGATCCGGATTATTTCTTACGGATTAGCCGTGATTTATTTTTCCAGCGTGTTTACGATACGGGTGGCTACCCGTTTGACACCGTCGTAACTGTCATTTCGTGCGGCACGAATCTCTTCTATGAATTCTCCGGCTTTGTCGCCGAGATCTTCCAGTTCCAGTGCAGCATAGTGGCGGACGATTTTATTATCTTTGTTTTGCAGTTCCTCTACTAAAAGTTTCATGACTTGCCGGCTTTTACCCATCCTGCAGAATGCTCGTGCCGCGACAATACGGACCGAAGCGGATTTGTCCTGCAAAGCTTTTTGTAATACGGCTTTGGCGGCTTCGGCATCCGAATTCATATTGCCCAGACCGATTGCTGCCCACCAGCGTACTGAGGGTCTCTTATCCTGCATTGCATTTATGAGTTGCGGTATCGCCGATTTGCCTTGTTCGGCAAGCTCTATTACCTCTCGAATGCGGTCAATCAGGTCGTGATTTTCCGGCTGGGCCAGTATGTCATAGCCGTTGCCGTATTTGAGATAAATATCCTCCAGTTCCGGTTCAGGAATCAGCCCTATGTCACCGGTTTGATGCATCCATTTAATATGGGCCGCACGCATACGCTTTAAGGCATTTTGATGCCTGGGTGAGTTGATCAGATTATGCAGTTCGTAAGGGTCATTTTTCAGGTCGTATAATTCTTCCGGCGGCTTGGTCGGCGCCATGAATTTCATCTGAGCTGTGGTAAGTTTACCTTCAGCATGCAGGCTGCGCAGGAGCTCACGCATCGGATAGCTGGTGTCCTTATAGTGGTTGGGAGCCATCCATGGACGGTACGGCATGTAGTTCCGAATGTAGCTGTAGCGTTTGTCATGGACACAGCGAATACACTCTATAGTTTCGTCGCATCGGCCGCGAGATGCGAAGATATATTCCCGCTTCTTTGCATCTGGACCGAGGAAAACCTGACCCTGTAGATGTTTTGGTGGTTGAATGCCTGCAATTTTTAAAACCGTTGCAGAAATATCGATAGCACTAACCAGGTCTTTATTTATACCGCCCGTTTTTAATTTGCCCGGCCAGCGTACAATCAGAGGAATCCGAATTCCTGCGTCGTACAGCCACTGCTTGCCGCGGACATGACAACGGCCGTGATCGCCGATGAAGATTACGACCGTGTTGTCTGTTAGCCCCTCGTTATCGAGGCGCTGCATAATTTTTCCAACGTATTGATCCATCATCTGGATAGAATTTAAATACGTTGCCCAGTCTGTCCGAGCTATTGGATGGTCTGGAAAGTACGGGGGCAACTCGACTTTAGTCGGATCAACAGGATTATCGAGTTTTTTATCAAGACCTTTCCACTGCCCACCGCGGTGTGTCATACTGATTGATAGCTGTGCAAAGAACGGCTGGCCCGGTGCCCGCTGGTTCCAGTCATCTCCGTCAAAAACGTTAGTGTACTTAAAGTTGAAGTCCGTTTTGCCTGAGCCGCGTACTCCGGGAGCAGCCGTCTTGACATTAGCAGTGAAGTAGCCTGCCTGTCGGAAGTATTCTGTTATCGGCCGGACCGGCTCAGGCAGCATGTATCCATCCTTACGATGGCTTCGGTGATGGTGAGCACCAATGGAACCCTGATGCATACCGGTAATCATAGCCGAGCGGCTGGTAGAGCAAACCGGGCTTGTAGTAAATGCGTTGGTGAAGCGGACGCCCTGGTCGGCGAGTTTATTGAGATTTGGAGTCTCTACCACTGGTGTACCGTAGCAGCTAAGGTCGGGGCTGATATCTTCGGACAAAATCCACAGGATGTTGGGTCGAGTGCCTTTGTTGACTGCCTGTCCGGAGGCATTCGTATATCCCGGCAGTGTCATAGAGACGGCACCGGCACCGATAGCTTTGAGAAAATTGCGTCGATTCATAATATGAGTTCCTTTTGCATATATCTTGTATTTTTATTTTTTTGTGCTTTTCCGTTAAGAGGTGTTGGAATCATAGTTTGGATTCGGTTTGGGCAGTTTGGCGCCGGTGAGTTGCAGCCAGCGTCTTAATTTTGCATCGAGCTGCCTGGTCTTGGTGGGGTATATCACTGAAAGGTCGTTTTCCTCGGAGAGGTCGCCTTTTAGATTAAACAGTTCGAATGGTTTGCCTTCATATCTTTTGATGAGCTTCCAGCTTCCTTCTCGAATGATACTGTAGGGAACAATGTCGCCTCGATAGTGCGGGAAGTGCCAGTATAGTGCATGACGATTCAGCTCCCGGGTGCCGTTTGATTTTAGATGGCCAAGGAGTGAAACGCCGTCTATGTCACGGTCGTTTGGCAGTGGAACACCTGCGGCCTGGCAAATGGTCGGGAAATAATCGACACTGGTTACCGGTTCATGACTGATTGTTCCCGGCTTAATAACCTTTGGCCATCGTACTATCAAAGGTTCACGGATACCACCTTCATACGGAAAGCCCTTGCCGGAACGCAGTGGGGCGTTATTTGTTGGGCCAAGCAGACCACCGTTGTCACTGGTGAAGAAAATGATAGTATTTTCGGCCAGGTCGAGTTCGTCGAGTGCCGAACAAATCCTGCCCACGGCGTCATCTACACTGTCAACCATTGCGGCGTATGTCGGATTCTTCTGGTTTGTAGGTTGTTTCGCTTTGTATTTTTCAATCAGTTCTTTCCTGGCCTGGATGGGTGTGTGGACGGCATAGTGGGCCATATAAAGGAAGAAAGGTTTATCCTTATGGTTGTGAATAAATTTGACTGCTTCGTCGGCTTCGCGGTCGGTCAGGTATTCACCATTGTGACGAGGTACCAGTGTCGGGATTGATCCCTGTCCTTTTCGGGAATATGGGTCGAAATAATTGGGAGGCTGGCCGAAGTCGCAGCCGCCGACGTTGAAGTCGAAACCCTGTCTGTCCGGGTACCAGTCGTCTGTTCCAAGGTGCCACTTGCCAATGTGGCATGAAGTGTATCCCGCCGGTTTGAGTGCTTCGGCAATGGTAATTTCTTCAAGTTCCATCCACAGTGCGTTGGGTGGGCACAGCAGCTTCTTATTTTTGCCGCCTACATACTCGGTCGGATTTTTTTTGTTTTCAGGGATTTTGCCTCCCTGGAAACGGGCGCGAATCCAATCAGTAACGCCAAGTCGGGCCGGGTAGCGTCCCGTCATAACAGCCGCCCGGGTCGGTGAGCAGACTGCGCAGGCGGCGTAAGCATCGGTGAACCGCATGCCCTCAGCAGCAAGTTTGTCAATATTCGGCGTTTCGTAGTACTTGCTGCCGTAACAGCCCGTATCTATCCAGCCTAAATCGTCAACTAATATTAAAACGATATTGGGGTTTTTGTCTGTGTTCCCATTGGCAAAAAGCTTTAAAGAGTCCCTTGAACTCTGAATAGCAAAAGCTGCGGCTGACAAACCTATGGTTTTGAGAAAATGGCGACGAGTATAATCATACTTACTCACTTTCATTTCTCCTTTTCAATATCGATCAGTTAGTTAAAGAAATATCATTGACTATTATTGTTTGATTAATTTGTGGTGCCGAAGCGGGGAAAGTAATCTGCCGGTCATTAGTTGAGCTTACTCTGACATAGTATTCAAGGTCATTTTTAATCTGATTAGCGGGAATCTTGACAGAATAAACTCCTCGTGCAATGTGTTTCAAGGCGATTCTATTGTACGTTCCCTTACCCATAGCTCGCCAGTAGAGTGCCGCATCTTCGGTATGGTTCTGTGACAGGATGATTACCTTAAGCTTTAAGTCCTCGCCGTTGTTCAGGCTTGTACGCACTGTTGGAACAATGATTCGTAACGGCCCAACATATTGATTCGAAGGTATTGTGTCAGCAGGCAGGTCTTCGTCCAGGATTTTGGCCAGCTCCTGACCGGGTTCGGTAAGCAATTTAGGCATTATATGTTGCTGCCAGTTGGTTACATTGCCCATAGCCCCATTTGTTGTAACAGTTGCCAAAAGGTGACGATGTACTTCAGAAACCTGAGAGACTAACTCTTTCCTTAAGGGCAGGGCGAGCTTTCGGGCTAATCGCTTCTGTTCATTGGGTTGCTTTTCGTCTTTAACTTTTTTCATGGCTTCGTTGAATTGGGCCCATGTACAGTTTACCTGTCCAATAGCCCGTAGATAGCGGAAGTTATTGAGCCAGTAATCAAATCGTTCGAGGTTGCCCGCCCCTATAACCTGCGGTCGCAATTTGGCCATTTCCTCGATGAATGCATATTCATTACTGACCTGTTCCCAGGGTCTTTTATCAGGATTTATACCGCCCGGACCATTGACCCATGTAGATGGACGCGGCAGATGGGCGGCCCTTTTTCCTCCATCAGGAGCCATTGGGCCTCCATCGAGCTTTGTGAATAATTCGGCAATCGGTACAAAAACTTCAGGTCCGAATTGCGTCAGTGCCCAGTCAGCGTAGAAATCGCGTGCCGGGAGATCACGGGGTCTATCGTCGGAGATTGAAGCCGGCAAGTCGGCCTGATAGTCCTTATATGCCTGCCCGCCGCAGTTAATTTTCCTTGTGATATCTTTTCCCTGCACAATAAAGGCGGCGATGCAGGGAAACTCTACTGCGCTGACAAAATCTATGGTTAATAGACCGTCAGTCACCACTACATCCTCGAATGTGTAATCCAGCGCTCTGTTTTTGCCAACTTCAGCGAAGATGTCGAGCGTGTCAATAACCTTTTCATTCTGGAGCTTGACGCCAAAGACACGTTTGTCCACCATGTCATAATTTGGTTCACAGAACTTAAGTGTTACAATATAAGAACCGTTCGGTACCTTCAGCCGATATGCTTTCACATCCCAGATGACCGTTTGGTAAAGGGTGTCTTCCTGAGTATCAGCTATTTGGTTATTGGGAAACTGAGCTATGTTGCCGCCTTGACGGGCTTCTGAGAGTTTCGGTTCCGGCGGTTTTGTTTTCCTGCCGAAGTCAGGATTCCATTTTTTCTGCTGCCAGGCAGCGTGAGCCAGTGCAGAGACATTGGGCCCGAGAATGCGCGTGCGCCAGTGGATACCCAACAGGCCCGTGCATCCGTAAGCGAGTGCGTCGGCTGCATCCCGCCGCATTCGACCGGCCCAAAGCTGTGGTATAATTAGCGCCGGGTCGTCTTCAAGCCATGGAATGGCCCACTGAGGCCGTCCCTCGATACGGGCAAAGCCGGGTTCGACCGGCGCAAATCCAACATTGCGGTTGATACAGCTTACAGGCATTTCCTTTGGCAGGAAATTGTCGAACAGGGCCCTGTCTTTCGGCGGCCCGAGAACCCAGCCGCAGGTAGCTAATGTGAAAGGCGGCTTGACTTTAGCGGCTGCTGCTATAGCAGCGCGAAAGTCGGCTAATGTGGCTTCGATTTGTTCATCCTTTGGATTGCCCCACGTCCAACCTTCCGGTGTCCAGAACCAATAGTAATCAAGTGGATATGCTCTGGTTATTCGTTGGAACATACCCTCGTAAAGCTGCTGTACAACAGCCGGATCGGATGGGTCCATGCCCTTACTTTTGAGCCGTTCTTTTACGGGGTCAGGTATTATAAGAGGTGTTTCGGTTCCCACGCAGGTCTTAACGCCGAGAGAGTGAGCATACTCGAAAGCCTCTTTGAGCGTCTCGCCCATTCGGTCAAACAATTCGTTTGCTTTTACCGGAGGAAGCTGCGGCCAGGGATTCATGCCGCGCATATAATCCGGGCCATAGTCGTCGCGTTCGAACATCTGCGCCGCGCCGAAAGTGTAATCGCCCGTATTTGCCGGCTTATAGCCCCAGGCCCCGGTGGTGTTGGGTGTGGCGAAATGTCTTGATGGATAGCTGAACTTCACGGTTCCGTCTTTGTTGAAATCACCAGATAAGCCAATCCAAACCGTAGGTTCCGGCCCTACGCCACCTTGCGGATATGTGTGCAGCCCGAAAAAATTCATGCGCATTTTGGGCAGTTGTGCAATGATGGCTTTGTAGTCATCGGTATTCCACCAGTCAGGCCCTTCGGGGAAATCGTGAAACGGCTGGATTCCCCGCATGTTGAATAATGGTTTGGCCTTTTCATCCAGTTTGGGAATTTTCAAGGCGATTTGTCTATCGGGAATTGTGTCACCATGCATATAAAAACGCACACCCAGATGTTCGGCGAATCGGTAAGCAGCATAAAGGGTTCCAATGGAATCGCCGCCGGTAATTAGTACAACCGGACGTCTTCTTGTAGATATTGTCTTTAGCAGATATTGCTGAGGTTGTAACGAGCGGACATTAGTAGCCAGTTTGGTATTTCCGGCTGTCATGGTTTTAATAACGGCACAGTCTTTTTGTCCGACCACAATTAGTGCTGTTTTCAAAGAGGATTTATTATTTGTCTGTACAATTGGGAGCAGCTTGCCGGTCCGCAAATACAAATATCGGCGAACTTCTTTTGCCGCTAAACGTTCGGCGGTTGTTGCACCCGATGGACAGATGATTGTTATGTCCGAAACGCCGGCATCGAGCGTATGGCGGCTGATTAAAATTAACAGTATGGAAGCCAGGGTCAGATTTAAAAGAGATGTTCCTTTTCTCATATTAGTATCCTCCTTATGTTATATTGTGTTCAAAGATTTTACTGCGAGAGAACGAAGTTAGCCAAATCTCTAATTTCTTTGTCGGAGAGATTAGACGTTAATCCATGTTTATCTTCCAGATTGTATTTTTTTAGGACTTCTTCGATAGTGACAGCCCGTCCATCATATAAATATGGTGCGGTTCGCCAGGCTTCGACCAGGCCTGGAGTGTCAAAACTCCTGCCTTTATCCAATCCGTCACCCGTGCCTACGTTGTGTTGCTGCAGGTCCGTATGCAATGCTCCCTTATGACATGAATCGCAATGTGCTTTGCTATATATTTTTAGTCCTCTTTTGGCGGAGGCGCTAAGTTTGCCTTTAACCAAATAAGGGCTTGGAACCGGTTCGAGTGACTTGAGATACTCATCGATTGAATTAACTTCCTCTTCCGGGCGTACTGCAAACAGGATATGCCTGATTCCGGAACGCACGGCATCCTCAGCACTCTTCCGCACGCCCGTAATCATCGCCGGTGGGGTTCTATGTGCAAACAGGAGATTTTTGGTATTTTTAGGATTGCCTAAGCCATCGTTAAGCAGGTCCCAGTTCAGGGCGTCGACCCTCGCACCTCCCGGATGACAACTTGCGCAGCTCTGCCAGTGCTGGAAGCACAACGAGGCATCATGGAAGAGCATTTCACCTCTGCGTTTTTGTGTCAATTGTGGTGTCGGGCCGAGCGGCAAAGCCGTAGTTTTGATGCCTGCTGTTTTATTTATATCAACTAAGGTTAGACTGTCTGTAAAGTATTCGGCAACATAAATATTTGAACCAATGATTGCAAGTGCACGGGGACCTTTGCCGCAAAGTTTGATGCGCTTTCGAATATCATAAAGAAAACTCAACTCATTGGGAATGTTTGATGTAGGTGTTGAAACTGCATCATAACTTCCATAGCTATACTGCCCCGTTGTCCTGCTCTGAGTGTTTTTTTCATCAGCATGATATTTCCTGATTTTTTCCAGCAAGGCGTTTACATCTATTATGCTTAATTCGTCGGTTCCGGCATGGGTTACGCAGACATATTTGCCGTCGTTTGTGCAGCCAACGGCCCACGGATTTGCGGCTCCGTTGTCCACATCATCCAGAAGGACAGTATCAAATAACTGTTTACTTTCAACATCGATAATACTGAGCGCATTGGTATTTATCCATCCCCGCTCCAACTGCGTTGTTGGAACTGTATAGCGGGCGAGGATATGCGCGGCATAGGCATATCGACCATCAGGCGAGATACAGATTCCCTGCAATGCTGTAGTGCCGTTGGGAAGCTCGATGGTGGTTATCACTTTATTGTTCATGGTGTCAATGACAGAGACCACAGCGGCTATATTTCCTTTGTTGGCGGTGCCTGCCGGTATGTGGTTATTCACGAATAAAAACCTACCATCCGGAGTAAGTGCCGCGGCAACAGGCTCACGCTGAACGGGTATTTGGGTTACCTGTTTACGTGAAGCCAGGTCGATGACTGAGACGTTATTATCGAAGCGGTTGCACACGTACAGGGTTTTGGTGTTTGAGCTGAGTACGGGTGCCATAGGGGTATGTCCTGCAGGCAGGGTACTGATGATTTTTCGGGTTTGCAGATTTATGACCTTAACCTGGCCTTTTGGGGACGCACAAGTAACGTACAGACGTGATTTGTCGGCGGATAGTGCCAGTCCGCTGGGCTCAGCCGTTAAAGAATACGATTTGATTACCGTGCCTGTAGAGATTTCGAAAACAGCTACTTGTTTGGCTGTGCTCTGAGCGATATAGAGTTTTCCGGCCTGGTTATCCGAAACCATCGCCGAGGGTGAGAGGTAATCCTGTCCCGATAAATTGGCGTTGGTTGTCAGGTACAGCATCAAAATTAACATACTGACTCTTGTAGGTAGCTTTGTTTGTTTCTCGTTCATTTGTAATCCTCAATAAACATTACCATTTGAATCTACTATCATCCAGCGCAGGGCCTTCTGCGTCAAAGATATTATTAATCAATTGTTTCTTCGAGCTTAATGTCCTTCGCGGATGTGATATTGATTGTTTTAGGTTCGTTTGTCCGGCAAATAACACGGAAGCCCACGTTATGAACACGCTGCCAGGTTGGATAACTCAGGCGAAAAGCTGAACGGCATCGTTTGGGACGGTCACACCAGGAACCGCCGCGTACAACTTTTTTTCCTGTTTCGGCAGGGTAATCGCGACCGTCGTCAGGGTTATATGGATAGGGTTTATATGTTGTCCGGGTCCATTCACAGGCGTTTCCGTGCATATCATAAAGACCCCAGTGGTTTGGCCGGTAGCTGCCTGCATCTGCGGTTGCCACAACACCATCGTCGAAACGTAAATCACAAAGGACGTTTCCTCCAAAGACGGCCGATTCGAGAATACCTTTGCCAAAGTGGGCTACAATGCTTGACTCCAAACCGCCGGTTGGACCCGGCCGAACACTGAGGGATATATCGGCAACATTTGCCCACGGCGAGAAGTCTGTGTCCATGTCACCGTATGAAAGCGGCTGTTTTGAGTCTGCACGACAGGCATACTCCCATTGTGCCTCAGTAGGCAGCGTGAACTTCAAGCCGGTCTTTTTTGAAAGCCAGCCACAAAAGGCGAAAGCCTGCTCCCATGATACACGAACAACCGGCTGATTTGGAGCTGCAAGTGACATGCCGGGGCCATCCGGGCCCTGGAAGCGTTTTGTGAAATATCCCGAGTTATGTGCTGGGTCGAAAAGATGGTATTGTTCGTTGGTGACCTCGCAGATGCCCATCCAGAAATCTCGATTGATAGATACTTGTGCAATCGGGTATTCGTCAGACTCGCCGTTAAGGTCGCCCATAAAGAAATTGCCGGCTGGAATCCTGACTAATTTCATTTTTACACCGTTGCCCAGCTTGATTGTTTTTTCAAATGCTCCAGCGGATTGCTGGCGGCGCAGGCTGCTTTGCGAATCCGGAATCTGCGCAATATAAGCCGCTTTCGTTTCCGGCATCGGTGCCGGTGTTACCGGTTCAATTGAAAGGTGATGAATTTGTGGAACCAGTTCGGGATTATCTTTAGGTCCACCGAATAGCCGGTTTAATTCGCGTCGCCGTTGAGCGGCTCCGTCGGGAATAGGGCTTACCTCACTCCATGTACCGTGGCAGGGGCCGTTCAAGTCAATCCAGGTGAACAATCGCTCCCATGCTTCATTGTCAAGCTGGACATTGTAATGCCCCTTGCTGAGTAACTGTATTAACTCGCTCGTATCGGCGTGGTATTCACCGGGAGTAAGCATGCCGACATGGTCTTCGATATTGACCCTGCGGATATAAGGTATCAGTGCTTCATAGGCTGGTGTGTAGCGAACCTTCGTTCCTCCGAGTGCTTTTAGCACAGTCGGGTGCAATCGAGTTGCCCCCAGCTTCGTAAGCTCTCGTCCGCTATAGTTCTTCACAAGACGTTCCGAGCGCAGGTCGGCGATATTCTTTCTATCCGGACGCTTTCGCCCGTTATGGCAGGCGACGCAATATTTGTCCAGTACCGGCTGGACGTCTCTTTCAAAATCAAGACCTCTCGGCGGACCATACCATGGCTCGATTTCAACCGGCGGACGACCGGCGGCCAGTCTGTTGTGGGTTATGGGGATTTGCTTCGGCTGTTCGTGACACCCAACACAGGAAACGGTCTCGCCGGGCATCGCCGTGAACCAGCTACGCATCAGTTGCACGGCCTTGCCTTGCTCATCCAGCGGCTGAACTGTTAATGGCGTGTTGGCTGGGACATTGAACATCGCTGAGCCGTCTTCGTGTAAGGGTACGGTACCAATGATTCGCATTACTTCCCAGGGTCCTCCGCAACCGATTTTATCCGGCCCGGCCATTCCCGGGTAGCCGAAATGATAGGCCACAATTCGTAATTTTTTCACCGTACCCCGTGGTACACCGACCAGCCCCGGGCCGGCATAGACGTCGTGAAGATAGACAACAGCATCCTGCTGTTTCAGGTCCACTCTGTCCGGGATTGCCGGCGGACGGGGTGTTTTGATTAATGGAATTGGTTCGAAAAAGTCATACCTGGGCAGCACGTGAATCGGAAGCATGTTGTCGAATACGTCCACCAGATAGATTCCCCACGGAGATTTGCGATTTAACTGGGACGCAACGAGGAAGTATTTTTCACTGAGTGGGTATGGATGAAGGAACTTCGGCCAGGATTTATCGACGAGATTATCGCGAATGACCGTCTTGACAGGCTTGCCACGGCCAAGAATTCGCTGGACAACGCCATCGGCCTGATACCAGCCCTTGGTAATATCAAATATTCCCAATTCACCCATGCGTGGCACTCCGTGATAGCCTGCGATAATAGCCACAATTTTGGTTGGTGAACCGGGTATTCCTCGTGGGTAGTAAAGTGCGTTCGGCCAATATGAATTGCTTCCATAAACCGACCTCTGGCCGGTGCCGTCCGGATTCATTACCATTAACGGACGTAGATAGATATGCATAGGTCCTGTGTAGTCCCAACGACTGAATATAACCTGTCCAGTTGGTAGTACAGCGGGGTGAAGGTCGAGGTCCTGATCGAAACACAACTGCCGCATGTTGCCGCCATCTTCATCCATAAGGTAGATACTGCATGCCCGCTCTTTGCCGTGCCAGCAGGGCACTCCCGTATATGAGGCCGTCGAGGAAAAGACGATACGTCCATCGGGCAGATAACAGCCGTCAAAGTTGTCGACATCTTCCAGGTGCTGTCCTCGCGAGACTTGTCGAAGACCGCTGCTTTCGGTTTTAATCTCGAAGATCTGCCAGCTTTTGCCCCTGGGCATCGTAAAAAGCAGCTTCTCGGCGTCGAAGTGCAGGTCCATTTCACCGACGAACAGGCTCTCTGATGGTCGAAAAAGCGTTTGCAACATCCCGTCGGTATGTACAGGCGCCAGCACAGCAATTTCGTTATCATAACCGGTCCTCTCTATGCCCGTGTTGCACTTGTGATTAACGGGCAGGCCGAGTTGGCCGCGTTTGCGTTTGAGCAGCAGTAGTTTCTCAAAATCGAGAAGTGGATTGGAAAGCAGTGCATCATTCTGCAACTTGTTAAGGTCGTGCGCTAGTTTCAGCGCATCTGCTCTTACTGAATTGTCACCACGATTTAAAGAGTCGAGGATAAAATCACATGATTTTTCCAGATTATCCAGGCTTTCGAAATAATATTGGCCTTTCGGATATCTTTGCCCAAAAGTTTCATTAAGGTCTTCAATAGCCAGGCGAAGGGATTCAAAATTAAAACTGCGTACATATCGTACAGCCTCATTATAACCAGGGGAAGATGATTGTGCCTGTGCACCGGCTGTTCTTGTAGTGAATATTGCAGTAGAAATGATTGCTGTGATAAAAAAAGTAAGACTAAAGCTCTTAAAAGACCTGTTTTTGAAGCTGATGGTTTTTACTTTCATTGTTGTTAATCGGCGCATTTATTATGTGCCTGTTCGTTGTATTTGCTGCCACTTTATGTCTTAACGAAGATATCCGTCCAAAATCATCCACTCCACTGCGGATGGTTTGGGGTTTCTCGAACTGCCCATATATCTTCCCCATCCGGGTTGACCTGTAAGAAGTGGCTTACAGCTTTATTAGCTCGAGCTTAATATATAATTATATGTGGACTCGTCACGTTAATCAATCGAAAAATACGGCAAAGACCTCATAGGGAGTGAAAACAGCGAAATGGCTGCATTTGATACAGGGCTTAGGGGAAGCGGTGAAATTTTCAGTAATTGATAAAGCGGATTTGAGTTGGCAGATTATTTATTGCCTTGCCAAATAAACCCGTTCATCAGAGGGTGAGCTTATGATTTACGATTTATCTTGTTGTTTTAAGGTCTTTATCTACAGCTATTGCAACCGGCCTGGATATGGTCTGTCTGTTAGCTCGGATATCTTCTACACTTTGTTCGAGCTTTGTGAATAAAGCCATATTGCCTGATTTTCTCACTGAGGTCAGCGCCTTTTCAAAGAGTTTCTCTGAGTGGGCATAGTTACGCTTTGCATGACAGATTCTTGCTTTAGTCAACCAGCTCGGTGCTATAAGGTGGTGTTCCGGCCCGTAGATACTTTCCTGTTTTGCTATTGTACGGTCAATCAGCTCTTCTGCTTCATCGAGCCTTCCCTGTAGAGAATATAGTTTTGCTACACTACCCAGAACGTTTGCCGTGTAAAGGTGGTCGGGTCCGTAACTGCTATTGATTAAGGTCATTGCCTTTTTATAGTAACTTTCGGCTTCTTTATAATCACCCTTTGCAACGAGAATGGCGGCAATATCTACCCAGAATGGAGCCAATGCCTTATCATTTTCAGTGTGACTTTCGAGCATAATAGCCATTGCCTTGTCCATGGCATTTGTAGCTTTGCGGTAATTACCCTGCTCTGTATAGATTGAACCTAAAGTTCTCAGGGTGTAAGCCACATAGGGATGGCTTTTATAAAGGACTTTTTCCTGTAGTTTCAGGCCCTGCTCGCACATTTTTTCTGCATCGAGCAGCTTGTCCTGGTTTTTATAAAGTGTCGCCAAATCAATCAGGCACATAGAAAGTTCAGAATCTGATTCACCTATTCTTTTCGCCAAAGTTAATGCCTGCTCTGCCAATGGCTGTGCTTTTGTGTATTCTCCATAAGCCATATACACTCTTGCCATTGCTCTGAGTGTTTTGCACGAAAGATCTTTTTTAGCCTGCTGTGGTTGACCCCAGGCTATACTCTCTATAAGTAGAATTATAAAGGTAAGTGCAAGGAAACGATTTTTACGCTCGCCAGCTATACATTTTTTTTCATTCCTGTATGTCATTATACTATGTCTCTATTTTCGCCCTATAATCTTATGTTTAATTCAGAAGAACTGTAGCTTTGTTAGCTATCTAAAACATAATAATCGTTTCTGATAACGACAAGTTTCCCGGACGTTTTTTTACGATAAAACACTCGAAAATCTGAAGTATCTTTTTCATATTCTCTGCTTAGTGTTCTCGGACTTTCTTTTGTAATTCCCGTGAAATAGAGTATAGACCTTTCTCTAAAATTTCTATGATTTAGGGCTTTCGTAGCTTTGCCCTGCTTTCAGTATAAAAAGCACTATTCCCGGGGTTTGAGTTTGCCGATAGTTCTCAAAGGAGTATTACTTAATCCTTCAACTGAGAGGCGGGTTCTTATGCCGGATTCTGACCAATGCAAACATTATAGGTCGTTTGCCTTTTTGCCAGTGTTGTTTGTGTTCTTCGCGGTGTTATGTGAATACAACAGCGTAGTTGCCGGGAGCTCGCCACCTCGGCGGTCTGATATCTATGTTACCGGTGAGGTGCCTGCAAGTGTATCAGTGGTTGACTCGGCCTGCGACAAAATATCGAGAGGTGATTTTAAAAGTGCTCAAGAGATTGTTCGCAAATCGATTACTGTTCAGAGCGCAGGTCTCAGGCAGCTTGAGACGATTATCGATGAATATGTGGCCATACAGGCCCGGCGGGATGCTTTTCAAGATGTTGCCTATCAAGAGCAAAAAGGTGAACTTGATAAGCTCAGGCAAAAAGGCTTTCCAAAAGACATTAATGACGTTGGTAAAGTTTTTACTGTTGCCTTGAAGGCTTTAGAGCATTCCAACAAAGAACAGGGACAAGCCTTGCTTAATGATCCTTTTGTAAAACAAACCGTCCGGCAAGCCAAACGCCTCGCTGCCGAATTCGAGTCAAAAGGCAGATGGCTCGATGCATACGCAATATGCTATTATAAGCTGACGCTGATGTACGAAGACGACGACAAGTACTCAGCCTATGCTAAATTGCTGCAGGAGAAGGCCGACATTGCGGCATTTTTACAAGACAACCCATGTCAGACTTGCCAGGAGCGTTATGAAGGCATAGAGAAACAAATGTTCATTAATGCTGTGGATTTTCTGGATTCCAGTTATGTCAGCATTATTGATTATCGCAGTATGACAGCCAAAGGTATCAATCGCTGTAAATTGTTAGCGGAGGTAATAAGCAATCCATATCTGGAGACGAGAAATAAGATACGAGATACACGATGTCAGGCCTACATGACAGCTTTGACTGGTATGTTGGATGAATTGAACCAATCGTCGGCATCTATAGGGAAAGATAATTTCATAGCTGTTTTTGAACGAGTTTTAGCAATGAATGAATCTCAGCTTGAGGGGATGGGATTGCCGCCGGCCTTACTGATTGCGCAGTTTGCAAAAGGAGCCTTGTCTTCACTTGACCCTTACACCGTTATCTACTGGCCCAGTCAGGCACAGAAATTTGAAAAAGCGTTGACCAATCAGTTTACCGGTATTGGCATAAGGTTTTCGAGAGAAGAGGAATCTCCGAAGGTGTTAAGTGTATTGCCTGATACACCGGCATACCACTCGGGCATTGAGGCAGGAGATGTAATTGTAGCGGTCGATGGTGTTGGGATGAGCAGTATGTCTTCTGACTGTGTGGCTCAGAATATTGCCGGTCCTGAGGGTACAAAAGTGACTCTGACGATTAGGCATAAAGGTGAAGATAAAATCCGGGATATTTCCCTGCACAGAGCCAACATAATCGTTCCATCGATACGCGGCTGGCAAAGAAGCGAAACCGGTGAATGGCGGTATATGATTGATGTTTATAATAAGGTCGGTTATATTCGCATTAGCTGTTTTGATTCGAGGACGGTTGACGATTTCGAGAAAACACTTACTGAGCTTGAGAAACCTGGATTAAATGGATTGATTCTGGATTTGCGTTCCAATCCAGGCGGGCTTTTGAACGGTGCAATCGAAATAGCAGACATGTTTATTAAAGAAGGATTAATAGCGAGGATACAACCACGATGTGGAATGCCGACTTATGTATCAGCGCACCGGGAAAAAACACATCCTGACTACCCGCTGGTTGTACTCATAGACCGTTTTACAGCGAGTTCTTCCGAAATATTGGCGGCAGTCTTACAGGAACCGAAGCATAACAGGGCGACTATTGTCGGTGAAAGAAGCTATGGCAAGAGCAGTGTGCAGTCAATAGTAAGCCATATCGGCGGGGGGGCAAAACTAAAATACACGACAGCGTATTATTATTTGCCATCGGGACAAAAGATAAAGAACCGCCACACGGATACAAAGCTAAACTGTGAAAATTGTGGGGTCTTGCCGGATGTTAATGTAAAACTACGAAGCGACGAGCTTCGGAAGATGGCCAAAATGCAGAGGGCGAATGAATCAGCGGTAAAAGACCACCGTAACAATGCTCCTAATGTTCAAAGGTTTTCAAGCCAGGAAACAATAGATGTCGATCCACAACTGGCAACAGGAATACTGGTTTTAAAGAGCAAAATGATAGAGTCAGGTTATAGGCTGGCTTTGAATTGACGCAGCTTCCGTGTTCCGGAGGATTTCTTTCGATTTATATATTTTTTTCTTGATTATATGGTCAAATAACCATATATTGTGATAAGCTTATTTATAAGGGGCGATTATGGAACCGCTGACGGAAAAACAGCTAAAAGTGTTAAGGTTTATAGAAAAGCGGCTAAAGGATAATAAGCCGCCGAGTCAAAGGGAAGTAGCTGAGCACTTTTCTCTTGCTCAAAATGCAGCCTGTCAGCTTATCAATTATCTCAGGAACAAGGGGTATTTAGTAAACCTGGGAGGCCATCGAGGACTTAGACTGTCAAAGGAATATTTCGAAAAGAAAAAGCAAACCGACGGCATTCCGGTTGTAGGTAGAGTCGCGGCAGGGGAGCCAATATTAGCTGAGGAAAATATCGAAGGGTATGTTGATCTGAAGGAGTTGTTTGGCCGGTCTATGGATAGATTTATTCTAAAGGTTGTCGGCGATAGCATGGTTGATGAAGGTATTATGGATGGTGACTAC
>Ga0307380_10001214_pt1 | contig 38561 bp, 42 predicted proteins | sample UN3MG_FD_202239 | JGI IMG/M metagenome (GOLD analysis project Ga0307380, IMG submission 202239) | Soil microbial communities from Risofladan, Vaasa, Finland - UN-3 | ecosystem: Environmental > Terrestrial > Soil > Coastal area > Acid sulfate soil | place: Finland: Risofladan, Vaasa | collected...
GGCGAAGAGATTCGCGGCGCCTCGCTTAATTGCGAGAACCACCGTAACAAGCGAGGCGTAGAGCAGGGCGATGAAGAGCGTCTCGGTCATGAGCTTTGGGACGTAGTAGAGCATCGTTGGATACAGTGCGAAGATTGCGCCCGCCCATACGCCCGCGCCTCGCCCGAAGACAAGCAAGCCGAGAAGGAAAACAAGGCCGGCAGTGGCGGAGCTTAAGAGCACCTGAACCCATCGGACAGCCGCATGGTTCCGCGTCCCCGAGGCCTTATAGACTGAGGCGACCACGAGCGGGTACAGCGGGGGCCTGAAAGCTGTGGGATGCCCTCTGAGGTAGCAATAGCCATTCCCCTCGAAGAGGTTCTTTGCGATGAGCTCGTAGTCCGCCTCGTCGAAGTTGAAGTATCGATACTGTGGGATGTTGGGCGAGGACAGGAGGTATATCGTTCTGACTATCAGAGCGCAGAAAAGAAGGATAAGGAATATCCTTGAGTTGCTCCAAGCCTTAGTATTGGTCAAGTTCATCCTGCAATCTGCGGCTGTTTGCTTGAGTCTGTTCCCATATTTGATGTTGTAAGATAGCTCGAATCTAACGAAGATGGCCCTGGCATTCAACTACCGGTTCCCGAGACTGCCCCGTGTCCCCGTTTCTCATCATCTCCTGCTCTCTCTTGACTTGCGACGGATTATGGCGCACTCTCACTGTTAGATTTGGACAGCTCGCAAGTCGCGAAGGAGGTAAGGGACATGGAGTATTGGATCCAATCCATGGGAGAGAATCCGAGGGCACTCGGGCCGATCATCGTTGTGATCGTTGCGGTTGTCATCGTGTTCATCCTTTGGGCCGTCAGCAGGCTGACTTCCAGACAGAAGGAACTTGAGAAAGACCGCCTGGCGTTAGATAGCGAGCTATACAAGCTAGAGAAGTTCGCCACCTTGAAAGGAAAGAAGCAGATGGGTGAAGGCAAGTCCATGCCCGAATCGTTTTGGCCCAAGGAGCATCACGATGAGCCGCGAGACCAGCCTGCAGGGCCACAACCAGCCTCGAACCGCAATGCGGAGGCAGACAAGGCGCCGGCTTGCGAGGACGAAGATGACGAGTTTGCGGACATACGCAGGGAGAACCTAGTCAGGGATTGGACGAAGAACGATTAGCCATTTGCTTTTCTCCTGTTCTTGTGGGTGGGCGGAGTTTTTGGTTTTACAATATCAGAGTGGGCTAACTATCGAGAATCCAGTCGGCCTCTTGCTTTAGGAGGAGTGTTTGCAGTGGCAACAGTTTTGGTTGTTGACGACGAGGCCAACATATTGAAAGTCTTTGCCGCTCGGCTCAAGCAGCGTGGGCACACCGTTTTGACGAGTCTCTCTGCGGAGGAGGCTTTGAAAAGACTCAAAGCAGATAATGTTGATGTGCTTATCTCGGACTACGTGTTGCCGGGCAAGAGCGGAATGGACCTCTTACGGGCGGTCAAGAGTATCCATCCCAAGTTGCCGGTCATAATGATGACGGCCTATGGCAGCATTGAGATGGCAGTTGAGGCGATGAAACAGGGCGCCTACGACTACCTGACGAAACCGGTTGACTACAACGAGATGTTCGTTCTAGTCGAGCGCGCGCTGACTGAACGGGACTTGACCTCGCCAGCGAGGCTCGAGGCTGCTTCTGAGTGCGAATTTGCTGGGATGATAGGCTCTGCTCCCGAGATGCAAGATGTCTTCGACACCATCCGCCGTGTTGCAGACAGCCGCGCCACAATGCTCATAGTCGGCGAGAGCGGCACAGGAAAAGAGCTGATCGCTCGGGCGCTTCACTACACGAGCATTCGAAAGAACGCGCCATTCGTCGCTGTCAACTGCACGGCGATTCCGGAGACGCTGTTGGAGAATGAGTTGTTTGGCCATGAGAAAGGCTCATATACGGGAGCCTATCGTCGGGACAAGGGTAAGTTCGAGTTGGCGGACGGCGGGACGCTTTTTCTCGATGAGATCGCTGGAGTAAGTCTCTCCGTGCAGGCGAAGTTGCTGCGAGTCCTTCAGGAGCGGTGTTTCCAGCGCATCGGAGGCTCTACGGACGTCCAGGTCGATATACGGGTTGAGGCATCAACCCAAAAAGACCTCGAAGACTTGATTCGTCAGGGCAAGTTTCGAGAGGACCTATACTACCGGCTGAACGTGATCACGATTAAGGTTCCTCCGCTTCGGTCCAGGAAGGAGGACATACCGCTTCTGGCCAAGCATTTCCTCAAGAAGTATGCCGACGAGAACTCCAAGAGCATCACGTTGTTTGCCCCGGCGGTGATGCGGGCGCTTGTGAACTACGACTGGCCCGGCAACGTCAGGGAGCTCGAGAACGCTGTGGAGAGGGCGGCCGTCATGTGCACATCCGACAGGATAGTCCCAGAGAACATAAGGCAGTCAATTATGTCCGCCTCGGGCTCGGATGACTTGGTCCGTGACATGCCTTCTGGCGGCATTGATTTCAGAGAGGTAGAAAGGGGCATTATTCTGAGAGCGCTCGAGGCCAACGGCTGGAATCAGACCAACACCGCGAAGTACCTCAAAATAAGTCGAAAACAACTTAGGACGAAAATGAGACATCACGGCCTGCTGGCTGAGGCCTCGGCCGGCGGCGATGACGCTTAGTGAATGAATTGAAGCCGGGGGAGGCATGGACGCATCAAAACTCTTTGTGGCGCTTGACACAGATTCTGCGGATGACGCTCTATCAATCGTTGATGAGCTCTCGGGAATCGTCTCGTCATTCAAGATAGGAAGCGCACTTTTCACACTCGCTGGCGTCACGATCGTGGATACGCTGGTGTCGAATGGACTGAACGTGTTTTTGGACCTGAAATTTCACGATATTCCTTCCGTCATCGCAAAAGCTTCCGTGAACCTGGCCGAAATGGGCGTTCGGCTCATGACGCTGCATACGCTTGGGGGCCTTGAGATGATGAAGGCGGCCGCGGGGAACGTGAGAGAGGTCTGGGACGACAAGCCTCACAGGCCGCTTCTGATGGGAGTAACGCTCCTCACAAGCCTGGACCAACGTGCCCTTTCCGAAGAGCTTTCATGTCGGCGATCGCTTGAAGAGCAGGTCATCCACCTCGCCGGACTTGCCAGGGAAGCAGGACTCGACGGCGTTGTTGCTTCCGGGCGCGAGCTCGAGGCATTGAAGAGGGAGTTTGGGACAGAGCTTAAGGTGCTAGTGCCGGGGATCAGACCCGCCGGTGGCCAGGACGACCAGAAGAGAACCATCACACCTGCCCGGGCTGTCGAGCTCGGCGCGGACTTCCTCGTCGTTGGCAGACCGATCACTAGAGCCAAGAACCCCCGGGCGGCGGCCGAGGCAATAGTCACTGAGATGTTGGGTTGAGGTTCAGAAGATCGGATCGGTCGCGGTGTGCCAGGGGCGGGTGTGCATCCTGAGCGCGTATGCTTTACAGCCTGGTAAGGGGCTTCTGGTGGTGGTTCAGCTGAGGGACACGAGCTTTTCTCTAGCGGTGAAAAAAAGTCCGCAAAAAATACTTGACAAAGTGGGTCAAGCCTTGTTATATTGATGGTTTGATATCTCATACTTTTGCTTCATTGAGCGCTTGGAGGGCTGATTACTGTGGATAGGAAGCGTCCCACAATCTTGGCGGGCGTCTGCGCCGTGGGGTGTTATGCGCAGAATCGGGCGAACGTGCCGGTTCCAAGCGACATTGCATGCCGGGGAGGGCCCGGGGATTTTATTGATTGGTAGAAAATTCAATTTCTCCTCCTTAAAACCCTGGACTCTCACGAGTTCAGGGTTTTTCATTTTTAACGCTACTGGGAAACGGAGATGATGTTCAATTGGCTGAGGATAGAAAGCCGTCACTAAGGGTCATCTGGCGGCTTTTGAAGCACATTAAGCCTTACAAGCGGAAGGCTGTGCTGCTCTATGTTCTGCTCTACGGCGGTCTGGGATTTGACCTATTGAGACCGGTCGTGGTTGCGTGGGCCATTAACCACGTTACTCGAATGGTCCGGGCAGGGGTGGATGAGGCGCAAGTCATACCGCTTACGCTGTGTTACGTCCTGCTTTACATCGGCGCCTCGCTATTGCGGGACCTGTTTCGGTTCCGCCGAGGACTGATTCAGACCGCGCTCGTTCACGGGGTCATCTCGGACCTGAGATGTAAGGTGTACGAGAAGGTGCAGCGGATGTCGCTTGAGTATCATGGTAACACGTCGTCCGGCGAGCTGATCGCAAGGTCCACACGCGACATTGACAAGATCAGGATGTTTCTTGCGACAACGGTCTTCATGGGCCCAGAGATTGTATTCTACATGATCGGCGCGTCGATCGTCATCTTGACGTGGGATTACAGGCTGGGTGTCGCATCGCTTTCCATGGTTATTCCGACCGTTATCCTGATGGCCAAATTCGCGGGGAAGATACGTCCAATGTTCATGGACGCCAGTGACAAGTACGACGAGGTCACAACCGTTCTTCAAGAGAACATCGCCGGGGCAAGGGTCGTCCGCGCATTCGGGCAAGAGAAACGGGAGATCTGCAAATTCGGGAGCAGAGCTCAGGTATTCATGCAACAGATGATCAACGTGATCACTGTCTGGGGAGATAACGTTCCATTCGCCATGTTCATTTTCAGATTGAGCATTCCGTTGACGCTTTTCTTCGGCGGTGTTCTTGTCATGAAAGGAGCGGTCTCTCTGGGCGCCATTGCCGCCTGTCTGCTTTATCTCAATAACATAGCGGATCGCATGAGGGCCGTCGGCCGTATGGTTGATTTTACGCAGCAGGCTTCAGCGAGCGCTGAGAAGATATTCAAGCTGCTGGATGAAGACGAGGGGATAGCGGACGCGGATGGCGCGGGACCTCTCGCTAGGGGACCAGGGCACGTCGTCTTCGACAATGTGTCGCTCAAACTCGGAGAACAGAAGGTGCTCAGCGAGGTGAGCTTCAAGGTCGGGGCGGGAGAAACCGTCGCCGTCGTCGGCAGAACGGGCTGCGGCAAGAGCTCGCTGATCTCACTTCTAGCTCGCTTTCATGATCCGGACGAGGGCCGTGTCCTGATCGATGGTCAAGACGTAACAGAAGTGACTCTCGACTCGTTGAGAAGTCAGGTTGGCATCGTGTTTCAGGACACGTTTCTTTTCTCTGCCTCTGTGGCAGACAACATTCGCTACGGATGTCCCGAGGCGTCGAGTGAAGACATCGTGAGATATGCGAAGGCTGCGGGTGCGCATAGGTTTATCGAGGGTCTTGATTATGGCTATGACACAGTAATCGGCGAGCGCGGCGTCACGCTCAGCGGTGGTCAGAAACAGCGCATCTCAATAGCCAGGGCTGTAGTCTCCAACCCTCGGCTGTTGGTGCTCGATGACGCGACAGCAAGCGTTGACTCCTATACCGAACGCGGAATACACGAGGCGCTTAGACGTCTTTCAAAGGAGAAGACGACCTTCATCATCTCTCAGCGCATCTCGACTGTGCAGCACGCAGACAAAATCATTGTGCTCGATGAGGGCAAGATAGTGCAGACAGGGACGCATGAGGGGCTGCTGCAGACTGATGGCATTTACCGAACTATCTACGAGGGGCAGAGCCTGAACGACAGGGTCGCAGAGGATGTGATCGGATGACCACAGCGATAGATGATGTGGCGCTGCAAGAGGAGCTAGCCCGCGCGCCACTCTCAAAGAAAGTTATCAGACGGATGTTGACGTATCTCGCGCCATACAAGTGGGCGATCGCTCTAGTCTTGGTGATGGAGCTGCTGTGGGTTTCCTGCGCACTGATCGGGCCAAGGCTGGTCAGGATCGGCATCGACGACCACATCGTCAAAGGAGATATCGCTGGCCTGGGGCTGATCGCAGCGCTTTACGCGTTGACCTCGCTTGCCAGATGGCTGCTTGCGCTGTGCCAGATAAGGATTGGCTCTTCGAGAGGGCAGAGAGTGCTGAACGACCTGCGAAACGCTGTATTCACCCACGTTCAGGAACTGTCGATGAAATACTTCGACAAGACCAAAGCGGGAAGGATAATCGCAAGGGCCGATAGGGACATCGAATCGCTCGAAGAGATCGTTACGTGGGGCCTTGTGGAGTTCAGCAGCTGCATCCTGCGCCTCACCGGGGTCACAGTACTCATGTGCCTCAGCAGCCCGAGACTGTTCCTTGCCATTGTCGTGACAATGCCTCCACTTGCGGTCGCAAGCATCTTGTTCCACAAATATGGCCTGGTCGCTTACCGAAGGACTAGGGAGAGCATCTCGCGCATCACGGCGAACCTCGCCGAGAATATCAATGGCGTGCGGGTTGTTCAGGCGTTCATGCGGGAGAGGAGAAACGCTCTGACCTTCCGCAGGCTTAACGATAGATATATCCGTAACATGATGGGCGCCTCGAGGGTGTGGAACACATACTTCCCGTTCATCGACATGATGTTTGCGACGGCTACGGGCATTATCCTGCTTTACGGGGCAGGCCTTGTCGTCCGCGGCGACCTGACGATCGGAGTGCTTCCGGAGTTTATGCTTTATCTGGGCATGTTCTTCTGGCCGCTTGAGGGTCTGACCTATCTTTACAACAATGCCCTTGCGGCAACGGCGGCGGCGGAGCGGATATTCCAGCTGCTTGATGCGGAGCCGGAAATCAAAGACCGCGACAACGCCAAACCGATCCCGGAAATCAAGGGCAGGGTCGAGTTCAAGGATGTCCATTTCAGCTACGACGTGAATGGCAAGCGCGAGTGGGTCCTGAAGGACATCTCGTTCAAGGCCGAGGCTGGCCAGACAATCGCCCTCGTCGGGCCGACTGGCGGGGGTAAGAGCTCCACCGTGTCTCTTATACCCAGGTTCTATGAGGCGCAGCGAGGTAGTGTCACGATCGATGGCCACGATGTAAAGGATGTCACGCTCGATTCGCTGCACGAGCAAATGGGTATCGTGCTTCAGGAGAGCTTCCTTTTTACCGGGACAGTCATGAAGAATCTCAGGTTCGCGAATCCCAACGTCTCGGAACAGCAAGTCGTTGAGGCGGCGAAAGCTCTCGGCGCCCACGACTGCATAATGAAGCTCTCGGACGGCTATCAAACGCAAGTCCATGAGCGAGGCGCGGGCCTCTCACAGGGCGAGCGCCAGCTCATCTGCTTCACCCGAGCCTTCATCGCCGACCCCAGGATTCTCATCCTGGACGAGGCCACATCGTCCGTTGACACTATGATCGAGCAGAGACTACAGGAGGCCATGGGCAGACTGATGCGCGACCGCACGTCCTTCGTCGTCGCGCATCGCCTCTCTACGGTTCGTTACGCGGACCTGGTCCTCGTCGTCGGCGACGGCACGATTAAGGAGCGAGGCACTCACCAAGAGCTACTCGCCCTGGGCGGCGAATACGCAAAGCTCTACCACGAATACATGCGCGATCTGAGCTGACAAGCGCTCCCGACCCAGTGTCTGGGTGCCCACGGCACTCGGGCGGAGAGCCTCCGCTCCCTTACCTTGTGGACCGGAGGTGGCAACCGCACACGTATGTCTTTGGTGGGCGTGGCTTGGGCTGTGAAGGGGAGCTCCGTTTCGGTGCGAGCCGACCGAGTTCGTTCGCCGGTAAAAGAAGCTATGGGTGCGCAGACACTGGGTCGGGAGCAGAGGCTCTCCGCCTTTACATTCTGGGCCCCGATGATGGGTCAGGACATGATATCGACTCTAAATATCATGCTGGCCAAAAAAACGCGCTTGATATACGTTTTTGACTTGACATACATCGCGGAGTGTGGTACAGGCATTTACTAGCTTTACATTTTTTATTGAGGCCCCACAGACATTAGGAACTGATGGCAATAGAGCGAAAAGGAAAGAAAATGAATAAGGCGTTGATGTGGGCGATTGTTATGGAGCTGGTGACTACCACCGAGGGGCGGACAGAATCCGTCTGAAGGCCGACCGCATGTATAAGGCGGAAGTCAACAAGGCAAACGGGGCAGAGACAAGATGTAAGAATAAATGCAGCGAAACATTCGGTGGGGGGGGGAGTGGCGGGACCGAGATGTCTGTGACTTTTGATGCGCAGAATATCCCGGCTCCCTAGTTAACTCGAGGATCCTATTGAAATGGAAACGCAGATGACAGAAGTTTGGTGGCGCCCGTACGCTGGCATTTTCGCGTTTGGGATGTGGTTTGGCTTCATGTACTTGCTCAAGCGGCGCATGAACCTGCAGTCAAGAGGCCAGAGAAGATGGTATACAGTGTTGTGTTCGATCTCGTTGCTGTTCATTGTGCTCCTCTTGGGAACGAGGTGGCCCAGCGGTGTAAGTCCCTTTGAGTCCGCGTTCTGGATGGAGGTCCAACTTCCTTTCAAGTCTTGGGTCGAGAACTGGCAAGGTGTGCTGAAAACTGTCTTGAAAGGTTGCGTATTCGGATTGTTTGTCTTGTTGCTGAATAGAATCGCACATCGGAAATGTGAGAAGCTGCGATAAAAGTTGCGCTTGGCGAGCGCGCGTGTCAGCCGAGCTCGCCTCAACTCCCGGCCAAAGCGCAGCCTCGGCGCAGGTTACGGGAGCGGAGGCTCTCCGCCAATGACCTACGGTCCAGACGGCAAACGACTCAGCTTGACAGACTCGTCCGGCACGCGCAAGTTCTTCTACGATAGAAACGACGTCATTCAGGAGTATAACTCGGACTGGTCAACGGTGAATAAAGAATACACGCACGGGCCGTGGGTGGATGAGCCGCTGTCGATGACTGTGCGAGGCAGCTCGACTGGCGTATCGAGGACAGCGAGCGACACCTACTACCTGATGAAGGACCGGCTCGGCTCCATCTAGTAAAGGCCGTGCAGATAACATGTTTGCTATGTTCCGGAAAGTTCGGTAGATTAAATATGTTCGTGAGATTGGGCTGAAGCTAGAAAGAAGGAGAGGATGATGCTGAAATGGTTATGAGGCAGTCTGTTTTGGGGTTGCTCGTTGTGAGTTGCCTGGTTGTGGTGGTTTTGTCAGGGGTGGCACCTTGCGCGTTAGCAGCTGCGGAGGAGTCGCCTGTTGACACGAGCCACTTAAGGGCGCTAGGTCACGCCAGTGAGTTCTACTTCGACCGAACGATGTTGGATACAGGAGAGACAGCCCTGTTTCCGGAGGCGGACGTGGTGGCCTATGTCGGTGAGCGGTATGCAGATGGCAAGGTATTGTCAACATCCTGGCTCGACAGCTACAACCTGTTTCGTGCTTGCTGCCATTTGGCGAATCGCTATCCTGCGGAGAGCGACCAGCGCAGGCACTGGCTTACTGTTGCCGTGCAGGCTGCGAGCAAATGTTTTGAGCTGGACCCACAGGACGCTGAAGTGTGTTTTACTATCTCTTTGTATGTCATTAGAGATGTCTGGTTTTGCGATGAGCTGATACGGTTGGTCTTGGCAATGCCGAGCCAAAGCAATGCGGCAAAAGCGCTAAAGTACTACAACGTAGCGAACGTGCTCCGTCCGAAGGGTGAGTTTTCTCAGGGACTTCGACTATCGAGAGCAGCGGCCCAGCTATATCCTAAGGACTCAAGTATCCTGCATCAGCTCCGTTGGTTCCAGAAGGCGCAGAATAGGACTGATCAGGCAATTGAGACGACCAAATCGCTGTGCGACGTCGAGGATGCTGAGGGGTCTGAGTGCACTGAGCTCTATCTATCCGTGAAGTGCGACGTGGAGTTGGGAGACCTGCGCTTGGCAAGAGGGGACAGGCGAGAGGCATACCAGTATTACTCAGATGCCTGGCCGAAAATCGAGCGAATGTATTCTGTGTGCGAGGGCTATGCCTGGTTGAAGGTTAGACGGAACGAGTGTGCGACTGGGCTTGGCGTGATTGCTCTCGCAGAAGGAGACGTCGACTCTGCGCTGCTGTGGCTTAAGCGTTCTTATGACGCAGATGCGCCGAAGGGCTTCCTGAAATACGGCGGGTATGATCTGCGGCTTGTGAAGGAGCTAATCAGCAAGGGCCTTGCCCAAGACGAGTGTAAGCGATACTTGGAGGCCGGCTCATCAGTAGGCCAGGAATATCAACGTGCTGCTGCGAAGCGTTTGCTGGAATCTTTGACAACGAGGGACGACACGCCCAACTGATGAAGGACCGCCTCGGCTCCATAATCAACATCATGGACGCTAGCGAGAACCTCAAAACCACGTATAGCTACGACGCCTTTGGCCAACCGACCGGGACGTATCACTCTGGCCAGGTGGATTGCATGTATCGCTTCACCGGGTGCCAACGGCACTCGGATAGCTGCTTTCAGCGGCGAACAAACTGGGTCGGCTCGCACGTTCCGAGCTCCCCTCAGCCCAGGGTAAGGGAGCGGAGGCTCTCCGCCTTCTATCGTGCCCGCTACTACAACCAGTCCCTCGGGCGCTTCTTCTCCCGCGACCCCATCTTCTCCCTTTCCTCCCTCTACGCCTACTGCCACAACTCCCCCGCCAACTTCACCGACCCGTTCGGCCTGCTCGCCGACTCAATTGGTGGCGATGTCGCTGGTACCCCGATGGGAATGTATCATCCTTTGTACCGAGGGCCCCGAAACCTTCCTTGTGCTGCAAAGGGCAATAAGGTCAAGGTGGCCGGCAAGACTTACACAAGCACGGGCGAGAAAAGTGTCGACGGTGGAGAAATATATGAGGCCGAGGATGGGTCAAGCATAACTGTATATGAATATGAAGACGGCACATATACATATGTTTGGAATTTTAGCACTGAGGTTACAGGTAGTGGATCACGCGGCTCCGGGGACGACTTCACGGGCGAAGACTGGGCGGACTTTGAGAACCATGGATATAGTTATGGCTACCGAAAGGAAATAGCCGATAACTACAATCTGTATTCGGACGCTTTGTTTTTTCTCTCAATCGAATATGCGCTTTTGTCGCCTTTAGGAGGCCCTGGGGTTTTCGGGATGAGTATTTACTTTGGGACGGCAAGCTACGTCTTCAGTAAAATGGCCTGGCGGCTTAGAGTTGACAACAGTTGGGATCTCTGGTAACCTTCAAAAGGTCTTATCTTAGGGTTTACGGTCCTTCCAATTGCCTGTATTATGTGGCGCTAGGGATGCAATAGGACTGAGTATTTAAGGAAAAGGGGAGACGCGCGTTGGCTTGGTTTTGGGAACTTCTGATTGATCGGCAGGGCAAACGAACAATGGAATTGATTGATAAGCTGGCCTCCAGCCGCTGGCGCTTCTTCTTTACGGTGGCTAATGTTATTCTGGTGGCACTCTTATGCATCTTTTTCATTGTTGACGCATACGTCACAACCTCCTCCCCATATTTCAGGCTTCCGCTTTTGAAACGAATTATGCGTATATTGCCACTGGCGGTCATGCCGTGTGGGCTTATTGTATTGAGTGGCATTATAATGCCGATTACATACCTCATCTCCCTTAAGAGGATCGGTGAAAAGCTGCGAGATATGGGTGCTAATGAAGTATCGCGCGAGCTTACCCAACATGGGTCATGAATGCTCTCTATTTGCTGTCCAACAAAAGTGAGAAGCCGCACTTGGGGAACCACAGCAACGCGATCAGCAACCAGGCGGGCGACACCTACTACCTAATGAAGGACCGCCTCGGCTCGATCATCAACATCCTCGACGAAAACGAGACCCTCAAGACGACCTACAGCTACGACGCGTTCGGCGACCCGACCGCGACCTATCACAGCGGCCAGGTCGATTGCATGTATCGGTTCACAGGCCGAGTGTTCGACGACGCGATGGGCAACTACTTCTACCGTGCTCGCTACTACAACCAATCGCTTGGCCGCTTCTTCTCCCGCGACCCCATCTTCTCCCTCCAGTCCCTCTACGCCTACTGTAATAACTCCCCCGCAAACTTCACCGACCCGAGTGGGACGTTCTCTGTACCCGACCCTAACCCGGCCGGAGGGGGAGGAGACACGGGCGGAGGTGATGCTAGTTCGGGCTCAACCAGTGACTGGTCATGGACTTTCCATCTGCCAAGAGCAAGCGCTGGCGATCCTCCAGCATGGCAGTCCAGTATTGATTATGACTCAGATGGTGATTCTGGAGATGGTTTTGACTGGTTGATGTTTATGGAGCTAATGGATGTATATGGCTTCTGGTGAGTGGCACTCGAGTATAGGTCCTGGATGGACCCTAATTACAAAGACAGAGATAAAGACGATTACTATGGTGACGAGATAGATTTGTTTGACGATGAGGGCAACCAGATCGACGAAGAGCCGCCAATAGACGACAACGATGACGATCCACCAAGCGGTGATCCACCCGAGGGGGAAGAAAACGAGATGAGATGGGTGGGGTCGGGACCAGGATGGGAATGAGCACGATGCGTGTCAGAGAGCTGGTGTGAGAGCCTTGCGTAACGTCATGTTCTGCTCACATGGGGACACGAGGAGGCCACTAGAGTCCCTGTGTATAGGCAGGAATCGACATCTTGGCAGCCCTTCGGTTGGCTCTCGAGAGCAGTCGAGGGGTCATCGGCTAATTCGGGTATTCTGTGGGTCAGTTGCTGTCGCATTCTGCATTCTAGCTTCAGGCTGTCAAGAGAACAATGCGCAGTTTCACTACTCGGACGGGAAACGGTGGGAGGCAGAGCATGAATATGGCAAAGCTATAGCAAGCTATTCACGGGCAATAGCAGTGGAGCCAGAGTATTTCCAGGCCTATCTCAAGAGGGCTTATGTCTATCTAGAAATGGGAATGTCGGAGCAGGCCGTTGCCGATTGCAGCAATGCGATCCGCCTGAGACCTGCTAGTTTCTCGGGCTACCTACTTCGAGGGGCGGCATACAGACAGTCCGGTGAATTTCACAAAGCAATTGCGGACTATGACAGGGCGGTAGAGCTCAATCCAAGGTATGCTAAAGCATACTACAACCGTGGTAACTCATACGTGGAATTGGGCCTCACAAACCTAGCCATTGAGAACTACACCAGGGCTTTATCGGTAGATCCGAAGCACGCGAGTGCGTATTGCAATCGAGGGATATGCTTCAAAACGTTGGGACAACATGATAGAGCTCTTAGCGACTTCGAACGGGCACTCGCGCTGGATCATGATGACGCTAAATCCTATTACAACCGCGGCTGCGCCCTGAAAGAAGTAGGGCGATATGCCGAGGCGTTATCCGACTGCGATAGAGCAATAGCGTTGGTGCCTGACTATGCTATAGCTCACCTTCTAAGGGGGAGGGTCCTGGAAGAATTGGGCCGATTAAGTGAGGCCATTGACAGCTACGAGAGATTCGTGGACAATGCGGACCTCACTGAAAGATGCGAAGTCGAATATGCCCAAGCAGACATCACGAGACTTGAGGGGATGCTAGAGAACGTCGCTTCAGCCGACGCTTCGGGAGATTAGGAATGTACTGATTTCCCCTTGCTGTTTGTGGTCTTTATTGACATTCGACGCCTGTGCGCGCGTAACCGAGAAAGACGAATACAACGTTGGGGAAACGGACTACACCTACGATGCCGAGGGGCAGCTGACCGAGGCGTCGTATCCGGCGGGTAATACCGACGCGTTCAGCTACGACGACAACGGCAACAGGACGCAGTGGGCGCGGAGCTCGGACGCAACTATCTCCTACATCTACAACGCCGCCGACCAGCTCACGCAGTCAACCGAGGGCACGATAGGCACGTCCTATTCGCACGATGATAATGGAAACCTTACAGGGCAGACAACCAGCGGTGTCACTAAGACATTCGCCTACGATCCGTTCGATCGCATGACCTCGGTCTCAGAAGGCGGAAACACCCTCCAATCAATGACCTACGGCCCCGACGGCAAGCGACTCAGCTTGACAGACGCCTCGGGCACGCGTAAGTTCTTCTACGACGGTAACGACGTCATTCAGGAATACGACTCGAGCTGGTCAACGGTGAATAAAGAATACACTCATGGGCCGTGGGTTGACGAGCCGCTCTCCATGACGGATAAAACAAAGACGCAGGCGGGAGATACGCACTACCTCATGAAGGACCGGCTCGGCTCCATAATCAACATCATGGATAGCAACGAGAACCTCAAAACGACGTATTCGTATGATGCCTTCGGCCAGCCCACCGCGACGTATCACTCTGGCCATGTTGACTGCATGTATCGCTTCACGGGCCGGGTCTATGACGAGGCGATGGGCAACTACTTCTACCGGGCGAGGTATTACAATCAATCCCTGGGTCGCTTCTTCAGCCGCGACCCCGTCTTCTCCCTCGGCAGCCTCTACGCCTACTGCCACAACTCCCCCACCAACTTCACCGATCCCTTTGGCCTGATTGCCGGGGCGTCAATTGGATTGGATGCAGAATCATGCGCCAGGCCGTGTGGCCCTGGCGTGCGACCTCCATGCTGGGATCCGATATGGGCTTTCATGACTAAGAAAGCGACTAAGAAGGAAGACGGAAGCATAAAGGTCAAGGATAGCGAGGAGGGCAACGAGGAGCGAGACTGGGACGAGGAGAAGGACGGAGACGAGGAGATGCCGCTCTACGACGAGAATGGAGATGTGATCGGATATGTGGGTAAGGATGGCAAGGGTAAATGCGGGAGTGCTGAAGACGTTGCAAAGGGCTTCGCCCTTGCAGCAAAGAACGACACTGAAATAGGGGAGAAGGTGTGGGCCTACGTTGGAGCGGCCGTCTGGACCATCAAATCGGTTTGGGACCTTTTCTTCTAGCAATGACGCCTCCGGGTAGGTTGGTTAGGCTGGGTCTCCTTCGCCTCGCTTGCGCGAGGACTCGTTTGCAGGTCCGGAAGAATAGACATTTCACGGTCAGAAGACTATCACCCTGATCGATGGAAAGAAGAGCTTGGCTCCGATTGAACTGTTGCTTCGCCCGGTGAAGACCATAGGAGAAGCCCACGACATGCCTGAATCTGCATCATCTGGGCGGGTAGTCTTGAAGTTCGTTATGGGCACCGCTTTGTTGGGTATCCTCCTCGTAGTGTTTCTTTTGACGCAGCCGCGTCAAGGGCCCGTCACTGTGTCAGAGCTCGCGATCATTCCGGGGAGGAGGGAGGCACTTTATGTGAAGCTCCGCCCAGCCAAAGACTCGATGGGCTTCCCCAGATTCACAAACGGGTCGGTACGGGGATTCTCATGGGACCCCGAAGGTAACGTGAAGCGAAAACGGCTGTGCGACATCTTCACTTCTGGTCAGAGGCAGTTGCCTACGTTTGTCATGACAGCGCCAAATGGCCCGTACTGCTTTACCACATTCAACGGCGGCCACGAAGCCATGACTTCCTTATGGCAACTCGATCCCATGACTATGCAATGCTGCGAGTTAATTCAAGGCGCGCCGGATAAGAGACTGTTTTGCTTCGATCGCTACAACATCTTAGACGGTCGTCTTGCTGCAATATCGATTGACATTGCTCCGGATTCTTCGGACCAATCGAAGCATGTATTAGTTTCGGTCGGAACGGCTGAAACGGAGTTGGCACCTGACGGTGTGCGTCACGTCAGAGACGGGATGTTCTTGCTCAAGGACCGCCAAATGGTCTGGGCGGGCGTTGACATTGAGAGACCAAACGCCCCGGGAGTGCTTTGTCAGGATGGCAGGGCCATAGCTGATGGGGTTGTGAAGCTGCTAGGTATCACGGCTGATGCTAGGAGGGTGTTCTTTTCGAGACAGAACCTTGCCCAAGTGGGAAGCGCGCCTGCTCTTTGGTCATACGACGTAGCGACAGGAGAGTTGAGAATGCTAGTGGACTGGGTTGGTGACCAGTTCAAAGCCGGCATTGCGTCGGGCAACATAGGCTTCCTCGAAACAGAAGGTCAATCTCAGAAAGACGGCCTCCCGGGCACAACGAAGATGGTGGTCGGCGCGAGGGTCTTCAGTATCAGCGGTGAGCTGCTTGAGAGAGTAGTTCTGCCGAAACCGACATCGCTCAGGGTCTCAGCCTGGGATGTGGACCTTATGGAGATGGTCTATTACGATTCTACCTCGCGTGAGATTGTGATCCAAAGGCTCGGCGGGGAGGTCATTGCCAGCTTTACACCGTGATTCAGAATGGCAAGCGCCTCAGCTTGACGGACGCCTCGGGCACGCGTAAGTTCTTCTACGATAGAAACGACGTCATTCAGAAGTATAACTCGGACTGGTCAACGGTGAATAAAGAATACACGCACGGGCCGTGGGTTGATGAGCCTCTCTCCATGACGGATAAGACCGCCAAGCAGGCGGGCGGCGACACTAAGGCGTTCAACTATGATCCCTTCGACCGGATGAGCTCCGTGTTTTGGTCCTCGCTCTCCGGTCGGCTTAGTTGGGGCCTACTGAGGCGATTCGTCGCTGGGCTCGCGGGCTGATGCGAGCCAGGGCTCAGCGCTACTTAAAACCACTTTTTCCTGAAGAAATAGATTACCATCCCTAACGCAACGATGCCCATCGCAATCAGAACCGCGAAATAGCCAAAACCCCACTCGAGCTCCGGCATGAATTTGAAATTCATCCCATAGACTCCTGCGATGAAAGTCAGCGGGATGAATATCGTTGCGATGATGGTCAGTACCTTCATCACTTCATTCATCCTGTTGCTGATTGTCGAAAGATACGTGTCAAGCATCCCTGTGAGGGTGTCCCTAAAGGACTCAACGGTATCGATGATCTGGATGATATGATCGTGGGCATCTCTCAAGAACAGGTTTGTGGATTCCTGAACAAGTGAGCTTTCGAGCCTTTGAAGGCCACCGATCACCTCTCTCAATGGCCAAATGCATCGCCTGATGAACATGATCTCGCTCTTAGACCGCCAGATGCCTTGAAGCGTCTCCCTTGAGGGCTCGCTCAGAATCTGCTCTTCCAGTTTCTCGATATCGTCCCCCATGCGCTCCAGAATCGTGAAGTAATGATCAACAACGGCGTCAATTAGGCAATAAGCAAGGTAATCGGCGCCCTTGTGCCTGATGCGTGCGTTAGCGCCGCGTATCCTATCTCGGATGCTTTTGAATACGTCTCCTTCACGTTCCTGAAACGACAGAACGAAGCCCGAGCCAAGTACGATGCTAATCTGCTCAGCGATCACCTGGTCTGTCGCCTCGTCGAGATAGAGCATCTTGAGGACCACAAAGACGTAGGATTCGAACTCCTCGACCTTGGGACGTTGGTGGATGTTGACGATATCCTCGACTGTCAGTGAGTGGAGGCCAAATTGCTGAGCAACCTGTTGGACGATCTCGGGCCTGTGAATCCCATCGATGTTGATCCAGCTTACGGTCAGATTCTCCGAAAGCCGGAAGCCCCTCTCGATGTCATCTACTTCTCTTTCCTGGAATTGCGACTCGTCATATTTGAAGAGCGTGATTCTGACCTTCTCTTCTTTTCTTATCTCTCCCGTGTAAACAGGTGTGCCCGGAGGCAAGCCGACCGTTCTGGATGATTTTCTGAATCGCTTCAGCATTAGGATTCTCCTTTCAGAGAAGATATTTCCGTTTGCCACGTCTCTTCAGACCGCATAGCAATCAAACCGACGTCACCATGCCAGGCGCTTATCCCGCACCAAAGTCCCTGTGCAATATCCGATTATTGGCGCATTCCCGCTTCTTATTCCAGTGTTTTTAAGCCGTTGATTCTCACAAAGGAATACACCCCTCATGACCTTCAGCCGGACAAAGCGATGGGAGCAGCTTGGGCAAGCGCCATTGCTGGACAGAATCAGATGCGGACTTTAGATTGGGACGAGGCCGATGCGACATTATTGGCAAGAACTCAGTGGCTTCCCCCTCAGACCCTGCGGTCCGAGCCCCTCTTAGGTGCCTGTTGACTCGTAGCGGGCGAGACCTGCTTTCCAGACGCGCGAGGCGATAAGCACAAAAACTAGTGCGACGAGGGGCGCAATGCTTGCCATCGTCAGGAACTCACCACGGTCCAAGAGGACCGTTGCGGGATAGAACGCCACGAATGCGAAGGGGATGAGCCACGTCAAGAAGAGGCGGATGCCAAGCGGGTAGATCGTCAATGGGAATCGCGAGAAGTCGCTAATCGGAAACAGGGGATTGAAGAAGCCCGTTCGGTCCATTACCCAGAATGAGAACGAGGCGAATATCGTGAATACCGAGGCGTAGATTGCGACCGCACTCATGCAGAGCAAGGCAATCATCAGCTGTCGAGAGAGTGAGATGTCGAGCGAGAGTTGTGCTGAGGCGTAGATGACGATGCCTAAACCTTTTGCGACTATGATTATGTCCTTGAAATTGAACCCCTCGGCAGCCAGTTGTAGGTAGATTGGCACAGGCCGGGTGAGCTTCTGGTCGAGCTTTCCCTCGACGATGTAGTGCGACGGCACGCGATAGAGGAAGGTGAAGAACATGGCGAACACGCCGAAGTTGAGCTCGCCTAATCCATAGATCAGCAGGAGCTCATAGAACGACCAGCCCAGAAGCGTTGGAATTCTAGAGCAGATCGCGTAAAGAAGCGAGATGTTCATCACGCCGAACGCTATCGTGGACACCGTGCTTATGAAAAAATCGAACCGATACGCCATCGACATCTTCGCACGCTGCGCAATGAATGAGGCCACGATACTGATGATGTGGGGAAGGTTCTTCACATGTATTGCCGCCTCTTAACTCAGAAAGTGACCTTTGATATACATGTCTTTCATCCGCCCTGGATGGTCAGGCGCCTTGTGCCGATCAAGTAAAGAACATGTCCAGCAATGAGCATCCCAATCAGCCATAGCGTCCCCGTCATAAGAGCTGGAATTATCTCCTCGCTCGAGATGCGCCCGAGGTAGATTTGGATCGGCAGGAAATAGATGTATCTGAACGGCGAATGGAGCAGGATTGCGGCGATTCTCTCAGGGAAGAAATCAAGCGGGATCAGAAGCCCGGCGAGCAGACGGACAGTCATGTCAACTGTCCATGAGAGCTCGACATTGTACTCGACGAAGAAGGCGGCGACGCCGACCAACAGGTCTATTGAGAATGCCATCAGGTAGCCAATTGCGACGCTTGCGGCAAAGAAAGCCCAGGTGCGGAGGTTTTTCGGTGCTGAGACGTCGAGAAAGACTGCGCTGAATACAACGAGTGGGACAGATATGAAGAGGGCTCGACCCAGTGACCTGCCCAGGCCCTGCCAGAAGACTAACGACGGGTAGTAGATGGGTCTCATCAGGTCCAGCGCGATATCGCCAGATCGAACCCGGTTTCCGATAAGCCGGTCTGTCTGCGTCTTGAAGGCTGACCTGAGCATCCAGGCTATGCCCATGTAAGTGATCGCCTGGGCGACAGTGTATCCCGCGACCATCTCGCTGTTCGCAAAGATGGCAGAATACAGGCAGTAATTGGCGAGCATGATGACCGGGTAAGCGGACAGGTCCATCAGTGGCTTCAGGCGGAAGGCAAGGGTCTCCAGGATGCCGACCTTGATGAGCGACCCGGCGAGGCTACGCATCAATCCGCTCCTTACCATCGTATATCCGCCGCACGATATCGGAGAGATCGGGGCCTTTTAGTACGATGTCTTTGACCGAGAACCTCGACAAGAGCGTCCTGACGAGGTCGCTCGGAGCGATTGCCTCGACCTCAAAGCTCAGCCCAACCTGCTCGGGTGTTATCTGTTCAAGTTCAAGCGGTTTGCCCTCAAACAGATGGGAGACAGTATAGGTCGAGACCTGGCCATGGAAGTCAATGACTGCCCTTCTCGTCTTGCCCATCTTCCCTTTGATATCTCTTATTAGGCCATCGAAGATTATGCCGCCCTTGTCAATTATGATGATCCTCTCGCACAGGTCCTCGATGTCCGCCAGATCGTGCGTCGTGAGCAGAACAGTCTTGCCTCGCGCCGAAGCGAAGTGGCGGATAGCATCCCGCACTCTGAACTTGGCCGAGACATCGAGGCCAATCGTCGGCTCGTCGAGGAACAGAATCGGTGGGTCGTGGATCATGGACGCAGCGAAGTCGCATCGCATCCGCTCGCCGAGGCTGAGCTTCCTTGTGGGCTTAGTGAGCAGCGGCGCCAGGTCCAAAAGCGATGTCAGCTCCTCGAGGCGCCTATCGTAATCGGACTTACTCACTCGATAGATCTTTCGCAGGAGGTTGAGGGTCTCGATAACGGCGATATCCCAATAAAGCTGCGTCCGCTGACCGAAGATCACGCCGATGTTGCGCGCGTGCCTCTTCCGCTGCTCCCACGGCACAAGGCCGTTAATCACGGCGCTACCTGAAGTGGGGCGCAGTATGCCGGTGAGCATCTTGATCGTCGTTGATTTGCCGGCGCCGTTTGCGCCGATGTAGCCGACGATCTCGCCCCTTCCGACCTCGAACGACACCGAGTTTACAGCTACCGTCCGCGAATACTGGCGATTCACGAGGTCCAGAGCAGCACCCAGCAGCCCCTGGCGCCTCGCGAACGTCCGATAAGCCTTCGTCAGATTCTCAACAACTATCGATTCTGTCACATCGATACAAGGGTTCCCGAGGCACAGCAGTTATTCAACCAGATCCAGCCGGCGGAATTGGTCGGCAAGCGCTGACACGCATGGGTGCCCACGGCACTCGGATAGCTGCTTCAATCTGCGAACGAACTGGGTCGGCTCGCACCGAAACGGAGCTCGCCTTCACAGCCGAAGCGACGGCGGACGCGGCGCCTCGGCCCAGGGCTTTGGTGTGGCCACGCCAGCCTCGGCCCAGGGCATGGGAGCGGAGGCTCTCCGCCAGATTGTCGCTTACTGTAATTCAACTCCTCCGCTAACGGAGGTGCTCGCCGCCACCGTTCCGCCGTTGGACAGACCATCAGCCTCAAAATAGTTGTAATTGAAGCGCCCTATCGAGAAGTTCGGCATCCAAAGGCCGAATAGTCCCGATGACGCCGGCAACTGGCCTAGGATGCTCGCCGGAATCTGCGCCTCGCCATCGTCCTCGAATACGCACGAGCACGTAGTAACGGTCTTCGGCATCATAGTGGTCATGTCGATGTCGTATGCGCTGATAGTAACGTAAACCTGCCCAGACCCGGCGCCGTTCCAACGGACACCGAAGTCTTGACTCCTATCGATGGCAGGAGTTGCGTCCAGCTGTGGCTGATACAGGTCTAAAATGTTTGGCGCAATGACCGAGACATCGAAACTTCCTACGTCTGGCCCGCCGTAGCCCGTGAAAGCGTAGGTATTGCCTCCGGCGTAGTCACTTTCCTGGAGCTCGCGTCCCGGCTGGTATAGCACGTAACCCATTTCAGCATACTTCTGAAGCTCGATGTTCCCCTGCGGGCTCCCCTGCATGTCGATCTTCTCTCCGGCGTCCAACCATCTCATACCTTCCGTGCAGCTTCCCCAATCAGTTGTGGCCACCTCGCAGCCCTCAACCAGGGGCAGTCTAGAGATTCTGCTCGTGCTAACGGTTTCCAGAAAGACTCCGGAAGCAGAGACATCTGTGGTCCACTCGTGAGTGAAAGAACTGTCGAAGGACTTCTCGCGTGCGACAGTCAATCCGCCGCTTGAGCCCTCTGAGGCGCCTTGCTCGTTCACTGTGAATGATGCAAAAGAGATATCCCCAATGAATCGCGGCGTCCACGGCTCGGCGAATGCGGCTGCGAAGAGGTAATTGCCGGCCACGTTCAGTGGGAAATCGCCGACCGCGTAGTTCCCGAGCACTGCTGGCCCGAAGCTGAATCCCTGCGGCAAAGTCAGGTCCCGAAAGAGCGGGGTGAGGTCAGTCAACCAGCTCGGTATTTCGTAGATCGCACCGGTGGGCGCCACGATCGCGAAGTGGACGTCCACGTTGATAGTCGGTCCGTAGTTATCGGCCTCGACCCAGAGATCGACACTGTCTTGGCCCATAATCCCGGAGGAGGAGCTCGTGGTTATCGATAGGGATGGGTCTTGCGCAAACGCCCCGCCCGCGATGAGGCAGAGCGCCGCTACTGTGAGGAGGAATCTAGCGAGTTTGTTGTCCATTTTCGTCTCCTTTGAGAATCAGTGGATATTAAAAGCTAAAGAGATTTCTCGATATGTTACGTCAACGAGAGCCAGCATGTCAACCCGCTGTGGCCCCCAAGAGATGTTCGCCTCGGGTCTTCTGGCCTTGCATCAAGCACAGGGACAGGCGACATGAGAAGTCTTCGATAGGAGATTGAAGCGTGTCTGCCAGACGGACTACATGCCCAATACCTTCGGTAGATTCTCCAGCATATCTTCTGTCATAGCTTCCAGGTCGTATTCAGGGTCCCAGCCCCACTCTTCCCTGGCCGCAGAATCGTCGAGCGATCTCGGCCAAGAGTCGGCGATATCCTGCCTGAAGTCGGGCTCATAGCTCACCTTGAAGTCGGGCTTGTATTGCCTGATCGACTCGGCCAGCTCGCCTGCGCTGAAACTCATCGCAGTTACGTTGAAGTCCGAATGGTGTTTGAGTCTGCCCAGGTCTGCCTCGGCCAAATCCATGATTGATTTGAGCGCATCGGGCATATACATCATTGGCAAGACGGTATCCTGTTTCACGAAGCAGGTGTAAGGCTTACCCTCCGCCGCGGCGCGATACATCTCGACCGTGTAGTCAGTCGTGCCACCGCCCGGGGGCGTCTTGTAGCTGATGATGCCGGGATACCTCAGCCCACGAATATCGAGGCCGTATTTGTAGAAGTGATAGTCGCAGAGAAGCTCTCCATGGACCTTTGAGATACCATACATCGTCTTCGGCTTGAGAATGGTCTCATTGGGCGTGTTATCACGAGGCGTTTCGGGCCCAAACACGGCTATTGAGCTTGGGATCATCACTCTTTCGAGCTTCAGCTCGCGCCCTATCTCGAGCACGTTGACGAGTCCGCCGTTGTTGACGCGATAGGCCAACATCGGGTTCTGCTCGCCGGTGGCGGAGAGAATCGCCGCCATCAGATATATTGTGTCTATCCGATATTTCTGGACCATGGCCTTCAGCTCGTCGTAGTTGAGGACGTTACTGAACTCAAAAGGGCCCGAGTTGAGCAGCTCTTCGCTGGGTTTCGTCTTGCGGCCGATGGCGACCACGTTGTCGTTACCAAACTTCTCTCTCAGCGCCATAGTCAGCTCAGAGCCGATCTGACCGACAGCACCGATAACCATGATTCGCTCCATCACTTCCTCCATAACACGTTGTCTACTTCATATTAGCCACAAACAGTCCCCACACTGAGAGGTTGTGGGGATCATGTACTTTTGGGCAGCAGTATTCTGATTCGCTTTGGGGTTGTCAACATCGATTCCTCAAGGAGTTTTCGTAACATCATGCCTTGGTGCGGCTGCAAACGTGGTGGCGGGCTGAGTTTGAGGGATTCTGGCGCCAGAAACTTCTGCAATGTGGGCCGGATGCGGGGACTGTTCGAGAGTGATGCTTCAATGCCCTAGAAGGGCATCATGTGGGTAGCCGTGAGTACAACCCACGGATCTTTTAATAGACCCCGAAGGCGTCGGGCAATCTGCGAGAGATTGTCCGACGCCTTCGGGGTGAGGGTCGTGTTCCCGCACGAGTACCCCGCGTTTCACACGGGGCTACCCACATGGCCCCCTTTCAGGGGACTTCTGCCCCTCCGACCTGAAGTCAATCCCACTCTCCACTCGCTAGAAACTAACCCGAACAGTCCACAACCCGGCGAATCAAGACCTAAAAATGCGAAAACTCCTGGAGCGGGACTTGTTTGCGATTTGACTTTTGTGGGGGTTGTCTGTTATATGATTACAAGGGTACTTACCCAGTCCACGGTCTAGTCTAACGAGTTTGCATAAAGAGGCTTTGAGAATGACTTACATTTTGGGGATTAACGAGCTGTATCACGACATATCGGCCGCTCTGATCAAGGACGGCGAGATAGTGGGCGTGATGGAGGAGGAGAGGCTCAACCGCCTGAAGCACACGCCGGGCCTTTGCTGGGGCGGCAAGGGGCCTGAGATGTCGATTCAGTGGCTGTTCGACGAGTTCGGCGTCAGGGATTCTGACATCGAGGCGGTTGCGGTTTCATACCACATGAACTCCTACCTGGCGATCAAAACGATCGTTGACGCGGTGGTGAGCAACCTGAGGCGAATGACGATAAAGAACATCATAAAACAGCGGATTGGGTCGGACGATCCTGCTGCGAAGGTGGTCTATGGCAACATCGTGGGCTATTTCTACAACCGGAAGAGGTTTTTGTCGCGGTTGAGGCGTCGGTTCAAGCGGGTGTTCGAGCTGAAACATCACCTGTGCCACGCTGCGAGCGCGTTTCGGATGTCGGGGTTTGAGAAGGCGAACATACTCGTGATTGACGGGCTTGGTGAGGACCACTCCACGTCGCTTTACATCGGCGATGGGAACAGGATTTCGGAGCCGGTCCGCCAATACAGCCAATATCAATCGCTTGGGATGCTCTACAAGACGATTACGTTTCTGCTAGGCTTCGGCTACTTTGGCGACGGGAAGTTGATGGGTCTTTCTTCCTACGGCGAGTTTGACCCCAAGTATGAGAATATCCTGGAAGTCTCGCGCCACGACTACCACGTCAACCTGGAGCAGATTCGCAAGGTCGGGCCTTATGCGAGGCGCTATCAGATGGGCGACCCCATCCTTCAGGAGCATAAGAACATCGCGAAGACTGTGCAGACGCAGCTAGAGCGCGCGGCGGTCCAGCTGGCCGAGTATCTATACAAGCTGACTGGGTATCGGAAGCTGTGCATCGCGGGCGGTGTGGGGCTCAACTGCAACACAAACGGGAAGCTCCTGGAGCAGGAGTTCGTCGACGAGTTATTCGTTCAGCCGGGAGCGATGGACATGGGCACTGCGATTGGCGGGGCGCTCGAGGCCTACGCGATGTTGGGGAACGAGTCAAAGACCAGGCTCAGGACGGTCGCGTATGGGCCTGAGTATTCGGACGAGCAGCTCGAGGCGGCGCTCAAGCGAGCGGGGCTTTCCTACTACAAGTCCAGCGATGCGCCAAAAGAGGCGGCTCAGATGGTTGCGGACAACAAGATCGTCGGCTGGTTTCAGGGCCGGATGGAGTTTGGCCCTCGGGCGTTGGGCTACCGGACAATCATGGGCAATCCGTGCAGCGCCGAGATGAAGGATTTGGTCAATAAGGTCAAGGACCGTGAGCTTTGGCGGCCGCTCGCGCCCTCAGTGCTTTACGAGGACGTCGGTGATTGGTTCGAGAACGCTGCCGACAGCGAGTTCATGACGCTGAACTTCAAGTACAAGAACGGCATGGGCGACAAGGTCCCCTCGGTCAAACACGTCGATAACACGGCCCGCATCCAGACTGTCCACGAGGACGAGAACCCCAGATACTATCGCTGCATAAGCGAGTTCAAGAAACTGACTGGTTCGTCAATGGTCATGAACACATCGTTCAACAGGCGCATCGAGCCGATAGTCTGCTCGATAGACCACGCCATCGAGACTTTCTTGAAGACGCCGATTGCCTACCTCGTGGCCGGCGATTTCATCGCGCGCAAAAACGGTAAGAACTGACTAGAGCAGTGGGTATCTGTAACCTGCCCCCTCACCTCCTCCGCGAGTTTCGATAACTGCTATTCTCCCAGTAGTTTATGATATAGGTCAATGTATTGACCGCTCGCTCGCTCCCAGGAGCTGTCGTAGGCCATCGCGCTGGCGGCTATTCTGCGCCACAGTGATTGGTCCCTGTAAAGGTTCAAGGCACGCTTCACAGTCTCTATCAGTGCACCGGCCGAATACTCCGTGAACAACAGGCCGTTGCCGGTCATTTCCCTCGGGTCAAACTCGGTAACGGTATCCGCAAGGCCGCCGGTCCGACGGACAATGGGGACGCTTCCGTAGCGCATTGCGATCAGCTGGCCAAGCCCGCACGGCTCGTAGCGCGAGGGCATCAGGAACATGTCAGACCCGGCGTAGATGCGCCTCGCCATAGCACTGTCAAATGTGATGTTGATGCCGACCTTCCCGACGAGTTTCTCCTTGAACCGCTCAAAAATGCGGTGATACTCTTCGTCGCCCGCGCCCAGAATGACGAAGTTGACGCCGAGGTCCATCAGCTCCTGAAAGGCCTGGGAGAGGAGGTCCAGGCCCTTCTGAGCAGCAAGCCTTGTGACCATACCAACGAGCGGCACGGCCTTGGAATAGGCGATATCGTTCTCCTCAGCCAGCGCCCTCTTGCATTCCTTCTTCGGACCGATGTCTGATGCGCTGAAATGTGCTGGGATGGCCTCGTCCGTCGCGGGGTCCCACTTCTCAGTGTCGATGCCGTTGGGTATCCCAAACAGAATGTCGCGCCTTGAGCCGAGAATTGTCTCGAGGCCGTAGCCGAACTCTGCCGTCTGAATCTCCTCGCTGTACTTGCGGCTTACGGTGCTCACCGCATCGCTGAAGACGATGCCGCCCTTGATGAAGCTGACCTTCTCCCAGAACTCGAGGCCCCCAACAACGAAATACTTCCAGCCCAGGCCCAGCTTCGGCAGCTCCTCGCGATCAAATAAGCCCTGATACGCGATGTTGTGAATGGTGAAGAGCGTCTTAGTGTGCGACAGGAAACCTCCTCCCTTCGCAGCCTCCTCCTTCAGGTATATTGGCACAAGCCCTGTCTGCCAATCGTTGCAGTGCAGTATATCCGCCTCAAACCCTATCGCTCGGAGTATCTCTGGGACCGACTTAGCGAAGAGGCCAAACCGAAGCGAGTTGTCGGGATAGTCGCCTTCTGGCGTTCCGTAGAGACACTCACGGTCGAAGTACTCCGGCGCGTCAATGAAATAGGTCTTGACGCCGGCAATGGCGTCGCTGGCGAAGAGCTTATGGTTGCTGGTTTCGCCCGCCATCTCCACCGCTATCTCAAGACCCGTGTCCTGAAGCCCAAACTTGGCCGCATCGATCGTGCCGTATTTGGGCATGATAACGATGATCTCCTGGCCCCGGCGAGCAAGATATTTCGGCAAGGCCCCAGCCACATCAGCCAAGCCCCCGGTCTTCGCGAAAGGAAACACCTCCGATGCAATCAGGGCAATCTTCACTTCTCGTCCTTTCTCTCAGTACTCAACTGAGACGTACATAATGTAATCTATCAGCGAAACGCTCTTGCCAATCCTATCGCCCACGGCAACTCGCCTTGGCCGCTGTGATGGCAGTCGTGCATGAACATCGGCCAAGTCGTTAGCTAGTCCCAGCGCCGTCATAGCGATGCACAGAGAAGCCGCGAACAGTGCAAGATAAGTGCCTAACTGATTTGAGGACATCTCACTCCTCCACAGCTTGATTTGACCTAATACGCCACGACCCCAGACGATCCCATTGTGGCCATCCTCAATCTATACTCCTTCTCGCGACTAAACTTCAAGCCGTTCTTATCAACCCCAATAATCACATTTATAGTGATTGACCTCGTGTAGATCATTGGTATTGCGTTTGTGATCGGCGATTGTTCCGACAACAAGCCGCCTATCAGCTCGGCAGGTTGGCTGATTCTCGATTGTGCCGGCCAGCTAGGCAATATGATTATCGCGGCCGCCAGGGTCAGGAGTTTTCCCAATTTTGAGCGGGGGCTCGTCGGTTTATAGGCTATATGTGCCTGATTCTGCATGGTTCCAGATGAAATTGGCCCTGACCGGATGCCGTGCCTGGGGGTGCCCAGAATCACTCCAAGGCAGAATGGGGAAACTCCTCGCTTCCGATAATCAGACCGGAGCGGGGAACGTCGCGGCGGCCTCGCGGATGGAGGGCAGAAGCTCCTGCCCGAAGGGCAGACCATGGGTAGCCGCAGGCGTAGCCTGACGGTGCGAATAACGCCACAATCCCCCTCCCCGTTGCGTTGCACGCACGGCTACCCACGGTACCCCCTGTCGGGGATTACAACCTGCACCCCTCGTTCGCACCCGTTAACTGAAAGAAGCAGCAACTCGGCTTTCAACATGAACTCCCCTGCCTATGTGCCAGCCAACTTCAGAACTCAACTTCAGAAACGATCAATCTGATTATTGGGGTCGCCAGAGCTGCTTGCCGGCATCCGGGCAAAATGGTATTTTGAATGTGCTTGCTCTTGACTTCTCGCAGAGCAGTAAACTTGTCTTGCGAAAGACTCCGTAAAAGAGCACTCAGCGAGCTTCTGGAGGCGTTGGAGAGAACATGACGCAGGCAAGCCTGTTTAGACATCAGGAAATCGCCGAACCCAGCATAACCTCGGTGGAGCCGCTGCCGTTCAACGGGCACAGGGAAACCTCCCTCGACTTCCGCGGCATCCGCGCCTCGAGCGGTGTCCACGGGATTCATCCCTATCCAGCCATGCTGCACTTCCTGGTTGTCAGGAGGCTAATCGAGGACTACTCGCACGAGGGTGCGACCGTCATGGACCCGTTCATGGGATCGGGCGTAACAGCGGTGGAGTGCCTCATACGAGGCAGGAACTACGCCGGCTTTGACATCAACCCGCTTGCGGTCCTGATATCGAAAGTCCGGACGACGGCAATACCTAACGTTCGGCTCCAGAAGGTCCTCTCAGAGATAGCACAGAGATATAAAGATGCGGACGCCCCCCCGGTCTTTTTTCACAACATCCAGTATTGGTTCCACGATGACGTTATCCAGAAGCTGTCGGCCCTTAGAGAATCTATGGCTCAGGTTGACGACGAGGACATGCGATTGTTCTTTGATGTGGCCTTCTCTGAGACAGTCAGGAGGGTCTCAAGAACGCGATACAACGAGTTCAAGCTGCTCCGAAGAAAGAATGACGTGCACAACGCGAGCGTTATGAAGACCTTTCACGACGTGTCGCTCAGGAACATGGCGATGCTGGCCGAGTTCTATCGAAGCAATCCGCCGACAACGGCGGAGATGTGTCTGGAGGAGAGAGATATCGTTGGCGGCATCCCGATAGGCGATGGCACGGTTGACCTCGTCGTAACCTCTCCACCCTACGGCGATTCAAGGACAACGGTTGCCTACGGCCAGTTCTCGCGGCTGTCGCTGAGGTGGCTGGGGCGCGAGGAGAGAGTTGATAGTGCCTCGCTGGGCAGCAAGGCTCGGATTATCACACAAGACCTGCCGTCAGAGGTGCTGAACGATTTCGTTGCGAGGATTGCCGGGAGGGACGACAAACGAGCGAAAGAGGTCTTCTCGTTCTACTTTGACTTGTACCAAGCGGTTAGAATCATCGCCAGAAAGGTGAAACCCGGCGGCCATGTGTGCATCGTCGTCGGGAACCGGCGTGTGAAGGGCATCCAGCTGCCGACGGACAAGATATGCGCAGACTTCTTCGAGAGCGAGAGCTTCGCACACATCAAGACAGCTGTTCGGGCGATCTCTAACAAGCGGATGCCCGGAGAAAACTCACCGTCCAACGTGGCAGGGCAAAAAGACGTAACAATGCAATATGAGTATGTCGTGATACTCCGAAGATGCCCGTCTCAGCCTCGGCGGCAGCCAGCAAAGCCGGCCCCTACGTTGTCAACTTATGGGAGTTTCCCCCAAATGGGTAGCTGATTTGTTCGGGTTGTTGGCTCCGTGGGTTGGTTTTGGTCAACAAGAAAGTGGAATTAACATTGACGTGATGCTGCGTTTCAGTTCCCCGATAGGGGGGCCACAATGGTAGCCGTAGTGCAACCTACGGGACCCGTTCACGTCGGTATCCTCGCGACTCCGGAAGGGATCGAACAGCCCCTCCACAAGGCTACGTTCAGCCACATCAGGGCTGATGATGTTTCTTTCTGCCCTCGGTCCGTAGGCTGGGCCTTCGGCCGGCGCCTACGGCTATCCACGTGCATCCCTTTCAGGGATGCGGGGATTCGCAGCCGGTGTCAGGCCACCGAAACGAACGCGGTGCCCTGAACCACTCCAGAACACAATGGGGGAAACTCCTCTCGCAGAATCGGATTGACCGAGCCAAGTTAGGCGGTTAGGATTTGGCTGCTTTCTCGCTGAATCAATAGTAATGACTATCTTAGCATTGGAGGAAAAAGTGAGACCATCTCAGCGTGTTATGAATATGCCCATCTATGTATTCGCCGCAGTCGATGAGGTGAAGTTTGCCCTGATGAAGAAGGGCGTTGACGTAATTGACCTCGGGATCGGCAACCCCGACCGCCGCCCACCCAAGTTCATGCTTGAGGCGCTGCACAGGGCGATAGACGACGCGGAGCATCAGAATCATCGCTACTCGCAGTTTTGGGGCGTCATCGAGCTTCGTCAGGCTGTGGCTGATTGGTATAAGCGGCGGTTCGGCGTAACGCTCGACCCAGAGACAGAGATTCTGCCGCTCGTCGGCTCAAAGGAGGGGCTGCTTTGCCTCTATCTCGCGTATCTGGACAAGGGTGAGACGGCGCTCATCCCGTCGCCGTGCTATCCGGCGCACATTGGAGCGGCCCGCGTCGCTGAGGCGGACATTCAGGAGATGGGCCTACTTGAGGAAAACGGCTTCTTGCCGGACCTAGACGCCATCGACAAGGAGGTCGCCGAGCGCGCGAAAATACTTCTATTCAACTACCCAAACAACCCAACTGGGGCGGTCGAGACACGAGAGTTCTACGAGAGGGTGCTTGAATACGGCATTGAACACGACATCCTCCTTATCTCGGACATCGCGTATTCTGAGCTATCGATGGACCCGGATTACACGCCGATGAGCTTTCTGGAGCTTCCCGATGCCAAGAAATACGCCGTGGAGTTCTATTCCTGCTCCAAGTCGTACAACATGCCCGGCTGGCGCGTGGGCTTTTTGGTCGGGAACAGTGAGGTCTTAGCGAACACACTGAAGATAAAGACGACTAAGGACTTCTCGATCTTTATGGCTATACAGCGGGCTATCGCCGAGATACTCAACATGGGCGAGGACTTCGCGAGGCCTAACGCCGAGCTTTACAGGCGACGTCGCGACGTTTTGGCTGACGGACTCCGGGCCATAGGCTGGCAGGTGCCTCGTCCGCGTGCGGGCATGTATATCTGGGCGAAGATACCCGAGAAGTTCTCCGATTCGATGAGATTCGCCAAAGAGCTTGCGCAGCGGACCGGCGTAATCGTGTCGCCGGGCAGCGGCTTCGGGCAATATGGCAAGGGATATGTGCGCATGGCGCTGGTGGTCGAGGAGGAACGGATGAGGGAGGCCGCGCAGAGGATAGCCGATTCTGGCATACTCCAGTAAGGGAGGTCGAACAAGAGTTGGTTCATTACCTTGGCACTTCGTCAATTGGTGGTCAATGGTGAAGGCTGACGCCGCAACGCTTGAATTGTTTGGAGTCTCACCTGCGAGTGAGGACACACGTCGGCAAGAAGGCGCAACCTCGGAGAGACTCCCAAGACTTGATCTTGGGGGCCAGCTGAGGCAGCGGGTTTTGCCATTGTGCAGGCTGGGCGCTGGGGAGATATGGGAAGACCCTCTGAACGCCCATAGGGTCGGCGTGCTGGATGCGTCGAGCGAGGACGACATAGCTATGATCGCAAATGGTGCGAAGGCGGAACTGGTTATCAATGACCCTCCCTACAACGTTGTAGTCGGTAACGCAAACACCACCTCATTGTTCAGAGTGCCGTTGGATAAATACCTGCGCTTTTCCGAAAAATGGGTTCAGAATGCGATTAGCGTTATGGCAAATGACTCACATCTGTATGTTTGGATGGGCGCGGACTACAAGCAGGGCTTTCAGCCTCTTCCGGATTTCCTTCTTCTGATGAGAGGATTTTCGGAGCTGAAGGCCAGGAACATAATAACTCTGCGGAATCAGAGAGGATATGGGACACAGAAGAACTGGATGTGGGTTAGACAGGAGTTGCTGTATTACACCAGAGGGAAGCCGCCTTTTGACGTAAATGCTGTATACACGGATATACCCAAGCTTGTGAGGGGCTATTACAAAAACGTCGGGGGGAGAATCACGGAGAACCTTGAACGAGGCAAATCCAAATGTATCAGAGCCGGCAATGTTTGGGTGGACATCCAGCAGGTCTTCTACAGGATGGAAGAGAACGTGCCGGGATGCTACGCTCAGAAACCTATGAAGGCCATAGAGCGGATAGTCTCGGCTAGCAGTTCCGAGGGTGACCTAGTATTCGATTTCTTCGCTCATTCTGGCACAACGCTGCTTGCTGGCGAGAAACTGGGTAGAAGAGTTTTTACGTTCGATTTGGACCCCGTATTCGCTGAGATCACCATTAGGAGATTGGAGCATTATCGGGCGACTGGCAAAACGGGATGGCAGTGGAGAAGTCCCTTCCCAGAGTTGGAACAAGAAGACGGAGAGACCGTTTGGACTTGAGTGAACTGAGACAGAAGATCGGCTCAATCGCGGAGAGCCTGAGAAGGCAGGACAAACAGCTGCTTGATGTCCGTCTGAAAAGCCTCATTTGTGCCTTTCCTTTCAATCAATACGAATATGCTCTCATGTTTCTCTTGGACCGTAAGGTCATAGACTTCCCGCAATACGAGCGACTCAGAAATGATTACGTCTCTACAAACAAGCATCTTGGGCTTTACGAACTCGCGCCTCGCACTTTCGGGGAGACCTGGGCACACGCACACGTCAAAGACTTAGATTCGAGGTTCACAAAGCCCAGCAGATCGCTGGACCCTGATTATGACGGCCAATACGACTTGTGGATAGACGGGATTAAGGTGGAGATCAAGGCTGCCAGAGCTGTCAATCAAACCAAGAAGCGAGACAGCTTGGTTTCCAAAGCTCTCAGATATGATTCTGACGAATCGTTCTGGATGAATTACCAACAGATAAAGCTAGGAATCTGCGACGTTTTTGTCTTCATTGGTGTGTGGGTTGACCAGATCGTCTATTGGGTGTTTTCTGACGAGCAGGTGAGGAACAATCGATATTTGAGTCACCAGCACAGAGGCGGCATTGAGTATCAGATAGGCATCACAGATAAGAACATTCGTGATTTCGATCTGTATAGAGTCGATCCGTCAGAAATTGGTGAGAAAGTAATCGAGAAGGGGACGACGAAATGACCCAGCCGAGCATAAGAGGAGCCAACATGCAGACCGCAAGAGCGATAATCGCGATCCTTCTTCTCGTCATGATGCTTGCCATCACGCCCTGTTTTGCCAAGCAGGCAAAGGACGAGGCGCCTGAATCGGTGAGGTTCTGGGTGTCGCCTGATGGGGACGTCTTTGTGGAGGAGACGAGGCGCGTGGGTGGGTTCTTCTCGAAGGTGAAGCACGTAAGCTCTGGGGTTTTGCTGCGGCTGCGATGGCCAGCCACGGTTATCTGGGAGGGGCTCCCGGACGAGCCGGTTCTCGATAGCCCACATGGCTCGGCGCATTTCATCGGCGGGGAGCGGCTGTTCGCCGTAACCTCACAGCTGGCGGGAGAGGATGACTACCGCATCCTCTTCTGGGATGGGATTCACGGCATCTGGCGGCTTCTGGCGCCGATGGCGACGCTTCAGCCTGTTCGCGGCGTGTTTCGGATGACGCTTGGGCCGAAGAGATGGGTCTCGCTTGCCTCACCTGATGATGGGATGAGGGTCTGCGGCTATGTGCTCGATGACTACCTGGCGGACGTGAAGACGGAGTTTTGTCTGGAGTGCGCAAAGCCGAGAAGCCCGAAATGTGTCGTCCAGAGCGCAGACGGCAAGCTCATAGGGATCGTGATGGCGCCTCAGAAGCCCACGGTGTCTCAGAGGTCGCGCATGACCGAGTCGGGGGCTGAAGAGAAGGCCGGGACACTCGAAGTAGCGATATTCGATGTCTCAGGCACCGAGACGACTGTGAAAGTCAACAACAGCCAGTCGCTGGTTGTGGGCGAGACCAAGCCAGCAAGCATCGTGGCCGTCGGCGACACCTTTGTCTGCCTCGGCTTAGGCACAGAGAGCCTGCGGCTGAACGGATTCAGGCTTTCTGGAGGGAAGGTTATAACCTCTGGCCCGGAGTTCACGACGAGCCGGCTGGGGCAAAGCTCGATGGTTGACCTTGCGCCCTCGGTTCATAATGATGGGTTCATACTGATCGATTCGGATGGCCAGAAGGTCCTTGTCCGCAAGCTCGCGCCCTCGATGACCCAAGTTGGGAATTGGAAGCTGAACGTGCCCAAAGAGGCCGAGAGGCCAGTGCGGCAGATGGTTTTCAACGAGAAGATGGCCTTCCTATATGTGTGCGACAGCAAGGGCAGAATCATCCTCTGCACGACCGCCGGCAGCACCGACACCCTCTGGCCCCGACAGGAGGTCGATAAGCGCTAGCGGCCGTGCAGTTCAAGAGACATGGGCTCGATCTACAGAATACCTAATCCCGCGAATTGGCCAAGCGATTGGCTTAACAAGATCATCAGCGAGGATGCGCTGTGCGAGTTGCGCCGCCTGCCAGATGAGTGCGTCGCGCTGGCAGTAACAAGCCCACCTTATTGGAACGTCAAGGACTACGGCGTGGACGGACAGGTCGGCCAGACCGGCTATGCCAATTACATAGGAGACCTCGTCCCGATTTGGCGGGAAGTCTCAAGGGTTCTCATTCCAAACGGCAAACTCGCGATTGTCGCCCCAATCATGCCTCTTTCCAAGAAGGTCGCCAACGAACACCATACGAGGCATCTCAAGAACATCGCCAGCGACATCGAGCAATCTATTCTGTCCGACGTCAGCGGCTTGTTCCGGTTCAGCTTATTCATCTGGCAGAAGCAGACATCGGTCAAGATGTTTGGGAGCTATCCGTATCCCCCGAATATCTACGAGGATAACACCATCGAGTTCATCAATGTTTTCGTCAAAGAGGGCAAGCCTCCCCAACTGCCGCGCGAAGTCAAGGAGGCGAGCAAGATCACCCAGGAGCAATGGCGGAACCTCGCAATGCAGGTTTGGCCGATGTACCCGGAAGACGTCAAACGGGCAGGTGGGCATCCCGCTCCATTTCCCGTGGTTCTGCCTCAGCGGCTCATCATGATGTACACATTCATGCGCGACTCGGACGCCGGGTTCAACGGAGACATTGTCTTGGACATGTTCAACGGCTCGGGCTCAACCTGCGTTGCCGCCAAAGCGCTCGGGCGCAACTTCATCGGTATAGACCTCAACAATTCCTATTGTCAGATCGCGAGGCGTCGGCTCTTGTGCGAGCACCTGGACCCTAAAGCGGTCTTCCTGGAGCGGGTGAGCGTGAAATCTGCTTCTAACCAGCTTTCGCCTAGCCAACTTTCTCTATTTGAGGGACCATTGCTGCCGGTAACGGACTAGACGTGCGATGCTGGCATGGGACGCGCTGGGAGCAGCGCAGCAGGCCGAGATGCTCGCCCCGAGACCGCGGGGTTGTAGCCTGAGCAAGGGCGAGCAGGAGTTTTCGCGTTTTTGGGGAGAGGAGTGTTGGGTTGCAGGCCGCAAGGCGGTGATTTGGGCGTGCGAGAACTGGAATCGGTGAGCTGAACACCGCCAACCCCAACGGGGCTGAATGTGAGTAGCCCCACGTGCAACGTGGGGTTACGGGCGCATCCAATTCCGTCTTGGCGACCCCAACGGGGTCGAACAAATGGACAGATCAACGACATCGTTCGACCCCGTTGGGGTCGCCTTTCAGGAGGTTTGGGGCCACCTGTCCGTAGGCTGGGCCTTCGGCCGGCGCCTACGGCTACTCACGTTCATCCCCTTGCGGGGATGCGGGAAGAACGCCGTCAGTTGAGCAGGCCCGGGCACGATTACGAAAACTCCTCAGAGCGAGCTCTTGACCTGTCATTGTGGCGCGCGTTATCCTCAGTCAAAGTTTAATCGCACTATCCTAGAGGAACCTTGCAAGTAGCTGTTCTTTCACAGTATTTGATTTGATGATTTAATCGCACTATTGTAGAGTAATTTCTCCGTATTTGCGGTATTGCTGGGCTTGGCTTTCCTGTGACACAGCAGCAAACGATTAGACTTCACATCCTGACGCTGCTTGTCGTCCTATGCCTCGCCATAGCCTTGCGGGTCCCGCACAGTCGTTTTGGCCTCCCCAGGTGGCCACGTTCTGCTGAGCTCAGCTTCGCAACTGGCTTTCCCGGCTCAGCTTGGAGCGCTGCGCTTGGCCTGGGTGCAACAGATGAGCCAAACCTGGCACACGGGTGGGTCGCGGACATCGTTCAGCGATCATCTATCGACGACGCTCGGCTTGCGGGCGCTGCTCTCGGCTGCATCTCCGTTCTGCTCGTTTGGGTCCTCGCCAGAAGGCTATTTGGCCCGTTTGTGGCTCTTATGGCCGCCGCAATCGCTGCCGTGCATCCATTGGCGTCATTCTGGTCCCGGTTTGCGCTGCGTGAGACGACGGCCGGCGTGCTCTTTCTCGCGGCACTAATCCTCGTTACGAGGTCGCCCGAGAAGAAGTCGAGGCTGGCTTTTCTCTTGGCGGGATTCATGCTGGTTTTCGGCGCGCCTGCCGCCGTGTTCGGCGTCTTGGCAGGAGCAGCGGTGCTCGTGATAGGCGCCCGAGCCTCACGATCGCCAATCGGAGCCAACGCACAATGGGCCTGCATTGGGGCGGTCGGGGCGCTCTTCGCTCACTACTTGCTGGGTGCAAAGGGAGGCTTGCCAGCGGGCGGCTTCGACGCGCTCTACACGTCCGCTGCGCCATACGCGTTCGATTTTGGCTCGATGCCTATCCTGATCGCTGGGTCGGTCGGCTTGGGATGGGCGGTCGTTAGGGCGCGCTTCAGGGATGTGCCGTGGCTGAGTTTCGTGGCTGCGGCGCTTGTGGCTGGCCTTCTCGCCTCAGGACGCGACTCTGTCCCGGGCGTTGCATCTGCCCCATTAGTCTGCATTCTCGCGGCGGCGGGTATCTCGGGATTCTTTTATATGCTCAAGGGCTCGTTCCGGCAACCGGCGCGGCTTGGATGGCTGGCGCCAGTGCTTGCGCTTGCTGTCTTCATGTTGCCGGCCATAGAGAGCATCAGTTCACTCCAGAATCTCTCAAAGAAACCAACTCTCGATGCTGCTGTGGACTGGCTTCACGCTCACGCTCCACGAGGCGCTAAAATTGCCGTGGAAACGCAGGCTTTGGCCCTGGAGCCGGAGAGATACCAGACGATAGCAGTCGAGAGCGCCGGGGATAATTCTCCGCAGGTTTATCGTGAGCGAGGCGTTCATTTCTTGGTGATCGCGGAGTCGAGTGTGTTTGCGGCCGACAGGGAAGTTATGGACAGGCCGAAAAGGCTAGCTGGATACGCCGAGCTGCTCTCGCACGCTCGAAGTTACGGAGCCTTTGTGACATCGGATACCTCGATCGGGCCGATGATAATTGTGATCGACCTGTGATGGTGCGAGAATGTGCCCACAGTCAGATGACAGCTTCTGGTCTTTTGTGCGTTGATGTGAACGATGAGCTTGACCGGTGACGAAGGGACGCAACCTTAAGCAGCTGTTGCAGAGCGTCGCGCAGCGGGTCCTTGCGCAGAATGGGGAGAAGTCCCTTTACCGTCCGCTGCTGATGGGCTCTTGCGACCTGACCAGTCTTGAGGCGAAAGAGAATCTAGAAGAGGCGGCGGAATGGCACGCGCAGCCCGAGCAGATGCTGCCGGGCGCAAGAAGTGCCGTGGCGATATTCCTGCCGTACAGCGAGAAGTTGGTGGCTTCCAACAGAGGAGGTAAATATGCCTCACGTGAGTGGGCTGAGGCCTACGTCAAGACCAACACTCTCATCAGGCGGATAGGGACTGTTGTCTCGCTGACTCTAGTGGCGTCGGGCAAGAAATCGCGGCTTATCCCACCGACAGGCGTGTTCGACCGGGAGGCGCTCTTTGCCGATTGGTCGCACAAGTTGATTGGTTTCTTATGCGGTTTAGGCCGGTATGGCCTCAACAGGATGCTTATCACGCCGAGCGGCTGTGCTGGCAGGCTGGTATCGCTCGTAACAACGCAGGAATTCGAGACATCGCCTAGGCCAGAGGGCGAGCCCTGTGCCTACCTGAGGGACAAAAGCTGCTCCGAATGCATCGAAGCCTGTCCAGTTTCAGCGATTAGCTCCAATGGTTTCGACGCCGCCTCGTGTTTCGAGCACTGCTCGCAGAACGCGGAGAGCTTCCTCGATCTCGACTCCGCCGAGGTCTGCGGCAAGTGCGCTACACTTCGCTGCGCTTTAGGGCCAGCGTAACAGAGGTAACCTGCGGGCGCACACAAAAGCCCCGCTGCCTGGCCATCTCTTGCACTTTGCAGTTCAGTCCCAGCCGATGAAAGAGAGCAGTAGCATGGCTGCGCTAATCCGATGAGAACTCCCAAGAAGCCATCCCGATGTTGCTCAAAAAGTTCATCGTGCCGGGTTCCGTAATCGCGGCATACCACGTGTATCGGCCTGCCTGAATGGCCGGCATCTCCACGTTGACGAGCTGGTAGCCCGCCACCGAGAAGCTAGCTGGGAACGCGAACGAGCTCAGAAGAGGCGCCGCTGTCTGCGAAAAAGAGGGATAGTAAAGCCACACGCCGCTTGGGCAATACAAGACCACATAGACGTCTGCGCTCGCTGTCTCGCCATAATTGCTGCAGCTTATCCAGAGCAGGTGCCGGCCGCCCTCGATATAAGTGTTGCTGTTTATGCTGAGATCGACCGTAAACGGCTTGCCGCCATATACGCTTGGGCCAGCGTACATGCCTGTCGCCGGGTCTCGCGCCTCGCCGCCCATGCCGTCGTAGAAGTAGAAATAGTACGTGTGGGAGACTTGCTGTAGTGTGGTTGAGAACTGATACGTTCCGTTTGCCGGGTCGCCC
>Ga0307380_10001218_pt1 | contig 38524 bp, 26 predicted proteins | sample UN3MG_FD_202239 | JGI IMG/M metagenome (GOLD analysis project Ga0307380, IMG submission 202239) | Soil microbial communities from Risofladan, Vaasa, Finland - UN-3 | ecosystem: Environmental > Terrestrial > Soil > Coastal area > Acid sulfate soil | place: Finland: Risofladan, Vaasa | collected...
CCCGGGCGAATTTCCCCGGAGAGCCGGCATAATCCCGGGTGTATCTGTTCAACAATTTTTTATTGCATCTCAGGCTCGATCCGTGCTCCACCAGCTCACCCGGGATGTCCCGCAGGAATTGTGAAGGCTCGGAATCGAGAATTTCACCGAAACGCCTGCGGTTTGCGGCCCAGCTCAAGAAAAGCTTCTCCTTGGCCCTGGTGATACCCACATAGAACAGCCGGCGTTCCTCCTCGAGCGCGAACCCTTTCTCATCTTCGAATGCCCGGCTGATAGGCAAAAGGTTTTGCTCCAGCCCGCTTATAAAGACCACCGGGAATTCGAGACCCTTGGCGTTGTGCAGGGTCATGAGTGTCAGATAGTCCTCTTCAGGGTTGTGGAAATCGATCTCGCTGACCAGCGAAGTCTCGGCAAGCCAGGCCTCGAGGCAGGTGGTGTCGTCTTCGGGCGTGAAACGCTCGCTGAACTCTGCAACAGCGTTGCCCAGCTCCTCGATATTCTCCATCCGGGTCTGGAACTCGATTTTGTCAAGCTCGCTCAATTCGCTTTCATAACCGGAGAGCTTGATCAGCTCCTTAAGCACCACGGCGGCGGACTCGCTCCGGGAAAGCGCGCGCAGGTCTTCGAACATGGTGTGCAGATCCATCACCTTTTGCGCCACATTCTGGGTGATATCCCCGGCCTGGTCGGCATCGCCCAGAACATGGTAGAGAGGTTCCCCGCGCAAGAGGGCGAGCCTGGTAAGCCTGGTCAGGGTAACAGGACCGATCCCGCGCGCCGGGACATTGATAATGCGGTAGAGGGAGCCTGAGTCCTGCGGATTGGCGATCATCTTGAGATAAGCCAGCAGGTCCTTGATCTCCTTGCGCTCGTAAAACCTGAGGCCTCCGATAATCCGGTAGGGGATCCGGGCCTTGCGCATGGCGTCCTCCAGTGCCCGGCTCTGGGCGTTTGTGCGGTAGAGCACGGCGATATCCAGCCAGCCCAGGCCCAGCTCGCTGCGCACCCGGGCGGCGTGCTCGGCGACCTGCTCTGCCTCATCGATCTCATCATGGGTCTCGATAATCACGGACCTGGCTCCATGCTCTTTATTTGTCCATAGCTTTTTGGGCTTGCGCCCCTCATTCCGGCTCACCACGGCGTTTGCCACCTCGAGGATGTTGCCTGTCGAGCGGTAGTTCTGTTCGAGGCGCACCGTAGTAGCTCCCTTGAAATCGCGCTCGAAATCGAAAATGTTGCGGATATCGGCGCCACGCCAGCCGTAGATCGACTGATCGTCATCCCCGACCACGCAGACATTTTGCTGCTGGTTGGTCAGAAGCCGTATCAGGTTGTACTGCGCCCGGTTGGTATCCTGGAACTCATCAATCAGGAGATGGACAAACTGGTTGCGGTAGCGTTCGAGCAAGTCGTCTGAGGTGCGGAAAAGCTCGGACGGCTTGAGAATGAGGTCGTCGAAATCCATGGCGTTGTTTTCTTTGAGCTTTTTTTCGTAGATTTCGTAGATTTCCGCTGTCTTGCCCTCGATAAACTGCCGCTGGCCTTGCCTTACTTCTTCCGGGGAGCGCAGCTCGTTTTTGTAGCGGCTTATAGCATGCCGCACAGAGGCTGGATTAAGCGTCCCCGGCGATTGGGGCAGCTCTTTGATAATATTTTTAACGAGCCTCTGGCTGTCATCCGTATCATAGATCGTATAATTGTGGGTGTAGCCGAGGATCTCCGCATGGCGGCGCAGGATGCGCGCGAAGATGCTGTGGAAAGTGCCGATCCAGAGGCTCGTTTCACCGCCCAGCAGCTTTTCCACCCTGGATTTCATCTCGCCTGCGGCCTTGTTGGTAAAAGTGAGCGCGAGGATCCTATGCGGCGGTGTCCCTTTCTCACGCACCAGATAAGCGATACGGTAGGTGAGGACACGGGTCTTGCCGCTGCCCGCACCGGCCAGCACCAGAAGCGGCCCTTCACCGTGAGCTACTGCCTCTTTTTGCGGCGGATTAAGGTCTCTGAAAAGCTCTTCAGCCATTTTATAACCAGAAAATCCTTTCCTGAATCACTTTCTTTATCGTTCCAGGCAGAGGGCAGGCAGACAAGGAACACGGTGCCTTTCTCCGGCGAACTGTGGGTAAGCACGATCCTGCCGCCGTGGTTCTCCTCGATTATCCTTCGAACAAGGGCCAGTCCCACCCCCCAGCCTTTCGACTTGGTGGTCACACCGGTATCGAAAATATGGCGGCGCACTTCCCTGGCGATACCGGGCCCATTGTCCTTGAAAATAATGTCCACCTCATCCCGGTCGCTGTCATAGCAGGCCCTGATCGAGATGACTCCGCCCCTGCCGGTGAGAGCGTCAATACTGTTCTTGATGATATTTTCAAAGGCCCATTCAAGAAGAGTTGCATTGCCCCTGATCGGGGGGATCTCTTCGATGTCTACCTGCAGGTTGATTTTTGTCCCGCGCTTGGGCAGTCTCGCTCTGAAATAGCGCTCGGTATCACGCAGAACATCGCCTACTTCGATTTTCTGGTGACCGGTTTTGCGGCCGATCAACTCGAAGCGGTTGGCTACCTTGGATAGCCGCTCGATATCCTGTGCGATACCTTCCACTATCGCCCCCTCCTGCCCTTTTAGCTCTTTTGCTTTTCCTGGGACTTTCGCTTTGGTAAGGTCTATTTTCAGCAGCTCAAGCCACCCGAAAAGGCTGCTCAGCGGCGTGCCCAACTGGTGGGCGCTTTCCCGCGCCATCCCGGCCCAGATAAGGCTTCTTTCTGTACTGGCCTGCCTGCGCAGGATCCAGACCGTAATCACCAGAAAGACAATCAGTACCGCTCCCAGGTAAAGAGGGATTGTCCGCAGTTTTACCAGCGAAGGCGGATCGCCGTAGTGGATCACGAACCGCTCATCCAGCGACTCGTTGTATATTCTGTAAGGAGCGTTCTGGCGATCTATCCACCTGATTATTTTATTCACCCTTTCCAGCACCTCCGGGTTTTTAGTATCATAGTCGGTCGGTATGCCGATCGACCACCAGAGCTGGGGATGGCCGAGAGAATCGGTGATCACGATCGGGTGGTCGACCTCGCTGAAAAGCTCGCGCAACACCTCGGTATCAGTACCGGTCTGGATGAAAATAAGCAATCTATCCGGATCCTCGAGGCTGGACTGCGGGTTAAAGACATTAACCATGAATTGGGCTGCTGCCCGGCTCAGCGCATCCTCATCGCGCTCGAGTTCCCGGACTAAGGTCTGGGTATAAAGAAAGTAGCTCAGGAACAGGAAAAAAAAGACCGTGGTCATCAAAACCAAAGACCAGAACGAGAGCCGTGTAGGCAGCGCAAAAACCGGGCGGTGTCTGATTATCTTCTGCTGGGACACTTTGAGCGACATATTAGATTCCTTGCCGCAAGGTTAATTGACAGCCGTTAAGTTAATTGTTCAACGTAAGTTGTATAAACTTATAAATTATCCAAAGCCGATGTTAAGAGCAAGCGAAAAAAACCTTTCTCTATTGCGCAGGCAAGGGAACCTGGTTCGCAATTTTTACGAGGTAAGAAAGTAATTATATAAAGCGCCTGATGAGGTTTATGGATGCTACAACCTAAAGAGAGGCCCGTTTTCGGGGGTCCGGTCCGGGAGCCTTCTGCACCAGCGCCTTCCGCTTGGCCTGACCGACAATGCCAGCCGCGCGCCAGCTAGGGTCTGGCATGCATCATGCTTAATATTTATCGAGTACCGTTCTGTTAAACCATTTGTTAAACAGCATCCGGGTGCGCTTGCAAATGTTAAGCAAAAGTCATAATTTATGTCAAAATATTAAGTTAGAAACAGATGGAATATTCCTTTTCTCTTGAGCGCTTCTGTCCTGCCCCGCCATTCTGGGGACTTGAAGCGTGACTGAAGTGGTGACAATGTTAGCAGAGGAAGCACAATAAATGTTTCTTGATGGATGTCCAGTTATCAATGGAGGTAAAGTTGAAAGGTAATTGTTCGTATCCGGTTTTTCTTATCAGCCTTTTTTGCTTCCTGTCATTTTCCGGTTTGGATGCCTCTTCCGGCGGCAGATTGATCTGGAAATTCACCTCGGCCGATAGCCCTCTCCGTCAAGACAATGGCGCCCATCTCTCGGCAGCCGGCGATCTCGAATACAGTTTTCCATTGGACGGGGCGATTGAATACTCCAGTCCCGGTATAGCACCAGATGGCACAATCTATTTCGGCACTTACGGCGGGTATGTCTATGCCCTGGCTCCTGACAGTACTCTCAAATGGAGATTCAGGACAGGCGGCTGGGTGTTCAAGCCGGCAGTTATAGATAGCGACGGCACGATTTATATCGGGTCCGACGATCACTTCGTTTATGCCTTGAACCCGGATGGCACCTTGAAGTGGAGATACCAGGCGGGCGCATGGATCAACAGCCCGGCTATCGGGGTGGACGGCACCCTGTACGCAGGCACCGGGGATGGCATCCTGTACGCTCTCGACCGCCAGGGCAAATTGAAATGGCGGTATTTTGCCCGCAATTATATCAGCCAGGCCGCTGTGGGAGGCGACGGGACCGTGTATTTCGGTATTTTTTTGCTGGAACAAGCCCCTGGCGGACTGTACGCCTTGAATCCGGATGGCAGGCTCAAATGGCTCTATGACACTCCGGGAGCTTGCACAATTCCGGCTATCGACAGTGACGGGACGGTCTATTTCTGCTCGAGAGACGGGTATTGCTATGCCCTGAATTCTGACGGGTCGCTGAAATGGCGGTTCACAGCCGGAGACCGGGTTTTCAGTTGCCCGGTGATCGGCCTTGGGGGTACGATTTATTTCGGTGCCGAGGACAGGTATTTTTATGCCCTGAATGCGGACGGTTCCCTTAAGTGGCGCTACGAAACTGAAGGAAGTATCTGGTGTGGTGGCACTGTGGGCAGCGACGGGACAGTATATTTCGGCTCGCTGGATGCCAATTTTTACGCCCTCGACCCGCAGGGGACCCTGAAATGGACCTTCCGCACCGGAAGCAATGTGATCTGTCCTCCAGCCATAGATAAAAACGGTATTGTTTATTTCGGCTCCATGGACAATAACTTATACGCTCTGGATACCGGCACAGGCGCTGGCCTTGCAGATTCGCCCTGGCCCAAATACGCCCGGGACATGGTAAATTCAGCCAGGTCTTCTTCCGAAACAGAACCGCGATTGGGCACACTCAGCGTGGACTCGGTGACCACAGCTTTCGACTCGAGTTTTTCGGTCAGCGTGCATTACCAGTCATTTCAGGAAATGTCCGCAATCGAGTTTTCCCTGAGCTTCGACAAGGATGCCATACGCCTTGATTCAGTGAGCCTGGCCGGGAGCACACGGGGCATGTCGTTTCTCGAGCTTGATATAAGTGGAGCGGACACCAGCGGAGTGCTCGATGTGGCCATGCTGGATTTGACCCTGGCCAGCCCGGTTCCGAGCGGGACAGGCATCCTGGTCGAGGTCCATTTTACGGAGACAGGAAACATAGAGCAGGTGGTCGAGCTCGGGCTGTCGAGCTGTTCCGGCTCATCCACCACCGGCAGCCATATTTATCTGACAGGCTTGGGGGGGAAGGTAGTAATCATGAAGTTACTGAAAAGCTGCGATATAAACCGGGACGGAAAGGTCAATATCGCAGATGTAATCTCTTTTCTCCTCGGCAGGCGGGCTGAGCCTGACAACCCTTCCTGGGATTGGAACGCGGACGGGATTAACAGTATCGCTGATATATATGCCCTGCTGCTTGATATCAGGAAAGGCCGCTGTCCGGATGCCGTAAGCCTGCTGGCCTCCTCTGCCGGAGCTTCAAGTATCGGGAAAATAGAAGGCCTGACTAAAGCGGATATCGAGTACCTCGAGCAGATAGCCCCGCAGCTTGGGCTGACTCCGGATGAGGAGGCCGCTTTCAGCCTGGCGCTCTATGGGGATGCCGGGTCACAGTCCCTGCCGAAAACTTTCTCCCTGGCCCGGAACTCTCCCAACCCGTTTAACCCATCGACAGCGATAAGCTACTCTGTTCCTGAAGGGAAAAAGGCGCGGGTCACTCTTAAAATTTTCGACCTGCGCGGAAGGTTGGTATGTACACTGGTGGATGATGAAAAGGAAGCAGGTTCTTATACGGCTTTCTGGGATGGAACCGATCAGGCGGGCAGGCATGTCTCAAGCGGAGTCTACCTCTGCCGTATGCAGGCGGGTGATTTTTCGAAGGTGCGCAAGATGGTGCTTTTGAAATAGATACGGAGTAGGTAAAATATTGTAACGCGCATAAAAGTTTAGACGAGAGGTCATTTCAAATTACTGATCTGCGGGGAAACAGGGGGGATAGACACGTTTGACTTTTTTCCTGGCCTGGTAGGTCCGCACGAGCTCCATAAATATTCCCACGTCCCGGTCCAGGTCAGTCTGGGTGCCGTCGAAAAAGAAATTGCGGATCGGGATATTTTCGCAGGCCCGGCTCAATTTGGGGTAGACAGCCTCGGTCACTATGCCGTTCATGCAGGTAAAAGGCGAAATGTCGATTATCCCGTCGCAGCCCTGGTGATAGTGGAAAACCGCCTTTCCCGCGCTCAGGGTCATCTCGCCCAATGCCCCGCTGTGCGGCAGAAAAGGTTCGGCGCATTCGAAAATCCTGGTGATCGGGGGTTCCTCGTAACCGCGGAAATCCTCCTCGAAAGGGTGATACAGCATGTGCTCATCCTTGTTCTGGATGTAGTTCTTGATCTTTGCCGTGAGCATGGCAAGCGAGAATGAGCCGTTTTTCACCCTTATTCGTTTCTGCTGCTCCATGTTGGAATACCAGACCCACTCGACAACATGCGCCAGCGAGCATTCGCCGCCGAACTCCTCGACCTTGCGGATGGTATTGTCGTTGGTGAAAGAGGTGAGCCGGCAGAAAATCTCGCCCACCACGCCGATCAGCGGTTTCTTGCGCGTATACCTGGCAGGAATTTTGCGGAACCGGTCCCGCGCCTCGGTGAGCACGCGGACAAGCTCGCTCATCCGCTTTTCAGTGGGCACATTCTGCTGTTCGAGCACCTTTTCCAGAGCGGAGATCGAGCGGTTGTGCTCTGCATCAGTATCCCCATGAGACATTTCGTAGGGCCGTGTTTTATGCAGCATCTTGCGCATGATATCCGCAGAGATCAGACCCCACAAGGCGTTGCGCATCAGCACGTTCACATGCTCGCCCAGGCCGTCGTAGCCGTTCTCGCTGGTCGGTGATAAAACCAGCACCTCTTCGAGTCCAATGTCCCTGAGCACTTTGCGGATGTAAGTCGAGTACTGGCCGAAACGGCAGGGGCCGTCGGCAGTGGGCATGAAAAAGGCGGTTTTCCCGGGCACGAAGTCAGGTTTCTCGGTGATCTTGAGGAAGTTGCCCAGAGTGACCCGGGCGGGGAGACACTCTTCCCCTGAAGTATGTTTGCCGCCGAGATCGAGAGTCCGTGCGTCGGATTCAGGGCACACCCGCGCGTTGATTCCCACGCTGCGGAAGGCGGCGGCAAAAGCCACTGCTCCCCCGTAGCTCATCTGCGGGATATGAAGGGTTCGCCCTTTCAGAAATTCGTCGTCTCCGCCGCCATTTCCTGCTCTGTTGATCCCCATCTTCTCAAGACTCCCTTGCTGTCGAGATATGCCTCGCAGCGTGTGATAATCCCGGCATCGTTGTTGTGCCCGTCAAACTGCAGTGAGAGGAACGGTTTGCCCGAAGCTTCAGCGATAAAATGCTTGATATAGGAATCCGGGCCGCACTTGAAATTGGTGATATAGATAATGTGCAGGCGGGGTTTGTTTTTCACGAAAATCGCCGCCTGGAGCACTTTCTGACCGTAATTCCAGAACATGTTGTCGTGGATCCGGGAGATGTCATAGCCCTGGAGATTGAGAAAATCGAGCCCGATCACATTCACGCCGTAATATTTACGCAGCTTGGTGGCCACATCCAGATTAATGCCCCGGTCGTAAATATTATAGGGCCGGCCGAGTAAAATGATACCGTGTTCGTTGTGGCTTGAGATCACGGCCAAAGCCCGAGCGCCTGCCTCGAGCAGGCTTTTATGGAATGAATTTTGTTCCGCAAAGGCACGCTCGACTGCTTGAGCCACTTGACGGGTCTTTTTGCGGATCCCTGCTTTTTTAATCGAGACGCAGATCGAGTCGACCACCTCCCTGGTGCCGTGATTGAACCAGATCGTGGGCCGGATTATCCGCTCCTCGTAATCCGAGATGAATGGCGCGGCTGCGGCAACAAAGGGAAGAGTCATGTTCCAGGGACAGTAAAAAGACGGTCTTTCGGATTTTGACCCTGGAGAGGATATCAGGTTCGGCAGGAAAAGATAGTCCACCTGCTTATCGATCAGCCAGCGCAGGTGACCGTGGGCCACCTGGAGCGGGAAACACGGCTCTGAGACCACGGATTCGAGACCGAGATTTACGATATGGTTTGTGGTCGGTTCGGAAACCAGGACCTTAATCTCGAGTTCTTTGAACAGCCTGAGCCAGAAAGGAGCCCAATCGTAAAACCACATCGAAAACGGCAATCCCACAACCGGCCCGCGTCCTGAATCCGGATCGTAATTTTGAAGCAGCAGCTTACGGCGGAATTCGATCAGGTTTTCAATCACCGGCTCGCGATTGCATTTAACCGCCTTGCGGTAACGCTCCGAGCATTTGTCTCCCCAGTAGGAGCGCTCTCCTTCCACAGTGAATTCCTGGATCTGGCAGTAGTTAGTGCAGCCCTTGCAGGTGAACTCGTGGATCCTGTAATCTATTTTCTCGAGGTCGAAACCACGGAAAGAGGTGGTTTGCCTGTTGTTCAGCATTTTTTCGCGGGCCAGAATGGCCTCACCCAGGGCGCCTATCACCCCATTGAACGGGGGCACGATAATCTGTTTGCCGAGGATCAAACTGAAAGCCGCCGCAACCGCGTCATTGTAAGCGGTTCCACCCTGGAAGAATATAACCTCGCCGATTTTACGGCCCCGGACCACCCGGTTGATATAGTTGGTGGCAATCGAGTAGGCCAGGCCTGCAACCAGGTCCGGGAGCTCGGCTCCGCGCTGAATGTAGCTGTTCACGTCCCGTTCCATGAACACAGTACAGCGCTCGCCCAGCCTGATCGGGTGCTTGCTTGAAAAGGCGATTTCAGCGAACTCGTCTTTGATCTTGATCCCGAGTTCGCCGGCCCTTTCCTCGAGAAAACTGCCTGTCCCTGCGGCACAGGCCTCATTCATGGCGAAATCAACCACCACTCCCTGGTCAAGACTGATAAACTTGGAGTCCTGCCCTCCGATCTCGAAGATCGTATCCACCTCGAGATCGACAACGTTGCGGCCGATAAATGTGGCCCCGGTCTTATGAGCCGTTATTTCATCGTTCACTGTGTCCGCGCCTACCAGCTCTCCGATCAATTCCCGCCCTGAGCCGGTGGTGCCGACACCCCGGATGCGTATCTTTTCGCCCAGGTCCCGCTCTATCTCCTGCAGGCCCCTGTTAACAGCTTGGATCGGACGGGCTTCGGTGCTCAGGTAAATTTCCTTGAGCACATTGAATTCATTGTCAATCACTACCAGGTTGGTCGATACCGAGCCGATATCAATGCCGAGATAGGCATCGCGCCTGTCGATTATCTCATCCGGCGCCAGGGCGACCATCCGGTCCCGGAGCAAAACCACGTTTTCACATGACAGGGGGTTAGAATGCGGAAAATGCACCTCGGAGGACACCGCGCTGTGAAGACTGACCGAGTGCGCCTGGGCACTCCCGAAAGCGGCGCCCTCGCAAGAGAGAATCGCCGCTCCCACGGCGGCGAAAGCGGCATGCTCCTCGGGGATAATCAAAGCTCCCGGTTCCCAGCCGAAAACTGATTCGAGCGCCGCTGCCACACCGCGGTTTGCCGCTACTCCACCCACGAAAGCGACCTGCGGAACCGCTTGTTTGCCCTTGGTGATCGCGCTCTTGAAATTACGGGCTACAGCGATGCACAGGCCCTTAAGTATCTCCTCTGGATTGAAACCCCTCTGCTGGGCGTGAATCATGTCGCTTTTGGCAAATACCGAACACCTGCCGGCGATCATCGGCGCCCGCTCGGTGGCGGTTACGATATCGCCGATCTCTTCCACCTTGAATCGCAGGCGGCTGGCCTGCTGATCGAGAAAGGCGCCGGTGCCCGCAGCGCAATCTCCATTGGTCTGGTAATCCGCGATTCCTATTTTACCGCTCGCCTCATCACGCTCAAAAAGCAGCAATTTGGAATTTTCCCCGCCCATTTCGAACAGGGTTCGCACACCGGGCTGGAGCAGCTCGGAGGCCTTGGCTAAAGCCCGGAACTCGTTCTGGGGGGAAAGCCCGAGCATTTTCTTGAGCAGTAAAACCCCGCTGCCGGTAGCCGCCAGATGGCCCTCGGATGAAGGTTCGATAAGCCCGATAAGCTGATCCAGCAGGGCTTTTGTCTGTTTCATGGGATTGCCGGCTATCCGCTGATATCTGGTGACAGCCAGCCAGCAGACCCTGCCGGTTGCCGGGTGTTTTAAATGCTTGACCACCTGAAAAACAGGGTTGTCTGCATTGTTCTGGAAAAAGGATGTGTCAGCCGGGTCGATTGAGAACAGTGCGGCTTTGACACTGATTGATCCCAGGTCAACTCCAATGTGGATAGCCATAAGCTGAAAATCCGAACATACTGGTTAAGAACGCTTGAAAAGCTGGTGAAAAATCTCTCTTTTGACAGAAACACCGGATGCGGTTTGCAGATCCGGTTTCGACTCGAGCCAATTTAGAATCGAATTTCAGAAAAGTTAAGACTTGTGCTTTTGTGTTCAAGCGAAAAACTCGGCTGCACCCGAGACGACTTTCTCGATAACCTCGTTCAGAGATCCCGGGATTAAAGCTCCGGAGGCCCTTTTGTGCCCGCCGCCGCCGAATTTTCCAGCCAACTTGTTGACATCGATCTCACTGCTCTTGCTGCGCAGGCTCACTTTGATTTGCCCGTCGTTCGTCTCACGGAAAAAGAGGCAGGCCTCTACCGGATCAATAGAGCGAATTGCGTTGATATAAGTGTCGGATTCCGCAAAATCAGCGCCTGTTTCCTCGAGCATCTTCCGTGTAAGGTAGATATATGCCAGGCGGTTGCCGTAAGCAAAGCTCAGGGTGCCCAGCACCCTGCCCAGGCAAATCACACTGTTTATGGAGCTGCGCTCAAAAAGCGAGTCGTAAACCTCGTGCGGCGACACCCCGTATTCGAGGAGCTCGCCGGCTATCTTGAACACCTTGGCATTGGTGTTCTCGAAGCGGAAAGAGCCGGTATCTTTAACGATGGCACAGTAAAGCCAGAAAGCGATCCGTTCATCAAGGGAGTGACCGAGTTCTTTGAGCAGCTCATATATGAGCTCGCCTGTTGAGCTTGCGCTCTCCCGGACAACCGATCCGCCGGTCAGCGCATTCTCTGCCGGGTGGTGGTCTATGCAGAAAACTTTCCCGACCCGGGCGGCCACTGCGCGGTCCATTGGATAAAGCCTTTGCCAGACTCCTGAATCCAGAAAGAGAATCACTTCGGCCTCATCCAGAAGCCGCATCGATTCTTTCATGGACAGGCTGCCGAAAGCGAGAATCACCCCCTCCGGGTCCATAAACTTGAGGATTGACGGAAGGCTGTCTGGATTGAGGATGACGGCTTTTTTCCCCATCGCCTGGAGCGCATGCCGCAACGTTAGCTCACTCCCTATTCCGTCTGCATCCGGATCGCGATGGGTGCAAAGAAGAAAATTGGAGTTCTCTTCAATGGCCCTTTTAATAGCCTCCCACAAAGACTGCTCTCTTTCATGCCATTGTTGCAGTAGCTTTCCACTGGGACATATCAAAGCGGGGACAGGGAAAAATCTCAATCTGAAAACACCCTGCAGCTCGGATTTTCTCTGTTCAAGAACTGGCCTTACGGCGCTTTTTATATTCCTCCAAGGGAATCGAGAATTGGTTGTTGATTATATTCCGATGCAAAAATGCGCCGTTGTATGCACAGAAAGGTATGATAGTGCCGGCCGGGGTGATGAAATGGATAACACAGCGCCGCACCCTTTCCAGATCATAGTTGTAGTTATCCATAAAATGCATACCGGCAACGAGCAGGGTCTTGTTCGTGTAAGTTCCGTCTTTCTCGCCTCTTCCAGCGTCCTTGTCGAAAAAACCGTCCAGGGTCTGCAGGAACTTGGTGAAATCCAACCCCTTGGGAGCTTTTTCCTTGTGGTAATGTTTCTGGATCTTATAAAAGGCGTTCATCTGGGCGAAGCGTTTGAAGCGGCTCGCCTTTGTCCTGGGAGCGATCCTGTCCAGCTCCTCGAACATCCCTTCCACATCGGCAAACCGGGTTATCGGGATCGGTTTGCCGGTTTCATGCTCGATAAACAGGTAAGTACCCAGCGAGCAGTGAGGATGGCAGCTGATATTCACCGTTTCGGCTCCCCGCAGCGCGCTGATAATCTTTGAGACCGGGCTGACAAAGCTCAAGGGGTACCAGTCGTCTTTATTGCAGATACCGGTCTGCTCCTCGATACAGCGTACCAGGTCCGGCAGGGTGAAACGCATGCGCTCTCTGTCTTCAGCCGGGATTCGTCCGACCAGGGCTATGGGCTGGTAGCTGATCCCGCTTGAAACATCTATGTTCTTGAGGGCATACAGCAGGATTTTGCCCACCTGGTCCTCATTGACCCCGCCGACTATGGTGGGCACGTAAACAATCTTCATCCCGGCCCGGCGGACGCATTCCACAGCTTTATCCTTGATCTCGAAAAGCGGCCTGCCGCGGGTTTGTTCGTAAACCCGGTCATCCACGCCGTCAAACTGGAGATAGATCGTGTGCAGACCTGCCTCCGCGGCCCGGTCAGTGAAATCCTGATCGGCGAACTTGATACCATTGGAAGCCACCTGAATGTGGCTATAACCTTCCTTCCTGGTGCCTGCGATAATCTCGAAAAACTCGGGGTGCAGGGTGGGCTCACCGCCTGAGAACTGGACCATGCGCCCTGCTACCGGCTGTTCAGCCCGACAGAGGCGCAGCATTTTCATCACTTCTTCCTTGGAAGGCTCGTAAACTTTTCCGGTCACATTGGCATTGGCAAAACAGATCGGGCAGTTGAGATTGCAGCGGTTGGTCAGGTCAATAGTGCCAAGCGAGGTATGGCTCGCATGATTCTGGCACAGGCCGCAATCCCTGGGACAGAGCTCGCAGTCGGTGTTCGGGTTCAGAAGCCCCTTCCCGTCGCCAAATTCCCATTTCTCGGCCTTGAGATAAAGCTCCACATCCGACCAGTAGAGGTCCTTGACATAACCGTGTTCCGGGCAGGTCTTTTCCATGTAAACCTTGCCGTCTTCCTCGAACATGCGCGCCATAATGACTTTGCCGCACTCAGGGCAGACCGATTGAATGTGTTTTGGCAGACCCTTGGTAATATTATTAATCGGCGCACCACAATAAGTTGTATCAACCGGACGGCTCGCAACATTTCTGGGAATGGTAGCCATTATTTTATAAACCTCCTTTTCTTTTCTCCGCTTGTAAGCTTTAAGAGATAGAAGCCTGCCGCGCCTTTGGCGTTTATCCGGCAGGCAAGCTTAATTTCCGGGTGACAGTCAGTTCCGAAGCCGGCTCGCACGGCTTTGGCATGGCGCATCTTTTGATCTCAAAGCGCCTCAAGAAGAAAAATGCCAAAGGTTGAGGGCCGTGAATTTTGCGCGCGGGCAGCTCGGCTTAAATCATCTCTGGCAGAATTCGGTCAGGTATAAAACGAGTTAGAACTATAAAATAATACAATAAAAATAAAAAGTTATAATGTCAATAAATTTCAATTAGCCCCTGAATTTCGTAATTGTCAGCGCGGCATTTACCGACTCCGGGCCCAGAATCTCGGCAGCGCTCCTCCCGCAGGCGGCAATCTCGAGCCTGCCCGTACTGCCGATTAGAGCCAGGAGCTCACCGGGTGGAGCTTGCACATAGTAGTCCGAGATTCCCTCTATCTTGACTCCGCAAATAGAGACTTCTAGCGCAGAGTTTTCAGCGCCGAGCGCAGCCAGCTCCCGGGCCGTGATATCAGTAACCAGGTTGCCGAAACGATCGGCATGCACAACGCGAGCTGTCAGATATCCCCGGCCAGCAGTCTCCCGGCGCTCTTTTACCAGCCGGACCGGGTCGTGGACCTGGGGACCGAGGCTTTCCGGTCTGGCGCCTGTGGCGAGGTGGGCGGCCACAGGAGCGAAAATATCCCGGCCGTGGAAAGTATGGCTTATAGTTTCCAGATGAAACTTGCTGTCTGTAAGCTCATAGCAAATAAAGCCGGCCTCTGAGCGGAAGACCGGCTCAAAGACGCCGTTGTCGGGTCCGACATAAATCCTTCGGTCACTCTCCACAGCCAGGGCGCGTCTTGAGCTGCCTACTCCGGGGTCGACAACTACCAGATGAATCGTTCCGCCGGGGAAATAAGTATGGAAGCTCTCCAGCACGAACGCCGCCCCCTCCACATTTCCCGGCTGTATCTCGTGGGTTATGTCTACCACCAGGGCTCTGGGAGCCAGGGAATAGATTACTCCCTTCATTGCCCCGACATAAGCATCCCGGGTTCCGAAATCCGTTGTCAGGGTGATAACCCTGGTCATTACGGCTTCAGCCGCTTTTATGGTACGGTCGCTCAAAATCAAACAGTAGTGTTGTCCACTTTCTCAAGCCTGGCTCCGGCGCCTTTTCTTTTCCAGTTTTTTATTCCCCGGATAAGAAACAGAACTGCCAGAAGGGCGAGAAAAATGGTCCAGCCGAAATTCTTTTCCGAAAAGAAAACCCAGACTGTAAAGACAACCAGGGCGGAAGAAACGAACAGATCAACTTTGTAATAATTCCCTTCGATTCTCTCGAGTTCCTCTAAAGATTCGAATTGGGATTTCTCCTGGGCAGAACTCATTGGGGTAAATTTCCATTCGGTTTCAAAGGGGCTGCCGAAGCTAGCCACAGTAAAAAATACTCGAAAGACAAGCTTAGCGTATTATTGCATAATGTTACTAATCTGTCAAGTTAGCATACCGGTGAAGCGCTTTTTCTTTGTTCTACCGGTTCAGTACTTCCCGGTTGAGACAATATCTTACCGATGCGCCGGTCAGGACCTCGACCAGGTTCCTGGCCGCTTTCTCCTTAAGCTCGATAAAAGATTCGTTCGAGAAGAACGAAATGTGCGGAGTAATAATGACATTGGGGAGTCCCACGAGGGGGTTGCCCTGCTCCGGGGGCTCATTCGTGAGCACATCAAGGGCTGCGCCGGCCAGATGGCCATCCTTCAGAGCCCTGGCCAGGGCCTGTTCATCGATCAGCTTTCCCCGGCTCGTATTGACCAGGCAGGCGCCAGGCTTCATGCTGGCCAGGGTCTCTGCGTTCATGATTTTCCCGGTCTCCGGGGTCAGCGGAGCATGGAGCGAGAGGAAGTCCGACTGGCGAATGAGCTCATCCAGGCTCACCAGGCGTACATCCATGCCGGTTTCTTTCACGTAAGGGTCATAGGCGATGACTTTCATGTTGAACCCGAGCGCCTTGCGGGCCACCACCCGGGCTATTCCGCCGAAACCGAAAAGTCCCAGGGTTTTCCCGGCAGTGCGGGGGACCTGGCCCGCAAGCTTGAAATCCCAGCCTCCGTGGGCGACATCATTAGCGAGCAGGGTGACTTTTCGCACCAGGTCCAGAAGCAGGGCAAAAGTATGCGTCGAGACATCGTCCTGGCAGTAATCCGGCACATTGCACACAGCGACACCCCGGCGGGTGGCCGCCTCGAGATCGAGGTTGTCCACACCCACCCCGTAACGGCTCAAGGCTTTAAGGTTCGGCAGCTTCTCGATCGCCCGGGCCTTGATCGGGGCGTACTGGCTCAGGATGCCGTGGAAATCCCGGCAGCGCTCGATTACCTCATCCTCTGTGCGGCACTCGAACAGCTCGCAGTCCAGGTTCGCTTCGCTGAAAATTTTCTGTTCGACCTCGATCGTACCGTGGTCGCAGTCGGAAATAGCGACTTTAAACTTTCCCATCAATCTCTCCTAAATGTTTCAAATTAAGGTTATTTTTCTGTCGAGGCGATAAGTTAAGGATTTTGGCGGAAATTATCAAGTATGCTACAGGATTACAGAGGTCTTTCTTTTTACCCTGGGCCAGCGGAAATAAAAAACGCCTGCCTGGGAGCTCGGGAAAGATGATGATCTATCTCCCGCCTGTGGAACCAGCCAGCCAGTCGATTCGATATTTACTGCGAGCCGTTAAGCTTTATTGCCCCAGAAGCACGGCCGCCGGTTTTGAGCTGCGTGGGCTCTCTCGAGAAAAATCCTCGGCCATCCGGATTCTGTCTTCCGGCAGAGGGTGGCTGCCGTAAAACAGCTGGATGAGTTCCGGCTGGAGCAGGTCCGCCTTGGCCTTGCGCACGAGCTTTTTCTCAAGCTCGATAAAGGCCCGGGAGTTATCGGTGAGTTCAAGCGCGATGCGGTCGGCCTGGCGTTCGAAGCGGCGCGAGATTGCCGAGACAAAAGGCGCGGTAAGTGTGCCTGTAAAGCTGGTCAGAAAAGGCAGGAGCACAATCAGCACCATGCTCGAGGGCCCGGGCAGGCCGAAAAATCCCCTGACCGCCCCATTGTTCAACAGGGCCCAGAGAAGCCAGAACCCGAGAAACACGCCGGCAGCCTCGATCAGGAAGCCTTTCATAATGTGGTTGGCCTTCCAGTGGCCCAGTTCGTGGGCTACCACAGAGAGCACCTCATCCGGGTCGCATTCGCGCACCAGGGTGTCATAGAGCACCACCCGGCGGCTGTTGCCCAGGCCGGTGAAATAGGCATTGAGATACAGGGAGCGGCGGCTTGCGTCCATCACATAGACCTGCCTGACTGTGAGACCGGCCTCGGCGCTTACTGTCCGGATGCTATCCGTCAGGTTCTTATCTTCGAGCGGAGTAAACTTGTTGAAAATGGGATCGATCACCCAGGGACTGATCCAGATGCCGAAAGCCGAGATGGCCAGGACCACGACAGCAGCGGGCACAGGCCAGAAGCGTGGCAGGGCTTTCACCAGGGCGAGCAGGGGAAAAGCGACAAGAGAAACTATTACCCAGTTGAGAAGCAGCGATTTAAGCCGGTCGCTGAGCCAGAGCCCGACTGATATGGTAGAGAGACCCATTTCCCGCTCGATCACAAACTCGCTGTAGGCTGAAACCGGCATATAAAGCAGGGTTCTGGCGGCCAGGAGCGCCAGGATAAAAAGCGGCAGAGCCAGGTACCACCGTCCTCCCACAGGCTGAAGAAGCGAGTTCTCAAGACGGACACCCAGTCCGCCGAAAAGAAGCGCTGTATAGAACGCATAAAACAGCAGGCGGTAAAAGGGAAAAAGCCGGTTGTGCCGCAGAAGGTGATCCCTGCCTGTTTTGATATCATCCTGTGTGAAATGTCGCAGTACTTCGCTGCGCCTCTCGAGTGAACGGTCCCCTTGCTGACGCATCACATAAACAGCAGCGTCCCAGGCTATGAACGGAGCCAGAATAAGAATTACCAGCAAAATCTTGGGCATTATTTCTCCTTGCTTTTATAATCATTGAGTATTAAAGATTACCAGCTATTACTACTCAGGTCATAAAATTGTTTACATCTATCCGTAAAGGAAATTTTATTCTTCTTTTGGTGGCAAAAGAAGCAAAACCATTTCTTTTGTAACCAAAAGAAACAAAAGTTAATCCTGGCACTTTAATCTTTTACTCCGCTTCGCCAAGCTCGCCTGGCGCGGTAAAGCTGCGCAAAGGCCTACCTGGGCGGTGTACATCTAGCATGGCGATGATGGAAATTACTTGTCTTCTACACGCTCCAGAAACAGGGTCCTCGGACTTCAGGGCCTCTTATGGCCTTTAGTTTCACCTGGGATGGCTTTATCATCCCAGGTAGCTGCACTAAAAACTCTTTTCGGCAGTTGTAAAAGCTTTCTCCCGGAGTATTTCAACCGTTGTCAGGTAAATCAGTCGTCGGCGCCTTAAATGTAAGAATCGACATCTGGTAAATCATTCCTGTTTACTCAACTTATATTAATAACCAAGGCTGAAGCATATAAAAACAATATAAATGGAAACTATTTAATGCTCCCTGTAGTAATTAATAAATTTAAAGCCTGAATCTTGCAAATCAAGGTTTGCTGCGCTGCGCTCCGGCGCGCTGGAATTATAAAATTTCTGATTTATCAAACGGTGATCTGACATGAGCCGATCCGGCTGTATATGTTCAGGGGAATTTACCGCCATTGACTCATTTTTCAAGCTTTCCTATTTTTAGAACATGATATCGGTAATGAATTTTTGATTCATCCTCGTTTTCTCCCACTGTGAACTGAAGAGGGTGTGATGAAAGAGTACCTTGTTCTTTCAGGAATGGGGCCTGACAGACCGGGAATAGCAAAAGCGATTAGCGAAGCCGCCTATAAATCAGGGTGCAGCATCGAGGACAGCAGGATGGCTGTCCTGGGTGGAGAGTTCGCAATCCTGGTTCTTCTCGAGGGGAAAAAGAGCTCGGTCGGGGAATTCGCCGGGCAGCTCAGGGCGCTTGAGAAAGAGACCGGGCTTACCCTGGCCGTGCGGGCCACCAGTCCACACCCGGCTTACCATGTGAAAAAGGGTCTGCCCTATAGAATTATGGTAGTGGGCATGGATCGCACGGGTATAGTGTTCCGGGTAACAGAGCTTCTGGCCCGGCACGGGATCAATATCGAAAGCCTGGAGACTGAGGCCCGCCACGCTCCGGTCACCGGAACCCCGATGTTCCATATGACTATCACTGCCGAGGTCCCGTCCGAGGTGCCAGTGCGCAAAATCCGCAAAGAACTCGCCGCTCTCTGCGATGAGCTGAATATGGATTACACCTTGGAAGCGCAGACCTGAAGTGCGGTTGTCTTCGTCTAATCGTTGGCAGAAAGACCTTTGGTTGGAGTTTTATCCAGTCTGATATCAGCCGGATAGATTTACATTCCCCGGCTCTAAAGAATATTCAACTCCGTCTGGAGGAAATAATGGCGCGATTTTTCTCTAAGGTTATATTGGTGCTCCTGTTACTGGAAGGCTCGGCTCTTCTGGGTTCCGAGACTATCTGGCACCCTGGGTTGGTTGACAATATGGCAGGTAGATTCGGCGCTTTTATGGAGGGCTACCGCTACCGCAAGCTGGGATATCTGACTTTGATTTCAGACGGCACTGATGTTTATTCGATTACCATGGGAGATAATCTTTTTCTGGGGCGCCCTTATCTGCCCACATCTTACACCTACGAGGAGAAATACAACTGGACCGGAGCTGAACGAACCTGGAGCTTTCAGTCTCAAGAGGGCGGGCAGGCTTATCTCAAAGTTTATGAATCGCTGCTTGCTCCGGGATTTCTTTATGAGACCAGTGACCGTATCTTTCGCTGGTCGTTCGAGGAGCAGAAAACCGGGCAGGGTTTCATTCTGCCTCTTGAATCGGGTGTGGTCTGCCGCGGCGAAGGGGAGCGTTATCTGGCCTCGGTAAATGGGCCTTTGACAGAGGACTGGATGCTGGTGACATTTTCAGGCAGTATGTATCCCTTCGATTGCCCGCTGCTTTTTATTTTCGAGAACAAGCCCAGCCAGATCGAGGTGGTGACTCACGAGTTCGTGGACATGCGTTTCGAGGGGCCTGCCGGGAAAATAGGCGTCATGCCCCTCTATGGAGTCAAAAAGATAGACCGGAAAGAAAGCGCACTGTGGCGGGACAAGGTGCCTCCTGAAGTGGTGAGCTCCTGCTCTGAGTGGGCCAGGCTGATCATGCATTACCCTGTAGGAGCCGCTGAGGCTTACAGCTTTGACGAGCAGGGGGGCCTGACTGTAAAAAACGACTACAAGTACGTTTCTTTCAAGAATGCTCTCGGTGCGCCCGTTGCGCCCATTCCGCCTTTTGTCCGCATGGCCCGGCTCTCCGGTTACCCAGTGGAAATAAACGGCTTGATTGTCGAGACTCGCTATCCCACCCACTATGGGATGCTGGATTACGTGACAGGAGAGGAGCTGACCTACAAGATTCCTGCCTGCTCTTATGTGGACAAGACCCTGGCCCCGGTAAGGGTGGAAGAACTCAAGGAGGCGCTCCCGGTTGAGAAGGCGCTGATGGCTATCCTCTTGGAACCCCGCTGGATCTGGCCCGGAGACCACGATTACCTGCCGGACGATGTAATGGATACCATGCACAACCTAAGGCTGCTGGCCTGGGCTACCTGGTCGCTGTCCGAGAAGAGCCGGAAAAGGTGCATCCGGGAGCTTGCCCGGCCCGGACTCGAAAAAATTAACGAGAATAATTACATTTTCTTTAAAGATCCAGTGGCCTCCGCCACCTACGCCCGGGACAGCACTATTTTCGCCCAGCGCGGCAAGACCTCCTACGATTCGGACTGGTACAACGGCTTCCAGCTCGCCGGCCTCTGGGCCTACAGGTATTTCGGCGACCGGGATGCGGGTCTCGAGCTGACCCGCAGCCACTGGCCGCTCTGGACAGCACTGCGCAACTACATGGAAATCTACCATGACTGGGCTACCTGCTCGAGTACCACGGACCCGCGGGGCAATCTTACGGATTACGATTGCATGAGGAACGGCTGGGCAGGGCTGCTGGCCTTTGCCCGTCTGGCCCGCGACACAGGGAAGCAGGACCTCTACTTCCAGACAAAATACCTGGCTTCCAAAACCATGGTGGCCCTTTATGTCCAGTGGACCCTGCAGGAGTATTTCTATGACCTGGCAGCCTCCTTTGCTCCTGACTCAGGGAAAGGCCTGCTGCGTTACAAGCGTGATGAGATAACCGGGATCGACCGGATAGATGCTTATTCGAGCCACTCTTTCACCCTGCCGGATAATCAGGCCCCTTATAATCTCAGCGCCTGTATCCCGGAGCACAGCCTGTTCCTATCCGATTACGGACTCCTCGACCGGGTAAGGAAGCTGACTTATGATTTGATGCCCCGCCACTTCCCGGACTGGAGCAAGTTTGACCCAGCCGGAATCAAAGGTTCCGGCGACTGGACCTCGGCCAATGCAGCAGCAGGGAGGTATTTTTACTTTCTAGACCCGCACCTCTTTGTCAGGGCGATCAATTTCAACGAGCCCCTGGCTCAGCTTCTCTCATACAGGCCTCTGGACTGGCTTTCCGGACAGATAATCGAGGCCATGCTCGTGGGCAGCCGTCCGATGCTCATCATGCCTACCAATGCCGAATTTTTTGGCAACACCTGGAACAATAGAGAGCGCTCACTTACCTTTACTCTGGAAGGTAACGGCCTGGCTGATCTGGAAATCTGGAATTGCATCCGGCCGCAAAAAATATCTCCTGATGCCGTAATGAGATACGATGCCCAAAAACGTACGGCCTACTTGCAGATAGAGCTTAAAGGCAGGGAAAAGACAAAGGTCTTTTTTTAACCGGCAGGACGCGGTCCGGAGCACTCGAGGCGCCTCATGGAGCTGGATCCGGACAATTTAAAAGCCAGCGCAAAAAAAGGCCGGTACCCTTGATAAACCATAGATACCGGCCTTTTCATTTTCAATAGCAGAAGTGGGAACCGCGGGACACTCAGGCGACGCGGAAGGTCTTTTTCACGTATTCCATATTTCTCCTGGTATCGGCTATCAGATCTTTGGTGGGTGAACTCGTCTCCAGCACGTACCATCCCTTGTAGCCGATCTTGTAAAGAAGTTCGGCCACCTCCCGCCAGTTGAAACCCTTGACGCATTTGTCAGCCATGAATTCAGGGTTGTTTTTCACGTGCACCTGATGGATGTAATCTTTCAGCATAGAAATGTCTTTTAAAGGGTCATGCCCGTAATGTGCGCAATTGGACGGATCCATATAGACCTGCACTGATCGGGAGGCTACGGCTTCTAAAATGCGCAGGTGCTCTTCGCCTGACATAGAAGTCTCAAGCGATATTACCACTCCCATTTTTTCAGCCCTGGGAGCCAGCTCTTTCAAGGAGTTGACCAGCCTGTTCACCTCTTTTTCATCGGAGAAATCAGGCACCCGTTGCCTGAACATCGGCAGCAGGATGTCATTGGCTCCCAGGTTCCTGGCCACCTCGATAGCGTCGGCCACTCGCAGCACACCCATAGGCTCGCTCTTGAATGGCTCGCCGGGTCCCAGATCGCCGATAGCCAGGGAGCAGATCTGCAACCCGTTTTCAAGCGCAGCCTCCCGGTATTTGGCCTGCAGCTTGGGGCATCTCAGGTGAAGGCTGCCATCCTCCGGGTAAAGAATACTCACCTGGATCCCGTCCAGGCCGATCTCGCGGGCCAGGGCCACCTTTTCCGTGTTGCCCCGCTCGCCCAGGTCCCAGTCGGTCATCCCGATCCGCAGCGGAAGCGGATTCGGAGAGGACTTCGCACCCTGAGCGCTTGCCTGTGAAGCGCCAACTGCAGCCGAGGCCACTACAGCAGCCGAGCTCATCAGAAAATCCCGCCTTTTGATACCCATGAAAGACCTCCTTGAGACTTGAAGTGATTTGGATAAAAAATGCTAAAATCTTTCAGCTAGCCTCTGATCGGACGCAGGGGAGCCCCCTCTTTAAGCAGGTCTTCCCAGGTCACCACCCGCCGCTCGTAAATCGCCTTGCGGCCCAGCAGAGCGGTCAATGCCGTGATCTGGCCGATTTCGGCATCAGCATATGGTTTTCTGCTGTCACGGATACAGTCAAAGAAATCTTTTATGCAAGCCAAAGCGTAGTCCACTTTCTTGTCCTCGATCTCCTCCGGTTTGGGAGCTTCTTTTCCCCGCCAGACTATGGTCGAGGGGCCTTTTAATTGAAGGTCGATCGAGCCTTTTTCCCCGTAAGCGTCAATTATCCTGTCTCCCATGTTATAGCCGTAAGGAGCGTACTTGATCATCGAGAAGACTGCGCGGCGGTCTCCCGGATATTCCAGGGTCAGGCCGTAGTGATCGCAAATATTGCAGCCCTCAGGCTCGAAAATCATGTTCTGGCCGCCGAGACCGGCTATCCGCACCGGGTGGTCGTTCATCACCCAGTTGAGAACATCGAGCTCGTGCACTGACTGCTCTACTATCTGGTCCCCGGATTCCTCGATTGTCCAGAGCCATCTCATGCCTAACCGCGAGCCCGGACCATCCCAGTCTGCATAGCGCTGAGAGCGGATAAAACCGATCTTCCCCAGCTCGCCATTCTGTATTCTCCGCATGGCCTCGCGCAGTGAGGGGTGATAGCGCAGCTGCTGGCCGACCTGCAGGATACCCCTGGCCTCGCGGCAGGTTTTGACAACTGCCTCAAGGTCATTGACTGTCAGGGCCATGGGCTTCTCGGTATAGCAGTTCAGCCCGGCGTCAAGGGTGTCCACAGTCATCGATTTGTGCAGGTACGGCGGGGTTGCGATAAAAACGGCATCGAGGTCTTTCCGCTCCAGGAGCTTCTTGTAGTAGGTGTAAGTTTCGGGTTTATGATTTTTGGCGATTTCCCGGGCCTTTTCCAGGGCCTCCTGGTCAATGTCGCACAGCGCGGTCGCTCTTACGCCCGGAACTTTCAGGGCTTGCTCAAGGAGATAAGTTCCCCTGCCTCCGGTGCCGATCACCCCGAAATTGAGCGGCCCGGATTCCTTACCGAATACGCTTGACGACAGACCAAGGACAGCCGGAGCGCCGAAAGCTATCGCGCCATGCTGCAGAAAATTTCGCCGGTTAATTTGGCGGGTCTCTTTCATTGGTACCTCCGCAGACATTGAAATACAGGTAATTGTTGAAAGAATGCTATGCTGAACCGGTTTCGCAAGCAGGCTCAAGCCTCCGGTTTTGAGCGATCCATGTCCCGGGCCGGAAAAACGGTATTTGAAAGAGTCCGTTCTCAACCACAGCGCTAATAATAACGACAGACTGAAAAATTATCCACAGGCTTTTTATGGATCAAGGCCTGTACTTTACCGTTTTCCTTTAAGTGTTATGAAAAGCTCTGACCGGGCGATTGGCAAAGGCATCAGTGCCACAGGTTAAAGTGACAGAGCCTAAGGGCGGCAGTAAATCTTTTCTGTTGAAGTTTATACTATTCGCTGTCACAAGTGTCAAGCATTATAGAGAGTATGCAGCACATAGAGTCCGGCACAAATGGAGGAAATTATCAGCTCCAGGCTCTCGAGGCGGGGCAGAACAGCCGTTTACCAGCCAGGACTGTTTCTTTAGTGTCTGATTCATGCTGAAAAGGTAATCAGTCCATCCCGTGCCAGAGCCGGTTGACTTTCTTGATCTTGCTCCTCTACAGAATTATTTTGAGAATCAGGCAGATCGAGATAATATTTAATTCCGCATACATTTCCTCACGATTAAGTGTCCAGGTAAGCTTATTGGTTTTCTATATCTTTTTCAACAGGGGGTTGTAATGCTCAGGTTAAGCTTCCGTATCAGGCTGGTAACCTTATTTCTGCTGCTTCCTTTCGTTTACGGTTGTATACCCGAAAAAGGTCCGCAGGAGGGCGCTCCAGGCACGGAGGAGGGTGCCGGGGAGGAGGCCGCCCCGGCATTATCGGAGCATCATTTTGTGGTGCTCGATCCCGGGCATTTCCACGCCGCTCTTGTTTTCAAGAGGGCGGGTTATAAGGGAGTCTCACCGCTTGTCGGAATTTACGCCCCTGTCGGGGAAGATTTTGTGGACCACATGGCCCGGGTCGCTCCTTTCAACACCCGGGAAACGGACCCTGCTTCCTGGCGCTACCAGATCTATCTCGGCCCGGACTACCAGAAAGTGATGGGTGACGAAAAGTTCGGCGATATAGCAGTTCTCTCTGGCCGCAACCAGCCCAAGGTAGACCGGATCCTCTCTTGCGTGCGGGGCGGACTCAATGTGCTCGCTGACAAACCCTGGGTGATCGATTCACGCAAGCTGCCGGTACTGGAAACTGTAATCGCCGAAGCCAAGGCCAAAGGCCTGGTGGTTTACGACATCATGACCGAGCGTTTCGAAGTCACCACTATCTTACAGCGCATGATAGTGAACGACAAGGCGACTTTCGGCCAGCCGGTCGAGGGAACCGCAGAGGATCCGGCAGTAGTGAAAAAGAGCGTTCACCACCTGTACAAGCTCGTGGCCGGAAGGCCTAACAAGCGCCCCTGGTGGTTTTTCGACACGGATGTCCAGGGCGATGGCCTGGTCGATGTGACCACGCACCTGGTGGATATGCTTTTCTGGGCCCTTTTCCCGGAACAACCGATAGACTATAAGCAGGATATCGAGATGATATCGGCAAGCCGCTGGCCCACAATCCTTTCGCGCGAAGAGTTCGGGAAAGTCACTGGACTTGAGGGTTTCCCTCCGCAACTGGCTCTCGATGAAAACGGCAAGCTGCCCTATTACTGCAATGGGCGGATGCTCTACAAGCTCCGGGGGATAAATGTGATGGTGCAGGTGGAGTGGAACTTCGAGGCCCCGGAAGGCAGCGGTGACACCCACTACTCGATCATCAAGGGAAGCAAGGCGCATGTCCTGGTACTCCAGGGAAAAGAACAGAATTACCTCCCTGAGGTTTATGTAAAGCCTGCGCCAGGAATGGAGGCACAGGCTGTGGAACAGCCTCTCAAGGCCTTGATCGGCCGGATCTCCGCAGACACCTATCCCGGGATCTCGGTAGTCAAGGAGGGCGATCTCTGGCGGATCGGGATCCCTGATAAATACAGGGTCGGCCACGAGGCGCATTTCGGCCAGGTCACTGACCGCTTCCTGGGCTTCCTGAACGGTGAGCCGGTGCCGGAGTGGGAATGGGCCAATCTCCTGGCAAAGTACTATGTTACCACCAGCGCACTCGATCTTTGCCGGGAAAAACCTTAATAATTCAAGTTGGGAAGCTTCATTTATGGCAGCCGGACCCCTGGTGAGTTTTCTTATGCCTGTCTACAATGCCGCCGTGACTGTGGAACGGGCGGTGGACTCGATACTCAGGCAGCGGGATGCTCCGGGGCTCGAAGCGGTGGTGGTGGATGACGGCAGCACTGACCGGACCCCCGAGATACTCGCCAGGCTGGCCCAACGGGATTCGCGCGTAGTACCTGTCACCATCCCCCACCAGGGACTCGTAGCCGCGCTGATCACCGGCCAGTCCAGGTGCCGGGGCGCGTTTTTGGCCCGCCTGGACGCAGATGACATCGCCCATCCCGAGAGAGTGAAAGAGCAGCTTGCGCTCGCCGGGAGCGATCCCGGCCTCGGGCTGGTGGGTTCGCAGGTGAGATATTTCCCGAGGCGCTTTTTGCGTGAAGGGCTGCTCTACTACGAAAACTGGCTGAACAGCCTGCTCGATTGCCGCGATTCCCCTGGTGTAGTACATAATAGAATTATGCGCGAGCTTTTTATCGAGTGCCCCCTGGCCCACCCGACATTTTTTCTCAGGCGCGAAGCTTTTGACCAGGCGGGAGGTTACCGCGACTTCCAGGGCCTGCCGGAGGATTACGACCTCTGCTTTCGCATTGCTGAGTCAGGCTGGCGCCTGGGCGGAGTGGGGCGGGTGCTGCACTACTGGCGCGAGCATGCCGCCCGCTCATCCCACACAGATCAGCGCTACAGCGAGGAGAGCTTCCGCAGGCTGAAACTCCACTACCTGGTCAAGCTCAAGCTGGACAATGGAACACGTCCGGTATCGATCTGCGGCGCCGGTCCTGTCGGGAAAGCCTGGCTTAAGGATATTCTGGCCTCAGGGCTCGAGGTGCGCTATCTCATCGAGGTCAACCCGCGGAAGATCGGTAAGAAGATTCACGGAGTGCCGGTAGTCAGGGCCGAGGATCTCACAGGCCTCAAGGATCCGGGGTTGATCCTGGGAGCCGTTGGCCAGAAAGGGGCGCGCCCAGGGGTGCGCGCGTTACTCGATCTTCTGGGCTATGTCGAGGGGGTAAATTACATTTTTGTGGCCTGAGAAACCTGAAAGTTGAGGAAATTCGAAAGGATAATCATAAATCATCATGCCCTCTCTTGGGCACAACGAAGCATGAAAATCAAGAAGCCACACCCCTTCCGCTTCGCGCCCCACTCCTCTCAAGGGGATTTTCATGTAAACATTTCCCGGGTTACAATCGCTCCTCTCAAAGCGCAGGAAGAGCGACCGTGCCGGAAGCCGGATTCTGGGGCCCGGAAAGGGGCTTTAAACCATTCGATTGGAGGCTCGACCATGTATCGCTTACTGTGTCTTCTGCTGGTCGCCTTTCTCTCATGCGCTCCGGCAGGGAAAAAGCCCATCGCTCAAAAAAGTACCGCCGCAGCCTGGACCCACCTCTCGACTGTAAAAGGAGACCTGCCTGTACCCGGCAGCTCCACTCAGCAGACCGCCTCCCTGGTGCTGGATATCGATAAAGACGGCGTGAACGACATGCTGATCGGCTGCCGCGCAGCGCCGCCCTCGATGGTCTGGTACAGGCGGCAGGCGAATGGGTGGACGAGATTCGTTATCGATTCCACCACTCTCGCTGTCGAGGCCGGCGGTGCATATTACGATATTGACTCGGATGGCGATCCCGACATCGTGATGGGCGGTGATTATTCCTCGAACAAGGTCTGGTGGTGGGAAAACCCCTGTCCAGACTACAGTTATGATAAGCCCTGGGTGCGCCGCGAAATCAAATCCGGGGGCGCAGGCAAGCATCACGACCAGATGTTCGGAGATTTCGACGGAGACGGGAAAGCCGAGCTCGTTTTCTGGAACCAGAACGCCAAAAAGCTCTTTCTGGCTGAGATCCCGGATGATCCTTTGAATACCGGACCCTGGGAGCTCGCGGCTATCTATAGCTGGAACCCGCTGGAGGAAACCGGAGGGGATAAGGAAATCCCGGACTGGAAACGGGACAACGAGCATGAAGGCCTGGCAGGGGCGGATATCGACGGGGACGGTAAGCTCGACATAGTCGGCGGCGGACGCTGGTTCAAACATGTGACTGGAAAGACCTTTAAAGCCGAACCGATTGACGCTTCCCAGCATTTCACCCGCGCGGCTGCCGGACAGTTGATACCCGGCGGGCGTCCGGAGGTGGTTTTCGTGATCGGTGACGGCGTAGGGCCGATCAAATTGTACGAGTGGAAGGACGGCAACTGGATCGGCCGCGACCTCCTGGGCCACGATGTCTGGCACGGACACAGCCTTCAGATAACAGACCTGGATGGCGACAATAACCTGGACGTGTTCTGCGCAGAGATGCGCCTCAATAACGGCAACCCGGACGCCAAAATCTACGCTTTCCTGGGTAATGGCGAAGGCCGGTTTGAAACTGTGATAGTCGCCGAGGGTTACGGCAACCATGAGTCCAGGGTAGCGGACCTGGACGGCGACGGGGATATGGACATTCTCGGCAAGCCCTATAACTGGGAGACCCCGCGGCTCGATATCTGGCTCAATGACGGCGCGGCGTTCAGCGGCATGACCGGAATTCCTTTCGAGCACATTGTTATTGACGAGAACGGCCCGGAGAACCCCCATACCAAATCAGCAGGGGACATTGACGGCGACGGGCTGGTGGATGTGATTGCCGCATCGAGCGCTGGCGGCCCGCTCCTCTGGTACCGCGCCCCGCGCTGGGAGAAATGCCTGATTGCGCCCTCAGGCACCTGGAGCTGCGATGCCGAGACAGCCGATCTGGACGGGGACGGGGACAGGGATGTGGTGATCTCGGAATACTATACCAAAAACCGGCTTGAATGGTACGAGAACCCCGGGCCGAAAGGGAATCCCGCTACAGGGGCCTGGAAGCTCCACCTTATCGGGGCACCCCGGGCCCATGATATCGAGGTGGGAGACCTGGACAGGGACGGGGATCTGGACATTGTATCCCGGGGCCAGAGCGGTTTCGGCACCAGGGAAGGAAACAAACTCGTTTTCTGGGAACAGAAAGGTCCCGATTCCTGGACACGGAGAGTTGTCGACTGCCCGCACGGCGAGGGTCTCTGTATCGGGGATCTCGACTCGGACGGCGATCTGGATGTGGCAACTGGCGGCAGGTGGTATGAGGGCACCGGAGATATTGCAGGCGGACCCTGGACAGAGCACGTTTTCGCAGACTGGCCTGAGGATGCTGTGGCGCAGCTCGCTGATATGAATCTCGACAGCCGCCTGGATGTCGTGCTCACTCAATCCGAAGGCGACTATAGAATATCCTGGCTCGAAACGCCCCCAGACCCGACCGCGGACAACTGGCCGGAACACGTGATCGACACCCTGCTCCAGAAAGGCCACAGCCTGCGAATCGCAGATATGGACGATGACGGCGACCCGGATGTGGTCACAGCCGAGATGCACCAGTCGCCTGACCCGGATGAGGTTATCGTTTATCTCAACCTGCAAAACGCCCTGGAATGGAAAAAGCAGGTGATCTCCAACACCGGCTCCCATTTCCTGCGCGTGGCGGATTTCGACGGCGACGGCGATATGGACATTTTCGGGGCGAACTGGCAGTCCGTGGTTCAGGACAGCCTGGCCTATCTAGAAATCTGGCGGAACAACCTTTACAACCCGGTCAAGCTCGGGATCGGGCCCTGGCAGCGCCGTGTGGTCGATCCCGCGAAGCCCTGGGGCTCTGTTTTTATCACCTCCGGGGACCTGGACAGTGACGGCTTAAGCGATATAATCACCGGGGGCTGGTGGTACAAAAATCCGGGTACGCCGAGAGGCGCCTGGGAGCGCAAAGCGTTCGGGGAGCCGCTGCGCAACATGGCTGCGGTGTATGATTTCGACGGTGACGGGCTGCTCGATGTTCTGGGCACCACAGGCAAAGGCTCGGAGGCCAGCCCGGATTTTGTCTGGGCGCATAATCAGGGCTCAGGCTCCTTTAAAGTGCTGGAGAACATCCAGAGAGCGGACGGCGACTTTCTCCAGGGGATAGCAGTGGCCCGGCCGGGTAGTACGATTTACATAGCGCTCTCCTGGCACGCCGAGGGAAAGGGCTTGCAGCTTTTCACACTGCCGGATGACCCGGAAACCGGGGAATGGTCCTGGATGAAAATTTCCGATGTCTCCCAGGACGAGCAGCTCTCTGTTGGCGATATCGACTCCGACGGGAATTTGGATCTCCTTCTGGGCACCCTCTGGATCGCCAACCAAGACGGAGACTTGAGCGTGCACAGGCTGTTCGAGACAGAAGAGTCCCCGGATAGGAACCGCCTGGCGGACATGAACAATGACGGACGGCTGGATGCAGTGGTGGGTTATGAAGCGATAAATGTACCCGGCAAGCTCGCCTGGTACGAGAATATCCTGCCCTCACAGGGCCAATGGATCGAGCATCTGATCGCCCGGGTGGTCGGCCCGATGAGCCTCGATGTAGCAGACCTGGACAGGGACGGCGACCTGGATGTGGTTGTCGGGGAGCACAACTATGCCGAGCCCTGGACTGCAAAAACCTTTGTTTTCGAGAACCTGGACGGCCTTGGAGAGCGCTGGAGCAGACACCTCGTTTATACAGGGGATGAACATCACGACGGGACGCAAACCGTGGATATCGACAACGACGGAGACCTCGATATCATCTCGATCGGCTGGAAGAATCCAGCGGTGGTACTCTATGAAAACGAGGCGCTCGGCAGGGAAACCCGGTGATCAGTCCGGAATTTAAAGCTGTATCAGAATCAGAGACCTTGAAAAAATCCCAGGTAAAAGGGTAAAATGTTATCTGTACGGGCGGGTTTCAAACCCGCCCCTACAATAATACATTTATTTTTATAGCGTTATAAAAAGCTGGCAATGTTCATCAGGTAAAATTATGATATTTTTCAAAGGTTTAAAAAAAAGCTCAATTGTCATCCGGCTTTAAAAAGGCATGTTCGGCTGAGTCTGATCCTAGGGCTGCCGATCGGCCTCAAGCCTGTCTTTCCGGCCAGCTCTATGGTTTCGTTGAAACAGGCCGGGGAAACATGCATACCCGGCTCGATCAGGAGAAACTTTGCTCCGGGCTTGAGAGATGCGGCAACCTGGGCCAGAAAAGCGCCTTTGTCCGGCACCTCGTGCACCATGTAGAAGGCCAGGGCGAAATCGACTCTCTCAGTAACATCGAGACTCTCGGGCTTGCAAGCCCGGGTGATGATCCTGTCTCCCACCCCTTTCTTTTCGGCCCGGGCTCTCAGCACCTCGAGCATCTGCGGCTGCAAGTCAACAGCTATCACTCTCCCGCCGGCTCCGATCATCTCTGCCATAGCGATCGAGAAAAATCCCATCCCGCAGCCAAGATCGAGCACAGTCATCCCCTGCTCGAGGTATGGGCCTAAAATCTTCTCCGGGGATTGTAAGAGCTTGCGCAGAGGGTGGTCGAAAGTATACGCCATCCACCAGGGGCACACGCGGTTCGCCATTTCGGGCCTGCTTTGGATTCAGGTTTTCGGCTCGTTACGCCGGAAGGCTTAAAATAAATTCTACCTGCCAAAAAAACAATGATTCGAGAGCATTTAAATTTTGGCGCCCGGGAGCCAAAATCGGATTGACAGGGAGTTCAGGCCAAAGCTATATTGACTGCTGATTTTTTGATCCCTCTATCTGATCGTGTGCGAACGTGATTTCGAGGAGTAAAGCGATGAGCGGCACAGCGCTGGGCATAATTCTAATTATTCTGGTGATCCTGATCATGGTAGCCACAGGCCGCTGGAAGGCGGACGCATTCTTGCTGCTTCTGGCCTGCGCCTTTGTTTTCGGCCTGGCCTCGGGAATGGGAATCGAGAATACTCTGGTGACAATCAATCAGGGTTTCGGCAATACTCTGGGCAGTATCGGACTGGTGATCATTTTCGGGGCGATGATCGGAGTTTTCCTTGAGCGGACAGGGGCCTCCGGGGCGATTGCCGGGGCCATGCTGCGCGCTGTCGGACAGAAACGGACAGGGCTTGCGCTCAGCCTTACGGGTTTCATTGTTTCGGTTCCGGTATTCTGCGACTCTGGTTTCATAGTGCTGGTCCCCCTGGTGCGCGAGCTTGCCCGCCGGGCTGCTGCGGGGCGTCTCGCGCTGGCGGTCTGCCTGGCCACAGGCCTGTATGCCACGCATTGCCTGGTGCCGCCCACACCTGGGCCGATCGCTGCAGCCCAGGCCCTCGGCGCGGATCTCGGACGGGTGATCATTCTCGGGCTGCCGGTAGCGCTGATCCTGGCCCTGGTGGGCCATTTCTGGTCCATGCGCTTCGCCAGGGAAAAGCTGCCGGATGAACAAACCGGGATTGCTTCAGAACCTGAGCTTGAGGTGGAAAAACCTTCCGCAGTGAAACTGCCCTCGGCCTGGCGCAGCGTGCTGCCGATTCTTGTGCCCCTTCTTTTAATCACTCTCGGTTCGCTGGCCCGTCTTGAGACCATGCCTTTCGGAGAAGGTGCGGCAGCCAGCCTGATCAAGGGAGCAGGCCATCCGGTGTTCGCACTCGGCCTGGGCCTTTCCCTGAGCTTCACCCTGGCCTGGCGCGGAGCGCCACGCAGGTCGTGGCTGGCCGAGGGGTTAAGATCCTGCGCCATGGTACTGGCGGTTACTGCAGCCGGAGGAGCTTTCGGCCAGGTTATCAGGTCCTCGGAGCTGAGCAAAACCCTGCAGGAAGTTCTCGGGACCTGGAAAGCGGGCGTGCTGGTCCCCTTTGTCCTGGCAGCGGCCTTGAAAAGCGCCCAGGGCTCGAGCACTGTCTCGATGATAACCTCCGCGGCTATCGTGCTGCCGCTTCTCGAGCCCCTCGGCCTGGGCTCGGCCGGCTGGGGACCGGAGTTGGCTGTGGTCGCTATCGGCTGCGGCGCAATGGCTGTGAGCCACGCCAATGACAGCTATTTCTGGGTGGTCTCGCAAATGGCCGGCATACCGGTAACCACCGCTTACCGGGTCTTCACAACAGCCACAGCTCTCATGGGCTTATCAGGCGCACTGGTCATTTATATCCTCTCAGCAGTGATGCTGCCCTGAATTTATTCAACGCCGGTTCCTTTCCGTTTTTCGCTTGCCGGAAGTACCTTGTAAACACCCGGAGGCAAAAAATACCGGCTTGCAGGAGCCTGAAACGGAAAAAATTACCTGAATATTAATGTAACGATTTATGGACAGCTAACAGGCATTGGGCGTTAAGATTCAGTAATAGCGGCTATTTGCTGATATTTGTGGCCTGAGTGGGGAAGGTTTTGTTCGTGAAGAGATAGATGAGGCGTTCAAATTTGCCGATATTGTCCAGGGTGTTCTGGCACCGCCTGGGATTGGTATTTCTGAAATACTGCTGATAGAGATCTACTAAAGTCGCCACCACATTCTTGTACTCCCTGTAACTCAGTTTCAAATGGCTGTTGAAATGTTCGACGCAGGCCAGGTAGTGGTTATAATGAGGATCGACCGATTCCTGGTCTGAGCGCATCATTTTCAAGTGCATTCCCAGAAACATGCGGTAGCAGTCATTGACCGAGGCGAACCGCGGATTGTCGTCCGGAATGTCCCACTTTTCGAGATGCCTGATCGATATGCCGCTGAAATATATCATGCCGACCCTGATTATGGTTTAAATTGACCCTTTCGCAATACTTAAGATAATAACCATCGCCTATAAGGCAAGAAAAAAACCACCAGGACATGTTTTCGAGTGATTTTTAACGCTGAGCAATTATCGTTCCATACAACTTTTGTTCGTTTTCATCGGAGACTGCCTCGATCCCGGCTTCGCGAAGGAGCCTTGCCGCGATTCCTTCCCCCTTGACTTTCTTCTCTCTCAGGTAAACAGCGTTCACGCCGCAGGAAGGGCTGCGCTCTTTAAGCAAGGCCCGCCTGACCCCGAGCAGCCGGGCCAGTTTGACGCAGGATTCCCCTCCCGCCTTCAAGGCTCCAGTCCTGTCCACACCCCCGGCGTCTAACACCTCACCGTAAGGCTTCGCCGGATCATCACCCGGCAGCAGGCTGAAAGACATCCGGTTACGCGGAGTAGGCAGACCTCCTGTCTGTTCCGGGCACACAGGCACGGGATGATAGCGTTTGCTGAGGCGTTCCACCCTTTCTTTGCACTCTGTTTCATCCAGACTGCTTCCATCGTAACGGCAAGCCACACCCAGCAGGCAGGCTGAGACTAGGAGCTTTTCCATTCAACTCTCACTAACATATTTACCGTTTGATTGAAAGACGCGGCGCCTTGTAGCGTAAATCTTGCACAGGCAAGAGCGTGCCATGCCTATGCAGCTTGCAGACCAGGCTGTACTTTTGCGCCGGTTCAAAAGATAGTCTGCTTCAGGAGATGAGGCAATATTAAGCTGACTTTCATTTGCGCCGCAAATAGGTTAAATTCACTAAAAGCCCGGAACCTCAAGCCAGTGGAGAGTGTGTTTTGAGTCGTATGAGCCAGACAGAGATTGAACTCAAGTTCCCTCTCACCAGTCCTGAAGAGACAAAAAGGCGGCTCCTCGAGCTGGGTTTCTCTTCGCAAGGCACAGTTTTTGAGCTTAATATTGTCTTTGATACCCCCCAACTGAAGCTCGCCTCCGGCGATTGTCTCCTTAGGCTGCGCCGCGACAGAAAGGTAAAGCTGACTTTCAAAGAGCCGCCTTCAGAGGCAGACCGCAGCCCCAGGTTCAAAGTGAAGTCCGAGAGTGAGCTTGAGCTCGGCGATTTCGAGACAATGCGTCACATCCTGCACAAACTCGGGTTTACCAGGGAAAGGGTCTACGAAAAATACCGGGAACATTTCACCCGCGGCCCTCAGGTAAGCGCAGAGATCGATCAGTTGCCGCATATGGGTTTTTTCCTCGAGCTCGAGGCAGGCCCCGGGGAAATAGAAGCCGTCTCCGCCGCCCTGGGGCTTGATCCCGAGCAGGGCCTGCGCCAGAACTATTTCCAGCTTTTCGACGAGTACTGCCGGAAGACCGGATTTCAGGATGCCGATATGAGGTTTGCCGATGAAACAAGGGAATGATTCGAGGGCGCTTTCAGAATTGACTACCGGGTCCAACGACCGAAACGGCTGCGGTCGTAAACGGGATTAAGGTCCCTGGAGGAAACAGTTAGGGTTTCTCTCGTGGAACTGGACAGTTGACACAGGGTATTATCGGATATAAGATAAATAAAGGGAGAGACAGCCACGGAGATCAGCTCTATGAAATTAATCTTGATTATCCTGATAGTAATAGTCGGTGGGCTTTATTTCATTGTGTTCAGCACGTTAAACAGCCGGCTGAAGCGCGGGAGCCGCGTTGCCCAGTTCAAGGTGGGCGGCGCCCGGCGCTCCGATTTGCGCAAGTTGGAAACCCGGGAGGAACGCCAGAAGCGCAGAGAGGTATCCCTGCGGGACGGTCCCCGCTTAAAGCGCAGGTTCAGGTAGGGAATGGGGCTGCCAGATATCCAGGGAAAGTAGCTTTTTGCTTGTGTCTTTTATTTTTTTCTTCAGGGTTAAGGGAAATTAAAAAGCGGACCCGGCGGCTGCTCCATGAGATTGCCGTTCGATCCGCTTTTTGCTCTGTAAGAGTCTTTTTATCTGTAGTCTAGCCCAGACTGAAGCTCACCCCGAATCCTCCCTGCGGGTTTTTCCATTTTACACAGTCTCTCGCGGCCACCTGGCAAGTTCCGCATTCAAGGCAGTTCTCGAAATTGACCAGGCACTCTCCGGTCTCCGGGTTCTCCTCGTATACCTTGGCCGGGCAAATAAAAAGGATCGGCCTGTCAGAGCTGTTTTTAAAGAGTTCCTGATCAACCTCGATATGGCTGTTTTTGTCGATCTTACGCTTCACCAGCCCCAGCTTATCCTCAAGCGAGAGCACCGGGGTTTTATCCACCGGGCTCACGGAATTTTTCTCGTTCATAGCATCGCTCCTCTGGCTTTCCACATGTCGCGCAGGAAAGGCACGAATTTTATCCGCTTGCGGAACTTGCGCATTACCTCTTTACGCACTTGCAATTTGGGCGTTTCGCTGACCGTGAAATAGTCCGCTGCCAGGTCGATAAAAATGTCCGGATATTCATTCAAGAACTGTTTATGATTCTTGAGAAAGCCGATTACACGGCGAAAGTGGAACATGTCTTTTAAAACGAAAGAATCCTCCAGCTTGTTGCGGTAAGTTTGCAGGCTGGCTTTCGAGAAATCTCCCTTTTCCTTGGCTTCGATCACGGTTTCAGCGGCGAAAACACCGCTGGCAGTGGCCAGGTTTGTCACCTCGTGGTAAATGCTCGAGTTGATCAGACCCGCGGCATCCCCCACCAGGATCAAACCGTTATCCACCATCTCCGGCAACTCGTCATAGCTTTCTTCCGGGATCATGTGGCCGGAGTACTCGATTACCTCGCCGCCGCGCACCAGGGCGCGCACCTTCGGATGGGCTTTGAAATGTTCGAGCATGTCGTTGGGGGAGATTCCTTTTTCGATAAGATCCTCGATTGTGCAGCCCACACCCACAGAGATGCTGTCCCGGTTGGTGTAAATAAACCCCGAGCCTACAGCGCCCTTTACCGCCTCGCCGAAAAATTCCCAGGCCGCTCCCTGTTCGCCTTCGAGGTGGAAACGGTCTTCCACGATCTCCCGCGAGAGCTTGATAATCTCTTTGACTGCAACCACCCGGTTGCCCGGAGTCATCTTCCGGCGCAGGCCTGATTTTTCTGCAAGCAGGCTGTTCGCGCCCTCTGCGCAGATCACCACATCAGCGAACAGCTCATCGTGCCCGCCGCCTTCGCCGCGGGCTAGTATCCCCACCACCTTGCCGTCCCTGCGGATAAAATCATCCACCACGATTTCGGGGATGATCTCGGCCCCGGCCTCTTTCGCTTTTTGTGCGAACCAGCGGTCAAAACGGCCGCGCAGCACTATGAAAGAGTTGTTGAACGGCGGCATATCGAAGCGCCCGGAGGCAAAATCCACAGCCAGCTCACTGTCGGCATTCAAGATGCTGAACCTGCGCCTGGTGACATGGCGTTCCACCGGGGCGTCCTTCCAGAACCCGGGCAGCAGACGGTTGATTATGGTAGTGAAAAGAATGCCGCCGAAAAGATTTTTTGCTCCAGGATATTCGCCGCGTTCGAGAACCACCACCTCCAGACCGGCGCGGGCCAGGGTAAGCGCAGCGGCGATACCTGAAGGGCCGGCCCCGACTACTATGCAGTCGAATTTTTCCTCGGACAAATTCTCCCTCCGAGCGTTTAAAGAGCAGATAACATGAAGCACTTGGAAAATAATTAAACCCGTACCAGGGAAACAGCCGGGTCATGGCTCAGGCGTTCTTTTTCAGTTCCTGGATGATTGCGGGAACTACATCGAAAACATCACCCACGATACCATAGTTGGCCACTTTGAATATAGGCGCATCCGGATCCTTGTTGATAGCCACGATCACTTTGGAGCCGATCATCCCGGCCAGGTGCTGGACTGCCCCGCTTATGCCGCAGGCGATGTAAAGCGAGGGACTGACGAACTTTCCGGTCTGCCCGACCTGATCTCCGTGTGGGCGCCAGCCGGCGTCAACCGCGGCGCGACTCGCTCCGACTCCGGCGCCAAGCGCTTCAGCCAGCTCCTCGAGCAGCCGGAAGTTCTCGGATTCCCGCATGCCCCGGCCCCCGGAAACGACTAGATCAGACTCGGCAACATCGGGACGTTCGGACTTGCTTTTCTCTGTGCCTGTGATTTTAAGAGCCAGGTCTTTCTCCTCCAGAGGCACCTCGAGCGTTTCCACCTCCGCCTTGCGCGAACTGTCCTCAGGCAGAGCCTCGAAGGCATTAGGACGCAAGGCCAGGATAGCGGGAAGCTTGCCGAAACCGACTTTCATCTGCACCTTGCCCCCGTAGGCGGGACGTAAAACGAAAATTTTATCACCCTCGATCTCAATCGAGATGCAGTCGGTTGCCGCAGGCGCTTCGAGACGGGCGCTTAAGCGGGGAGTCAAATCTTTCCCGTGGGCAGTGCCGCCTATCAGGATGGCAGAGGGTTGCGTTTTCCGGGCTGCGGCCACAACAGCCGCCGTAAAACCGCCGGGGCTGTAGCTGGCGAACTCGCTTGATTCTGCCACCAGTACCCTGTCCGCGCCCCAGGCGGCAAGAGCGGCAGGCAGCTCACCGGAACTAACCACTGGCAGCGCTGCGGAGACCTCGCCCCCGCCGGTCTTGTCAACTATCCTGCGGCCTGCACCCAGGGCTTCCCTGGTGGATTTTTTTAAACTGAGCCCGTCTGTGGTTTCGGCGAAAACCAGGACATTCAGCGCCATCTATGGTTCTCCTTCCAGTAGAGATAAGAATCTAAAGAGTCCCAAGGCAGAGAGCTTTTCAGATAACCTTGGCTTCTTCGCGCAGGCACCGTACCAGCTCGGCCGCAGCCTGCGCCCCATCGCCCAGAATGCGCCCGCGAGGCCGCTGAGGCGGATAGCTGAGAGATTCGATCACGAACCGGGCTTCCGCAAGCTCGACTGCCCTTATATCGAGCGGCTTCTTCTTGGCGGCCATTCTCCCTTTAAGGGATGGGTAGCGCGGTTCGTTAAGGCCTTTCTGCGTTGTAAAGACAGCCGGCAGGCTGCACTGGAATATTTCGTTTCCTCCCTCTATCTCGCGCTTGCCCCTGGCGCTCTTCT
>Ga0307380_10001220_pt1 | contig 38499 bp, 31 predicted proteins | sample UN3MG_FD_202239 | JGI IMG/M metagenome (GOLD analysis project Ga0307380, IMG submission 202239) | Soil microbial communities from Risofladan, Vaasa, Finland - UN-3 | ecosystem: Environmental > Terrestrial > Soil > Coastal area > Acid sulfate soil | place: Finland: Risofladan, Vaasa | collected...
ATAAGATAGCTCAAATAGCCTTACAGAAAGTCGATGTTCCAGGAATTAAAGAGATAATTGGCGAGTTAACTGGACAATGTCTTTTAATGTTTACGAATATGTCACCATTTAAGCTAAGTGTTCTACTGGCAAAAAATAAAATAATGTTAGCCGCTAGGGGTGGAGATATTTCAAGTATAGACATAGTAGTGCCTGCAAAAAACACAGGAATTGCTCCAGGTCCAATGCTTACAGAGTTTAAAGAGGCAGGAATTCCAACAAAAATTGATCAGGGAACAATTTGGATTTCAAAAGAGACTACGCCAGTAAAAAAGGGAGAGAGGATTAATGAAAAATTAGCCCCACTTTTAGGAAAACTAGACATCAAACCAATAGAGGCAGGAATTGCCCTTCATTCTGCAATTGAAGAAGGACTCAAGTATTCTGAGGAAGAAATGGTAATAGATGTTGAGAAAATTAGACAAGAGTTTGCACTAGCACATCAACAGGCAATTTCATTATCAATTGAAGCCGCATACATAACTCCAGAAAATATAGGTCAGATCCTAAGCAAAGCCGCACAATCCGCACGTTCAGTTTCAATTGAATCTGGATTTATGACAGATGAAACTAAAGAGCAAATTTTACAAAAAGCAGATGCTCAGGCAAAAGCATTGGCAGGACAAGCCAAAGATTACACTCCGGCTTAATCTAGATTTCCACTCACTTTTGGCAAGTTCCAATTAAATTTCATTGCAGTTAATCGCACTCCAGTTACAATTACAATACCTACAATTGTTGCAATGTATAACTCTCCTCCAAAATACAAAATAAAATAAAAAACAAAAACCCCAATAAAACTTGCCGTAACATACAACTCCTTTACAAACACAATAGGTACTTGATTTACAAAGACGTCCCTTAGAATCCCACCTCCTACAGCAGTTAATATTCCAGCAGAGATTATTACCAAAAAATTCAACCCAAACATATTGTAAGCAAAGGTACCCCCAATTATTGTAAAAATTCCCAATCCAAAAGCATCAAACTTTAAAAATAAATTCCAGTGTTTTTTTAATTTAGAATACAAAAAAAAGATGCATATTCCTGACGCAACCGTAATTATAACATAGGTAGGATCTGAAATTGAACTTGGAAATCGCCCCATTACTACATCTCGAATGGTTCCACCTGCAACACCTGTAATAGTTGCAAGAAGAATTATTCCTACAAAATCTGATTTATGTTCTATTGCTTTGAAGGCACCAGTTACTGCAAAAGCCATTGTTCCAAACAAATCTAAAACATAAACGAAAATTTCAGATGAAATTGAAAAATCAACCAATCACAATCAAAGTGCAACTATTGTTAATTAAGATTGATGAAAAAAGATTAAAATTAAATTTGGAAAACAAGAATTTCTCTAGCCAAATAGTGAGGATAGTCCTTCCATGGCAGCTTCTTCTGTTTTGCCTGTATCCTTTGGTTTTTCTTCGTTCTTTGCTTCACCTGTTGCCGGAGCGGCTGCTGCTGCAACTGCTACTGGGACGGCTTTGATTGCATCTTCAATGTTAATATCAGCCAAGGCTGCTACCATTGCTTTTACTTGTGAATCATTAACTTCAGCACCAGATGCTTTTACAACTGAGCTGATGTTGGCCTCGTTTACTTCCTTTTGTAGCTTGTGAAGTAATAAAGCAGCATAAACATATTCCATTGTATCGAAAATCTATTTGAGTATAATATAAAACTATGGAGATTCCTATTTTGATAAAACCTAGTTAAGTATTTTGAGACTTCGAGATATGGAATACAGTGTTCCTTTTAGTTTTTTATCAACTAGAGAATCCCTTTTTTGATTCAACACTCGCTTTGCCTGATCTTTTTCAGGACCATCAGGCAAGGATAAAACGTTGTTTACAAGCTCCGGTAAAGATTCTCGAACCCAACCATCTAACGTAGCATAAACTTTTGGCGGAATTAGATCAAGTCGGTCTTGATCCAAATCTAAAATATCAGCAAAATTTTCATGTTCTACTCTATATACCATGGCCAAAATAATATTATCTGGGGTGGGGTGCTTTAAAATTTCCATTGAACGTTCTCCAGCTTTACCCTGAGAAATTTTGTTTTTTAGACCTACAGGATTTACGATTACCCCATTCACACCAACCTTTCTACCTTCAAGACCAGTTATGATCCCAAAGATAAAATCAAAATAATCTCCATTTTTTTTAACGGAGAAAACATGTAATCCTTCTTCCAATAGAGGTTTTTTACCAAACATGATTAGATTGGAATAGGTAGTGTATTTAATGTATTATCTGAAGACTATAAGATAAAAAAATGATTTTTTTATTTTTACGAAATACTTTCATTCAAAAAATAGTCCTAAAAATAAATTATGTTAGCACTTACTAAATCATTTATGATAAATTTTTGTGAAATATCAACGAGGATATAGGCGGGAAACCAAACGAACTTTGAGCGGAACCTTCCTTGTCGTATTTCCCTAATTTTTCTGTCTACCGGATCGGTACGACAGTTCCTCGTTACTTCAATTAAGTCAAATTATTACTTAAGTTTTGATTATCTTTGATTAAACCCAATATTTTTCATGAATCTTTCAAAGTCTAAGTTATTTTGACTTTCGTTATTCATAGTTGATTTTATTTCCATATCAATTAATATTCTAAAAATAACATAAGGAACAGGACGTATTTTGAAAAGACATCGCTTGATTCAGATTACTGCCTATCGCTAATTCTTAATATCGGAGTATTGCAGGCACTTCGTTGGATAAAAAAGAGATCTTAAGGGAGTTTTCAACTGATCCTGATAGATACTATAAAGTAAAGTTATTTGAGGAACAAGGATTTGTTAGAAAATCATGTGCAAAATGTAAGAGGTTCTTTTGGACTTTAGATTCAGGACGAGAAAATTGTCCCGATCATTCTGCAGATACCTATTCGTTTATTGGAGATCCTCCCACCACAAAGCGATTCGATTACACACAATCTTGGAAGGAGGTAGAATCATTTTTTGTGAAAAATGGACACACATCAATTTCTAGATATCCAGTTGTTTGCAGGTGGAGAGATGATCTTTATTTTACCATAGCGTCTATTGTGGACTTTCAGAGAATCATGGGGTCTAAGGTAGTATTTGAGTTTCCATCAAATCCACTAGTAGTCCCACAAACTTGTTTGAGATTCAAGGATTTGGAAAATGTCGGAGTTACAGGAAGGCATTTTTCGAGCTTTTGCATGATTGGGCAGCACAGTATTCCAAACTCTGAGGGGTATTGGAAAGATGAATGTGTAGATTTGGATTATAGATTACTAACAGAACAATTTGGAATTAGAAAAGAAGAAGTTATTTTTGTAGAAGATGTATGGGCAGGAGGAGGCTCGTTTGGATCTTCGTTGGAGTATTTTGTTAAAGGATTGGAACTTGGAAATGCCGTATTTACTGAATTTCAAGGGGATTTAGGAAATCATACTACACTTGATCAGAAAATCATCGACATGGGTGCAGGTCTTGAGAGATTTGCATGGATTACAAATGGAACACCAACTGCTTATGATTGCTGCTTTGGCCCAATCACAAACCATTTGTTTGAAAAAATTGGAATTGATTCAAATTCCGGGTTACTAAAAAATTATTTTACAGAGATTGCAAAAGGACTTGAAAATTATAATGATTTAATGGATGTCAGAAAATATGCGATAAAAAATACTGGTTTGACAGAAGATCAACTAAACCGCATAATTACACCATTAGAAGGAATGTATCTCATTGCAGATCATCTAAGGACACTAATTTTTGCGATATCTGATGGTGCTCTGCCAAGCAATGTTGGAGGAGGATATAACTTGAGAATGATTTTACGTCGAGTAATTGCAACCATAAACAGAATGAATTTGAAATTAGATTTAGATGAGCTAATCGATTTGCACATAGATTATCTAAAGGATACATATCCTGAACTGAGCCATAGTAGAGAAGATGTAAAATCCATTCTTAAAATTGAATCAGGGAGATATGAGGAATCTAAAACAAGAATGGGAAAGATTGCAATCAGACTCAAAGGAAGAGGAAAACCACTTGACGTTGATGAACTAATAACAATGTACGAATCTGATGGGATTACACCGGATTACCTTAAAGAATTAGATGTAATTTCTGAAATTCCATCTACATTTTATTCAAAATTGTCTGATTTACACCAATCTGAAAAGAAAAAGAAAATCGAAAAACTTCCTTTGGATAATATTTCTGAAACTGAGATGTTATTTTACAAAGATGATCCAATGGAGTTTAAAGGTAAAGTTCTCAAAGTATTTGGAAATTCAGTCATACTTGATAGGACTTCATTTTACGCAAGAGGTGGTGGGCAAGAGCCGGATCATGGAATTATTGGCAATTCAAAAGTAATTGATGTTAACAAACATGGAGGTGTTGTTGTACATCAAGTAGAAGGGGTGATTCTAAAAGAAGGGGAAATTGTAAATTGTAAAGTAGATTCAGAGCGAAGACAAAATATAACTAAAAACCACACCAGTACCCACATCTTAAACTCATCATCAAGAAATGTTTTAGGTTCGTGGGTTTGGCAACATTCTGCATTCAAAGAGTCTGATCATGCAAGGCTAGACATTACTCATCACTCCTCACTATCTCGAGAAGAAGTTTCCAAAATTGAAGACACCGCAAATTCAATAGTTCAAAAAAATCTTTCAGTTACAATTGAGAACTTTGAAAGAGGAACTGCTGAGCAAGAATACGGATTTAAGATTTATCAAGGAGGGGTCGTTCCTGTAAAATCTGTAAGAATTGTATCAATTGAGGATTTTGATGTAGAAGCTTGTGGTGGAACCCACGTTAAAAAGACAGGAGAGATTGATTTGATTAAAATTACAAAGACAAAAAGAATTCAAGACGGAGTGGTTCGGTTGGAGTTTGTTTCCGGACCTTCGGCATTTGAGTATGTAAAAAAACAAGCAGCTGAAAAAACAAAACAAAAAGCATCAGATGCAGGAAAAGATCAGCTAGAAAAACAAAGAGGTGAACGAAAACAAAAAGCAAGAGAGATGATACCTTCTTTATTAGAAAAGATCTCATCAGGAGAATCTGGAGACTTTGAAGGTATAGTTGTCAAAGAAAAATTGTGTTTTACTGCAAATGATCAGTACGATGAGTTTTTCCACATTAACTTTGGCAAAAAACTAGTCAGTAAAGAACCTACATCTGCATATTGTGGTATATTTGAATCCGGTCCAACTATTCGTGTTATCGTATATTGTGGCGAGCAATCCGGTAAAAAAGCAGGAGAGATTGCCAGTGAGATTTCTGGAATATTAGGTGGTTCTGGTGGTGGAGATGCTAAATTTGCTCAAGGTGGAGGAAAAGACACATCTAAAAAAGAGCAGGTAATAGCCAAAGCAAAATCGATGGTTTTAGGATGAGTTTTTGAGATGACGGTAAATTGGAGCGAAATTGAGGAAAAATGGAGAGATAAATGGAATGAAACCAAAGAATTTGAGACAGATCCAAATGAAAAGGAAAAAAAATTCATTACCGTAGCATATCCCTATCCCAACTCCCCTCAACATATAGGACATGGAAGAACATACACACTGGCAGATGTGCATGCAAGATTCTATCGAATGCAAGGGTACAATGTTTTGTTTCCGATGGGATTTCATTATACTGGTACACCTGTTCTTGGAATGGCAAAAAGAATTCAATCTGAAGATCAAGAAATTTTGGAGGGATTACGAAATATTTACCACGTTCCAGAAGAACACATCAAAACATTTGTTGAACCAATAAAGATCGCAGATTATTTTCATGAGGAGATAAAATGTGGAATGATTGAGATGGGTTACTCCATTGATTGGCGTAGAGAATTCACTACTATCGTTCCAGGTTATCAAAAATTTATTGAATGGCAAATTACTACTTTGAAAGAAAATGGTAGAATCATTCAAGGTTCACATCCTGTAGGATGGTGTCCTCGTGATCAAAATCCTGTATCACAACATGATACAATGGGAGATGTAGAGCCCAAAATTGATGATAAAAATTATTTGATTAAATTCAAATTTGAGGATTACATAATCCCCATTACAACACTGCGTCCTGAAACAATTTTTGGCGTAACTAATCTTTGGATAAATCCAAAGAATATTTACAAAAAAATTAAAGCAGATAATGAAAAATGGATAGTCTCAGAAGAATGTGCAAAAAAGATAGAATTCTTTGGGAAAAAAATTTCAATTGAGGGGGAAATTATAGGATCTGATCTAGTTGGAAAATATGCAGTTTCTTTGCATGATGAAAAAGAAATTCCAATTCTTGAAGCAGACTTCGTAAAACCAAGCATGGGAACAGGTATAGTAATGTCAGTTCCAGCTCATGCACCAAAAGATTACCAAGCATTAATGGACCTTAAAGAGAAAAAACAAGAATTAGCATTGAAAATTGAGCCTATTCCTATTATTATCACTGAAGGTTATGGAGAAATTCCAGCAAAAGACATCTGTGAAAGATTTGATATTTCAAACCAATCTGATGAAAAACTAGATGACGTTACAGAGGAATTATATCTAAAAGAATTTACCAGTGGGAAACTAAATGAAAAATGTAAAGATTTCAAAAATATCAAAGTTGAATTTGCTAGAGACCAAATTAGAGATTGGTTAATTGTAAATAGACAGTTAGAAAAATTCCCAGTTCTTGAAAACGGCCCAATAAGATGTCGTTGCGGAACTGAATGTGTTGTTAAAATTTTAACAAATCAATGGTTTTTGAATTATGGGGATGAAGAATGGAAAGACAAGGCAAGAGATTGTTTTGATAAGATGAATATTTTACCAAACAAAATAAGAACAGAATTCAAAGAGGTGATTGATTGGCTTCACGAGAGAGCATGTGCAAGACAACAAGGATTAGGAACAAAGTTACCTTGGGATAAAGATTGGATTGTAGAGAGTTTATCAGATAGTGTAATCTACATGGCATACTATATTATTTCAAAATTTGTAAATGATGGGACAATTACACCCGAGAATTTGACAAAAGAATTCTTTGATTATATTTTCTTAGACAAATGTGATATTTCTCAAGTATCTAAAACTTCAAAAACATCTGAAGAGATTATCAGTAAAATCAAGAATGAATTTCAATATTTTTATCCAGTTGATTCAAGACATTCCGGTAGAGATTTGGTTCAAAACCACTTGTCATTTTTTGTATTAAATCACGTTGCAATTTTTGATAAAAAATACTGGCCACAAGAAATTGTGGTTAATGGTTCAGTAATGATGAATGGTTCTAAAATGTCAAAGAGTATGGGAAATATCATTCCATTACGAACAGCAATTAAAGAACATGGGGCAGACCCAATCAGACTAGCAATCATATCGTCTGCAGAATTACTTCAAGATGCTGATTTTAACATGGAATCAGTTTCAGGCATTCAAAACAAGCTTGAATCATTAATGAATGAGTGCGCGAGGCTCAAAGCAGACAAAATAGGAAAGTTGGAGACGGAAGATAGATGGATTTTATCTAAAACTCAGAAAATGATATTCGAAGTAACTGAATCAATTGAGAAAATGAGATTGCGCGAGGCATTACATGAGATTTTGTTTACATTTGAATCCGACTTGACTTGGTATTCAAAAAGAGTAAATGCCAAAAGCAGAAAAAATATTTTAGGAATCCTACATCAGATTAATTCTACACGAGTTGCAATGTTGTCCCCATTTGCACCGCACATTGCAGAAGAAATGTGGGAAATGCTAGGTCATTCTGGTTTAGTATCAAAATCAGCATGGCCAAAATTTTCTCAAGAGAAAATAGATGCTTCTGCGGTTCAATCAGAAAACTTTCTAAAATCAACAATTGAGGATATTTCCAGTATTCTTAAAGTGATCAAAATCACTCCAAAAAAAATTACGATCTATGTGAATTCAGACGAATTCAAATCCAAAGTTTATCATAAAATATTAGAGATTATGGTTGGAGGGCAAAACAATATGGGAGTCGTGATGAAAGAATTGATGGCAGATCCTGAAACTACAGATGCCAAAAAGATTCCAGATTTTATACAAAAGACTATCAAGGATTTGCACTCTGAATCGATAGAAATTAAACAAATGAAGATTGAATCAAAAGAGTTTAATGAAAAGAAATTCCTGTCAAATGAATTATCACAAATTGGATATGAAGAGTTTGGTGTAGAGATAACAGTGTATTCTGAATCAGATGGCGATATCTATGATCCTAAAGGGAAGGCAAAGCACGCTCGTCCTTTCAAACCTGCAATATTAATCGAGTAGATTTATTAAAAAAATTCATTGTTTAAAATCCTAAAATTTTTCTGTGGGGATTAACCTGAGATTTAGAGTAATCCAAAAAAGAATTTTTTGTGTTCAGATATTGTTAGATAAATAAGGAATGATTTGAAACTACTACAACTTTTTAACAATGTTTAATGGTATCAAAATCAACTAATCATAAAAAAAAAGAAACATCAAGTCCTTTTTCAGAATCGGGCGATAGAGAGTGGGACCTGAGTTTCATATTTACTAAGATGAGAATTAACTTAAGCATGCGTATGTGAAAAAAATTACAGACATCAAAGAATTAAGTTAGATTTTTCTGGTTTTTTAAATTAAAAATACTTCTTGGTTTAGAAATTGTTTAGATGAAATGTGCCTACAAAAAATAGAATTTGAAAATAAGGGTTTTTTTACCTAATTTACGAACTAACCTATGAAAAAATGTCTTGAAATTATACTCACAGATAGTGTATTTATTAGGTGGAAGTCGATTCTTGCTAAATGAAAATAGCAATTTGTGGAATTGGAGTTGCAGGTAGTTATCTTATATCCAGACTAAAGGATTCTCATGAAATAGTAGGATTTGAAAGGATGCCTGAAGACAAGCATGATTCTATTTGTGCTTGGGGAACATGTAAACCCAAGATGATTGAATTATGTAAAAAGTCAGGGGTAGACTTTGAAGATTATGTTATCCATAATGGAAAAAATATGCATGTTGAGATGAGTGATAATAAAAAATTTGATATTGGTTTGCATGGATTATGTACATATGATAAAATTCAACTAATCAAGGATTTTGTGAAAGGATGTAAAGTAAACTATGGAACAGCTCCAAAACTAGAAGATTTAGAAAAAGAATTTGATTTAATTGTTGATTGTACAGGTTTCCATAGAGTATACCTTCCAAAGCTAGAAGAAGATTTTTTCTTACCAACATATGAGTACAAAGTACAATATGATGATAAGGTTCCATATGATGACTTTTTGGTTCGACCATTTGCCAAAATGACAGGTTATTTTTGGTATTTCCCCCTAGGAAAAAATTTAGCCCACATTGGAGCAGGGGATTACAAGAAAAATCATGTAAAGGCTACTGATGAATTTTTAGAAAAATACGGTGGCACAGTGATAAAGACTGTTGGAAGACCTATTAGATTGGCTACTCCAAACATGTGCAAACCATTTTTCAAAGGGAAAGTAGTAGGAGTAGGAGAATCAATTGGAACAGTGTATCCGTTATTAGGTGAAGGGATAATTCCAAGTATGGAGTGTGTCGATATTTTTGTTAGGAATTTAGGAAACAATGAAGCCTATGAAAAAGAAGTTATGGAGCACTTTGCAATTTACGGTAAAGTTTTTAATTTTGTTAGAAACAAAATGAAAAATAAATTCAGTATGTTTAAGCAAATCTTCGAACTTATATCGATTTTTAGATACATGAAAAAAAATGAAAAACGTTTTGGAATGGAAATTCACATTAGTGACTTGATGAAAGTGGCCAAAGCTTAACTAAAACTAACTGATCCAAAACTTTCTCTATTTGTTCTATTTGAGGACATGTTGTATTGGTAAATTATTTTAGAATACTCCTGAAGTTCTTCTTTCATATCAGCTAAATTCTCTGATAAATAGAATCCTGGGCAATCCCCTGTAAATTGATATGTAGCATGAACACGGGCCAACCCCCGTTCATTTTCCAACCAAGTTGAAAATGGATACAAATAACACACTCCAGGACGATCCGGATGCATGCTACAACCCCCTTTTTCATCTAAAAATCTACATGAAATATGAGTTCCATCATCTTCCAAAGTTTCATTCGTTTTTCTTTTTAGATTAATTGTAGTCATTGTTGTCGATTGCCCCGATGGTCCCTGCTCCTGATATGTAACGGATAAGGTTTCATTTTTGATAAATTCTGAAGTCTTTTGATACTTCAATCCGTTTCCAATTGTTATCAAATCATCAGAAGTTAGCGGTAATCGTCCTTGTCGGTCACAGCAATTATGACAATCAGGCCAAAAACATTTCCATAAAATATATTTTTTTTCCAAGTTAAGATAGGGAACATGAAAAATTACATCTTTTACTTTAATTGGATAATCAGAAATATCAGTAATTTTACCTAACATGAATTGCCTTAAAACAGGGTCAATGTCCCAATTTTTTTGTAATAGATTTAATGATTCTTCAATTTCGTTTTGAGACAAGTATTAAGTTATAACATCTTTTGTAGATGTTATTAATGTTGAGTGAAAAAGGAAAATATGCATCTGCTACTGAAAATAGAAGATTTGTATGGTCAGAACTGGTTTGGCCTTTAATATTAGAATTAAATCAGGTAGCATTTTCATTAAAACAATATCAGAAAAAACGCGATGAAGTATGTTCAAAAAAAAATGTGAACATTACAATGACCTCTCGCGGTTTAGTTTCACTTATGCAAAAAGAAATTCTGTTAAAGGAAGGTCACATCTATTCTATCCATTATAGATTAATTCCCTATATGAGAGTAAAATCAGATTGTGATTATGGTACGGCAATTCACGAAGTTAGAATAAAGTAAGTACCAAATAATTATATTCTTAGACGATAGAATTTGAGATGGTAGCCCGATAGTCTAGCGGTCAAATAATTTTAGATCAAGGATTCTGCCCTCTGGATCTCAAGAGTGGATAGGCGGAGACGGCAGTTCGAATCTGCCTCGGGCTACTTGAAAAATTCTATCTAGATGCTTGTGCTATTCTCTCTAGCTCGTTTTTCCTCTTAACAGATGGAGAGTTAGAATCATTTTTTGATGCCAAGATAAGTTGTTCTGCCATGTGTTCTTCAATGGGTTTTGGGTTTGAAAAAGTAGCTTCTTTGATGCCATCTGAAATAAATTTTAAAGCCAAATCAACTCTTCTGATTGGGGCAACATCTACTGAAACATGATAAGTTGTTCCACCATAAACAATTCTTGTTGTATCTTCATTTGGAGCAGAATATTCTACAGCTCTAACTAAAACTTCAACAGGATTTTGTCCAGTTTTTAGAGCAATAATATCAAAAGCAGCTTTAATCGTGTTTAATACTCTAACTTTTTTTCCAGTCATCCTGCCAGTATTTTTGGCATATTTTTTTCCAAAGTGCATTGTTTTGTTGCAAAGTCGTTCAACAATGTTTACGTCAGCTTTATTGAATCGTTTAAGAGCCGAGCGCCCATATGTATAAGGCAGAATTTGTTTTCTAAGAGATATTGCAGTTTTAAGCCCTGGATCTTTTACTTCTATATCAGATAAATCCCATTTTCTAAACAATAATAAATTTTTTGTCTCTGTCAATTTTATCTCCTAGGTTTTTCCTTTTTACCAATTACTAGTTCATGAAGTGATGTACCATTTACTTTGTAAACTTTGAATCTTACTCCTGGAATATCACCCATTGCACCACCTTGAGTGGCACCCATTCCTTGTATGTGGACTTCATCGTGTTCATCAATAAAATTCATGGCACCGTCTCGTGGTAAAAATGCTGTAACAGTTTTTCCATTTTTAATTAGCTGAACTCTAACACACTTTCTAATAGCAGAGTTTGGCTGCTTTGCAGCAATTCCTACTTTTTCTAAAACAATTCCTCTTCCCTGAGGTGCACCACCAAGTGGATCTGCTTTTTTATCAATTCCTAATTTTCTTCTTTTATAACTTGAAATTGCCCATCTTTGTTTTTTCTTTTTTTCTTTTAAAACACGTCCTGCAAATAATCCTAGTGGTGATTTTCTCATGTATTACATCTCCAACGTGGTTCTTTGAGGACTGTTGATCAGTACACTACTAATATCAAAATATCGTTTTGCGAGCAATCTTGCTTTTTCAGCATTTCTACCTTCACGTCCAACTACTATTCCTTTCTTTCTTGCATCGACCATAATTATTGCCTGTTTAGACCCGTCTGTTCGTATATTTATTTTTACTTCAGAAATTAATTTTGAATTTAATAAATTGCCCAAAAATTTTACTGGATCCTCATCAAATTCCACCAGCTCTACATTTCGTTTAACAATATTTTGCAATGATTTAATATGACATCCTCCCTTTCCAATCGCCAATCCCATTTTACCGGTATTAACCACAAAAATCACACGATCTTGTTTTTCATCATCTATACAGTCACGAGCCGTAGCTCCCGTAACATTTTGAAAAAGCGACATCATTCGCATTTGTTCAATTGTAAGTTTAATTGATTGTGTCATAATAATTCTTAATTATCTCCGAAAAAAATTTGTCTCATTTAAATCTACATTTAATGTGTTAGAATTTTTCAATTAGTTTCCTTAGTTTCTGTATCTTTGAGAATTGATTTGATACTTGCGTCAGTTAGTGATGTAAAAGATAGTGTCGAAATTCTAAATTGTAGGCCGCATAATCTACCCAATGCAACAGATGTTCCTTGGAAGTTAACAAAGGGAATTTTTTCTTTTTGTGCGTTCGATTGAATTTTCTCAATGGTTTCTTTTCTTACAGATTGAGATAGAACAATTAGTTTGGAATTTTTTACAGAGCTTAACACTTGCTTAGCACCCATGGTAATTTTATCTTCCTTTAAGGCATCTTTTAGTGCTTTTTCTAGTATCTTACTCATTCCTTATTTTCAATCGATTACTTAGGGTTTTATAGGTTTATTGAAACCTTACGCATGATAAAAATTAGTTTGGATTTACAAAAAGAGATACAATTGAAGAAAGCATTGAATCTACTTGTTCAAAAAAATCTTGAGGTTTTTCTTTTTGTAGTTTAATTTGATCAGGATTTTCCACAGATACTAAAATTACAGAATTATTTTCATTCTGAAATGAGATTTGATTTTGAAGAGGTAAATTATTTTTTTGGGGTATTTCAGATAATACAATTTCAAGATTTTGTCGAGCAGCAGTATAACTTGGATTCTGTCCTAACACTTTAGCATACAGAGAAACTGCTTCCTCATAGTTTCCAATACTTGCAAGGGTATTTGCTTTGTTGTTTAACGCTGGAAGAAAATTAGAGTTAATTTCTATCGCTTTATTATAATGAAGGAGGGCATCATTATAATATCCTAATTTTCCAAGTGCAGATCCTTTATTTGTTAAAACCTCAACATTATAAGGATCCTGTGATAGGGACTCATTAAAAAATTGAAGAGAGTTTTCAAACTTACAAAGACGGTATAAAGCTGGTCCCATTCCATCATAGTAAGAAATAGTATCTGAATACGTACTCTTATCACATTTTAAATTAATTTGGTTCAACAATTTACCTAATTCAATATCTTCTACCGAAAGGTTGTCTGTTTTTCTTGGACTTGTTGTTTCTGATGGATATGTATATGATCTATCTTCTTTTGACTCGCTTGGTTCGACTATTGAATTTTCATTAGTTTTAGGATTGTCATCAGAGGAGTTGGAGTTGTCATCAGATGAGTTGGAGTTGTCATCAGAGGAGTTGGAGTTGTCATCAGATGAATTGGAGTTGTCATCAGATGAGTTGGAGTTGTCATCAGATGAGTTGGAGTTGTCATCAGATGAGTTGGAGTTGTCATCAGAGGAGTTGGAGTTGTCATCAGATGAGTTGGAGTTGTCATCAGAGGAGCCAGGTGATTCTTCATAAAATTCGAAAACAGATGTGACTTCCATATCTGCATAGTGAGCCTTGATCGAATACATACCATCAATTTTAAAATTGACTCCTGCTTTTGCAAGAAAACTAGTAGAAAATTCTAAATTATTGTCGATTGTTCCAAAATAAAATCCTGCAGGAGTTCCAAATGGATCATAAATCCCTATCAAAACAGTTGGGGATTCAAGTGAAGAAACAATCCCAATAATTTTTACGGTGTCACCATCAGTATACATTTCCTTGTCGGTAGTTAACAAAACAATTTCAGGAATAGTTTCTTCTTCAAGTATAGAATCTGGTTCAGAAATATCTCCAGAAATAGTAAAAAACGCTTCTTTGCTAATTTGTCTATAATCAATTTTTACTTTATAGTCACCCGGACTGTCATAAAATGGGGAATCTAAAGAAATTATTTTGTAAAAATTCCCATCTATATCAAGTTCCAAATTATTTGCTGATAAAATTTTTTCATCAGGATCATAGATACTAACTGCTACAATCGGCATTGAAAATCCCTGAATGGAGCCAGATAAAATAAGAATTTCACCAGTATCATATTCTGACTGGTCGAATTCAACAAAAATTTCATCAGCAAAGATTTCTGAAGTAGTGGAAAACGATATTACGGCTACCACTAGCAGTATACCTAATTTGTTACCTAGCACAAATATAAAATCCTAATTTTGTATTTAATAATCACGTAGGAATTATACTTTTGACTAATCAATAACTATGGAATGAGATTTGGACTGAGACAAAGCTATTTGTTCTTCTAAAGAATTCCACACAAAAGATTCGATGGAAAATGTACCAGAATTTCTAGGATCCCATGATTGAGAGATATCAAGATTTTGTTCTCCGGATAATTCACCAGACATCCACGAAAGTGATACTACAGTATTATTATGATCCTTGATTTGAACTAGATAAATAAATTTTTGATCAAAGATTTGTTCATTTTTAATTGATCCAACAATTTGAATTCTGTTGTCTTCCTGAAAAGTTTTCAAAAGTTTACCCGAACCATCCGTCAAAGTAATTTGAGAATTTGTAATTTTCTTTAAGGATGGAATTGAGGATGAAACTTTTGCCAAAGAAATAATTTCCAGATTATCAGATGTAGAATATGGTTTGGGTAATGTATGGTCATTATACTTGGCATAAATTTCGTCTCCAGGTAATGCAAGTAATCTACTTCCACTAGAAGATAGATTTTGGGAAAATGTAATTGTTGCAACAAAAAGACCCGAACTTTCAGATGTTTCAATGGCTGCAACTACAATTCCAGCAGCGTCAGAGTCTGAAGAAACTGTGATTAAAATTTGGTCCAAAGCCTCAGGATTAAGATTTAGATCTGGATCAATTACTCGAATTAATGCAGATTTGTCTGAAAGAAAATTATCCTCAGTAAATTGAATATTTCCCATATTCCAGCTCGTTCTGACTGATTCGGTCAAAACAACTCCATCGGCAAATTCAAAAGAAATTGTTAGACCAGAATCTCTATCTACTTCTAAAAATCCACTTGTTGGTCCGTTTCCCAGAGTTCGAGGCATAGTGTCGATATCTCCATCTCCATCAGCATCGTGAGAAAATCCAGTAAGAGTAATTTCTGCAGTAAATATTCCAGTATTGACACCAGTCTCAGTAAATCTATAGGAGTCTAGAGAATTTTTTCCAGTTGAAATTTTTATTGGATTGTGTTCATCATCTCCGATAGAATCAATCAAATGTTTGTCAGAATTCCAACTAGGGGCAAGTATAGTTATTTTCACTTTATCTGTCCAAGAATATACGGATTTGTCGGTAAAAATTGGAGCGTATGGTTTATCATAATCAGGGATTTGTTCTGCATATGCTGGTTGAAAAAACATTGTAAGAACTAGAAATAATATCAACAACAATAAAATACAAAATTCATATGATTTAATCTTTGAGAATTATTAGAAGTGTTTTAGAGTTAAGATTCATCATCAAGTAAAGAAACTACTAAAACATTATCCCCACGTAAAAGAATTTTTCCTAATTGTTCAGATTTTTTATCTAAGATCTCTTCGGCATTATCTAATGTGAGATTCATATGAACATCAAAATCCAAAAGTATTCCCTTGATAGTTTTGTTGTTTCTTAACCTAAGTAAAACAGATTTATCTTTTTGGTTGTTCATTAACGTAGAAATTTCGTCAGTCATTTATTTCACGTAGTTTATTTTTTCTTGCTGACTTGCATGTACAGATCAACTGTTCCACTTCCAATTGGGATGTTACTTCCAACAATTACATTTTCAGTAATTCCTTTTAGCTGTTCAACATCTCCAGCCAAGGCAGCATGTGCAATAGTAGGCACTGTAATTTCAAAGGCAGCTCTTGCAAGAACACTGTCTTTGGTTCCAGCAATTCCATGTCGTCCAATTTGTTGCATGTATCCTTTTGAGCACATCAAATCAGATACCAACATGATGTATCTATTGTCAACCTCTAAACCTTGGTCTCCGAGAGTATGATTTAATTCATTAATCAATGCATTTCTAGACGCTTCAATTCCCAATGTACCGGCAATCTCAAAAACGTTATTTGTTCTAACATTTTTCTTATCGATGCCTTTAACCTCAAGTACTTTAGCCATATTGGAACCAGTTGTCTGGATTACCCATTCATCATCTTTCTGAACCAAAGTTACACGAGCAATGTCTGGAACTCCCTTAACTGTGGAATTGAGAACTTTGTTTCGGATTGCAATTACTGTTGGAGCATCAGATTCTTCAACCAATTTTAATGTGATTAATTCCCCAACCGTTTCTATTTTGAATTTCTTGTTGGATTGCAAAGCAATCTCAATTTCGCCAATCGAGCAACCTCTATTTTTTAATTTGGTTGGACTAAAAATAAGCCTAATTTCTGTATTGTAATCAGTTTCACTATCTACTATTAAATCAGCAATCTTTGTTTGAAGGATATTCCTTGCAACCTCAATCGCTTTTTCTCTTGATTTTTTTGATTCCTCATCTAGATAAATATCCATAGTAGGAGTAACTGGCTTTTTTCTTGCATCAACTAATTCAATTAACCTTGGAAGCCCTAAAGTGACGTTTCTTTCTTTAATTCCTGCAAAGTGAAAAGTTCTCAAAGTCATTTGAGTGCCTGGTTCACCTATTGATTGAGCCGTAACAATTCCTACTGCTTGTCCAGGTTCAACTTGGGCTTGGTTGTATAGTAAAAGTCCTTTTTTACCAACAATCATTACTCCTTCTTTACTTAGTTTTGAGTCAAGAAGACCTTTGGTTACAAGTTCAGTTAATCGGGGATTAAACGTTTTTGTATATTTTTTTGTAACTTCTTCAATTTCTTCTTTTGTTGCTTTCTTTCCTGAATCAATAAGAGTTTGTGATTCTATTAATCTAGTAACGTTAAATGCTTCACCATGATCACTTTTTGCCACATCAATTCCATCTTCTCCATACAAAAATTGAACAATGTGTCCATGTGGGTCTCTAACTGTTCCGTCATATTCTAATCTAATATGCTCAAGAGCATTAATCAATCGACGCTGCATGTATCCACTTTGTTGAGTTCTAACTGCAGTATCTACTAGTCCTTCTCTACCTCCCATCGCATGGAAGAAAAACTCTAGTGTAGACAGACCTTCTCTATAATTTGATTTTACAAATCCCTTTGCATCAGGATTTTTATCATGTTCTTGATAGTGTGGAAGGGCACGATTATGATAGCCAGAGTGTAATCTATTTCCCCTTCTTGATTGTTGTCCCAAAGCACCTGCCATCTGACCGATGTTTAGAGAAGAACCTCTGGCCCCGGTTGTTGCCATAATTCTTCCTGCATTAGTTTGATCTAAAGATTGATCAGCAGTGGTTCCGGCCTTATCTCTTGCCTTACCTAATTCGTTTACAATATAGGCCTCCAGAGCCTCTTCAGGTTTCATTCCTCGAGTTAGTTTTAGAGTTCCCTTTTCGTATTGAGAAGTTAAATCTGAAATTATATCATATGTTTCCTGAATGTTATCTAGAATTTGCTGTTTTTCTTTTTCAGGAACTTCCAGATCTGCATAGCCATAACTAAATCCATAGGAAGTAATGTATTGTTTTACCATAATCAAGATTGAATTTAAAAATGATTTTCCAGCAGCATTTCCATAATCTTTTGTAATTCTATGCAAAACACTCTCTGGTTCTTCAGCACCTATTGAGGCCTTGTCAATTACACCACTAATTAATTCACCTTGTTTAATTACAACATCTTTTGGAGATCCGCCTGTTCCCTTTGACCATTTTGAAGTTATTACATAATTGAAGTCTTTAGGCAAGAATAATGAAAATAATTGTTTTCCAGTATAGGCAGCACCATCTTTTGTTTTAGCAGCAGGTTTTGGTAATGGTTCAGAATATCCACCAAGCATGGCAAGATTCGAGAATTCTTGAGGGGTTAAAACAGTATCATCTTTGGTTAGAAGATAAGCCCCAGTAACAAAATCTCTTAAAGCGCCGATGATTGGACCTCCATATCTTGGGGAAATTAGTTGATCTTGAACTCTCATTAACAAAATTGCCTCAGCCCTGGCCTCTTCACTTTGAGGAACATGCAAGTTCATTTCATCACCATCAAAATCAGCATTATATGGTGGGCAAACTGATGGGTGTAATCTGAAAGTTCGTCCTGGCAAAACTCTAACATAATGCGCCATTATTGACATCTGATGCAAAGAGGGTTGTCGGTTAAACATTACAATATCACCATTTGCCAGATGCCTCTCAATTAGATATCCAATTTCAAGAGTCTCAGCAATGATAGAACGGTCTTCAACAAAGTCAAGTCTAATCTTTACACCATCTGGTCGAACGATATAATTTACACCAGGAAAATTACTTGGGCCATTAATTACAAGTTGTCTCATCCTTTCAATATTCCATTCAGTTACAATCTCAGGAATTGTTAATTTCATTGCAATTTGCTCAGGAACACCAACTTCCGATAAATCCAAGTTTGGATCAGGTGAGATTACTGTTCTGCTTGAAAAGTCTACTCTCTTTCCAGATAAAGATCCTCTAAATCTTCCTTCTTTTCCTTTAAGTCTTTGAGTTAGTGTTTTTAGAGGTCTGCCAGAACGATGATGAGCTTGAGGAATACCTGAAACTTCATTATCAAAATAAGTGGTTGCATGATATTGGAGTAGGTCCACTAAATCCTGAACAATTAAAGGAGGAGTTCCAGCTTCTTTACTTTCTTTAAGTCGTTGATTGACCCTGATTATATCTACCATTTTGTGCGTTAAATCATCTTCTGATCTAATTCCTGTTTCAAGGATAATAGATGGCCTAACTGTAACTGGTGCTACTGGCATTGCTTGTAGAATAAACCATTCAGGTCTTGCAGTTACTGGATCATAGGACAAAAGACTCAGATCAGCATCGGTGATTTGAGTAAATCTTTCTCTGATTGTAATTGGAAGTAATCTATGTTCACCTATCTCTGTTTTTTCTACAAAGATAGTTGGTTTGGTAAATATCAATTCATATTGTGTTTTTCCACAATGAGGACACTCTTTTGCTTTCTTTGCCTTTTCAATAACTTGTTCTGGAATACGTTTTTCTGAAAAAACAGTGTATGCCAAGTGTTTATCTTTAATTGCTTGTAATTCATCTAAATCTTCTTGAGGAACTCTTAGTCTTGCACAAGAGCGGCATGTAGATTGTAAGAGTTTATGGATATTATCAATAAATGCAATATGTAAAATAGGTTCAGCAAGTTCTATATGCCCAAAGTGTCCGGGGCATCTTGCAGCAGTGTTTCCACAGGTTAGACATTTTTGTCCAGGTTCTAAAGTTCCTAATCTTCCATCCATTAATCCACCTTGAACAGGCATTCCATCTTCATCATATGTTTCAGGTGCAGTTATTTCGGAAACAGAATATTTTCTAATTTCAGTTGGAGACCAAACAGAAAATTTTATTCCGTCAATAGCTTTAATTGATTGAACCGACATTAGACTTTCTCCTTTATCAACAATCTGGGGGCTATATTCAAACTTTGCATTTCTTGTAACAATAATTTGAAAGCATATGCTACAGTAACCGATGATACTTTGGCTTTATCACCACAAACTCTACAAATATATTTTCTTTGTTTAACATCATGATAAGCTACTAAACCACATCTTTCACAAACAAAGATATCTGATTTATCGGATTCATCTAACAGTCTATCTTTTAGAATCATAGATGCACCATAGGCAATAAGGCAATCTCTCTCCATTTCACCAAATCTTAAACCTCCACCCCTTGCTCGTCCCTCAGTTGGTTGTTTAGTTAACATTTGGACTTGACCACGTGCTCTTGCGTGTATCTTATCTGCAACCATGTGATGTAATTTTTGATAATAAACTACTCCAATAAACACTTCAACTGGAAATGGTTTTCCAGTTCTTCCATCATACATTATTTCTTTTCCAGAATATTTGAAACCTACTGCATCCAAAACTGGTTTAACTTCTTCTAATTTTTCACCGACAAATGCAGAACCATCAAACTGGCTCCCTCTAAAAGCACCTGCTTTGCCGCAAATTGATTCCATCATCATTCCAACAGTCATTCTAGATGGAAATGCATGAGGATTGATAAGAACATCAGGAGAAATTCCTTCTGCAGTATATGGTAAGTCTTCTGCTTTGGCTAAAATTCCAAGGACACCTTTTTGTCCGTGTCTTGATGCAAATTTATCTCCAATCTCTGGGACTCGCATATCCCTTGCCCTAATTTTATACATTTTTCCTCCTTCGTTGGATTGCGTCATCACTACAGTATCAATAACTCCAGTTTCAGATGGTCTTACACCGATTGAAGTATCACGTCGATAAGGGCCAGTTGATTCGAATTCTCTATATTCTTCCATAAATCTTGGAGGACTAGTTTTTCCAATCAAGATATCGCCGCCCTTTACAAGTGATTCAGAAGCGACGACTCCATCGTCTTCAAGAAGTCGATAGGCTTTTTCGCCTTTGTAACCTCGGATATTATCTTCAGCATTTGGGATTTCAAAATTATCACGCATTCCACCAGGATATTGTTTTGCCTCTGCATCATAAACTCTAAAGAAAAATGTCCTGCCAAGACCCCTATCAACTGAAGATTGACTCAAAACTATAGCATCCTCGATGTTATAACCGTCAAAAGGTAAAACAGCAACAACACAGTTTTGACCTGCTGGTCTATCTTCTAATCCAAGTAATTTCATGGCTTTTGTATTTACCATAGGAGTTTGTGGATAAAGCATCAAATGTTGTCTGACATACGTACTTGTGTTCATCATTGGTGTTGAAAATCCTAAACTCTGTTTTGCCATTGCAGATTCATATGTATTTCTTGGAGATTGATTGTGCTCAGGATATGGAATGATTGATGCTCCTGCACCTAGAATGGATGGTGGAAATACTTCTAGGTGAGTATGTTTCTTGACATCTTTATCGTCTAATGTAATGTAACAATTTTCCTCTTCATTAGCATCAATTAATTCAAGTACCCCCATTCTTAATAGATCATTCCAAGAAAGTAATTTTTTTGTTACCTTATCTAAGAGCTCCTGAGTTAGTAACGATTTATTATCTTTGATAATTATTAAAGGCCTTAAAACTCGTCCAGCATTGCAATTAACATAGAGTCTCTTAGTAGCACCCTCTGTGTCTGATTGATGGAATGAAATTCCCACATGAGGATGAACTTTTGAGTTTCTTCGTAAATCTCTAAGCGACTCTGCTAATTCTCCACCATCTTTGAAATATCCAATAAGACGACCATCAACAAATATTCTAGTTCCATCTTTTTTCAAATCATCTTTTGCATCAAAGAAATGTACAGTACCTAAATCATATAGTTTTTCAATAATTTCTTCAGATGGGATGTTCACTGAGATAATTCCTGAAAGTGCAAGATTTTTTACCAGACCACAATTAGAACCTTCAGGAGTTTCGCTTGGGCAAATTCTTCCAAAGTGTGTAGCATGCAAGTCTCTGGCTTCAAAGTTTGGTTGTGTTCTACTTAGAGGGGATTGTATTCTTCTTAGGTGGCTAATGGTGGAGAGATAGTTTGTTCTATCAAGAAGTTGAGTCACACCAACTCGTCCTCGCCCCCAATTCCCAGTTGCAATCGCATTGTTTAACTTATCACTAATTATTCCAGGACGAATTGCAGCAGCTACTGCATTTATTCCCCTTTTCTGACCGGATCTCTCTAATTGGTATTTCATATCTCTAACTAAATTTCTAAAAGCTGTTCTGAAAAGATCAGCTAACATTTGTCCTGCAAATTTAATCACTTTATTTCCATAATGATCTTTGTCATCAGGGTAAATCCATCCTAGTTTTAATTCAAGTAGTTTACATGCCGCCTCCCCCAAAAATTGTGCTTTTTCTTTTCTGTTTTCAGGATGTTTTCCTAAGTGAGGTAAAAGCCCCCAATCTAAAAGAGTCTCCGCACGTTTAATCTGAAACTCCTCTAACATTCCTGGAGCAATTCTTTTACTGATGTAAACAATCGAATCCTTAGAAGTAGGAACATCAGCAGCTTTTTCAAATGATCCTTCCAATTCATCTTGAACTTCTTCAACAAGGGAGACTGCTGCAGCTGTTTCTATATCTGATTCTAATCCAAGTGCTCTCATCAAAATTACAACAGGAATATCTACAGGTGAGCCAGGGATTCTAGCTACGATGAGTCCATCATTTTTCATAACTAATTCTAATTTTGCACGATAGCCAACAATTGATGAATAGACTTTAGCTTTGAAGACAATGTTTCCTCCAAGGGTTTCTCTATCGACAATTATTTTGTTGTACGAAAGATCTTCTAATCCTACTATTACTCTTTCAGATCCATTGATGATAAAATAGCCACCAGGATCATTAGGATCTTCTCCATGTTCAATTAATTTTTGCGATGAAAAATTATTCAAAACACATGCATTTGATTTAGCCATTACAGGAACATCACCAATGTGCACAAATCTAGATTCTAAGATTTTTCCATCTTCTATTACACTGGCCTCCATCATAACAGGAGCTGCATATGAAACATTTCGAAGTCTTGCCTCAGCGGGAGTAATGTGAGTTATGGAACCATCAAGCTCCATCATTCTTGGTTGTTGAAGTTTTACTTTACCTAATTGAATTCTGTAAGGGTATTCGGCATTTTCAATTTCTATTTGTCCTACTTCATTAATTATACTTTGAAGACCTCTTTCCAAGAATTCGTCAAATGAATTAAGATGTTGTCTGGCAATTCCCTCTCTCTTTAAAATATCCTGAATAATAGGCCAACGTTTAGTTGAAGGGTCTGCCATCTAAATTTCCACCACATACCTATAGTAAAGACTCTTACCGGCAGTTGGACTTTTTCTAGTAATTTTTATCATATCTCCCGGTTTCACACCAAGTCCCATTATTGCAGGATCGTTTACAAAAATAAATGGTAATTCCGTTGGTTTGCAATTATATTTTTTTAAAATCTCTTCGGCCTCTTTTCTAGACATAATTTCATGAAGTGGAACATAAACATGGTCTGGTACGAGAACTTGATTTTTTTTAATTGCCACTTTTTAAACCTCCATCAACAACATCAGATGTAACGATAAATAATACACACAAACTGTCAAAAATTCGCGCTGAGGTTAATATATATCTAATCTGATTTCCGTCAGTATTTTTTCTTTTTAGTCAATAAAATTTTTCACAACGTTAAATAGTATAATTCGGGGCGTAAAAATGATGAAAACTCATCTATCGGTGTTTGCCTTATTTGCGATCATGATTGCAAGTATTGGAATGGCACCCGCATTTGGACAAATAGTGCAACCAATCGTTGTTTCTACTGATAAAGACGCCTATACAGAGGGTGAGACTATCATGGTAACAGGAGAAGTAAGTGAAATTCTTTTCGGATATGCTGTTAGTCTCATGACTATAGCTCCCAATGGCAATATAGTTTCAATTGACCAATTAATGGTCGGTTCTGATAAAAAATTCAATACAGAATTGTCTGCAGGAGGATCGCTCATGAAGGCTGGTGGAGAATACACGATTCAAGTCCTTTATGGAACCGAAAATAGAACAGCAGAGACATCATTCTCATTCCCAGGATCTAGCGGTTCTGAATCCAACCTTGTACAAGTAGAGGGAACCGACTTTATGATAGGATTTACAATCACAGGTGGAAAACTACTCTCAATCACACCTGACGTAAATGCAAATTCTCTCATCATAGCAATTGATGCATGGGATGATGGTCAACTAACCATTACCTTGCCAAGAGAATTGATCGATGCAAAAATTGGAGAAGATGATGATGATTACTTTGTCCTAGTTGACGGTGAAGAAGTTGACTTTGATGAAACAACCACATCCACAGATAGAACTCTAACAATCCCATTCACAGCAGGTGCTGAAGAGATTGAAATTATCGGTACACATGTAATTCCAGAATTTGGTGCAATTGCAGCTTTGATTTTAGCAGTAGCAATTATTTCAATAATTGCAGTTTCTGCAAAATCAAGACTAAGTATTATGCCAAGATACTAGACCTACAACTTTTTTTCATTTTTTAAATATCTATAAATACCAAGATATATGGTATTGAATCAGGATGAATTTGAAAGATTCGACAACATCAATTGTGTTAGGTGTAATGGTATTCTCACTAATAACAATAAGTTCAATTCAACAAGATGTTTTTGCCGATATGATGGGAATGTCTTTAACAGCAAAGGCAGCAGAAGGATCAGACACCATCTTAGTTCGCGGTCAAACATCTTCACAGGTTACAGATCTAACATTAACTGTAATTTCTCCTGATGGATTTAATAGATTGGCAGTTGCACAATTAACTCCCGATTCCGAGGGAAACTATTCTACAGAATTCAAAATAAGTCCCCTTTGGAAACAAAATGGTTTCTACACAATAACTGGAATGCAAAGTGTAAATAAAAATTCGTTGTACACAATGCAGGTAGAGGTAGAAGTGATTAATGGAATGGCAATGGAAACAATGACAACAGAATCAAATTTGGTAACTGGTCTTTTAATGCCAAAAGAATCACAGATTTTCACAGGATTTACCCTAAGGGCTAATGCCATGGAAGGCTCTACCATCATAGGAATAACTGGACAATCAGATAGAACCAACTTGGATGTAATTTTGAAGGTTATTGCACCAAATGGAAACGTAGTATCTGTTAGTCAAATTACACCAAATTTAGATGGTAAATTTGCTAAAGACATTACAACAGGCGGTCCGTTATGGACTCAAGATGGTGATTATACAGTATCAGCTCATCAAGGAGATTTAGCCGATCATAATGCTTCTATAGTGGTAGGGATTATTGATGGTGTAGTTATACCAGAATTTGGCGCAATTGCAGCTTTGATTTTAGCAGTAGCAATTATTTCAATAATTGCAGTTTCTGCAAAATCAAGACTAAGTATTATGCCAAGATACTAGATCTATTACTTTTTTCATTTTTTAAATATACATAAATAGAGATTCTTGTGAATCGCATACAAGATGAACAACCGTACGACGTTCGCGCTACTAGCCTTTTTGACTGCAGTCAGCACGTTAACTATGTCATCGGCATATGCTCAACTAGCCTGTCCTGATTGTGGATTAGATGATCCTAGAATAATTGCAAAGCAGTTATTACTTGACGATATTCCAATTTCAATTTGGACGGATAAATCAACATATGACCATAATGACACGATTATCGTAGAAGGGCGCGTAGCAAATGTAGTTTCTGGGGTTCCAGTAACACTTACTGTAACGAGTTCCCTACATTCCATCATCACAGTTGACCAAATCGTCGTTGATAATATGGGAAATTTTGCAACAATACTCAGTACAGAAGGTGCTCTTTGGAAACATGATGGAAGGTATATCATTAAAGCTAATTATGGTAGTGCTGAAAAAAATAGTAGAGTACTAGTAGAGTTAGTTAATGGAGTAGTTTCTGAATCAATAAGTAAAACATGTGGTCAATCAGAACTTGATGTAATAGGCAATTGTGTGCCATTTAGTATTTCAGGTGGAACTGTAAATCGTGTAAATGTCAATACCAACGATAATTCTATCATCCTGATGATCAGCGCAAATGTAGATGGAACGATTACATTAAGCCCATCTAAAGATGTCCTTGAAGGTCCCTTTATGGTACTTGTGGATGATGAACAATGGGATGATGCTGAAATCAATGGAAACGAAATCACAGTGATGTTCCTAGCAGGTGCTGAAAAGATTGAAATTTTCGGAACACATGTAATTCCAGAATTTGGCGCAATTGCAGCTTTGATTTTAGCAGTAGCAATTATTTCAATAATTGCAGTTTCTGCAAAATCAAGACTAAGTATTATGCCAAGATACTAGACCTACAACTTTTTTTCATTTTTTATTTTTGATAGTAAAGGAGATATAGAAATAATATGAATTGCTTTTTGTGATAGTAAAGATTTTTTTTGTTTTAGCCATATTGATGTTTTCTAGCATTCAGGCTTTTGCTCAAAGTGATGAAATTCCATTTCTTGTTGTAAAAACTGACGATAATCACTATGATGAGGGCGACATAATTGTAGTGTCAGGCCAAGTCCAAACTGTGATTGTTGAAACTCCAATTATTCTTCAAATTTGGTCCCAGGGAAATATGATTGACATTGCTCAATTTTTCCCAGCACAAGATGGTAGTTATTCCCAAACAATTATTGCAGAAAAACCATTATGGAAAAATCAAGGGGAGTATGTGATTAGAATATCATATGGTACCGCAAATATTGCCGAAGCCTCAATTACTTATACACCAAGGCAAGAATATCTGAAAACTACAGATAGTTTTGAGGTACAAATTCCAAATGGTGGTACCTTCGACCTAGAATATACCATCAATGGAGGAGAAGTCAAGAATATTATTCTTGACCCAAATAATTTCACTTTATTAATCCAAATCGATTCACCAGATGAGGGAACAATCTCTCTAAAAATTCCCAGAGAATCCTTGGATGCTGAAAAATCTGACGGTCAAGATGAGACATTCATTGTTCTAATTGATGATATTCAAGTTCCTTATGAAGAAACAGAGACTAATTCCCAATTACGATTCATCTCAATTAATTTTGAAGAAGGAGACTCTGAAATTGCAATCATAGGGACATTTATTGTTCCAGAATTTGGTGCAGTGGCCGCATTAATCTTAATATCAGGAATTATAATTTCAATAGGAATTTCCAAAAATAAGTTACTATTAAAAATTTAAATTTTAATTAAAAAGAATATTTTTCTTTAAAGGGTGAAAAAGCCCGCAGTTCTTTGACCACGTTTTTTAATATTTCAACAGTTTTATCCATCTCTTCTAAATTATTTGATGTCCCAATAGTGAGTCGTAAAGAACCTGTTATTTGCTCGTGAGAAAATCCCATTGCTTGGAGTACATGAGATGCTTTTTGTATTTGGACTGAACATGCAGAACCCGTAGATGCAGCAATTCCGAATTCATCGAGTTTAATTAAAAGATCTTCGCCGTTAACGCCAAGAAAAGTCAAGTGAACATTATTTGGTAATCTTTCTTCAGGATGACCATTCAAGGTAACTTCAGGAATTTCTTGTATGATTTTGGTAGAAAGATAATCTCGTAATTCTTTCATTTTGGTGGAATTCTCCAAAAGATTAATGCTTGCCAGTTCACAGGCTTTTCCAAAACCTACAATGTTAGCTACATTTTCTGTTCCTGAACGTAAACCATTTTCTTGGCCACCACCTAGAATAATTGGATCTATTGAGATTCCATTTCTAATGTATAAGGCTCCTATTCCTTTAGGACCGTTAATTTTATGAGAAGAAATCGAAAGAAGATCTATTCCTAATTCTTTTACATTTATTGGGATCTTTCCTGTAGCCTGAACTGCATCAGTATGAAAAATAATATTTTTTTCTTTACAGATTTTGGCAAAATCAAATATTGGTTGAATTGTTCCCACTTCGTTATTTCCAAACATGATAGAGACAAGTAAAGTATTTTCGGTGACGGAATTTTTTAAAATCAATGGATCTACCAATCCATAATTATTTACGGGTAGATGGATTATATCAAATCCCTCCTTGGCCAATATTTTACACGGCTCCAAAATCGCATCATGTTCGATCGATGAAGTGATAATGCGAGACTTGGGATTTTTCTTTGTTATTCCAAAAAGAACCATATTATTTGATTCAGTACCTCCAGAAGTAAATAGAATTTCAGAAGGATCGGCGTTAATTAAATTTGCAATCTGTTTTCTTGCTTTCTTTACAGCTTTACCTGCATCGCGGCCATACCTATGAATTGATGAAGGGTTTCCATATTGTTCCTTTAGATAAGGTAGCATTTCTTCAAGTACTAATTCATGTATTTTTGTAGAGGCAGCATTATCTAGATAAATCAATCTGCGATCACATTTATTTTTCCTGGTTTATACCCATCAGGATCTACAATAACATCTAAAAATCCAATTAATTTTAGTTTCTTGATAATATCTTCTAGAATTGCGCTATCCCTTAAAATCTGAATTTTGTCTTTTTCTACTTCTATTTTCGCTATACCATTTAAATCTCTCACCCTGACTTGTTTTAATTTTGTTCTTTGTTTTACAATTGTTTCTCCAAACTCTATTCTAAGTAATCTTTCAGATGTAATTTTTTGACCCCAAGGAATCCTAGATGCTAAACAAGAATTAGAAGGTTTATCATAAACTGATAATCCAACGGATTTTGCAATTTCTCTAATTTCATTTTTATTTAATTGATTTTCTACTAATGGGCTTCGAATACCATTTTGTTTTAAAGCATCTATCCCAGGCCTATATTCCCCTAAATCATCCAAGTTTGTGCCATCCACAATTAATTCAATATCATGTTTTTTTGCTAAATCGACTAAATGAGTGCTTAATTCGTTTCTACAATGAAAGCATCTTTTAGAATCATTATTTACAAAATCTTCATTTTCAAGCTCATCATAATCTATTAGAATTTGAGATATTCCAATTTCCGAGCAAATTTGTTTTGAAGTTTCAAGTTCTTCTTGTGATAATGTTTTGTAATCAGCAGTAACTGCAATAGCAGAAGATCCTAATTTTTGATATGCAGCATATGCTACTAAAGCACTATCAACTCCACCAGATAGAGCGACAAAAACACGATTCTTATCTTCAAACCAATTCGTTAGATTTTCAAGTTTAGTCATGTTCAACATTCCTACCGTATGATTTCTTTTCTAATCAATAGTTCGGTTTCCTTAATTGATTTATTGAGGTGGTTTGCGATTTTTTTCAAATCGTCAAATTCAATTTTAAAGGTAGATTTTCCTTTAAAAGTTGAAGATTTGTATCTTACATCAAAGATTTCATTTTCCAAAGTTATTTTTACTTCATTGGTTGTTCTTGGGACAGTTATTCTATCAGAGGACATAACTCGTATTCCCAAGGTTCCAGTTTCGGTAATCAAAGTATCAGTTATCTTCTCCATGGTGGTATAATCACATATTATAGATACAAGATTTGTGGGTCTGCCTTTTTTTGTAATTCCATGATAAATGGATGCATCCTTGGCACCATCAACCATAATTTTTTCAATTAGATTTCCCAATATTTCCCCAGAAACATCATCTACATTTGTTTCGAGAATAATAACTGAATCAGTTTCAAAATTATTTTTTAACCCCTTTACAATTTTTACCACATTAGAGAAATTATCAAAATCATTTTTCCCTGCCCCATATCCAATAGAATTGATTTTCATTGAGGGATAAAATTCAATTGGAGTATTAGTTAAATTTACTAAAATACAGGCCCCAGTCGGAGTAGTTAATTCATTTTTTACAATACTGCCATGAATTATCAAATTAGAATTTTTTAAAATTTCAAGAACTGCACTTGCAGGATTAGTCATTGTTCCATGTGAGAAAGTTATCGTGCCACTTCCAACACAAATGGGCATAGAGACGATTTCGTCATCGAAAAAGCCTAAATCATCAATTGCTATTCCAACTCCTATTATGTCAACAAGAGTATCAATGCTTGATGCCTCATGGAAATGAACAGATTCTATTGAAATTCCATGAATTTTTGATTCAGCTGCAATAAGAGTATCAATGCAAGATTCCACAAAAATTTTTGTCCTCTTAGATAGCCCCAATTCGTTTGCTGATTTTTTTATAGCTTGTTTAATTTCAGAGCCCTTTCTTTCATGTGTTTTTTCATCGATATCTAAAATTAACGCAGTGGATTCTATTCCATGTTTATTGACTTTGATAAAATCAATTTTTTTTATGTTAGAATCTGGAAGAAATTTTTTTGAAGATTGTATTCCATCAAGTATCTTATTTTTATTTGCCCCCAAATCAACTAAGGAGCATAAAATCATATCCCCAGATATGCCAGCTACATATGGATCTATAACGATGACCATAGACAAAAAATAACTAAAAATGCATATAAATTATGTCTAATTAATTCACAAATTTCACTAGATTTAATTAATGAAATTTAACACATCTTTTCATGATTACAATTATAGGATCCGGAAAGGTTGGTGGAGATGCAGCATTATTTTCTGCATTAAAACGATTAGACGATCAAATATTGTTACTTGATGTTGTTGATGGACTCCCTCAAGGAGAAGCAATGGATATCAATCATATGTTATCAGAGCAAGGAATTGACGTAAAGGTTACAGGTTCTAATAATTTTGCCGACATGGAAGGTTCTAAAATAGTTGTAGTTGTGGCAGGTTCTGGAAGAAAACCCGGAATGACTAGAATGGATCTTTTAAAAATCAACGCTAATGTTGTTAAAAGCGTTGTTGAAAATATAAAAAAACATGCAAATGATTCTATGATTATCCCAGTTACAAACCCCTTAGATCCAATGGCTTACGTCACTTACAAATCATCAGGATTTGAGAAAAACAGAGTTTTTGGAATGGGTGGAATGCTAGATTTGTCAAGATTTAGACAATTTATCCATGAAGCTACAGGACATTCTCGTGATTCCATTAGAGCGCTTGTAATAGGGGAACACGGTGAAAACATGTTACCACTTCCTAGGTTTTCATCTGTTTCAGGTATCCCTCTATCTTCATTTCTACCAAAAGAAAAATTAGATGAAATTGTTCAAAATACAAAGCAAGTTGCGGCAAGAGTAATTGAATTAAAGGGGGCAACTGTTCATGCTCCTGGAAATGCCATCTCTGCAATTATAGAATCAGTTGTAAGAGATAGGAAACAGATAATTCCAGTCGCCACATATCTTGATGGGGAATATGGGCATTCAGATGTCACAATTGGAGTGCCAGCAATAATCGGAAAGAACGGCGTAGAAAAAATAATAGAGTTAGATCTTAATGACGAAGAGAAAAAAATATTTGATCTAGGGGTAAAAAATGTAAAGGAAGCCATTTCGGGTATGGAAATCTAAGCCTTTTTTTATTCAATAACAATTTAATCATTATTGGAAATTCAAGAAATTCTAGAATCATTGGAAAGGAGAAAAATTTCTACTCAAACTGCCAAAAAAATGTTGTCACTTTATTCAATCGAACAAATAGAAAATATAGCTAAAATTGACGTAAATAGAAGAAAAAGAAGAGGAATACCTGAAGTAATTTTTGGAGAAAGTAAATCTATTGACGAAATAAAGAAGATCCTCAAAATTACATTGGAAAAAACCAATTCAGTAATTGTGTCTAGAATAAAACCAGAAGATTATCCTAAAATAATTTCTTTTTGTAAACGATTGAAAATAAAAATAAAGGTGGGGAAAAAATCATCCTCACTTTTATTATTTAAAAAACCAATTAAATTCAATGGAGGTAAAATTGGGATAATAACTGCAGGGACATCAGATATTGGAGTAGCAGAAGAAGCAAGATTGATGTGTGAAGCTATGAATTGCAAAAGCATTACAAGTTATGATGTTGGAGTTGCAGGAATTCAACGAATATTTCCTATTTTAAAAGAAATGATAGAAAAAGAGGTTGATTGCGTCATAGTTGTAGCTGGAATGGAAGGTGCTTTGGCAACATTGGTTTCTTCTATGGTAGATATTCCCGTTATTGGAGTACCTACATCTGTTGGATATGGTTATGGTGAAAAAGGAATTGCAGCCCTTGCTTCAATGTTACAAAGCTGTTCGCTGGGCTTATCTGTTGTAAACATTGATAATGGAATTGCAGCAGGTGCCATTGCAGCTAATATTTCCAACAGAGTCAATGGCAAAAACAAAAAGACGGAATAATACTAATTTTTTGAATTTTTCGAACTTGTGTTCATAATTGGAGAATTTAACCTCGTAAATCATATATAAGATATCAAATCGAAACTGGATAGTATTGTCGGGTAAAAGAATTGTTTTAACTGCAGATCGTAGTTTGATGACAAATTATCGAGGAAATTTTCTTTATGGATTTATTGCGTGTGGCCCATATGAAGTCCTTCCAGAATGGGTCTTCGACAAAGTTTTCTGTCCACCTGTTGAAACAAACCCGATAACTGGTGAAGTAAAAGTTGCACAAGTAGGGCTAAGAAGAGTGGAGAGTTCTCTTCTTCAAGGATACAAAAGAGACGAGGTGTTTATTGCAAATCCTGAAATGTTGGACAAATCAATTGGACCAGATACTAAAGTTGTTGGAATAAATGTCATGGATCCACTTGGAATGGCTCCTGTAACAACAACAATGTCTCCTGAAAAATTATCTTATGTTGCCATGAAATTTAAAAAAATGTGTGCCAATATTATCCAACTCAAAAAGAAATATGATTTTAAAGTTGTAGTTGGAGGTAACGGTGCTTGGGAATTAGCAAAATCAGATAGAATGAAAATTCATGGGATAGACACCGTGGTGGTAGGTGAAGCCGATGAATTGGCCTTGGATTTATTTCGTGATTTAGAAAAGGGAGACGCACCAGAGTTGATGCATTGTTTTGTAAGAAATATACAAAACATTCCAGTTATTGAAGGTCCAACAATTAATTCACTAATAGAGGCAATGCGAGGATGTGGAAGAGGTTGTGATTTTTGTGATGTTAATAAAAGATCCAAAAAAGATCTTCCATTAGAAAGACTTCAACATGAGGCAAAAATAAATCTGGATTACGGTTTTGATTCAATTTGGTTGCATTCAGATGAAATGTTATTGTATGGATGTGATAATCGAGATTTTATCCCAAATAGAGATGCCATTACAGAATTATGGAAAGGACTAAAAGGATTAGGTGCAAATTTTATTGGGACAACACATATGACTTTCTCTGCAGTTGCAGCAGATGAAAAGTTAATGCAGAATATTTCTCAAATTAACGAACAAGATGTAACCGGTAGATGGCTTGCCACTAATTTAGGAATTGAAACTGTTTCGCCGAATTTGGTAAAGAAACATCTTGGTGTTAAAACTAAACCTTTTGCACCTGAAGAATGGGGAAGTGTAGTCAGAGAGGGGGCTAAAATATTAAATGAAAATCATTGGTTCCCAGCTGCAACAATTATCATCGGCTGGCCAGATGAAACACCAGATGATAGTCAATATACGATAGATATGATTAGTGATTTCAGAGCCATGAACTTTAGAGGGCTGGTTGCACCATTACTCTATCAAGACTTTAGTGAAAAAAACTCCATGCATTTTGGAAATTTGAACGAGGCTCAGTTTACATTGTTTTGGAAATGTTGGGAAAATAATCTTCGTGTTATTAATGATATTATTCCAATTATTCTTAGAAACAAAACATATGGTCCACCAATGAAGATATTCATGTATGGAATTCTAAAAGCTGGTACTTGGGCAATAATGAGATATCTTCGAGGCTTATGTAAAGATCTATTTAATGGAAGAACACCGGATGAAATTATCGACAAGTATGCACGTGCCAGATCAGTGTCTGCACCAACGATTCAAACAAAGAAACTATAGTTTTTCAATTGCAAAATCAGCAATTGTATTTCGTTTTGGAGTTAAAGACACAAAATAATTTTTATCAGCTCTTTCAATTGAATCTACTTTTTTGAAAGATTTTGACGTAAAATCAAATTCATAGATTCCAGGCTCAAGTGTTCCTTTAGCATATATCATCAGATACGTGTCATCTGATGAAGATCCTAAGGGAATAAAAGACATAACATAACCTTTGTAAGAATTTATTGGCATTGTATTTTTCATTGGAGGTGCTGCTGAGGACATATACATAAAGACGTCTTCAATAGAATCAAATTCTTCATATTCTATTTGCATTAATTTTGCATGATCTTTTTAGTATAATAACTTAGAGTAAAAATCCCCAAAAATATGGAATTTCAAAGGAAGTAAAAAATCTAAGATGTAGTATTTCTTGATTGTTTATTTTTAATAATCTTAATAATCACAGCCATCACAATTATTATTATTGTTAAAATAAATGCCAAAACACCAATTTCTATAGTAAATAAAAACACATTGGAAAAAAGGGTCAAAAAGAAATTCATTTTAATTCTGAAAAGAAAAAAATTAAATTTTTGATTTAATTTGCCTATGAATTGTAAATCCAATAGCGGCTGGGGCTGCCAAATACAAACCCAAATTTAGCGCAATAACAGATATTCCCAAAGCTAAGACTTGACTATCGTTTCCTTCTTCTGCTAATGTCATTATGGACAAAGTAGAAATCATCGGGGTGATAAATAATCTAACAGCCTCTTGGAAGACCGGATTCTCTCTTTCCAGATCAGCGATTGTTGGTGAGAATGAATAGTATAATTGGTTAAAACCAGTCATAAATGCTGAGCCTGATGTAGTTCCCATCACGGTGTTGTCCCTAATTTCTCTCAAAAATTGGACTTGGGGTGCAAGTTCAGATCCAAATGCCGCCGTAGCAATAAGGCATCCTCCTCCGCGGTCATTAATCACTTCACATTTACCGTTTACGAGTTCAGTTCCTGTACCACAAATTGGCTCTGGTTCAGGGTCGGGCTCAGTGACTTTAGGTGGTTCGGGTTCTCTTGGTGGTTCTGGTTCTCTTGGCGGTGTAGGTTCTCTTGGGGTTGTGGGTTCATCTTGTCCTGGTAATGATGGCTCGAAAATTCCACCTGTGTAAAGCATAGTTGTTTCACCCTTTATTGCCCCAAAGAATAATTGAATTTTATAATTGCCACTCTCCTTGAAGTAAATTCCTCCTGTAACAAAATTAAAAGAAAATGTCCCATCAGAATTGGGTACCATCTGACCGATAGTTACAATATTTCCCACTGTATCCATAAGACGGTATGTCAAAGCTGTATTAGAGTGGATATCAGGATCGAAATCACGAATGAATCCATCTACATAAGCTCTATCACCATTTTCATATGAGGGTAATTCGGTCTTGGCAGAAATCGGCGGAATATTATGAGAATCTGCAAATACAGAACCACTAAAGCCATATGAAAAGATGGAGAAAGATAAAAGTACGAACACAAGAAAACCAGCAAGTCTCATTTTCATTTTGAATCAGGCCTGAGGGTATTTATGTATTAAATCAAAGAAAAATTGACCCGTCATATTCGAATTATTCCTTTTTTAGCTAAAAATTCAATTGTCGATAGAAATTCATCATCAGAGAGTTCATTATTTGACCACCACTTTGCCGTAATTTTTAACCACTCAGGAATACTGATTTCAGATAATGAGTTTACAGTAGATGGGATTTTAATAATCCCTTTATCAATTAGATCTTCTAAACCAACAACAAACTCTGAATCAGAAATTACATTAGATGACCATCTCTTTGCCTTATCTTTTATCGATTCGGGGACACTCTGATGTAGTACAATAAAAGAAGTAAAACCCACATCTTCATTATTATGAGATAGTTGAATGTCATAGGTTCCAGTTAACGAACCATCATTAATTGAGATTATTCCTTTATAGTCCCCCTTGACAGTCAACGAAGCAGGGAAAGTTTGAGTGACACCGTCTGGTTTGACTAGAATAATAGTTAAAGGAATTCCCACTTTATGATTTGATATATTTCCTGATAGTACAATGTTCTCAACCTTACCATTTGTTGGAAGAATTATTTTATTTTGGCTTAACTCGGGCTTGCTGGAATATTGAGGTGATTTTCCATTACTTGATAGACTAAAAATATTAGATTCTCCAGAATTATCTAGAGCATCATGATATTTTGCATCTAAACTTCCCCCAGCTGAAGAGATTAATTTTGTACCTGATTTATCACATATTTGCGATGGCATTTTGAAAACTCCTTTAAAAATCCCTGTAGTCGTTCCTGTTTCAACCAAGCTAAAACCTGTGGAAGATAATCCACCATACTCAACACCATTTATGGTACAACGTTTGTAACGAATATCTTTGATTAAAATTTCTAATAAAATATTTCCATCTTTTCCCACAGTGTCTACGCTAGTGGAAGTAGGATCGTTAATTACTTGATACGTATCAATGTTGTCGTTTTTTAGATTAAGATCTGGATCATTCAAGGTAAATGTTACAGGTTGACCAAATCTATATGTCGTCGAATCTAAAGACACTCTACCAGAATTTGTGTTTATATCAGATTTTGCAGAAGTTGTAACTACAACTCCAACCTTCGCTATATCAGAATAATTAATTGAAATTCCTTTTTCATCTACTAATCTGTCAGTGACAATGAATTTTACTTCATCACCAATAGTTTTAATGGTTCGAATAAAACTTGGGTCTAAAATATTCAATTGATTTGTTACTGCAAATTCTAAAGTTCCCACAAATTTAGAGGAGTTATCACTTGTCTCTTCTAATTCAAATCTATAAATTGAATTATTGACATCATCATTATCAACAAGTCCAAATGAAAAGAAGTCAAAAACTATTGGTTGTTTATTAATTTCATTAGAAATAGTCCCTACACCGTTATCATCTTTAGACGAATCAAAATTAATGACAACAAACACTGACCCACTTTTTGAAGATATCGCTTTTACAACTAAATCACTGAGTGGAATAAAACCATTTGATGACATTTGTCCGGGACTCACAATTGTAATTGAGGATGATCCTAGACTACCAAAAAAAAGTTCAACTGAGGTATCTGAAAAATCACTTATTCCTAAATCGTTTGAAAAAGATTGAAGATCAAAATTAAGCCAGTTGGTTCCAAAGGAGTTTGGCACAGAAGAATCAATCAAAATAGATTGTAATTTAGATGCAGGAATTCCAAGGTTGAGTGAAATCTTCTCAAATTTACCATTTGCAACATTTGAGGTATCGATAACTAATCTATCAGATTTTTTATCGGAGACTAGAGAATTTGAGTGGATGCCGATAAGGTCATCTGAATTTGTGAAAAATTGAACGTCAAAGGAATTTTCAAGGGTAATTGGACTTCCTATTTGCAATGTTGGGATAATAGCAGTTTCTCGAAAGACATCCAAGTGATCTCTTGAACCTGAATTAATATTTTGATCATCATCAAATAGTATTACTGAAAATTCAGTTCCTGGACGCAAAGAAGTAGAGCCATCACCTATGCTAATAACAGGGTCATCGCCTAAAGAAACCCCAGCCGTAGAAGATCCAGTTAACACAGATACTGATTGTTCATTATAATTAATCCTGCCAGTTTGTCCTCTTGGCGCGTCATTTAAAATTCTAATCGTAGATTGGTCATTATCATCTACATTATCAAAAATTCCAGAGTATGGTCCTTCTTCTACCAAAGTGACAATTTTGGAATATTTTTTACCAGCCCCATTATCCACAAATGTGTTCGGTTGATCTTGATTCGACTTTAATTCCATTATATTGTTCAAATCAATGGACAAGAGTCCATTATCTTCGAATCCCAATCTAGATAAATTTGGTTTCAAGTCTACTAACCCCGTATTACCATTAGCCGAACTTCTTCCAGAACTATCATATGCTTGATAGAAAACTGAATTTGGTGAATCAATGTTGAATGTCCAAGAATCCTCATCAGTTGGATCTTGATTTAATTGAATATCCCTAATAGTTACAAACACTTCAGAATTTTGTGGATAATTTTCTCGGTCAAGTTCTAAGAAAATATTTTGAATGTCATCATATTCAAGATTCACTTGTTGTACACCTCCGCCAGGATTGTATTGGATGTTCACATCATCAAAAGAGAAGAGTTGGATAAGTGGCCAAGCATTTGGTTCAAGTCCTATCTGTCCTGGAGAAATTAGGGGGTTCGTGTTTATGGATTTTGCTTTTCGTACCACATTGTTTAGATTTACAGAATTTGCAGGGGTTCCAGTGCAGGAACTAAAAGAAATTTCCCCATTGGTGAAACCAGTCACACCACTGGAACGTGGAATTGCGACACCATCAGTCTCAGAAAGATCAATTCCTAGAGAACTTGTACCTCTACCACAAAAGACACCAAAGTCTAATCCTTCCCCTGCAAGACCTACTGTTGAGTCGGCAGTCTTGGCTTTATCCACATTTGCAAAGTAGGCATACCAATTTCCATCACTAGCTTGAACCATTC
>Ga0307380_10001222_pt1 | contig 38456 bp, 34 predicted proteins | sample UN3MG_FD_202239 | JGI IMG/M metagenome (GOLD analysis project Ga0307380, IMG submission 202239) | Soil microbial communities from Risofladan, Vaasa, Finland - UN-3 | ecosystem: Environmental > Terrestrial > Soil > Coastal area > Acid sulfate soil | place: Finland: Risofladan, Vaasa | collected...
GGCGCACAGACGACCTGGCTTTCGCTTTCCTCAAACACTCTGGACTCTATCCTGAACTATATAAGGTATTATGCGAGACTCAATAAGGGCCTCCGCGGGATCGTCGGGTTTGTGGATGAGATGATTCCGCAGCGGTGGTCAGATGCCCTGCATAGGTAGGGGGGCGTAGGGGAGGGGGGGTGGTTTAGGGCGGGATTGCGGAGGATCCGAGCGGTGGGGGGGGTGGGAGTCCAAAAATCGGGCGGGCGACGCGGGCGCGTGGGGAGGCCGAGGGCCTCGGGGGCCTGGTCGGCGTGGGAAGGTGGCAGTGCCGAGCTAGGAGGAGAACACGAGTGGAGCCACGAAGCTGATTGATTGGGCGTACTGTATTGCGTCTACGCCGTCTCGGCTGCGAAATGAGTTCGGTTGGCGGGCGAGACACCCGCCCCACCATGGCCATTTCCCCATCGGAGTTGTCAACATAATGGGCGAGATCAATAAGGTGTGTGTCCCCGCAATTACCATTCCGCCTCGGCGTAGGCCTTGCCCGCCAGTTTCTGGTACAGGTCGAGCAGGAGCTCCCGGTGCCGCTCCTCTTCGGCGGCGAGGCGGCGGAACAGGGCGCGCGCGTCCTCGGTAGCGGCGGCTTGCTCCCCCCGCAGGTAGAGCGCTTTGGCCTCGACCTCGGCGCGGATCGCGGTCTCCATGATCTTGAGCACGTCCATGATCTGCTGACCTCGCGGCAGGCGGCAGGGGCGACTCTTCGGCTGCGCTCAACGCAGGTCCGGCGGGTCGCCCCTGCCCAGACAGCCACCGCCAGATGAAACGCCCTTCGACAAGCTCAGGGCAGGCTCCGGCCTACCGGCCCAGCGCGGTCTGGAACTGGTTGGCGTGGTCCTCCTCGTCGGCGAGGATGCCCTCCATCATCGTGCGCGAGGTGACATCGCCCTCTTTTTCGCACAGCTTGATGATGTCGCGGTAGAGGGTGATCGCTTCCTCCTCCGCCTCGAGGTCGAGCTTCAACATTTCGCGCAGGTTCTTGCCCGGCGTGATGGGATCCGGCTGCTTGGTGGGCGTCCCGCCCAGGTAGTCAATGCGCTCGCCCAGGGCCTCGGCGTGCTTCATCTCCTCGACCGCGACCTCCTTGAACATGTCAATCACCGGCAGGCTCTCCACCCCGGTGGCGGTGTAGTGCTGCATCATGTACTGCATCACCACCTGCAGCTCCCGCGCGCGCGCCTTGTTGAGTTGGTCCACGATCTTCTTGCTGGCCATCTCGCCTCTTTCCCCGCTGCTCCGACACCCCGGGCAGCGATTGAGTTGGGATCACGACGCTGACGGTTTTCGGCGACGCAGCAGCGGCGTCCTGCGGGCCGCTTGTCGGCGCGTCGCACATTCGCGCGCGGCGGCCAGCGGTTGCAGGCGGGCGCTCCCGGTCACGGCGAGGACGCGTCCTCCGCCCCGCCGGCCCCCCCGGCCGGGAAGCGCACGCGGAAGGTGGCGCCGCAGCCGGGCTCGCTCTCGACCGTGATCTCCGCCCGGTGGGCGTAGCAGATAGCGTTGACGATGGACAGCCCTAGGCCGGTGCCCTCCTCGGAGCTCTCGCGCGCATTGCTGGCGCGGTAGAATTCGTTGAAGATCTGCCCCACCTCCGCCGGCGGGATGCCGATGCCCGAGTCCGCCACCGTCAGCTCCACCTGGTCGCCGTCGGCGCGCGCGGCGAGCTTGACCCAGCCCCCGGCCGGGGTGTACTTGAGGGCGTTGGTGGCGAGGTTGACCACCAGTTGGGCCAGGGATTCGGGATCGCCGGTGACTGCCGGCAGCGCTGCCGGCACGTTGATCTCAAAGGCGACGCCCGCCTGCTGCGCGCGCGAGGTGAGGTCGGGGGCAAGGGCGGTGACGACCTCCGCCAGCCGCACCGGCCGCATCTGCTGCGACAGGTCCGCCTCGCGCGCGCGCGACAGCGCCAGCAGGTCGCGCGCCACATCTATCAGCCGGCGCAGGCGAACGCGCACGCGGGCCAGCGTCTGCTCCGCGGCGGCCGTGATCTCCCCCTTGCGCCGCTCCGCCACCAGCGCCACCATTTGCTCGATCGTCGCCAGCGGGGAGCGCAGCTCGTGGGCGACGCGCCGCATGTAGTCCGCCTTGGCGCTCTCGCTGCGGCGCAGCTGCTCGTTGGCGCGGCTCAGGTCCGCCGCCTTGTGCTCCAGCGAGCGGGAAAGGGACAGCACCTCCGTTTCGCGCTGGCGCAGGCGCGCCGTGATCGAGGTCGCGAAATAAGCGGTCAGCACCAGGGTGCTGGTGACCGCGAAGGCCGCGCCATAGACGAAGGCGGGGAGGAAGTGCACCTCCTCGGGCACGACGCCGTAAAGGTGATGGTGCGGGGCGCGGCCGGTGGCCTGGGCGGCCGCCAGGGCGGCGACGAGCAGGCAGGCGACAGCGGTGTGGCCGTAGGTGGCGCGGCGGGAGAGCAGGATGCTGGCGATGACGATGTGGAAGACGAAGTAGAAGATGAACGGGTTCTCGATGCCGCCGGCGAAGTAGAGCAGCCCCGCTAGAAACAGCAGGTCAATCGAGAGCTGGAGATTGGCGACGGCGGCGGCGGCAGCCGGCGCGGACCGGGGCAGCCGTTTGCCGATGGCCCACAGCAGGCCGTTGTAGGCGGCGAGACCGGCGGCGAGGGCATAAAGGGGGGCCAGCGGCAGGGGGACGCCGAAGCCCCAGCGGGTGATGGTGATGGCGGCGGCGACACCCGCGGCCGCGACCCACCGCAGGCGCCCGATCCACGCCATGCGCTCAATCAGCTCGCGCGTCGCCAACACCTCGCGCGTCGCCAACGGCTCGCGGGAGCCCGATTCCGCCTCGGCTTGCGGGTGCGCGCCCATGATCGAAAACCGGCCTGCCGCCCGCCGCTACGGCTGCGGCGACTTGCCCTCGAGCACCGCCGCCACCTGCGCCAGCAGCTGCTGCGGCTGGGCGGGCTTGTCCAGGAACGCCTGCACGGGCAGATACTCGCCGGGGGCGTAGGAGCCATCACCCTCCGTGGGGTAGAAACGCAGGGAAGTGGTATCGTGGATGGCGCTCATGATGATGATCGGGACCTCGCGCAGCGCCTCGTTGTCGCTGCCGCGCAGCTCCCACACGAAGTGGAAGCCCTCGGTGCCGGAGGGCATCATCACGTCGAGCAGTATCAGGTCCGGCCGCGCCGCGCGCATGGCCTCCCACGCCTTGGCCGGAGAGTCGGCGATGGCTACCTGGTAGCCCGCGCTCTCCAACACCGTCTTGGTCGCGTCGGCCGCGTCGAAATCGTCCTCCACCACCAGGATCTTCGCCTGCGGGGTCGCCATGTCACGCCTCCTGCGCGTCAGTCTGGTCGCTGCCGACGTGTGCTTCCACGCGCGCACCGCGTTTTCCCGCCCCAACGTCCGGCGATTTTGCCGCCGCTCATCCGTGCCCGTCCGCAGTCGGCTCCACTGCGGCGCGCCGGCCGCCTCCCCGCAGCAAGTGCAGCGCGCACTTCCAGGCCATGCGCGGCACCAGACGTAGGTTCGCGCGCCGCAGCACCACGTCGCGATAGGGGGTGCGCCCCGACACGCAGTCGAACAGCTCCTGGCGCAGGTCGCCGTCGCTGCGCGCCTCCGCCACGAACGGCGCCAGCAGCCCCCAGCGCGCCACCAGCGTCGTCAGCCACCGCACCACGCGCCCGTACTGAAGGTCGCCCGTCAGGTGGCGCTGCCCGCGCGCGAACTCCTCGAACGCCGCGCGCGAGATCCCCTGCTCGAGCATGGTTGCCGCCGCCGCCCACCCGGCCTCGATCCCGGCGTTGATGCCCTTGCCCTTGAAGGGACGCACCATCCCCGCCGCGTCCCCCAGCACCACGTAGCGGTCGCCGTAGAGACGCCGCGCCGGTCCCAGCGGAAACGATCCCTTGAACGCCCCCTGGATGTCGCACGCCGCCGGCAGCAGGCGCCCGGCATAGTGGGTCAGGAACCGGGTCAGGTCGGCCTCGCGCAACCGGGCGCCGGCGACGATGACGGTCGCATGGTTCCCCTTCGGCGCCAGCGCGCCGAACTCGAGCTTGCGCTCCGGCGGCAAGAACACATGGATGCGATCCTGCAGCAGGCCCGGGATGTACTCCAGGCCCGCCGGGTGCAGCTTGCACGCCAGCGTGTCCAGCGACCGCGGCGGGCGGTAGCCGGTGCCGCGAGCGAAAGCGCGGGCCGCGCCCGGATCAAGGCCGAACGCGCCCACCACCACATCGCCGTGGAAGGTGCCGCTGTCGGTGTACACAATGACCCCGTCACGGTTGACCTCGATGTCGCCGGCGCGCGCATGCACCACCTGGACGCCGGCGCGCTCCGCCGCCTCCAGCATCAGGCGGTCGAGCTGCACCCGCCGCAGCGCGGTCGCGCGCTCCCCCAGTTCGTCGCCGTCGAGCACGATCGCGTCGCCGTCCGCGTACAGCACGTAGCCGTGAATCTCCCGCTGCACCAGGTCCTGCGGCACCCTCACGCCCAGGCGCTCCTGGATCATCTCCAGCCCCGGCGGGGAGACGACGCCCGCGCACTGGTTCTGGTGCTCGCCGAAGCGTTTCTCCTCGATGAGGATGATGCGCGGCAGGCGGCGCAGGCGTTCCCCCTGGCGCGCCAGCGCCAGCGCGCAGGAGGTCCCGGCGGGCCCGCCGCCGACGATGATCACCGTCTGCTCCGGCCCCAGCGGCCCCAGGGGGTCGCGCGCAGGTGACACCGCCGCCCCCCGCGGTGCCGGCGCCGCCCGCGGCGGCGCGCGCAGCAGCAGGGCGCGCCCCAAGGCGCGGGCGATGTCCCCGTGCAAACGCGGGTCGAGCAGGCGCAGGGCGATCTCCCGGTAAGGGATGTTGCCGGTGAACATGCCCCACAGCACCTCGCTCAGGCGCTTGGGGCGCGCCGGGGCGGCCTGCTCCGCCCGCGCCACCGCCACGTGCGCGCGCGACACCCTCGGCGACGCGGAGATGATGTCGTGCAGCCGGAACAGCGCCCGCCCGTAGCGGTTGTCGCGCACGTAGGAGTCGCAGCGCGCGACGTAGTTGCGCTGCAGGCCCGCCGCCGTCAGGTCGCCGGCGATGATCGCGCGCGCCGCCCAGCACGCGGTGTAGAAGCTCGACTCGATGCCGTTCTTGAGGTAGCGCGCGACGTGGGCGTCGCCGATGATGACCAGGCGGTCGTGTGCCGCGGTGCGCGCCGCGGTCAGCGGCAGCCGCGGCGAGCAGCAGCAGTACTGGCACGGCATCTGCCAGTCCGCCGGCAGTCGCCGCCGTACGTAGGGAGAATGCAGGAACTCCTCCAGGTCCACCCGCCGCGGATCGTCCCCGACCAGGGTCACCGTCACATGCTCGCGCTTGGGGGTGATGGCGGCGAACTTGAGGTGGCGCCATCCCAGGGCGAAAATGAACACCCGGTCCCCCATCTCGCGCGCGATGAACTCCGGCTCCACCGGCACCTCCGCCTGGAAGGCGCGCACGACCTGCGGCGCGCGATAGCCGAAGCCCAAGCCCTCGAACAAGCGCCCCAGGTTGCTGTTGACGCCGAACGCGCCGACCACGATGTCGGCCTCGTGCTGCGAGCCGCCGCGGCAGGTGACGAGGTGGGGCGCCGCCGCCGCCGCGGGCAGCGCCACGTCGGTGACCAGGGCATTGACGTAGGTGAGGCCGCGCTTCTCCGCCTCGCGCAGCAGGAAGTAATCGAAGCCCTCCTGGGCGGAGGGATACATGCCGCGCGGCCCGGGGCCGCGGAAGGTGCTGTAGAGCTCGACCCCGGGGGGGCGGGGGATGTCCACCGCGCCGCCCAGGGTCTCCAGGCAGTAGCCCTCGATGCGGCGCTGGATGACGTGGCGCGGCAGCTCGATGCCGAAGCGCCGCATGTTGCGCACCAGCGAGTCGGGGATGACCCCGGCGCACATGTTGCAGCCCGCCGGCCCCGGTTTCTCGAAGCTCTTGTGGTCGAAGAGGGTGATGTCGAAGCGCTGCCCGGCTTGCGCCGCCAGCGTGCTCAGCCAGATGGCGCAGAAGCTCCCCGCCGGCCCTCCGCCCAGGATGGCCACGCGCGGCGGTCGCCCGCCGTTGCCTCTTACGCCCGCTCGCCCCGATGCTGCCGTCATGTCATAGCCACCTACTCGTCGCCCGCCGCCGCTCCCCGGCTGGAGAACGTACACTCCGCCGCTATCTCCCGACAGAGAGTGTAGTCCATCCTTCGCCCGCCTGACAAGCCGTCGGGGCAACGGGATTCCGGACGGCGGGGAGCCGCGGCTGGGGGGCAGGGGCACGCCTGCGGGACCGGACAGGGCATCACTTCCCCACGCCCCGCTTGGCGTGGCAGGTCTGGCAAGCATCGGCGCCGTGGCACAGGCCGCAGAGTTCGGGCCGGTCGCTGCCGGCGACGAAGTGCTGCTCGGGGAGCCAGTCCTTGGCGTCGTGCGTGGGCGGGGCCATCGCCCCGTGACAGGTGGTGCAGATGTTCTTAGTCTCGGCCCTGCCCTTGCCCGTCGGCCCGTGGCAGTGGCTGCACGCCGCGCTGCCCTTCGTCGCCTGCGTACCGTGGCCGGCGAGCCAGTCGTCGGGGTGGGGCATGGCCAGGCCATGGCACTTGGCGCACTGGGCCGCGGCGTGGCAGGCGGCGCACTTCTGCTGCGCGGCCCCGGACGCGGCCTGGGCGCCGTGGGCGGTCGGCCAGTCCTTGGCATGCGGCATCTTCACCCCGCGGTGACACGCCGTACACAAGCTCTCGGTGTGGCAGTTGCGGCACGACGCCGGGGCCGACTTGGCCTGGGCGCCGTGGCGGGCCACCCAATCTTGGGCGTGCGACTTGGGCAACGTGCCGCGATGGCAAGCGGAGCAGAAGCTGGGTTCGTGACAGCGATTGCAGGTCTGGGCGTCGCGGCGGGCGACCGGGCGATGGCCCTTCAGCCACTGCGGGGGATGCGGCATCTCCACCCCATGGCACGAGCCGCAGAACTTCTGCTCGTGACAGATGTTGCAACCGGCGCCCGCCGCCAGCGCCGTCTTGCCGTGCGTTTGCTGCCAGCGCTGATCGTGCGATGCAGGCGTTCCCGCTTGCGAACGGTGGCACGACTGACAGAACTCGGGGTGGTGGCACTGGGCGCAATCGCCCTTGCCCGCGTTCACCGCGGCGCCGTGGAGTATTCGCCACCGTGGGCCGTGGTTCTGGGGCAGCGCCTTGCGGTGGCAGCGCGTGCAGTACTCGTCGGTATGGCAGACCTGGCAGCCTTTGGGATTGGCGCGGGCGGAGCCGGGGTGGGTGCCCCGCCAATCGTCGGGATGATGACGATAGATGGCGTGACAGTCGGAGCAGAACGTCTGCTCGTGGCAGCGCGCGCAGTCCTTGGGATCTTGGCGGAACTTCTGGGGATGGGTGCTGATCCAGTCGAGGGCGTGCGCCCGCTTGAGGGCGTGGCAGTCCTTGCAGAAGGACAGCTCTGCCCCCTCGCCGGGCAGCGCATGGCACACCCGGCAGCTCTGGGGCTTGGCGCGGAATCCCTGGGGATGCTCGCGCAGCCAGTTGCCGGCGTGGGGATTGGCGGCGCGGTGACAGTTGTCGCAGAAGCTGGCGCCGTGGCAGCGCCGGCACGACTGCCCGTGCTGGCGGATGTTCTCCTTGTGCGCCTCCGCCCACTCCGGGCTGAAGGTGGCGGGGCCGCGCGTCCCCAGCACGACGTGACAGGTCGAGCAGTTGTTGGGCGCTTGCTTGCCGTCGTGGCACTTGAAGCAGGTCTGCATGCGCGGGGTGTTCTTGAAGGCTGCCTGCGGCCCATGTACGACTTCGGCGTGACAGGTGGTGCACTGGATCCCGCGGTCCCAGTGCGCCTGGTGCGTGATCTGCAGGTCGTGATAGACCACCAGGTTGCGGGTGCGAGGATGGCAGACCTTGCAGTTGGCATCGGGCACGTGGGCCTGGATGGCGGAGCTGCGGACTTCACCGCGCACGTGCAGATAGACCTGGCGCAGGGCGCCGACCTTGCCGCGGAACATGTTGATGGTGCCGGGCATGATGTGGCACGCGCCGCACGCGACGTCCTTGTGCGAAGACACGCGCCAGGTGTGCACCGGCGCCCCCATCTCGTGGCACGACATGCAGAACAGCGGCCGGCTGGTTTCGTGCAGAGCGACGCCGCCCCCGGTGGTCGCCGCCGCCACCACCGCCAGCAGCGCCCACAGGGGAATCCGCAAGCGCGTCCGCGGCAAGCGCAGCCGCCACTTCAAGACGCCCCCCAGCCGATTCCACATCCTGCCTGCGATCGCTTTCGTCATGGTGCATACGCGGCCCGCGGGGCCGCCAACCAGTCTTGTGCCCCAGAGTCATCCGCCGCCGCCCCGACGGCCGTGCCTATTCGGCACCGCCGCCATCGTGCCTGCCCTCCGGCGGCGCGGCCAGGCCGTCGTTCCCCCTGCGGGCGGCGATGCGCTCCCACTCCAGGGGGTGGTTCTCGCGCAGCTCGTGGAGCCCGACCTTGCCGATCAGCCAGATGCGGCTCATGGGGAAGACCGAGGGATTCCAGTGCACATTGTACATATGCCAGATGATGATCGCCAGAAAGGCCAGGATCGCCTCCCAGCCGTGCACGATCAGCGCCACGTCCATCAGCCACTTGGGCAGCACCGCCAGGCTCGCCAGCGGCGACCACAGCAGCGCCCCGGTGGTGATCATGATCACCGACCCCCACGCCACCGCCAGGTACTCGAACTTCTCGATGTAGTTGTAGCGGTCGAAGGCCGGGCGCGTGGGGGTGAGGCCGAAGTAGAAGCCCAGCATATGCACCACGTTGACCGCATCGCGTAGCCCAGGCAGCAGTTGGCGGAACTCCCAGTGGCCGCGCCGCGAGAACAAAACGTACGCCAGGTGGTAGATCACCAGCGCGATCAGCAGCAGGGCGGCGCCGCGGTGGATCACCGCCCGGGCCCCCGCCCCGCCCAGCGCCGTCACTACCCCGCGCGAGATCTCCGCGCGCGGTAGCAGCAGCGGAAAGCCGGTGATGATCAGGGCCGCGAAGCTGGCAATCAACGTCCAGTGCTGGAGGCGCTGGTTGAGGGTGAGGCGTTCGAACTGCGGCTCCTGCTCCCCCGGGGCCAGGCGATGGGCGGGCCCGAAGCGCCGGCGCACCCGCGCCAGCAGGTCGAGACCGATGTAGGCGAGGAATGCGAGGATGAGCCCGGCGACGAAAAGCTGGTAAGCGACCCGCACCCAGAACACCGCGCGGTCCTGGGTCGGCGACGGCTGCAGGTGGATGGCGCCGACGGCGAAATTGACCCCCGCCCCGGGATGACAGGCGCCGCAGGTCCGGGGCAGGTTGGCCGAGTTGACGGTGGACCTGGGATCGTGCGAGGGCAAAATGAAGTGCGCGCCGTGGCAACTCGCGCAGTTGGCGGTGCGGCTGGAGCCGAGCTCGGTGGCGGCGCCGTGGTAGCTGCCGAGGTAGCTCACGAGGCGCCCGGCGGGCAGCGCGTAGCGGCGCTGCAGCCCGGGGTCGTCGTGGCAGGCGACACAGGTGGCGACGACGCTCCCGCGCGCGATGGCGGGCACCCCGTGGCGTCCATTGCCGGGGTGTTCGGGATGGCAGTCCGCACACCCCGGAACGTCGGCGTTGCCCGCCAGCGCCTCCGTGCCGTGTATGCTCTCTCGATAGTCGCGGGCGATGCGGGGATGGCAGGCGCCGCAGGTAGCAGGGGCTCCCTGGCGCCCGAGGCTGGAGCTGACGGCCCCCGGGGGCTTGATATCATGGGCGCCGTGGCAGTCGCGACAGGTGGGTGCGCCTTTCCGTCCCTGCTCGCGGACGCGTTGATGCAGGCCTGCTGGTACGCGCTCGCGCCCCGGCGGCGCCGGCAGCGACTCGACGTAGTGGCAGCGGGTGCACTCCACGCGTGCGATCGCCCCCCGGTGGGGCAGCGCGGCGACGTCGCGGTGGCACGCCACGCACTCCAGCGCGCCGTGCGCCGAGGCGTGGATGGCCTCGGCGTCAACGTAGAGCGAGACTGTCCGCCCCGCCGCCGCAGCTTCCAACTGGGGATCGCCGTGGCAGGCCAGGCACGTCTCGTTGCTCAACCCCGCCGACGGCGCGAGCGGCGCCGCCGCCACGCCGGTCAGCATCGCCGCGGCCAGCGCGAGAGCGACCGCTAAGCTGGTATGGAAACGTCGCACTTGCTACGACCCGCTGGCGTAGGAGTGCAGGCTCTCGGAGAAGGCCGCCAGCAGGTTGACGCCGAGGAACGTAAACATGATGATGGCGAAACCGATGACCGCGACCCAGGCGAGCCTGGCGCCGCGCCAGCCGGAGCGGAAGCGCGCGTGGAGGTAGAAGACGTAGATGAACCAGGTGATGAGCGACCACGTCTCCTTGGGGTCCCACCCCCAGTAGCGCCCCCAGGCGTCGTAGGCCCAGACCGCGCCGGTGATGTTGACCAGGGCCAAGAAGGGGAAGGCGAAGGCGATGCAGCGATAGGTCGCCTGGTCGAGGTCGGCGGGGGCCGGCACCCGGCGCAGCCACGAACCCGGCCCCGGCCAGCGGCTGCGCACCAGGTACAGCACCGCCAGCGCCGTCGCCACTGCGGCGGCGCCGTAGCCGACCACGGCGGTGAATACATGAAAGATGAGCCAGTTGCTCTTGAGCACCGGCATCAGGGTCTGGGCCGCCTTGAGCTCCGACGACAGGCTCGACCCGTAGCCCAACAGCCCGACCGCGATCAGCAGCGCCAGGCTGCCCGCCGGGCGCAGGTCGCCCCGCGCTGCCGCGTAGCGCCACTCGAAGACCAGGTACACCGCCGCCACCGCCCACGCGAACGCCAGCAGGTACTCGTACAAGCTGACGTAGGGCACGCGCCCGGCAAGGATCCCCCGTGCGACCAAGGCGGCGGTGTTGGCTCCCAGGCCCAACCACGCGACCGCGGAGGCGAGTTGCCCCACGCGCCGCGCCTGGGAGGCGGCGTAGATCACATAGACCACCGCCGCCCCCAGGTAGAGCCCGAAGGCGAGCCTTACCAGTGTCCCTTCCGTTGTTTCCATCTCGCTGCTGCTGCGTCCCGGCCGCCGCGGCTACCCTTGCGGCTTCTCGAAGCGGTGGCTGCCCTTGGGCATGTGGCAGCGTACGCAGTCCTTGGCCGCGGCGTGCTGCGCTCCGGTCAGATTGGCGGCGGGGTGGCAGCCCGCGCACAACTCGTCGGCCGGCTTGCGCAATTGATGCGCCTGCGCGCCCACGCCGTGGGGCTCGTGGCAGGTGGTGCAGGTGACGCCCTGCGCGAGGTGCTTGCTTCGCACCAGGTCGTTGTACTGGGTATAGCGCGCGCCGAGCTCGGTCTCGGCGTCGAGGGTGAACTTCTGCGACAGGTCCTCGCCCGGCATGAACCCAGCGGCAAACGGTAGCCCGTCGGCGTCCTTGCCGCGGGCGTGACACCGGCCGCAGGTCATCGCCTGCCGTTCGGGCGCAAGCTGCTTGGGGCGGACGATGGAGGCGAGCTTGTCCTTGCTCTTCATGTGATCGGCGCCGGGGCCGTGACAGGCTTCACAGCTCACCCCCGCGTCGCTCCACTGCCCCGCCGCCGCGTCATAGCCGGTGGTGTGGCATCCCAAGCACGACTTGCGCGCGTCCTCGGCCGCGAGCGGCGCCCACTTCTTATCGTGGACATCCCACTCGCCCGGCAGCGCCTTGAGGTCCTTGCTGAGGTAGGCCTGGTAGCGCTCTCCCTTGCCCAAGACATAGGCGACGTCGCCCTGCTTGAAGCCGGGGGCGGTGGAGAAATCGCCGACCAGCTTCAAGTCCCCACCATGGGCGGAGACGGCCCACAGGGCGCACGCGTGGGGCGTGCCCGGCTGCGCCTTGACGATCTCCGCATGGGTGCGCTGATGGCACATGTTGCAGACCTTGATGCCCGCATAACCCGGCAGGCCCTCCCGCCCGAACGCGGGTATAGCCAAGACCGCGATCGCCGCGAGCACGCAAATGGCGATAATTCCAGCCGTCCTCTTCACTTGCTCTCCACCTCCTCGCGGGCGTCAAGCTCGACGCCCAATACCTTGACCATGTCCTGCGCGCCGGGGCCGAGCCCCATCGCGCTTGCTCCCACTGTTATCATCGTCCGCCCGCCCTGCGGAGTGAGGATCACCGCGAACTCCCGGCGGGTGACGAAAAACGCAACCAGGCTGCCCATCACCATCAGGATGAACCCGCCCCAGACGATAGGTACGCCGGGGTCGCGGTGCACCCCCAGCTGCACTTGCGTGCCCCCGCCCGCGGACACCAACTCGAAGTGGGCGCCCTTGTAGTCGAGCCCGCCGGCGCCGACCCAGCCGAGGTCACGCCGGTCGGCGCTCACCGAGCCCGATTCATCCACCCGCACCTGTGCGGCCGGCGCCGCTTCGCTGCCGTCGCCCGCGGGCGCCAGCCGAAAGTCGCGCACCCACACCAGCCAGGGGGGATTGCCGATGCGCTTCACGCTCCTCATGAAGTCAACCCGGCCCGCACGGTCCACCACGATCGGCAGGTAGCTCACTTCTCCGTCCCTGGTCACCTCCACCGCGTAGCCGGGGGCGGAGGATATGCTGCTCAAGACGATGTTGGTTCCGTTATGGCGCAGCGGGCGATTCATGCGGATGGTGTATTCCCGCACCACCTTCCCGTGCTCGATGACCTGGGTCTTGGCCCAGTACTCCGATGCCTCGCCGGTGGGGGTGGTCTCCGTGCCCGCATCGAGCAGGCGGACGCCGAACGAGCGCTCGCCCATTTCCACCTGGTAGGTCCCGCCGGTGGCGATGGGGGCCACGCGATCGAAGCCGCGCGACGGCAGGCGCCCGTAGGCCGCCCCCAGCAGCACGATGACCACACCCGCGTGCACCACCAGCGAGCCCCATGCGCGCGCCCCTCCGCGCCGCGCGCGCAAGGCCCGCTCCTGTGACTCCTCCGCCGCGACCGGCAGAACACGATAGCCCCGCCGTTGCAGCACTTGCGTCAGCCGCTCGTAGGCGGCCTCCGGCCCCAGCTTCAGATTCCAGGTCGCCGTCGAGCGCTGCCCACGCACCTGCGCCGAACTCAGCGGCCGCGCTTGCGTCCCGCCGACTCGCAGCAGACGCCCCAGCCGCTGCACCGAACAGGCGACGAGGCTCGCCGCCAGCACCGCGAAGAGCGCCCAGAACCACCACGCACCGAAGACATCGGTCAGCGACGACTTGGCGATCAGCTTGCCGAGCGGGGCGCCCAACAGCCGCTGATAGGCCTCGCCCTGAGCTCGCTGTGGAATGATAGTGCCCAGGGCCATGACCGCGATCAGCAGCCCCAGCACCCATAGCATCAGGTCCACCGAATACAGCCGTGCCCAGGGCGAGGCGCGCTTCTCGGGGCCGGCGCTGTGCGCGCCGGGGGTCTCCGGGCCACCGGCGGCGAGCCGCTTCGATTCGTCGTTTTCGGTCATGGCTCAAGCGAGGCAGGCCGCGCCTCGGACAATGGAGCGCGGCCTGCCCGTATGATCGTGCTGTTTTTCCTTTTCCGCAGCGCGCTCGTATTCCCTGTGCGCCGCGCAGGGCACGCGTTAGAACTGCTTGCGCACCCCCAGGCGCCACAGGTCATAGGAGCCGTCCTGGGTGGCGTCGTTGCCGTTCTCCCACTCGCGCTTCTGGAAGCTCAACGCCAGCTCGGTGTAGGGGTCAACCAGGTAGCCGACGCCGATCCACTGGTCCCTGACGGTGATGCCGAACGGGTTGAGGGTCAACGCCAGCCCGTCGAGATCGGGATCCTGGTCAATGTAGTCCCCGAGGTTGTTGGCGATAATGCGGCCGTCGCTGCGCGTGCGGTCATAGCGCCCGAACAGGCGCAGCCGCGGCGTCAGCCAGTGGGAGGCGTTGAGTCGCCAGAGCTTGGCGTCGTAGCTGAAGGTCGCCAGTGAGTCGATCAGCGGAAAGACGATGCCCTCCTCAGTGCCCGGGCCCTCCGGCGGCAGCAAGGTGAAGTCGTCGACGCCGTAGGTGACGTCGCTGGTCACGTCGCCCTGCTGCTGGTAGTAGCCGCCAGTCAGCTTCGTGCGCCGCCCGGCGGTGTAGAAGAGCTCGCCGCCGGTGGTCTTGGACTCGTCGCCGCTGTCGCGGAGGACGCCGAGCAGCGGCTCGCTGACGGTGAAGGAGCGGTCGAGCTTCGAGTACATGAGGCTGCCCATCAGCTCCGGCGTCAGGCTGTAGGTGGCGACCGCCGAGAGCATCTTATCGTCGGTCGGCGGCGCGATCCACCGCGACGGGTAGGCGATGTCGGGCGGCGACGCCGGGTCGAAGTTGGGCCCAAGGTCGGTGGTGGCCTTGCGATAGCGCACGTTCACGCTCAAGCCGCTGGGCAGGTTGGTCCGGGCGCTCGCGCTCCAGGTGTCGGTCTTGCTGTTGGCGGGCACCGCCTCGTGCACAGTGGTGCGGTCAACGTCCTCGCGCTTGAACCCGGCGCTCAAGGTCGTCCACGGCAGGCCGCCGTAGCGCAGCTCGGCGCGGGTGGTGTCGCGCTTGCGCGACAGCGACTCGTCGTTGAGGGCCTGCGCCCCGTTGTCGAAGTCGCTGGAGTAGAAGCTCGCCACCAGGCGCAGGTCGGGGGTCAGGCGCCAGCTCGCGCCACCGCCCGTGCTGTCAATGTTAAGGGTGGTGCCGTTGTAGAGGTTGGCGCGCTCCCGCTTGCGCCACTGGCCGTTGAGGGCAAGGGCGTCGCTCGGGGCGGCCGTCGCGGTTACCTCGTCAATGCGCGTGCGGGTGTCGGATACGCTGAACAGCGGCGCCGTCCCGTTGTACACGGAGGACAGGCCGGCGAAGTTGTAGTAGCCCTGCGGCACCCGGTTCTCGAACTGCCCCTCGGTGTGCAGGTAGCGGACGGCGCCCTTGCCGAGCCCGACCTCGGCCCCGCCCGTCGCCAGCGTAGTCACGCGGTTGATGGGCTCGGTGGTCTGCACCTTGTGGCACGCGCCGCAGCGGTCGAGGAAGAGGAACTGCTGATCGCCGGTCTCCGACTCGCGCCAGTAACTGGCGAGCCACTTGACGCTGCGCAGCTTGGGGCAGCGCGCCGCGAGTTTGATGTCGGTGACCTTGCGCTCGATCGCAAAGTCGTCCTTGCCGTTGGTGAGGTCGCTGAAGCTCACGGGCTGGGGAGCGCCGCGCTGGCCCCCGATGTTAACCGGGCTGTTCACGTCGCCGACGTCGTTGAACCGCGGCTCGCGATGGGTGAGTGCGCTGTACTTGATGTTCGCGCTCACCGTGGGGCCACCGAAGTAGGCCTCGGCGGTCTCATCGCCGGCGGCGGGATCGAGCACGCGCAGGTGGAAGTCGCTCTTGGCGGCGTACTGGTCGAGGCCGAGCTTCACGCGCGGGAACTCGTAGTTCTTCCCGTCATACTCGCGCACGTAAGTCGGGTTGCCGCTGGGGTCAATGCTGCCGAGCTCCAGGTCGCTGAAGCCCCAGCCGGTGTCGCCGCCGCTGAGCGCCAGCGCCGTCAGGGCGGAGGCGCCCCAGAAGGGGCCGGAGTTGACGCCGCGGGCGGTGCCCAGCGGCAGGTCGGCGGCGGGCGGGCTGCCCGGCATGAAGGTCGGATAGTTGGTGCCGGACGGGAGATCGGTGCCATGGATCCGGGAGTGGCAGCTCGTGCACCGGTTATAGAGGGCCTCGACGCCGCGGATGCCCTCGGCCTGCCCCGCCGCGCCGCCGGCGGCAGCCACCAGCGGGCTGCGGTGGGCGTCGTGGTGGCCGGCATGGCACTGCAGGCACAGCATCGGCTCGTCCACCCGCAGCAAGCGGTCGTTCTGGGAGCCATGCGGCTTGTGGCAGACCGTGCAGTCCTCGGTCACCGGCGGGTGCTCGCCCATGAATGGCCCCGCCTTCTCGGCGTGGCAGCGGTAGCACATCTCGGAGTTGGATTCCGCCGGCAGAAGGTTGCGCTGGTCGCCGTGCACGTTATGGCAGTCGGTGCAGGTCATCTTGCCCTCGGCAATGGGGTGATGTGAGGGCAGCCGCCCCTCCGCCACCTGCTGGGGATGGCATTGATTGCACAGCTCCGACTCCGGCCGCGCCAACATCGTCCGCCCCTCGCCGTTATGGGGATCGTGGCAGGTCAGGCACCCCTTCTGCAGCTTCGCGTGGGAGCCGGTGTGCCACAGCATCTGTTGGCCGCCCTGGTGACAGGACAGGCAGATGGCGCTGGCCTGGTCGCCGGACATATCCTTCATGTAGGGCGGGTGAGCCGACGGGTCTTCCAGGTGCGCGGCGGTGCCGCTGTGGCAACCGCCGCAGCCCTGGCGGTCGGCGGCCAGGTGTGACGCGCCGGCGGTGCGACGATGCACCGTCTTGACCCAGGAGTCCACCTGGTCCTCATGGCAGGCGGCGCACTGCGCCGCCACCTCCGGCACCGGCACCGGGCGCTCGGCCGGAACGTCCGCATACGCCCGCCAGGCGAGCGCGACGACCGCCAGCACGCCCAGGCTGGTCAGGTGGTGCCATGGCCGCGCGTGCAAGGCGTGTAGGCGCCGCCGCACGCCGGCCGACAGCCGGGCAGTACAGCTATGAGTCCAGGTGAACATGATCGCATCCTCCCGTGTTGGAGTGATCTAATGTGCTGGTGACGCTCCGGCCAGCGTCGGTTGTGATCTCAGGTTGGGCGGCCGCATCGGCGGAGAGGGCGAAAAGCTCCTTCACCGCCGCCGACATGGTGAAACGGCTGCCATTCGGGTGCGCGCGCAAGGCGGCGGTCGGCGCGTGCAGCAGTCGCTTGACCAGCAGGCCGGTCAAGCGCTCGACCGCCTCCAGGTCCTCGGGGGCGAGGTGGCTCATCCGGGCCTGAATCTGCTCCAGGCACTCCCGGCGCACCGCGTCGCCGCGGCGATGCAGGCTGCGGATGAGGGGCACGATATCGTCCCGCTGCCGCCAGTCCTCGAAGGCCTGGACTTCCTCGGCGATGATGCCGCGCACGGCGCTGACCTCACCCTCTCGCGCCTTGGCGTTCTCCGCCACCACCGGTTCGAGGTCATCGAGATTGAACAGGCGCACCCCCGCCACCGCACCGGCGCGCGGCTCGACGTCGCGGGGGACGCTGACATCAATGACGACCATGGGGCGCGCGGCCCGCCCCGCCATCGCCCGCCGCACCTGCTCGGCGTCGAGGATGAAATGGGGCGCCGCGGTGCAGGTGATGACGAGGTCGGCGGCGCCCAGCAGGGCAGGCAGATTGCCGATGGTGTCGGCGCGGCCGTCCAAGCGCTCCGCCACCGCCTGCGCATGCTCCAGGGTGCGATTGGCGACGGTGATGGGGGCGGCGCCCTGGTGGGCGAGGTGCTTGGCGGTCGCCTCGGCGATGCGCCCGGCGCCGATCACCAACAAGGAGCGGCCCCGCAGAGCCTGCCCCGAGTCAGTCGAGGGGTCGCCGAACAACTCGGCCGCCGCGCGCGCCGCGCAGTGGCCGACGGAGAAGATGCCGGAGGCGATGCGGGTCTCGGCGCGGGCGCGCTTGCCGGCGCGCAGCGCGTGATCCCACAAACGTCTGAGCAGGCGTCCCGCGCAGCCGGCGTCGCGCGCGGCCTGGAAGGCGCCCTTGACCTGCGCCAGGATCTCGTGTTCGCCCAGAATGAGCGAATCCAAACCCGCCGTCACTTCGCACAAGTGGGTCGCCGCCTCGAGCCCGCACCGGGCGTACACTTCATGCGCGGGGATGGCGGCGCGCACGCGCGCATCCGCCACCAGCAACTCGAGCGCGGCCGCGCGGGGATCATCCGTGCGCCGGCTCACGAAATAGATCTCGGTGCGGTTGCAGGTGGAGAGGATGACGCACTCGCTGGCTCCCAGGCACCGCCGCGCGCGCTCCAGCATCTGCGGCAGCGCCTGCGCGGCCACCGCTACCTTCTCCCGCCGCTGCACCGGCGTGCGCCGGTGGCTGATGCCAACGACGTGAATCACGATGATCGTTCCCTCCGAACGCTGGCGCCCTCGGCCTTGCCCTCGGCGCCGGGCGCGCGCAGCAACAGGGACACCAGCCCCTGCAGTGGGCTCACATTCTCGACGCTGGCTCCGCGCGGCTGCAACAGGATCTTGTTGGTCAGGTTGAGGATGGAGCGCACGCCCGCCCCCGCCGCCAACTCCGCAGCCGCCTGCGCGCGGTCGTCGTCCACCGCCACTATGGCCACGCTCAGATCCAACTCCTTGGCGAGCAGCGGGAGATCCTTGGCCGGCTTGATGATGAGCCCGTTGACGTGGCGCCCCACATGCCTGCCCTCCTCGCAAAATGCCGCCGCAATCGCGCATCCCACGGCGCGGAACTCCTCAATCAAGCGCGGGTACTTGGCCAGGCGCTTACATCCCAGCCACGCCGCCTGGCGCAGCTCGTCCAGCCCCGCCGCCCGCCGCAGGTTTTCGCTGAGAACGCCAACCCGGTAACCGGCGCTGCGCCGTCCCCAGGTGCCAACGCTCGACAGGTCCTTGCGCACCAGCGCCGCCGAGGTGCCGACGCGCAGCGCCAGCTCCGCCGACACCACCGTCTCCACGCCCTCGCGCGCCAGTTCCTGCAGCGCCATCAGGTACGCGGGCAGGCGACGTACCAAGCGCGGCGCCAGGTCGGCGCAGGCGCCGGTCTCGCGCGCCGACCTCAGGTCCCGCAGTGCCCCCAGCAGCGAACTGCCGCTATGGGCCAGCCCCAATCGCTCGGCGAGACCGCACTCGAGGTCACCGTCCGCTCTTGATTCCAGAACCAGGCAGTGGTCCGAGCGGCACTCGCGGCACGACTCGGCCCCGCCGCCCTTCACACACTCGTAGATCGCGCAGGGAGCGCATTCCCGGCGCGCCGTCGCGGCGTTGCCGCGGACGCACGCGGGGCAGCGTCCTTTGACAAAGTGCTCGCAGGAGGAGCAGCTTACCAGCCCGCACACCCCGTAGGGAGCGCGCCGCCACACATCTTGAGGTATGCTCAACGCTCTCATACCAGACGCCACCCCATCACCAGGCCGCCCCCTCGCGACCTGCCCTCTCTTGTGAGATTTGGCACTAAGCTATCAATTCTTCCCCTTCGGGCCGACTCCTTCCGTCACTGTGGAGTTTGTGATATGTTTCTTTAGGCCCGCACACTCAATGCCGCCATCCGCCCGTCGCGAACACACCCGCGTCCGCCAGGATCCGAACGGCGGAGACAGAACATCCGGAGAACCATCCTGTCGCTATTGACACAGGCCCGGAGTTGAGGAATAATAGTAAGCGAGTTATCCTATTTGTCTGGTAGGCAACCATGATCAGGCCCTCAACACGCGCCCGTTACGCCTTACGCGCAATGGTCGAACTGGCCCTGCACGAGGATGCGGGGCCCATGCTCTTGCGGGATGTCGCGCACGCGCAGCGGATTTCACCCAAGTACCTGGAGCAGCTCGCGATCCCGCTGCGTCGCGCGGGCTTGCTTCAGGCCGAACGCGGCCCCCACGGCGGCTACGCACTGGCGAAGCCGGCGGCGGAGATAGCGGCCGGGGAGATCATCGAGGCGGTAGAGGGGCCGCTGGATCTCCTGGACTGCGTGCGCTCAGCGCAGGCGTGCGATCGCAGCCAGACCTGTGCTGCCCAGCGCCTGTGGTCGCGGGCGAGCCAGGCCATAAGCGACGTGCTCTACGGCGCCACCCTCGCCGACCTGCGCCAAGAACAGCTCGCGGCGCAGCGGGAAACCGCGCCGTGCTACCAGATCTGACACCGCCGGCGCCAGCGGATGCTCGCCGGTGGTGACGGCGCTCCAGGAGGGCACCGACATGATCCGCCCGGTGTGCAAGCCGCAGATCATCGCCCTGTCGCTCGCTTCGTTCGAGCAGCAAGCGGGGGCGCTGCTGGCGGGGGCGGCGTCATGAGCGGGGCCGACAACCAGCATGAGGATCGCGGCATCGGCGAGCGCCGCCGGCGGGAAACCGCGGCGTGCCGCGCGACCCTGATCTTGCGCGCGCCGCATCGGGAGCAGATGGCGCAACATGCGCGCGACGCCTACCCGGGGGAGTGCTGCGGCGTTCTCCTCGGCACCCGCCGCGAGGGCGCGGTCTGGGTGTCCTCGGTGCATGCGGCCGATAACCGGTGCGCGGACGCGGAGCGCGACCGCTACGAGATAGACCCGCGTGCGATCCTGTGGCTCGACCACGCGGCGGCGGAGCAGGGCCAAGCGGTCGTCGGCTTCTACCATTCCCACCCCGACCATCCGCCGCGGCCGTCGGCAGCCGATGCCGCCCAGGCGTGGCCGGAGTACATCTACGTGATCATGGCCGTGGCCGCCGGGGAAGACACGGAGCTCACCGCGTGGGTGTTCGACGACGAGCGCAAGGTGTTCACCGAGCATCCGATCCGGGTGCGGGCGTAGGCGCAAGGGAAGCCAGGAGGTAAGACAGGACAATGGCAGTCAAAGTGAGAATCCCGACCCCGTTGCAGTCGTTGACCAACGGCGAGCCGGAGGTGCGGGGCCGCGGTTCGATCCTGCGCGAGGTGCTAGCGGACCTGGAGGCGCAATTCCCCGGCATCAGGGGGCGCCTCTACGATGAAGCGGGCAACCTGCGGCGCTTCGTCAATCTCTATGTCAACGACGAGGACGTCCGCTTCTTGCAAGGCGAGGATACGGCGGTGGGCGAGACTGACGAAATCTCCATCATCCCCGCCATCGCCGGCGGGCGCGCGGTGGACACGACATGGCGCTGAGCGACGAGCAGGTGGAGCGCTACAGCCGCCACCTCCTGCTGCCCGAGATCGGCGGCCGCGGTCAGCGGCGCCTGCTGGAGGCGAAGGTGCTGGTGGTGGGGGCCGGCGGGTTGGGCTCGCCGTCCGCCCTCTACCTGGCGGCGGCGGGGGTCGGCACGCTCGGCATCGTGGACAGCGACGCGGTGGACCTCAGCAACCTCCAGCGCCAGATCCTGCACGGCTCCTGCGACGTCGGGCGCCCCAAGACCGCATCCGCGGCAGCGCGCCTGCGCGAGCTCAACCCCGACGTCCGGGTCATCGAGCACCGCCACCGCCTGACCTCGCACAACGTCATGCAGGTGCTGGCGGACTATGACTTCGTCCTCGACGGCAGCGACAACTTCGCTACCCGCTACCTGGTCAACGACGCCTGTGTGCTCGCGGGCAAGGGCCTGTCCCACGGCTCCATCCTGCGCTTCGAGGGGCAGGTGACGACCATCGCCCCGGGCGGGGGGCCGTGCTATCGCTGCCTGTACCCGGAGCCGCCGCCGGCGGGGCTGGTGCCAAGCTGCCAGGAGGCGGGGGTGCTGGGGGCGGTGGCGGGCGTGATCGGGGCGCTGCAGGCCGCGGAAACCATCAAGTGGATTCTGGGCGCGGGCTCGCTGTTGGTGGGGCGTCTGCTGGTATGTGACCTGCTGCGGGTCAGCTTCCGCAAGCTGCCGCTGCGGCGCGACCCCGACTGTGCCCTGTGCGGAGAGCGCCCGACCATCACCGAGCTGATTGACTACGAGGAGTTCTGCCGCACGCGATCAGGGTAGGGGCGCACCAACGAGGCAAAGGCAATGGCAACCAAGGCGATCAAGTTGATCTTCCCCCAGGAGCTGATCCAGGAGCCGGTGACTTTCCGCATGGCCAAGCAGTTCAACCTCGTGCCCAACATCCGCCGCGCGCGGGTGACCGAGAGCGTAGGCGAGCTGGTGCTGGAGCTGGAGGGCGCGGAGCAAGACATCGAGCAGGGCATCCGCTACCTCCAGCAGCAGGGTGTGCAGGTCACCGACGCCGCCGGGGACATCCTCGAGTAGCCGGCGCCGGAGCCGACCCCGGGGGTCCATCTCCTCCATCGGCGCGAACCGGGGGTTTCGCCAGTAAGTGACATGTGGTATAATCTACGGCGATGACCCTACGGCGAAAAATGCTGGCGGCGAGCCTGGCGGCGCTGTGGCTGCTGACCAGCCTGTTCGCGCTGGCGGCGTGCCCGGGGCAGTCGGTGGGCGGCGCCGATGCGGCTGCGGTGGTCAGTGCGGGCGGCATGCCCGAATGTGGATGCGCCGGTTGCTGCTGCGGCGGCGGCGACGGCGCTGACGATCGCGGGGTGGCGCGCTCGGAGCGCCTGTGCGCCGATGCGGCGGCGCAAGCGCACCCTGCCCTCCTGCCTGTAACCCAAGTCGCCAACGGTGACCGCGCATCCGCTCATGCGGAAGCGGCGATGCCGGTGCAGTTCGATCCCTCCCCGTCTCCGCGTGCGCTCAAGCGCACGGAGGCTCCTCCACCCGGCCCGTGGCTGCCATCCGTGACAGCCACGGGCCTGCGTTCTCCTCCCGCCGCGTAGCAATCGCTGCGCGGCCGCCGGCGGTTCGCCTGCCGTCGGCTTCTTCGGCCTCTCTGCCCGTCACGCGCTAAGTCGGCGCAGCGATTGCTCTTCCCGCCCTGCATCTCACTGACCGAGGTCGCCAGGGCCGATCCGTCTGTGGCTGAGACTGATTCACGGAGAGCAACGCATGAAACCTGATACGACTTATTCACTGCCCCGCCTGTTGATCGGCGCCATACTGATCGCCGCGCTGGCGCTGCCCGCGCTCGCGGCATCGCCGCCGGGGTGCCCGGTCTGCGGCGCCGCCGTCGGCGAGCACGCGGTGGTGGTCACCGACTGGGAGACCAACCGCGAGCACCGCTATCATGACCTGTCGTGCGCGGTGCGCGAGATGCAGACGCGCTTCCCCTGGTCGCGGGCGGTCACTACCTCCGCCGCCTCGGGACAGCGCATCACCCTCACCCGCATCAGCGGCGCCTGGCGCGCCCAGCCTGAAGCGGCGGTAGCGCTGCGGCTCGCGCCGCCCCAGCCTTGCGAGCAGACGCTGGCCTTCGCCGACGCCGACGAGGCGCGCGCCTACCGCGACGCCCACCGCTCGCAGGTCCCGGCGCAGGCCGCGTTGACCCCGCTGGCGAGCCTGCCGGCGCTGTTGGCGGCGACCCCCGCCCCGCCGGCGCCCGGCGCGGCGCCTGGCGGCGAAACGGAGATCGCCGCCTCGTTCACAGATATCCCCTCCGACCACTGGGCCGCGGAGTTCGTGGCGAGAGTCAAGGCCCTGGGCCTGATGCAGGGCTACGCGGATGGCACCTTCCGCGGCAACCAGCCGGTGACGCGCTACGAGCTGGCGGCGATCCTGGCGCGCCTGATCGAAGGAGGTTACTGACATGGCGCGCGCAGTCGGTCGCAGAGCGCTGCGGGCGCTGATGGCGATGGCGATGACGGCGATGCTGGCGGCGGCGACCGCCGCGGCGCGGGCCGAGCGCGCACCCCAGCCGGCTCCGCTCCAGCTCGACCGCCTGATCGAGATCGCACTGGAGGACAACCCGGAGCTGGCGGCGCTGCGCAGCCGTATCACCGCCGACCGCGCCAAGGTGCCCCAGGCGCGCTCGCTGCCCGACCCCATGGTCGGCGTCATGTTCGATGATGTGACTGATCCGGGCGCCGCTTACAGCATCGAGGCGCGCCAGCGCCTCCCGTGGCCGGGCAAGCTGCGGCTGATGAGCGAGGCGGCGGCGCTCGGCGCCGACCGCACCGTCACCGACTACACCGAGCAGGCGTACGAGGTGGTCGCGGCGGTGAAGCAGACCTACTACGACCTCTACTTCCTGGACCAGAGCATCGAGCTGACGCTGACCAACAAGGACCTGCTCACCGATTTCGTCAAGCTCGCCGAGACCAAGTACGCGGTGGGGGCGGGCATCCAGCAGGACGTGCTGCGGGCGCAGGTCGCGCAGTCGCGGATTCTCGATCAACTGCTGATGCTCCGGCAACAGCGCATCGCGGCGCAGGCGCGGCTCAACGCCCTGCTCAATCGCCCGCCCGAGGCGCCGCTGGGACCGGCGGGGGAGATGACCCGCCACCGGGTGGCGCTGCCCGAGCCGGCGCTGGCGGAGATCGCGCTCCAGCGGCGGGCGATGCTGCGAGGCATGCGGCTGATGACGGCGGAGGCGCAGACCATGCAGGCGCTGGCGCGGCGCGAACTCAAGCCCGACCTCGAGCTGCGCCTGGGGGTCAATCCCCAGGGCATGGGCGGCGGCGCCGACGTGCGCGGCATGGTGATGTTCATGCTGCCGCTCTATCACCGCACCAAGCAGGATCAGGCCGTCGTCCAGCGCACGGCCGAGGTCGCGGCCGCCGACCACGGCTACGACGCGGCCGAGACTATGGTGCGGGCCATGATCCGCGACCTGACGGCGATGCTCGATACCAGCGACCGCCAGGCGGAGCTGCTGCGCAACGGCATCATCCCCCAGGCGCAGTTGTCCCTGGAGTCGGCGCGCGCGGGCTACCAGGTGAACCAGGTTGACTTCCTGACCTTGCTCGACAACCAGATGGCGCTCTACAACGACCTGCGCGACTACTATCGCGCCGTGACCGACTACGAGAAGGCGGTGGCCGACCTCGAACGTACGGTCGGCGCGCCGTTGGAGGATGCCGGAAAGACACAGCCGAGGGCAGCTGTGCCACATGAAGAGGTGAACGAATGAAGAGGTTCATCAAGCGACGATGGTGGATGCTGCTGATCCTGGTGGTCGCGCTGGGCGGCGGTGGGACTTACTTCTACTGCGGCTGGCGCATGCCGGCGGCGCAGGCGCGCGCGGCCACGGCGGGGGCGCGCTATCACTGCCCCATGCACCCGACCTACGTGTCGGATCGCCCGGGCGACTGCCCCATTTGCGGGATGCGGCTGGTGCCTATCGAGGACGAGCAGCCGTCCCCGCGCGCGCCCACGACCGGCAATGCAGCGCAGGCGGAGGCGGGCCCCACCGTGGCGGGACAGGCCAACATCCACCTGACGCCGGAGAAGCGCCAGCTCATCGGCGTGCACAGTGAACCGGCGATGCGCGTCGCGCTGACCAAGACCGTGCGCGCCGTGGGCCAGGTCACGGCGGACGAGACCGCGGTCAGCCGCGTCTATACCAAGGTCGGCGGCTGGGTGGAGAAGCTCCACGTCAACTTCACCGGCGCCCAGGTGCGCAAGGGGCAGCCGCTGCTGTCCATCTACAGCCCGGAGCTGGTGGCGACCCAGGAGGAGTACCTGCTGGCGCTGCGGGCGCAGAAACGCCTGCAGCGCAGCTCGTTCGCCGAGGTCGCGGCCAATGGCGACAGCCTGCTGGCGGCGACGCGGCGGCGCCTCGAGCTGTGGGACATCCCGGAGAGCGAGATCCGCCGCATCGAGCGCACCGGGCACCCCATCAAGACCATCACCCTCTACGCCCCGACCAGCGGCTTCGTGATGGACAAGTACGTGCTGGAGGGGCAGAAGGTGGGGTCCACGACCGAACTGATGGTGGTCGCCAACTTGGACCAGGTGTGGGTGCAGGCCGAGTTCTACGAGGAGGACGCGGAGCTGGTGCGCGTCGGCGACCAGGCCCAACTCACGGTCAACGCTTATCCCAACCAGCGCTGGACCGGGGCCATAGACTATGTCTATCCCGCGGTTGACCCCCAGACGCGCACCCTGCGCGCGCGGCTGCGGTTCCGCAACCCGGGGCTGCTGCTCAAACCCGGTATGTACGCCAACGTCGCCATCGAGAGGCCGCTGGGCATGCAGCTGACGGTGCCGGAGGAGGCGATCCTCGATTCCGGCACCCGCCAGATCGTCTTTCTCGACCGCGGCGACGGGCACTTCGAGCCGCGCCAAGTGACCCCGGGACGGCGCGCCGACGGCCGCCGCGAGATCCTGAGCGGCCTCGCCGCGGGCGACCTGGTGGTGACCAGCGGCAACTTCCTGATTGACTCCGAGAGCCGCCTCAAGTCGGCGCTGTCCGGGATGGGAGGCGCGTCCGCGCCTCAACCTGGGGAATCGTCGCCGGGGCCCTCGGCCAAACAGCCGGCGGGTGAACCTCCCACCGACAAGTCGAGTGACAAGGGCATGCTCCCCATGCCGGGGATGTGACGCGGCCACTGGATCGCCGTCCGATCCCTCTCCCTCAAAGGGAGAGGAGTTGACGAGCCGGCGCCGCGCGCGCAGGTGCAGCGAGTAAACACTGTGATCGAAAAGATAATCGAGTTCAGCGCCCGCAACCAGTTCATCATCTACCTGCTCGTGGTGTTCATGCTGGTGGGAGGCATCTGGGCGACCAGGCAGGTGCCCCTCGACGCCATCCCCGACCTCACCGACACCCAGGTCATCATCTTCACCGAGTGGATGGGGCGCAGCCCCAACCTGGTGGAGGACCAGGTGACCTATCCCATCGTGTCGGCGATGCTGTCGGCGCCCAGGGCCAAGGTCGTGCGCGGCTACTCCATGTTCGGCATGTCGTTCGTCTATGTCATCTTCCGCGACGGCACCGATGTCTATTGGGCGCGCAGCCGGGTGCTGGAGTACCTGAGCCAGCTCCAGGGCAAGTTCCCGCCCGGAGTCACTCCGCAGCTGGGGCCGGACGCGACCGGCGTCGGCTGGATCTATCAATACGCGCTGGTGGACAAATCGGGCCAGCACGACCTGGCGGAGCTGCGGGCGTTCCAGGACTGGCAGTTGCGCTACTGGCTGGCGAGCGTGCCTGGGGTGGCGGAGGTCGCCAGCGTCGGCGGTTTCGAGAAGCAATACCAGGTGGACCTCGACCCCGGCAAGCTGCTGGCCTACAACCTGCCGGTGTCGCAGGTGGTGGCCGCCATTCGTGCGGGCAACAACGACGTCGGCGGGCGCAGCCTGGAGATGACGGGCAAGGAGTACGTGGTGCGCGGGCGGGGCTACATCACCTCGACCGCCGAGTTGGAGCAGGCGGTGGTGGGGCGGCGCGGCGACGGCACGCCGCTTTTGCTGGGCGATGTCGCCAACGTTCACCTGGGGCCGGAGATGCGGCGCGGGCTGAGCGAGCTCGACGGGCGGGGGGAAGTCGTCGGCGGCATCGTCGTCATGCGCTACGGGGAGAACGCGCTCAACGTCATTCGCCGCGTCAAGGCCAAGCTGGCGGAGATCAAGCCCGGCCTGCCGCAGGGGGTCGAGGTCGTCCCTACTTATGACCGCTCCGCCCTCATCGGGCGCTCCATCGCCACCTTGCGCCGCACCCTGATCGAGGAGTCGCTCATCGTCTCGCTGGTCATCATCGTCTTCCTGCTGCACTTTCGCAGCGCGCTGATCGCGATCGTGATCCTGCCCATCGCGGTGGTGCTGGCATTCATCCCCATGCAGCGCATGGGCCTGTCCTCCAACATCATGTCGCTGGGGGGCATCGCCATCGCCATCGGCGCGATGGTGGACGCGGCGGTGGTGTTGATCGAGAACGCCCACAAGCGGCTGGAGCAGGCGGACCCCGCGCAGCCGCGCTTGGAGGTCATCATCCGCGCCGCCAAGGAGGTCGGCAAGCCGTTGTTCTTCTCGCTGGTGGTGATCACCGTGTCGTTCCTGCCGGTGTTCACCCTGGAGGCGCAGGAGGGGCGGCTGTTCAAGCCCCTGGCCTTTACCAAGACCTTCTCCATGGCCTTCGCCTCGCTGCTGTCCATCACCCTGGCGCCGGCGCTGATGGTGCTGCTCATCCGCGGCAAGATCCGCCCCGAGCACGAGCACCCGGTGAGCTGGCGACTGCAGCGCATCTACTACCCGTGGGTGAGCGCCCTCATGCGGCGCCGCCTGCTGAGCATCGGCCTGGCGGTGCTGGCGGTGGTCTCCAGCGTCCCCATTTTCTTCAAGCTCGGCTCCGAGTTCATGCCCCCCCTCAACGAGGGCGACATCCTCTATATGCCGACCACCCTGCCCGGGGTCTCGGTCACCGAGGCGGGCCGTTTGCTCCAGGTGCAGGACCGGCTGATCAAGGAGTTCCCCGAGGTCGAACGCGTCTTCGGCAAGGTCGGCAAGGCGCAGACCTCGACCGACCCCGCGCCGCTGGACATGATGGAGACGACGGTGCTGCTCAAGCCGCCGGCGCAGTGGCGCACCGTGCACCGCGACCGCTGGCACTCACGCCGGGCGCCGGAGTTCCTCAAGCGCGGCCTGCGCCACATCTGGCCCGAGGAGCGGCGCATCACCTGGGACGAGCTGACCGACGAGCTCGACCAGCGCCTGCGCCTGCCCGGCGTCACCAACGCCTGGACCATGCCCATCAAGGCGCGCATTGACATGCTCACCACCGGCATCCGCACCCCCGTCGGCATCAAGGTCTTCGGCCCCGATCTGCAGCAGATCGAGAAGATCGGCCAGCAGTTGGAAACAGCGCTCAAGGATGTCCCCGGCACGCGCAGCGTCTTCGCCGAGCGCACCACCGGCGGCTACTACGTGGACATCATCCCGCGCCGGGAAGAGGCGGCCCGCTACGGACTCTCCATCCAGCAGGTGCAGGAGATCGTCGAGACCGCCATCGGCGGCACCCCCATCGGCACCACGATCGAGGGGCCGGCGCGTTTCACCATCAACGTGCGCTACGCGCGCGAGCTGCGCGATGACCTCGACCGGCTCAGCCGCGTGCTGGTGCCGCTGCCAGGTGGAGCGTGGGCGCCCTCGCCCGCGAACATGCCGGCCTCGGCCGGGAACATGCCGGCCCAGACGATGGGTGGATCCAACACCCCGATGGCTGGTGGCACGGGCGCTGCCATGGGTGGCGCCATCGGCGGTGGCATGGGCGGCGGCATGGCCGCAATCGCGGGCGCAGGGGCCGTGCCGGCTGCGGCCGCGCCAGGGGCAGCAATGGGCGACCCCGGCGCCGCACCGGACTGGGGCCGCGGCTATGGCGCGCCGCGCCTGGGGGCGGCGGTGCCGCTGTCCCAGCTCGCCGACATCATCGTCAACACCGGCCCGCCCATGATCAAGGACGAAAACGCCTCCCTCACCGGCTGGGTCTATATTGACGTCGCCGGGCGCGACATCGGCGGCTACGTCGAAGAGGCCAAGCGTGTCGTCGCGGAGCAGGTCACCATGCCCGCGGGCTATTACCTGTCGTGGACCGGGCAGTACGAGTTCATGCTGCGCATCCGCCAGCGGCTGATGATCGTGGTGCCGATCACCCTGCTCATCATCATCGTCATGCTCTACCTCAACTTCCGCTCCCTGGCGCAGACCCTGATCGTGCTGCTGTCAGTGCCGTTCGCGCTCACCGGCAGCATCTGGATGCTCTACCTCAACCACTATAACCTGAGCGTCGCGGTGTGGGTGGGCATGATCGCCCTGGCGGGGTTGGCGGCGGAGACGGGGGTGGTGATGCTGGTGTACCTGGACGAGGCCTATAACCGCTACCGGGCGGAGGGCCGCATGAACACCCAGCACGACCTCTTCCGCGCCATCACCGACGGCGCGGTGCAGCGCGTGCGCCCCAAGCTGATGACCGTGATGTGCATCTTGGCGGGGCTGCTGCCCCTGATGTGGGCGCACGGCTCCGGCGCCGACGTCATGCGCCGCATCGCCGCGCCCATGATCGGAGGCGTCATCACCTCCAGCATCTTGACGCTGGAGATCGTACCCGCCATCTATTCGCTGTGGCGTGGCCGTTCGGTGCGATGGGTCCCGCGCGATGACGACCACGCAATACGGGGTGCGACCACCCCGACCAACAAGGAGGATGAGTGAATGAAGCGCGTACTGTGGGTGATCGCGGCAGCCGCGGCGCTGCTGGTGATCGGAGTGCTGCTGGCGGGCTGTGCGGGGGGCAAGGCGGCGGACACCGCGAATCCGACGGTGGAGGCGACACCCCCCACCGCGACCCCCGCTGCGGCGGAGGCGGGGACCGTCTATACCTGCCCCATGCATCCCGAGGTGGTGTCGGATAAGCCCGGCAAGTGCCCGACTTGCGGCATGAACCTGGAGCCCAAGGCCAAGTAGGGGCACCGGCCCTTGGAGGAATCTCCATCGTGCAGTCCGACGCTCTGACAACCGGAAGCCGGCCCCGTGGGGCAGATGCATGTTCGCCGGTGGCGCCGGTCTCGACGGTACCCCCCTCCTGTCGGGGCCGGACGCCCCGGTGCGACCGGCGACATCTGACGCGGCGCAGGTTTGGAGCCTGCGGCCGCCTGCTGGTGGCGCTGGCCCTGGCGGTCCTGCCCTCCGCCGCCGGGGCCAGTCGTCCCGCGGCCCCCGAGCTGCCCGGCTTCGGTCGCACCAACTCCGTGGAGGCGCAAGCGGCGCGCCGCGTCGTGGCGCACCTGGAGCGCGACCTGGCGCGTGAGCTCGCCGCGGTCTCCGGCCCGACTGTGCCCTCGGCCACCTCGACCGGGGAAAGGAGCGCCGTCCTGTCACCGGCGCGAGCATTCTACGGGCAACTGCTGAACGCACCGATCGAGGTGGCTCCCAGCGCGCGAGCGGGGCCCGCCGGCGCGGGCGCCGATGTCGCCACGGCGGCCGCGTCACGTCAAGGCGGCGCCCTGCTCGGGCGCGCCCAAAGCTACCGGGGTACGCCTTACGTCTGGGGTGGGGCGAGCGGCGAAGGCCTCGACTGCTCGGGGCTGGTGGTGCGTACCGCCCGCGACCTGGGGCAGAGCCTCCCCCACTCGGCGGCGGAGTTATACCGCCTGGGCGAGCCCGTCGCCGACAGCCAGCTTCAGCCCGGAGACCTCGTCTTCTTCCGCGACACCTACAAGCCGGGCATCTCACACGTCGGCATCTTCAGCGGGGGCACGCGCTTCCTGCAAGCATCCAGCCGCGCGGGCCGGGTCACCGACGGCGACCTGGCCCGCCCCTATTACCGGCGCAAGTACGCCGGCGCGCGGCGGCTGTCCCTGGGCGGCCGGGCCGCGCAAACCGCGCGGCGCTGGCTGTCATCCGCAGGCCGCGTTCTCGCCGCGCCGTTCCGGCTGGGGGCGCCGTGAAAGTAGGGGCAAGGCATGCCTTGCCCCTACAAGTCGGCGTCGGTCGGCGTGTGTCGGCGGCTTCATCTGTTACTCAGATCAAGTGTTGACCCGCAGCGAAGGGGCCGCGCGCCCAGTCCCGCCGCAGGGCCGATGGTCAACGCGACCGGGGCGCGGCTTCCGACTTGCCGGACGGCTGCACAACCGCGGGCCGTGCGGCCGGGGCGAGGAGCGTCGGCCGCGGCCCGAGAAACAGCCGGCGCAGCATAGACTCGGAAATCGGCGCCTCGCGCAGGCCGCGGTCCAGTTGTCGCTCCCAGCGCGCGCCGTACACGCCGACCGGGATGAACATCACCAGGTAGAGCGCCAGCAGCGCCGCGCTCGCCCGCGCCAGCACCGCGCGCATGGACGGGAACCAACGAGCCATCAAGCCCGGCTCCGCGGATTCCCGGCGCGAGATCCACTTCTCCACCATGGTGGTCGCGCCAACCACTACGATAAGCGCGATCGCGGCCTCGAGGATCGCCAACAGGCTGATGCGGTCCTCGAACCGCACCGGCGGTGATGACACCAGGACCACCACCCACGGCAGCAGGCTCGCCACCACCGCGATCGGGACGACGACCAGCACGATGCGCGCGACGAGCACTGCGGATGACTTGCCGGCGTCCGCCGGAATCCGCCTTCCCCGGAGCCGCCGCGCCGCCAGCGTCACCAAACCCGCGATTGCGGCGGCGACAATGCACACCACCAGCCACAGCACCACCAGGCACAGCAGCACCAGCCACTGACCAGCCCACCAGGACATATATCTCCGCCAAGGCCCATACCGACTGAACGCGCCGCGGACCCCCCAGTCCATTTGCAGCATGTCGCGCACGGCCTTGCTTCGTCCGGCCGCGACCAGCGCCTGCTCCGCCAGCTTGTCCGCGCCGTGCTCGACCAGGTAGTCATACAGCCGGCCGAAGGCGAGTATCTCCTCGGCGTGGTTGACCAAGGGGTCGTAGAGTCCGCGGCCCCGCAGGTGCAGGCTCGGGCCGAACGGAGCAGCGACCGCCCCCGCTATCCCCAGCGCGGCCATCCCGCCCGACCGCAGCATCTGCGGCTCCATCCCGAACACCGCCCCGTACCAGCGAATGGCCAGCGCATTGTCCCCCGCCTGCCGCGCCTGGTGGCCGACGAGCGCGGCGGTGGCCGCGACCCGGGTGACGACCTCCGATCCCAGCCCCTCAAAGGAAGTGCCGGCCTTGGCAAACACGCGGGTTTTGCCTTGCAGCCGCCATGCCTCGATCACTGCCTCCTCTACCTCGCGGCGGTGGTTGCTCCAGCGCTCGAGGCTCGCCGCGCGCTCCAGCATGTGCAGGGCGTCGGCGTCCCGGTGCTGAGCCAGGTACGCGCCGGCGATGAGCTGCGGATACAGCGCGTTATCCGGCTCGGCCTTCCACGCGGCGGATGCGTGGTCTATCACCTGCGGCGCGACGCTCGGATTCGCAGGTGGCCTGGGCCTGCGCAGCCTTTCCCTCGGCGTAGCCAGTTCGGGGCGCAGGGTTCCCATGCGCTGGGCGTAAGCGATGGCAAGCTGACAGCGGATCATCGTCCGCCGGTCGGCGGGGGCGGCCCGCAGCGCCCGCGACAGCGCGCCCACCCGGTCCGGCTCGGCCGCGCCGTGCCGAGCCAAGCGGGCCCCCACCCCCTCCAGCACCAGCCACTGCCAGTGCCGCCGCAGCTCTGCCGACACTCCTTTCGGCAGCTCGCCGCTCAGCACGGAGGAGGAGAACGGATCCGGCCGGCCGGCGACCAGGCTGATCAGCAGCCACGCCTGGTCCCTGGCGGTCAGCCGCAGCTCCCGCGAGGCGGCGAGGATCACCACCAGCGCGCCCACGAGTATCGCCAGCACCTTGACCAGCCTTGGCGTCATCCGCATCTCACTGCTCCTCCGGCCGCTGCGGTTGCACCCGACGGCGCAAGAACTCCGGCCACAGATCAAGCGGGCGCGGCGGCGTCACCGCAAGCGGCCGTCCCAGCAGGTCGGGGCCGGAGATGGCATCGCCGCGCAGGATGGGCGGCAGGTCATCGGGGTGCACCCTCACCCCACCTCTCCCTTCCAGGGAGAGGTGTCGCGCGGCGGCGTCGGCCCTCGGCGGCGAGGTGGCGATGACGACCCACGCTGCCCCCCACAGCAGCAGCCCCGACAGCACCAGCGCGCCGGCGGTGGCGGCAGCGATCTGCCGCGCCGGGGTGCAGATCCAGTTGTCCAGCGCGTCCGCCACGCGGGTCAACGGGCCGGCGGTGACGCGCGCCATCACCGCCGCGTCGAAGCCGGGATGCGCCTCGATCACCGGATGCAGCTTCAGCCGCTGACACGCAGCCTTGGTCCCCTCGAACCACCGACGGCAGGCGGCGCACTCGGCCAGATGGCCGTCGGCGGCGCGCCGCTCGTCACCGGAAAGGTTGACTTCTCCCCCTTTCAAGGGGGAGACCGAGAGAGGGTCCAAGGCCCCGGCCATGCCACCCTCCCCCCGCCTCTCCCCGGCACAGACAAAGGTTGGCTCTTCATCCAACAGCGCCGACAGCAGCTCGCGCATGTGCTCGCAGTGTGAATCAGTCATGCTTCTTCGCTCAACAGCTCGCGCAGCTTCTCGCGCGCGGCGGCCAGGCGCGAGCGCACCGTGCCCACCGGCACCCGCAGAATATGCGCGATCTCCCGGTACGACGCGCCGTGCAGCTCGCGCAGCACCAGCGCCGCCCGCAGCGGCGGCGATAGCGACTGGATGGCGGCGCGCACCGCAACTCCTTCGTCGGGGGAAGACCGCGCCGACGCCAACTCCGGTGGCAGCTCCCCCTCGCGCCCGCGCCGGCCCAGGCGGTTGATGCACTCGTTGACGGTGATGCGCCGCAACCAGGTTGCGAATGTCGCCTCCCCGCGAAATCCCCCGAGTCGAGTGAAGACGCGCACCAAAACCTCCTGCGCCGCGTCCTGCGCCTCGTCGGCGGCGCCCAGCATCTGGTAGGCGAGGTTGAGCACCCACCCCCGGTGGCGTTCGAGCAGCGCGTCGAAAGCACGCCGGTCACCCTGCCGGCAGGCGGCGACCAGGTCGGCGTCAGGATGCGCCATGGCCTCGGGGCGCCGGACGCGGAGTTGATCCAAGGCCGCTGTTGACCTCGCGCTAATCCGTCTTCTCCCGATGGTATTGACAGTTGACGCCCGGCGAAAGTTCGCCGTGGGGGCAGTGGGCCTCATCCGGGGCAGGAGGGTCGCCCGCCGCCGCCGAATTGCTGGGCTGAGGATACTACCGGGAATCCCCCATGTCCAGGTCTCGCAGCCGCCGCAAGCGCAAAGCCCCACCGCCTCGCAAGCGCCGTTCGTGGTTTTCTCGCCTCTCGCCCGAGGTGCGCGTGATCGCGCTGGTGGTGGTCGTCGCGGCTGGCGTTGGAGCCTTCGTCTCCTGGCCGCGGAAGGCGGCGCGCCCGACGACCAAGCTCACCATCGTCGCGCCCGCCGATGATGCTTTCCGCCTGGCGCTGATTGACGCCGGCCGTTCCTTCGCGCGCACCCACCGCGATCTCGATGTCGTCGTCGTTGACGCGCGAGATGAGAAGATGCGCGCCTACGAAGCGATGTGGCGCAAGGGCGAGTCGAAGGTGGACCTGCTGATCGGCGCGGAGGCGTACCTGGCGGGGTGGGCGCAGGCAGGGCTGCTGGAGCCGTGGGACGACCTGGTGGCGAGCCGAAAGATGCGGCTGGCGCCCGCGGGCCTGGAGGCGGGCCGGATCGCGGGCAAGCAGGTGATGCTGCCGGTGGCGCTGGAGCTGACCTGCCTGACGGTGGCGGGGCCGGACAGCGCCGCTATCCCGGATTCGCTGGAGCGGCTGGCGAGCGCGGCGCGGAAGTTGAGCTCACCGGGCGCGCCCGCGTTGGGCGCAGACTGGCGAGGGCCCTGGGCGGCGGCCGTGGTGCTGTCAACGGCGCGAGCTGCGAGGCCTCATCTCACGCAGGCGATGCTGATGGGCGGCGCCGGCGAGGCCCTGGCCTGGTGGCGGCGCGGCATTGCCGAGGGTTGGGCAAGCAAACCCGCGGCAAGCGACGGCAGCCTGCCGCGGCTGTGGTGGGCGGGACAGCGCGGCGCCCCAGGCGGCGACGGCGGCCGGGGAGTGCTGTGGCTGCCGCCGGGGGCGGTCGAGCACGGAACGCTGTGCGCGGCCTATGGCGCCGTGCTGCCACGCAAGTCGAGCCACCAACCGGCGGCGCGGCTGTTTGCGTCCGAGGTCCTGCTGTCGGACGAGTTCCAGTCGGCGCTGGCGCAGCGGGCGGGATTGCTGCCGGCGGTGGTGGGAGCGTGGGACCAGCTCAGCGGCGCCCGGTGGAAGGCCCTAAGCGGCGCGGCCGCGCGCTCGCTGCCGCTGTCGCCGGAGCTGCGGGCGCGGGGGACCGCGGAGCGCTTTGCGCAGGTCACCAGGTCGTGCCTGGAGGGCGAGACGACTCCCGCGGCGGCGGCCGCCCGGCTTGCGGGTCTGCTCTAGGCCGGGGAACCGCGGAGACGAGCGGAACGCAGTGTACGCGCCAATCGCCCGACGGTGGTATAATGGTGAATTAGAGGATGCGAAGGGGAGCAAGCCGGTGAAAAGGATGTATCTCGGGTGGATCGCGATCGGCGCCCTGGTCGTCGTGAGCTTGGTGCTGGCGGCAAGCAGCCGGCACCGGGGCCCCACCAGCGCGGTGGACGAGCAGGTGGCGGGGTATTCTCAGCAGGCGCTTGGACAGGAACCGGCCGCGGAGCCCGGTGACGGGAAGGTCACGCTCAACTTGTCGCGGGCGCTGCGCCTCGCGCTGCCGGTGCTGGGGTATTTCGCCTATCATCCCCGGCCGGACGAGCACGAGGAAGACCCCGCGAAGCTCGCGCAGGCGCGCCAGGACCAGGCCCAGGAACGGGCCGAACGAGACATGCTGGCGCAGCTGGCGGCGGATTACAGGGGCGCCTTGTCGGTAGTCCTGGTAACCCCAATGACGACGCCGGCTTCGATCGCGCGGCACAAGGTGGCGAAGTTCCCTACCACCATCATCTTCGACGCGGACAACCAGGAGCTGTGGCGTCATGAGGGGGACGTCACCGGCGCGCAGATCCGCCGCGAGCTGGTGAGAGTCAAGATCGAGCCCGCCCCCGCGTCCGACGCCGGCGCGAAGAAGTAGTCCCGCCAGCCGTCCGCTCGCGGGGCAAGCGGGCGCGGATCGCCGCCAACGTCGGAAGCACCAGCAGCGGGAGCACGGCGGGACTTGCCCACGCTGCACCGGGGTGTCGCGCAAACGCCTCTACCCGTCACCACGTGGAGTAGGGCGTGCCGTCGCGACCGGTGTCGTCGCTGTTGGAGTGCACCTCACCGGAGGCGCCGTCATAGCGCCAGTCGCGCTTGCCGGTGAAGGGGTCGAGCGGCGCCAGCATGTCGCCGGTGCGCAGATAGGGCCCGCGATAGGACGCCAGGTCGAGCTCCCGTCCGGAGCCGTCGAACCTGGAGCTGACGTGCTCCCCGCTCCAGGCGAAGACGTCCTCCAGGCGCGGCGGGAAGCCCCCGCAGTCAGCGTGGAAGTGCTCGATGGCGACGCGGAAGTTCGCCAGGTCACCCCGCAGCGCGCTCTCGTTGGAGCGCCGTGCGGCCCCCAGCACCTGGGGGATGATTATGAGGGCGATCACGCCGATCACGATCAGCAAGACCGCCAGCTCGACGAGGGTGAACCCCTGCCGCAGCCTGCGTTCTCGAAGGGAGGCCGCGACTCGTTTGGACTGCGGCGCCGGCGGCGTGTGCGAGCGAAGAGGGATCATGGCCGTTGATGCTATTATTCCAGGAACGGCGCGACGATTGAGACAAAGTTCGCAGGTGCTTGATCGGCGCCGCCTCCAGGGCGCGAGTGGGGGCTGCCCGGAGCGAGGGCGCCGCAGGCGGAGTCCCAAGCGGCACGGGATCTCCGCCTGCGGCGCGGACAACTGCCCGACACGGGGGGCGGACGCCGGGCGCGTTCGAGCTACTTGTTGAACGTGTAGTTCACCCCCACCCACCAGTGGTCGCCGAAGACACCGCCCTTATAGGTCGGGCCGGCGGGGTCGGGGGTGTAGGTCAGACCCACGATATCGTCGGTTCCATCCCACAGGGCGATGGCGCCCACGGCCGGCGTCAGCAGCGCCTGAACGCCGCCAAACACGCTGTCGCGATTGGGGTGATTGAGGTCGGTGGCCAGGCCCAGCTCCTGACCGGCACCCAGGTGCAGGCGCCAGATGGGGCAATTCGCGGCGGTCGGCGGGCCGGCCGGCGGATTCAAGGTCTTGGCGGCGGCCACGAACACGCCGCGCTCGAAGTCCGGGCCGAACAGATGCCTGAGGTCCTGGCCCAGGTCGCGCACCCCCACCACCACGTCCGCGTAGTCGCCCTTGCGCTCGCTCAGGAGCAGCGCGGTGGCGTTGAGGATGGTCTCATTGGGCATGGTGTCGGGGTCGGCGTACCATACGTCAATCTCCACGCGATCGGTCACGCCGACGTACATGGTGGTGAAGTAAACGTGGCCGGGCAAGCCCGGCGGGTAGTCGTACTTGATGTAGTACTGCGCCAGGTCCACCTGGCCCGCGCCGACCTGGTTGGCCGTGGGCATGGTCACGATGTCCCCCGCCAGCGCCGGGACCGCCCACAGCGCGAGCACTGCCACTACTGCGAGAATCGCGGCTGTCAGTCTCCCCATGATTTCAGCTCCCTCCACCGTGGTATCGTCGCCCCGGTCGAGCTCCGGTGGGCGACCGCCGGCATCTCTTCGCCGCTAGGCAATCGCTTACCTGCCGGCCGCCGGGCGCCAAGCGGCGGGGCGGCGAATCCCTTGGGCGCGCACCGCGACTCCAGGGGAAATCGCGGCCGCTCCTCACCCAATGCCACGCGCTGGTTACGCGTGATCTCGGTCAGGGATTCTCCAACTGGACTTCGGTCTCTCCCGCGGCGAGACGAGCGAGGATCTCCTCGATGATGGGGAGGTGCCAGAAGTACCCGCCCTCGGCCAACTGGTACTCGACCACCACCCAGCCCCGGCGGCGCACGGCGCGGCCGCGGAAGGAGTGGCCTTGCCTGCGCACGCCGCGCACCCACACCCGCATGCCCAGCGCACGTTCCGCCCGCCGGCGCTGCGGCTCCAGCGACGGCGGCAGGTCGTCGGCTGCTCGGATCCGCGCCCACCTCACGTCGAGCTACCCTCGTCCGGGCGGGGCAAGCATTCAGCCACCGTTGGCGGCGCGTGCCCGCGCGGTGGCCGCGACATCGCGGGAAAAATGGCGCCCCCGGCCCGAATCGAACGGGCGACGCAGGGCTTAGGACGCCCTCGCTCTATCCGCTGAGCTACGGGGGCGCAAGGCGCCGAGCGGGCGATGCCGGTGCCAGGCCGCGATGATCCTGATTATACCGCACCCGCGGGCGCTCGTCCAACGGCCCCTGCCGGGGTGTGACCGCGGAAAGTTGGGATCGGTCGCGAGAACCTGTAGGGGCGCACGGCGTGCGCCCCCTTCACAGCGGCTAGGCCGTTGGCCGCTGGCTAGGCGGCTAGTAGCCGCCGCCATCCCGGCCCGACGAAGTCGGGACCTAGGGACGTGGCGGTCGCTTGCGACCTAGCCACCGAGGGCGGTTGGGCCACATCCAAATGCGCGACTACGAGCCTATTGGGATGAGGCTCAACCCATGGAGCATGGCCGCCCCGGCCGTGTGGGCGACCCGCCTCGTCGGGTCGCCAGATGACACAGGCGAGGGCGCCTATGCTCCAC
>Ga0307380_10001223_pt1 | contig 38449 bp, 27 predicted proteins | sample UN3MG_FD_202239 | JGI IMG/M metagenome (GOLD analysis project Ga0307380, IMG submission 202239) | Soil microbial communities from Risofladan, Vaasa, Finland - UN-3 | ecosystem: Environmental > Terrestrial > Soil > Coastal area > Acid sulfate soil | place: Finland: Risofladan, Vaasa | collected...
CATCAAGGTGCTCGACCACACCGGCGACCCGGTGGTCTCGCGCGAGCTGGCGCTAATCAAGGTCAAGGCGCACCCCGACGCGCGCAATGAGATCATGCAGGTCGCGGCCATCTTCCGCAGCAACATCGTGGACGTCGCCGCCGACACCCTCATCATCGAGGCCACCGGCAACGAGGAGAAGATCAGCGCCCTGGAGAACCTGTTGGCGAAGCACGGCATCGTCGAGATGGTGCGCACCGGCAAGGTCGTCCTCGTGCGCGGGGCCAAGCAGACGTGAGTCAAGCACGTCGAGATGGGCGGAGGTGCGTGATGCGCGGTGGATTGGCGAAGGATCTGCTGGTATTCGCGCTGGGGCTGGTGCTCGGCTACTTCTTCGCCGTGTACGGCGGCGCCAAGTTGGTGCAGAGCATCGCCGGGCGCGTCCCCGAGGTCAACCTCAGCCGCCCCGCGGTCGTGCTCATCCTCATCGCGGCGGTGGTGCTGACCCTCATCTTCACCTCGCGCGGGCGCAAGTAGCGCCATGAACGAGATCGTCTCACCCGGCCAGGCCGAGGCCATCGTGCGCGCGGTCGCGGCGGCGTTAGGGGGCGGCGGCGTCGCGCTGGCGGTGGTCGGTGCGCTGTTCGGCGGGCGGCGCCGGCGGGCGCTGATTCTGGGCGGGCTGCTGGCGGCCGCGGGCGGGCTGGTCTATATCCTGTGGATGGTCTATAATCTCCTTACCGCCCGCCTCGGCCTGGACAGCGTCCGGGCGCTGGTCATCAACCTCGGCATCTTCGTCGCCGTGGGGCTGTTCTACGGCGTGCTGGCGGCGAGGGCTTGGCGGTGGGCTGGCGGGAGCCAGGGGGCGGAAAGAAGTCGCTGCGGGTGAGCATGCGTGGACGAGGCACAGCGCAGAATCCTGCTAACGGAGGTAGGTAATGGTTACGGTTTACTACGACGACGACGCCGACTTGGGGCTGCTCAAGGGGAAAACGATCGCCATCATCGGCTATGGTATCCAGGGGCGCAGCCAGGCGCTGAATCTGCGCGACAGCGGCCTCCAGGTAGTGGTCGCGGACCTGCCCGACTCGGTCAACTGGAAGAAAGCGGCGCAGGACGGGATGAACCCCATCGCCACCCCCGATGCGGCCAAGCAGGGCGACCTCATACAAATCCTGACCGAGGATCACGTGCAAGCCGCCGTCTATCGGAGCCAGATCGCGCCCCACCTGGCGGAGGGCAACGCCCTGGTGTTCTCGCACGGCTTCAACATCCACTACCACCAGATCGTCCCCCCGGCAACGGTGGACGTTTTTATGGTCGCGCCCAAGGGACCGGGGGCGCTGGTGCGCGCGCTCTATGAGGAGGGGCGCGGAGTGCCCGGCCTGCTGGCGGTGCACCAGGACCACACCGGCAAGGCCAAGGAGCTGGGTCTCGCCTATGCCAAGGGCATCGGTTGCACGCGCGCCGGCGTGCTCGAGACCACCTTCAAGGAGGAGACCGAGACCGACCTCTTCGGCGAGCAAGCGGTGCTGTGCGGCGGCGTCTCCGAGCTCATCAAGGCCGGCTTCGAGGTGCTAACTGAGGCGGGCTACCAGCCGGAGAGCGCCTACCTGGAGGTGTGCCACGAGCTCAAGCTCATCGTTGATCTCATCCACGAGCATGGCATCCAGGGCATGCGCAAGCGCGTCAGCGACACCGCGGAGTATGGCGACATGTCGCGCGGGAGGCGGGTGATTGACGAGCACGTGCGTGACGCGATGCGGAAGCTCCTGGCCGAGGTGCAAAGCGGGGAATTCGCGCGCGAGTGGATTCTGGAAAACCAGGCAGGGCGCCCGGTGTTCAATGCGCTGGAGGCGCAGCAGGCGGAGCATGAGCTAGAGCAGGTGGGGGCGCAGTTGCGCGAGATGATGCCATGGCTGACGCGATAGGAGTATGACCGAGCTGCAGGAGGCCCACCGAGATGACCGCCACTAGCGCGGCACAGAGGAAGCGGAAGAGCACCAAGACCCGAATCGCCATCTTCGACACTACCCTGCGCGATGCCGAGCAGTGCCCGGGCGGCAGAATGAGCACGTCGGAGAAGTTGCAGGTCGCCCATCAGTTGGCCCGGTTGGGGGTGGATGTGATTGAGGCCGGGTTCCCCTATTCGTCGCCGGGTGATTTCGAGGCGGTGCGGCAGATCGTGAAAGACGTGCAGGGGCCGACGATCACTGCGCTCAGCCTCTGCCGGCCCGAGGGTATTGACCGCACCGCCGAGGCCTTGCGGGGCGGCAAGCGGGTGCGCCTCCACGTTTTCCTCAGCACCTCCCCTCAGCATCGGGAGGCGATCCTGCGCAAGACCAAGGACGAAGTGATCGAGCTGGCAGTGGCCTCGGTGAAGCGCGCGCGCCAGCAGGTGCCGGAGGTGGAGTTCTCCCCCATGGACGCCACCCGCACCGAGTTCGATTTTCTGTGCCAGGTCGTCGAGGCGACCATCGAGGCGGGCGCCGCGATCATCAACATCCCGGATACCCTGGGCTACGCCCTACCGCAGGAGTTCGGCGACCTCATCCGCCGGCTGCGCGAGTCGGTGCCCAACGCCGACCGGGTGGTTTTCAGCGTACACTGCCACGACGACCTGGGCCTCGCCACCGCCAACTCGCTGGCGGGGGTGCAAAACGGCGCCACCCAGGTGGAGTGCACCATCAACGGCTTGGGCGAGCGCGCCGGCAACGCGGCGCTGGAGGAGATCGCGCTCATCCTCGACACCCGGCGCGAGTTGAAGCGCCGGTTCGCCACCGGCATCAACCTCAAGGAGATCTACCGCAGCTCGCGCCTGGTGCGGGACATCACCGGCATCGCGGTGCAACCGAACAAGGCGATCGTCGGGGCGAACGCGTTCGCCCATTCCTCCGGGGTGCATGTTGACGGCGTGATCAAGCTGCTCAAGCAGCGGCAGAGCTTCGAGATCATCCGGCCGCAGAAGATCGGGCTGGAGAAGAGCGAGATCGTGCTCACCAGCCGCTCGGGCCGCAAGGCAGTGGGACACCGGCTCTCGGAGCTGGGCTATCAACTGGGCGCCGCCGAGTTGGAGCAGACCTATCAGCGCTTCCTGGTGCTGGCCGACCAGCGTAAAGAGGTCAGCGACGACGAGCTGGAATCCATCGTCGCCGATGAGCTGCGCCGGGTGCCGGGCGTTTATCAGCTGGACTATCTTCACGTCGTCGGCGGCAGCGGGGTCATGCCCTCGGCGACGGTGCGCCTGCTGCGCGAGGGGAAAGAGTTGACCGCCGCCGCCTTGGGCGTGGGGCCGGTGGACGCGGTCTACAAAGCGATAGACTCACTGGTGCAGGAGCGCCACCGCCTGGTGGACTTCTCGGTCAAGTCGGTCACCGGGGGCACCGACGCCCTGGGCGAGGTGTACGTGCGGTTGGCGGACGAGGATGACCACGAGTTCAGCGGCCGCGGGTCGAGCACCGACATCATTGACGCCAGCGCCAAGGCGTACGTGCAGGCCCTCAACCGCCTGGCTGACCGGCGCACCCTGCGGCGCGGTCGCCGCAAGGTCAAGCGCCCCGCCTGAGCGACGGGCGGGGACTGTCCCTACGTGGACTGTACCCGCCCGCAAGGGGACAGTCCCCGTTCGGGGACAGTCCCGACGCCGGAGCACATGACCACTATCGCCATAGACGCCTCGGCGCTGGCCGGGGCGATGTCGGGCACCCCGCGCTACATCCGGGAGCTGATTCGCGCCCTGGGGATGCTGCCGACGCAGGAGAAGTTCCTCATCCTGCACCGCGGCCGGCGCGCGCAGGCGCCGGTGCCCCCGACGATGGAGACGGTAGCGGCCAACGTGCCGCTGTGGCTGAGCGTGTTCGTGCCCTACGCGCTGGTGCGCAAGCGCTGCCGGCTCATCCACTTTCCCTATGCAGCGATGCCGCCCTGGCTGCCGTGCTCGTCGGTCACGACCGTCCACGACCTGGCCTTCGTACGACACCCCGAATGGTTCACGCCGCGCATGGCGCACATGCTTCGTCGCACTTGGCTGCCGGCCATCCGGCGAGCGGACCACCTCCTGTGCGTGTCCGAGTTCACCCGACGCGAGGTGATGGAATTGCCGGGAACCGAGCCCGGCCGGATCACGGTCGCGCACCACGGGGTGGGGTCGATGTGGCACTTGAGCAGGGAACAGGAGGGGCTCGCCCATCCCAACCAGGGGCGCCCCTACATCCTCGCGGTCGGTACCATCAGCCCCCGTAAGAACTACGCCCGGCTGATTGAAGCCTTCGCCCAGGCGTCGCCGCAGCTCGGGGGGCTGGACCTGTGCATGGTCGGCAGCCCCGGTTGGGGAGTGGACAACCTGGCCCAGGTGGCGGCGCAGTACGGCGTCGGTGCCCGCGTCAGGCTCCCCGGCGCTGCCAGCGACCACGACCTGCTGGCCTGGTACCACCACGCGCAGGCCCTCGCTTTCGTCTCGTTGTACGAGGGCTTTGGCCTGCCTTTGCTGGAGGCGATGGCGCAGGGCGTTCCGTGTCTCACCTCCAACGGTTCGGCGCTGGCGGAAGTGGCTGCGGACGCGGCCGAACTGGTGGACCCACTGGACGCAGCCGCCATCGCCGAAGGCCTGGTGAGGGTCTGTGTGGACGCTGACTTGAGGGCGCGGCTGCGCGAGCGCGGACTGGCGCGCGCACGGGAGTTCACCTGGGAGGCGTGTGCCCGTACTACGATGCAGGCGTATCGCGCAGCGCTCTCCAGGTGACCGCTAATTCCCAATTCCGGGGACAGTCGACTTAATTATCGCCGCTCAAGCACAACCTGCAGCCCAAGCGCCCGCGCCGCCGCAACCAGCATGGGCAACGTAACCGCGTGCCGGCCGCTCAGCCACCCGGTGACGGTAGAACGGTCCACGCCCAGCGCCGCCGCGAGCGCCTTCTGACCGCCCCGCCGCCCGGCTTCCCCCCCGCAGCCGGTCAATAATAGCCCAAACCTCATCCTCCATGCGCGCACCCCGAACTCCCATGCAACAAACCTCGTGCCAGAAGAAATCCCGCGCCCTCATGGCCGTAACCCGCGCCCTCGACCGCCTGGCAGGAATTGTGGACCACTGCCGCGAACGAAGCCGCCGGGGGGCTGGGCCCGCCCTGCCCCCCGATAGCGCCAAAGCGCGGAACACGGCAAGGCCCACTTGCCGACTGGCGGGCACTTGCGGCCGGCGACCGCGGCGGCGACGGAGGCCCCTCATGATCGAAGGTATCCGGGTCAAGCAGCTCACGCGACATGTTGACGATCGCGGCTACTTGATGGAGATCCTGCGCGACGACGACGAGCTGTTTATCAAGGTCGGCCAGGTTTACGTCAGCACCTGCTACCCCGGGGTGGTGAAGGCGTGGCACGCCCACCAGCGCCAGACCGACAACTTCTGCGTGGTCAAGGGCCACGCGAAGATCGGCCTCTACGACGGGCGCGAGGATTCTCCGACCTACCGCCAGACCGCCACCTTCGTGCTGGGGGACGCCAATCCCATCCTGCTGCAGATCCCGCCGCTGGTGTGGCACGGGCAGATGGCGCTGGGCAACGAGATGTCGTACTTGCTCAACCTCCCGACCGAGCACTACGATCGGGAGCATCCGGACGAGCTGCGCGTTGACGCATTTGACAACGACTTCAACTACGACTGGGCGGTGTGCAGTCGGTAGGCGCGGAGGCAGATGGCTAGGGCCGACGAATCGGCCCGCCACGTCCCCAGGTCAGAGACCGGCGGCTAGGTCGCATTGCGACCGCCGTGGCGGCGGAAGGTCCTAGCCAGATGGCGGCCTTTAGGCCTAGCCAGCGGTCTGCACAGCGGACCTAGCCGCTGCGGAGGCAGACCTTGCGCATCGGCATAGACGCCCGCACCCTCGGCGCCCCCCGCATCACCGGCGTCGAGCGCTACGTGCGCAATCTGATCGCTCATCTCGGGAGGTTGCCCGAGCTGCCCGAGTGCCTGCTCTACGTTGACTCCCCCGACCTCGCCGCCGGGCCGCCGGTGGAGCTCGGACCCGCCATGCGCATGCGGCTGGTGCCGCCGGGCCGGGGCTGGCTGCGCGCGCGCCTGCCGCTGGCGGCGCGGGCGGACCGCGTGTCGGTGCTGCACTTCCCCGCGACGGTGTTGCCGCCGCTGCTGCCGTGCCCGGCGGTGGTGACGGTTCACGACCTGGCCTTTGAGTTCTTCCCCCAGTCATATGACCCTGCGGACCTGCGCATGCAGCAGCGCGGCGCGCGCAAATCCATCCGGCGGGCGCGTCACGTCATCGCGGTCTCACACGCGACGCGGGATGATGTCCTTCGCCTCTACCGTCGCCGCCCGGACCATATCACCGTTACTCCCTCGGGCGTCGAGGAACGTTTTCTCAACGCGAAGGAATCAACGCCGCCCCAAGGCTGGCCGGGTGAGTACTTGCTCTACGTCGGCGCGCTGGCGCCGCGCAAGAACCTGATGTCCCTGCTGGAGGCCTACGCCCGCGCGCGGACGGAGGGGGTCACTGCGGCGCTGGTGCTGGCGGGTGCGGGCGCGCCGCACTACGTGGCGGCGCTGCGCAGCAAGGCCATCGGCTTGGACCTGCTCCGCGACGTCATCTTCGCCGGCTACCTGCCCGACGAGCTTCTGCCCGCCGCATACCTGAACGCGCGCGCGTTCACCTACCTGTCGCTGTACGAGGGCTTTGGCTTGCCGGTGGTGGAAGCGATGGCGTGCGGAACGCCGGTGATAGCGTCGGCCTCATCCTGTTTCCCCGAGATCGTGGGCGACGCTGGCATACTGGTGGACCCGGGCGATGTTGCGGCCCAGGCAGCAGCCATTGTCTCGCTGCTGACCGATGACAGCAGGCGGCGCGAGCTGGCTGCGAAATCCCGCGCCCGCGCGCGGCAGTTCTCGTGGGACGAGGTCGCTCGGCGGACCCTGGAAGTGTACCTCGCGGCGCGATGACCGGGGTGCCGTAAGCAGGGCCGGCAAGCACCGATCGCAGTAGAGTTGACGCTGCCGAGGCCGACGACGCACTACGCCACCGGAGGCGTCCTGATGATCGGCTGCTTCCACCGCCCGGAGAAGTAGTACGCGAGGCTCAGCGCCGCGCTGGCGGCGACGCCGATGAGCATCGCGTACCAGATGCCCGCTTCACCGTGGAGGTAGCGCGGCAAGATCATCGCCAGCGGCAGCCGAATCCCCCACAGGCCGATGACCGAGATAATGGTCGTCCACGCCGTGTGCCCGGCGCCGTTGATCACCCCGTTGCTGGCGAACAGCAGGGCGTAGAACACGTAGGTGATGCCGACGATGCGCAGGTAGCCGACGCCGATGGCGATGACCTGGGGGTCGCTGACGAAGGCGCGCAGGAACACCGCGGGGATGCTCACCGCCAGCGCCGAGATCACCAGCGAAATCCCGCCGCTCAGCAGCAGCCCCCAGCGGAAGACGTCGCTGACGCGCGCGTAGCGCCGGGCGCCGATGTTCTGTCCGGCGAGGGTCGAAATCGCCATGCCCATGGTCAGCGCCGGCAGAAACGCGACCTGGTCAATGCGAATGGCCGCGCCGAAGGCGGCATCGGCGCTCGCCCCGAAGGCGCTCACGAGGCTGACGATGACCACCAGGCTCACCGACACCACGGACTGCTGGATCATCGCCGGAAAGCCGATCCTCACCAGCAGCCAGGCCGTCGGGGCGTCTATGCGGGGGTGGCGCCAATCCGGCCGCACCAGCGGGCGTCGGCGGCTGATGTGCACCATGAGCGCCGCCACCGCTGCCGCCTGCGCTACGATGGTGGCCCAGGCCGTGCCGTTGAGACCCAGGCGCGGGAACCCCAGCCAGCCGAACATCAACAGCGGGTCGAGCACAACGTTGATGGCCACCGAGATCGCCTGAAAATAGACCGGGGTCGCGGAATCACCGACGCCGCGCAGCATGGCGCCGATGAGGAATAGGCCGAAGCTGAAAGGCAGGGTCCACAGGAAGATCCGCAGATAGCCCGCAGCTGGCGGCAACACGTCGGGCGGGGTATTCATTGTCATCAGCAGGCGCTGCGTCACCACCAGCCCGATGGCAAGAAAGACGAAGCTCAGGCCGCCGACGAGGGTGATTGAGGTCTGCACCACGGCCTTGAGCCGATCCCAGTCGCGCGCACCGGCGTACTGTGCGATCAGGATGTTGGTGGCCAAGGTGAGCCCGGCGGCGACGGAAATAAGGACGAACACCGCGGGCAGGCTGACGGTGACCGCGGCGAGAGCGGTGGTGCCCAAGAACCTGCCCACCCAGAAGGCGTTGATAAGGCTGTACGTCGTCTGCAGCAGGCTCCCCGCCAGCATGGGCATGGAGAAAGCCAGCAGATGCCGCGGTATGCTGCCGGTGGTCAGATCGCGGGCGACCCGCCGCGCCGGGAGGTCGCTCGCGGTTTCCTGGGTGTCGGGGCTCACGCAGGGGATTGTACCCGAAACCGACCGCGGGCGCGATAGCCGGCGCGGACTACTCCGCGCCGGCGTCGGATGGGGAGGGCTTCATGATGAGGGTGCGGATGGGGTATGGGATCTCGATGCCCTCCTCCCGGAAGCGCCGATGGAGGGCCTTGATGAAGTCGGACCGCAGCTTGTACTGGATGCCGAAGTCGCGCACCCGCAGCACCACCACGAAGGTGATGGCGGAGTCGCCGAATTCCTTCCAGCGCACCACCGGCTCCCAGTCGGTGGCGGAGCCTTCCACCGCCTGCATGACCTGCTTGGCGAGGGCGATGGTGACATCCTCGACGTGCTGGAGGTCGCTGTCATAGGAGACGCCGCACGAAACGTAAACGGACATCTCCTGCACCGGCAGGAAGTAGTTGGTGATGACGCTCTGGCTCAACTTCGAGTTGGGGATCACGACCACGTTGTTGGCCCACAGCCTGATCTTGGCGTTGCGCCACCCGATCTCCTCGACGAAGCCCTCATCGCCCGACTCCAGCCGGATGAAGTCGCCCACGGAGATGGGCTTGTCCACCGTCAGGTAAAGCCCGGCGAAGAGGTTCGAGAGCGTATCCTGCAAGGCGAGGGCTACCGCCAGGCCGCCGATGGCGCCGGTGGCGAGCAGGGGACTGATGTCAACGTCGGCGATCCTGAGCACGTACAGCAGGCCCAGAGCCAGCACCAGGATATTGACGGTCTTGCGAACGAGCACCGCCTGATGGGTGATGTCCCTGGCGGCTCCGGCGCGGGCGGCGGCGGCCCTGACCCGCCACGCCACCAGTCCGTTGAAGATGCGCAGCGCGGTCCAGATCGCGAGCACGAGCCAGGCGATGCCGAAGACCTTGGCCGCGACTGCCACGACCCGGGGGGTCCACGGCAGGGTGTCGAGGCTCCAGGCCGCGGCGTACAGCCCCAGCAGCAGCAGGCCCCACACCACCAGCCCACGCAGGGGCACCAGGATCACATCGTCCAGCTCGGTTTCGGTGCGCCGCACCAGTGGCCCCAGGACTCGCAGCCACAGCAGGCGTACCGCGAGCATCGCCAGCACAAAGCCGAGCAGAATGCCACCCGCGGTCACCAGGTCACGCGCGGAAGACGACAATCGCCACGTCATCGCCAGCATGGCTGCTCCTTTCGCCTCGCCCCGCCCCCACCGCGAGCGCCCGTACCTCTATTGCACCACCGGCGCCCCCTTGGTTCGCCCGACGAGGGTGTGGCTGATCGCGGCCCCGAAGTAATCGCGGAAAATGCGGTAGTAGAATAGCTCTTCCTTGCAGTTCAGACTACCTCCGTCGGGGAGGCGGCGCTGAGCTTGGAACTCGGCGTCGGAGATGAGGTGCTCGGCACGCGCCGCGAGCAGATCACCCACTCCCGCGCCTTCCCAGAACTTGGCCTTGGGTCGGTTGAGCACCTGCGGCGGGAGCAGTCCCTCCATGGCGCGGCGCAGGATCCACTTCTCGACCGCGGCGCCGTTATCGCTGATCTTCATCTGTGGCGGGATGCGCAGGGCGTAATCCACCACCTCGCGGTCGAGGAACGCGGTGCGCGCCACCAGACCATGGCCGGCGGAGCAGCGATCCACGCGCTGCAGGGCGGTGTTGTGCAGCCGTCCGGTGATGTCAATCAGCTCGTCGGGCAGCTCGGCCGGATCGAGGTGCTTCAGGTAGGCATAGCCGGCGAACAGCTCATCCCCGCCCTCCCCCGACAAGACCGCGGGCACGTGATCGGCGGCCAGGCGACCGACCAGGAAGTTGGTGATGCTGGAGCGCACCAGCAGCGCATCGAAGGATTCCAGGTGGTAGATGACCTCGGGCAGCACTGCCAGCATCTCGTCCACCGTACATACGCGCTCGTGATGTTCGGTGCCGACGAAGTCTGCAACCGCTCTGGCGAAGCCCAGATCGGGCGCCCCCGCGACCCCCACCGCGAAGGTGTGCAGCACCGGCACCTGGCGGCGCGCCAGCGCCGTCATCGTCGCCGAATCCAGTCCGCCCGAGAGCCAGGCTCCCGCCTGCCCGGGACTCACGCGCTTGCGTACCGATGCCACCAGCCGCGCGCGCAATTCCGTCGCCACGTGCTGCGCCGGCGAGTCGAGTGGCGGCCGCAGCTCCAGCCGCGCATATTCCACCAGGCCCGCTTGCGGGTCGTAATAGTGCCCCGGCGGAAACTCGCGAATGTCTTCCGCCCAGCCCGCCAGCGCCTTCAGCTCCGAGGCGAAGCAAACGGCGCCCTGGTGACGACCGAGGTACAACGGCGACCGGCCCAACATGTCGCGCGCCAGGAAGACCCCCTCGCTGCCGGCGATGGACAGCGCAAACGGCCCGTCGAGCTGACCGACAACTGCGGGACCCTGGGAGCGATATGCGTTTTCGAGCGCCTCCAGCGGACAGGTCGCGCCGACGGCCAGTTCGGGCCAGTTATGGATCTCGCCGTGAAGCACGGTGCGATGGCGGCGAATGTTGATTGCGGATTGCGCCTGGGCGTGCGGCCACACCTGGCCGAAGGTGGCGGCGTCGTGGGATGCGATCATGCGGCCGGCATTGCCGCGGTGGGCGATGGTCGCCAGCGCCTGTTCGATCAGGCGCTCCTCGTTGCTCCTGGCTACTCCGACGATTCCTGCCATCTGCTCGTCCCTCCTCACCGGCTGGGGGCGGATTGGCAGCCGACGTATGTGTATTGGCGTAACAGAGAGCAACCGCGGCGGAGTCGGCGACCGGAGGCAGGCGCGTCACCATGACACTACGGCCGACGTCGGGCGAGGGCCGTTGGCCTCGCTCGCGTTCATGCGCGGGCACTGACACCCGCGCACGCTTGCGGAGAACACCAGGGCGGTGAGACAGCGGGAAAATGGTTGCCTTGGCGAGTCCACTCGGCCTACGCCGCAGGTCTCTCGCTGTTCAATCCATCACTGACAGTCTACCACACCAGGCTCACGAGGTCAAAGCATTTGATCGCCGATGAATGTTGGCATGACCAACAATCCGCGCGTGCAAAGGATTGTCGGAGCAGGCGGCGAAAAGCAAGCGCGCGCGGCAGCCGGCCGGAATGAGAGGTGCGTGATGCTGAAAGGGATTCCGCCCATTATCTCGCCCGAACTGATGCACGTGCTGCTGAGCATGGGCCACGGCGACGAGCTGGTGCTCGCCGACGGCAACTTCCCGGCGGCCACGCACGCGCGGCGGCTGGTGCGGCTGCCCGGCCACGGCGTGCCGCCGGTGCTGGAGGCGGTGCTGCGCTTCTTCCCGCTTGACACCTATGCCGACGATCACGCGGTGGTGATGTCGGTGGTCCCCGGTGATCCCACCGTGCCGGTGATCTGGGACCAGTACCGCCGCCTGCTGGCCGCCGCCGAGGGGCGCGAGATCAAGCTCACCGAGATCGAGCGCATGGCGTTCTACGAGCGCGCGGGGCGGGCGTTTGCGGTGGTGGCCACCAGCGAGTCGGCGCTCTACGCCAACCTCATCCTGAAAAAGGGCGTGGTCGCCTGAGGATTCCCGTGGATCGTCGCGATCGCCCTCTCGACGACGAAATGCTCGGCCGCCGGCCGGCGGCAGGAGGAGATAACGATGGTCATCACCACCACCCCCAGCATTGAGGGGCATCCCATCAAGGCCTACCACGGCGTCGTCTGCGGCGAGGCGATCCTGGGCGCCAACATCATGCGCGATTTCTTCGCCAGCATCACCGACATCGTCGGCGGGCGCGCCGCCGCCTACGAGCACGAGCTAGGGCGCGCGCGCCAGATCGCCTTCGACGAGATGTCCCACCAGGCTGCGGCGCTGGGCGGCAACGCCGTCGTCGGGGTTGACGTAGATTACGAGGTCGTGCGCGACGGCATGCTTATGGTGAGCGTCAGCGGCACCGCTGTCACTATCGAGTAGTTCGCGTCGGCGCGCATGGCTCCCGCTCCGGTTCGATGATCGGTAAACCGCTCCGGTTCGCCTTCCGTCGTTAGTCAAGGAGGCTCATGATGCCCCTGATCCATGTCCGACACTACCCGACCAGAGACCTGACCGCCGACTGGCGTCCCGGGGACGCCGCGGGCCTCGCCCGCCTCCGGAACGAAAGCGCCCCCGGCTGGCCGGGCGGATTCGGCGGCGCGCACGAGCAGACGCCCGAGGAGGCGGAACGCCAGCTCAAGGAGCAGGACCGCCTGGCCGCTTTCGTCGCCGAAACCGATGGTCGCTTCGTCGCCTACTGCGACCTCAATGCCCAACGGGGGGACCGCCACGCCTACATCCCACACCTCAACGCCCACCCCGTTTACCACGGGCGCGGCTTCGGCAAAGCGGTGCTCCTGAGCTGCGTCGAGAAGGCGATGGAGCTGGGCTTCGACCAGGTGCATCTGGGCACGTGGGCGGGCAACCTCAAGGCGGTGCCGCTCTATAAGAAGGCGGGCTTCATGTGGGTGCCGGAGACCCAGGCATGGATGCTCAACTTCGTCCCGTTCGCGCTGCGCCACCCCCTGGCGCGCCCGTTCTTCGAGCGCCACAACTGGTACGACACTCAGGTGCGCGACCTCGCTCTGCTCGAGGACGCCTACCGCCACGGCGAGGTGCGGGCCTTCGAGTACCTGTGGCGCGCCGATGGTGACCTGCTGCGGATGGTCTTCGACCGCCACTCCTGGGGCTTGCTGGAGATCGAGACCAACGAGCTGCGGGTCGGCTGTTACTTGCCGGGGGAGAAGGTCATTGCCGACCTGCCGCAGGCGATCCGCTGGGAGATCGAGAGCAAGCGCGGGCGCGACTTGCAGGCGGTAATCGTCTGCCGGCCCGATCCCGGCATCGCGTGCGACTTCCAGGGGTCATTCACCGTGCGCGGGTGCGAGGTGCGGTCGGCCGAGTTCGTGGTGGCCCCCGATATCCGCGACAAGGAGAAGGCGCCCTTCGCGCACATTATCAGGTCGGCGGTGCTGCTCGACGGCGAGCCCGTGGAGCTGGCGGCGGGCATGGACTTGCGGCAGCCCGCCGCCGTGGAGGTCGAGCGCGACTTCGTGTCCCTGCGCCCGCGGCAGCAACAGCAGGTGCTGCTGCGGGTACGGTCCAACCTGGAGCAGCCGGCGCGGGTGCGGGTGGCGGCCTCGTCGCCCGGCGGTGCGCGGATGAAACGCCAGGCGGCATTGCTGCAGATGCAGCCCCACAGCTGCAAACAAGTGCCGGTGCTGCTGACTCCCGAGGGGGCCGGGCAAGTTGACATTACGGCGCAGGTGAGCCTCCGGGTTGGGCGGCGCACTATCCGCGCCAAGGACGCCCGCGTCGCCCTGCGCGCGCGCGGGCCGGGCGACCTCGTGGGCTCGGCGGACGAGGATCGCGCCATCCTGGAGAGCGACAGCCTGCGGGTCGTCCTCGACCGCGGCGGCCATCTGCGCGTGTTCGACCGGATGCGCGATGGGGAGAAGGCGGGGCCGATCTCGTTGATCCGCTTGCCGCCACCGGCGCTGGGGCCGCCGTTCGTTTGGCAGGAGTTCTTCACCGGCCGGCGGCTGGATGCCGCCATCGAGCGGCATGCGGGCGCGCTGACGGCGGTGGTGCGCTGCGAGTCGGTGCAGCGCCCGGGCGTGCTCCTGGAGCGGCGGATCGCCCTGACGCATCGGCCGGTGGTCGAGATCCGCGACGCCGTCATCAACACCACCGCCGAGACGCTCGACCTCACGGTGCTGCGCCACGCCCGGGCGGAGGAGCACCAGCAATACGCGGGTCTGCCCGCGCCCGGTGGTATCAGCGAAGCGCCGAGTGAGGGCGCCGGTCTTGGACTGTACCACCTGCGCGCAGGCGACGAGGACGCGGACTGGCCCGAGGGCTGGACCTGCGTGTGGGATGAGCGCGGCTACGCGGTAGGTTTGATCTGGGAGCAGGCCTCGCGGGTCGAGCGGCAGGGGTGGCGCGTGCAGCAGTCGCTGGGGCGCCTGCAGCCGGGCGCGCGGGCCGAGGCGCCGGCGTTGCATGTCTTCGCCGGCCCGGGCGGCGCGCAGGCCGTTCGCTCGTGGTGGCAAACGCTGCACGGGGATAAAGCCGACACCTTTGGCGCGGGCGAGCCGGCCCCCTCCTCGCCCGCCATCGAGTTCGGATTGGAACCCAGTCCGACGATCGTCACGCCCGAGGGCGCGCAAGTTCGCGCCTTTGCTCGTTCCGCGGGCCGGCGGAAGCTGTCGGGGCGGCTGCGCCTGGCGATGCCCCCGGGCGCGCACGCCGACCAGCGGATCATCGCTTTCGACGATCTCGACCAGGCCCACCCCGTGGCCTCGACGATCGGGGTCAAGCCCGCAAGCCGCGCGCGGCCGGGCGTCGCCGCCGCGCGCGCCGAGCTGCGGCTCGAGGAAGTCACCTACCGCCGCGACCTCCCGCTCGTCCTGCTGCCCAAGCAGCCGCCCGTGATCGAGGAGCGCGCGCAGGACGGCGTGCTCGCGCTGCGCGCGGCCCCCATGACCCTGCGCGTGGATCCCGCGTTTTGCGGCTGCGCCGTATCGCTGACCTGGCAGGGGCGCGAGCTGCTGCACTCCGGGTACCCCGATGCGGGGCCTTTCATGTATTGGAACCCCTGGTTCGGCGGCATCTGGCCGCAGCTCGGCGACCTCGGGGCTCTGCTGCACCACGAGAAGTTTCGCGCGCGCTTCATTTCGCGCCAGGGGCGCAGCGGCGCTACCTGGCGGGGGATCGGGGTCTCCTGTTCGCCCAAGCACGAACGCGGCCGCAATGTGCGGCTGACGCTGGAGTACATGCTCCTACCGGGCCTGCCAGTGCTGGCGCTCGGCGTCGCGTGCGCCAACCGGCACGAGGCGTCAGCTCGCTTCGAGGCCGGGGCTGATGTCTGGCTGGCGCTCGGGGGCAAACCGACCGACGTCATACTCGTGCATCGGGCTGGCGAGCCGGGGGCGGTGCGCCATCGGCGGCCCGATCACGTCTCGGTGAGCTGCGCGCCGTGGGGGATCGTCGAGAACCCCGCCGCCCGGTGCGCCGTCTTGCTGACGAGCGGCTCGCTGCACGCCGCGCGCGCGGGGGTGGACCTCAGCGGCCGCGACGGGTACCATCTGGTGGCCCGGTCATGGGGCACGCTGGAGCCGGGGCAACGCTGGCGCTCTGTGCTCTATCTTGCCTGCGGCGGCACCGCACGGCAAGTGCAGCCTTGGTGCTGCTTATCGGGCTGCGGCCACTTGCCCTGAGGCAGCGATCTAAGCTCAAGCCGACCTGCGCGCCCAAGCACATCATTTGTGCGCCTCTGGCGTCATCACCGATCAGGAGGGCATGTTCATCTATCGCGGCCACATGACGCTGGGCGGCGCGGTGCCGGCGATCGTCCACCGCGGCGACCACTGGCAGCGGCCTGCACTCTGCGCGAAGCGGGTGTTCGGCCTGCAGCCAGGCTGACCTGCATGACCGCTGGGCCGCCCAGGTGCCCAGAAGGAGCGATACGAGCCGACGCACCGATCTCGCCGCTGGCTAACTGGTGCGGGAGGCCTTCACCAATTCGCGCGAACGGCACGAGTGGGCGCTTGCTGGCCGCGCACAATCTCACGAACAAAGCACAACCGCACAGCCGAGGTTGACGGCCTCGGTGAAGCGAAGTAGGATGATTGCGGGCCAGCTTGGGAATTTCTCAGCCAGGTCCACCTCGGGAATCGGGGGCAACGGGAGACCACACATGGATGATAAGAGCGTACTGAGGAAGGGGGTCCTGGCCACAGCCGTGGCGGTTCTGGTGCTTGCGCGGACCGCCTCCCTATGTTGGGCGAAGGAGCAAGTACCGCCGCGGGATCGGCCCTTGTTCGGGCGGCCGTCGATTCGCATTGCCGCCACAGACGCAGCCCCCGTAATCGACGGGAACCTGGATGAGCCGGTATGGGACGGGGCAGTCTGGGTCCGGCCTTTTTCGCTGTGCTACCAGGGGGAGTACGCGCCCTTCGTGACTGAGGCGGGGCTGACGTACGATGATGACTACCTATATGTCGCGTTTCGATGCCTTAGTCCCGAGCCAACACGTCAGGCGCCACCTGCCTTCCCCCCCGCAGACGGCGACGCCACGGCAGAGGTTCTCATTGACGCAGGCGCTCCTGAGCGATACTACAAAGCGGCGCTAACGTCGGAGGGCGATCTTGTCACACGGCAGTACGGCGGCGGCGCACGCCAGTGGCGTGCCGATCCTCGGGGGGCAGCATCTACGCAGAACGGCTCGTGGACGGCCGAACTCGCACTGCCGCTCGCCGGGGTCGACGTCCCTGCACCGGACAGGGGAGACGCGTGGCGGATGAATCTGGGGCGCCGCCTTCCAAATCGAATAGGAAACGCCTCGTGGGCGGTGACCTACGCTTGGTTCTACGAACCGCAGTACTTCGGTGACGTCTATTTCGGCGGTCACAATGCGCTGACCGCAGAGTTGCAGGAAGTCGCGCCTCCGCATGTGGGCGAGAATCCGTTGACAGTACAGTTCGTGAACCACAGTGCGTCCACTGCCTCGGCGGACATCCGCTTGATCCTAGAGGAAGTAGATGGCAAGCAGACCCTGCTTACGAAAGAAGTTTCCATTCCAGCGGGTGGCCGTCTTCGTCAACCACTGACATATGTACTGCCTGACGGCACGCTTGGCATTGTGACCCTCGAAGTGGCTGAGAGCGGCTGCGGACGCCCGTTCCTGCGGCAGTCCATCGCGGTCAATGTGCCGGCGAACCGAGCGACCCTGGACGAGGCACAGTGTACTCTGGGCAGAGTCCGCGATCGCCTGGCGGCAGGCGATTCGCTGGCGCCGCGATGGATTTGGCAGTCCTTGGTGCGGCTTGAGAGCGAGGCCAAGAAGAGGCGTGCGCAGCTGGCAGAGGCGGAGACTTCCGTAGCGGAATGGCACGGACTCGCTAGTCCGCTCGAGCGTTTGCTTGGCAGAGCGCAGAAGCTCAAATGGTGGCTGGACCATGACGTGGGGGATGCGGCGTTCGCCGTAGGGAAGGCATCGACCCTGGAGAAGTTGCTCCGGGATCGCGCGTTTGCCGGCCCGCTGGCCGACGAGTTTGAGATCGCAGCAGCACGTGGGGAGTACGAGGGCCTTCAGCTCGTTCTAATCCCCGGCGGCGACGAGTTAGCCGACGTCTCGTTGGCTGCATCAGACCTGCGCGGTCCCCGTGGCGCCACCATTCCTTCCGGGAAGTTCGAGTTTCAGTGGGTAGACTTCGTGGAGACGCGCCAGCCGCGTCATCCTATCGACTACATCGGCTGGTTTCCGGACCCGCTCATCCCAATGACCGATGCACGACGCACGGTCCCGATAGATCGGCTTCACCAGCCCGTTTGGGTGTCCCTACATATCCCCTACGGCACTCCGGCGGGCGTCTACACGGGGACCGTGGAGGTTCGTGTGGCTGATGGCGCGCACGCTGTCGTGCCGGTTCGTGTGCGCGTCTACGATTTCGATTTGCCTCGGTGGCCGGCGCTCAAGACCGTTTTCTGGCTGAATGAGGGATACATCAGGGACTGGAACGGGTGGGACGAGATTCCCGAGCACGTACGGCGCAATGAGATGGCGTTTCTCCTCAGGTATCGTGTCAACCCGGCGACCGGTTGGAACCTGCTTGAGCCTATTGACAATTTCGAGTTCGCGTTGGAGCGGGGCCTGAATGCGGTGCAACTGGGCAGCGCGCCCTCGTGGCCGTTGCCAGAGGCCACGCTAGCACGAATCGAGCGGCATTACAGCTACCTGAAGGAGCAGGACCTGCTCGACATGGCGTTCATATACGCGCACGATGAGCCAGACCCAAGCCTATACCCGGATGTCCGGCATACGATGGAGCAGATCGGTAAGCACTTCCCGGGGCTCAACCGCGTGTGCACGGCGTCCCCGCCGGCGGAGGGTCTAGAAGGTGCCATCGACACGTGGGTCGTGACGGCTAACGCGTTCAACTACGAGGCGGTGGCGGCGCGTCAAGCCGCTGGTGACGAGCTGTGGTTCTACGGCGGCCCGACGATGAAACGTCCCTACACTAACTGGTACGTAGACTACACGGGCATTGAAGAGCGCATGACCTTCTGGCACTGCTGGAAGTACCAGGCGAAGGGACTGCTGCACTGGTGCCTGGATCAATGGGGCTCGAATATGGTGCCGTGGTCTGGAGATCCTGCCATTGACCGAGCGATCGCGTTGGGGAAGCGCTGGCCGGAGGTGCCGTGGAACGCATGGACCTATCTGAACGTGAACGGCGAGGCGCAACTCGTGTATCCTGGACCGGAGGGTGCGTTCTGGAGCAGCGTGCGACTTGAGATCTTCCGTGACGGCATGGAGGACTACGACTATTTTGCTGTTCTGCAATCGCTTCAGGAGGCGTTGGAGGCGAGTGATGCATACGACCGAGATGCGCTTGTGGCGAGATCGCGGGCGCTGCTAACGATTGGCCCGGCAATCTCCAGCGATCTGGCCACGTTTACCAAGAACTCGGAGGTGATGTTTGCTCACCGGAACGAGGTGGCCACCCATATCGAGCGCCTGCGGCATCGGTTGCAGCCGGCGGGGAGCCATGACTAGACTTAGCTTTGCCTCCTCTTCCGGAAGGCGTTTGTGCGCCTCTGGCGCCATCACCGATCAGGAGGGCATGTTCATCTATCGCGGCCACATGACGCTGGGCGGCGCGGTACCGGAGATCGTCCACCGTGGCGACCACTGGCAGCGGCCTGCGCTCTGCGCCGAGCGAGTGTTCGGCCTGCAGCCGGGCTGACCTGCATGACCGCTGGGCCGCCCAGGTGCCCAGAAGGATCGGTATCAGTCCACTCGAGCTGGTCTCAGCTGCGCCTGACACCCGCACCTGGTTTCACCGGTGCTTGAGATCCGCAACCGGCATCAAACGCAACCATCATCTCGACTATGGCCGACTACAGGGCCTGTTGCATCCATCCGCGTATCGTCGACACCAGGAGCACCTGCACATCGCCTGTCGCGGTACACGTAGCCTCCCCGTATACTCGTATACTCTAACGGGTCCCCACGCGAGTGAGCTTCCATACGTCCGAGAACATGTTATTCCCTGCGATCACCCACAGTCCGTCGTCGTGAACGCATACACTTGCCGCGTGTCGGGGCTCCCAAGGAGTATTGGGCAGTTCATGCCAGTTGACACCGTCAGAGGAATACCACACGTCATTCCGATTGCGCCCCCCGTGCATCCCCTCCAGCACCCACAACCTGTCGTCAAAGGCAGCTACTTCGTGGTACTGTCGTGGATCCCAAGGCGCATGTTCGACGTGCCTTTGCCAGTTAACGCCGTCAGCTGAACTCCAGACATCATTGTAGAACTCTCTCGTGGGCGTCGCCGGGGTCTCGTAGGTGCCGCCGCCAAGGATCCACATCCTGCCCTTGAGTACGGCGCAACTACCGATCATGCCTCGCGGCCGCCAGGGCGCGCGCGCGGTGACGCGAGTCCACTCAACACCATCGCTCGAACTCCAGACGTCGTTGTAGAACACCTCTGTCGCCGGGGCGAACTGTGGGAGGGTCTGCCCGCCCATAACCCAAATCTTGCCGTCATGCACCAGCGTGTAGTGCAGCACGCGCTCAGCCCAAGGAACTTTGTCGCATACCAGACCCCAGTGGATACCATCCCCACTGCTCCAAACGTCGTTCTGGTAGTGCCCCTGTAGGGGATCGCCGCCAACGATCCACATTCTGCCCTTATGCACTGCGTAACCCGCGGTATGGCGTGGTTCCCACGGAGCGCGAGGGTTCTCCAGATGCCAGTCGATGCCGTTCTTGGAGGACCAGACTTCGCTGTTACATGCTTGGGGGAAGTGTTCCTTGTCTGTCGGGTTCCAGCCACCCAATAGCCACATCTTCCCACCAAACACTACTGCGCCGGCCCCGTCCCGCGGTGCGAATGGCGCAGCCGGGCTAATCTCGGTCCAGCGGTACCCGTTCGCCCCATGGGAAGGGACGATGGTTGAATCCATGATGGCCGTATCCTCTCTGTCTGAGCAGTAGGACTCCACTCCATACGGCGGCTTCCACCCCTTGGGGATGGTCACCGTTATCGTCAGCGTGGCATGGTCACCGGTCCTCGAGGTCTTCCATGGGTGGTACATGCAGTACAGGTCCCGCCGGTCATACCTGCAGTGATGGTTCCCCTCGGCCGTCAGCGCCCAGCGCCCCCCGGCGGCTTTCAGGCCTTCCTCGCCGTCTTGCTGCCACGCCTGGAACCAGTTGCTGGCTGCTTGCCACTAACCCCCGAGGCGCGCGCCACTTGCGCACGTGAATTGCCCTCGGCGAACAGGCGGGCCGCTTCCCGGCGGCGCTTCTCCAGGTCTGCGAAATCTCGTCTGCGACTTGCCCGCCATGCGTTTGGCGAGCTGGGCTGCGATTGCGATTTCATGCCCGCCCTATATCACAACCAGTCCAGGAAGTCCGACATACTAGGCGAAGCTCAATAGGCCTGCGGCCGGGGCGGCGACCAGCGGCCTAGCCGCCGAAGGCTTAGCCACAACCGCTATCGCGGCCACATGACGCTGGGCGGCACGGTACCGGCGATCGTCCACCGTGGCGACCACTGGCAGCGGCCTGCGCTCTGCGCGAAGCGGGTGTGGGGTAGCATCGGGTGCCGGTTCTTCCCGGACACTCGAACCACCGCATACAGGCTGGCGGCACGATCGCAGGCCGGCTTCACGGGCACCTGACTAGGACAGATGACTCCAGTCAACTGCGCCGCCGTCCTCTACGCCTGCTTCAGCCCCGGCTCCCGGCCCTTGACGAAGGCCACAGCGTTCTCGCCCACGATCTTCTCCGCCACTCTCGCGGCGAACCTCCCCGGTCGCCGGATGCTGTCCAGCGCCTCGCGCATCTTCGGCCCCTGCGCGAAGTGCGGCCAGTCCGTGCCGAACATGATGCGGTCCTCTCCCGCCGCCTCCACTAGGCACTCCAGTCCCGGCGCGGTGAGGGGCACGGCGCCGAGGTCGGCATAGACGTTCGGGTGCTCGCGCATGAAGCGCCCGACCTCGCGGGCGCGTTCGACCGTCCAATCACACGCGCCCGCATGGGCAAGCTGGAAGTTGATGGTCGGATATGCCGCGATAACCGCTCGCAGGTGGCTGAGATAGTCGGGGAAATCCTGGACGCGCTTGGCGACTTCGCGGAATCCCTGGGGTAAGGAGTCGGGATCGGCGGGTCGGTCCTTGCCCAGATACCAGAAGGAGGTATCCAAGATGATCTGCGCATCGAACTCGCGCGCCAGCTCGCAAATCCGCATCGGACGCGGGTCATCGGGCAGTTCGCCCCAGAAGGAGACCGCCAGCTTGAGGCCGGCGGCGCCCAGCTCCAGGCTCTCGCGCGCCAGCGCCATGTGGTTTGGGACTTGCGGCCCGAGATGGCAGGGGAACCAGTAGAAGCGGTCGGGAAACCTCGCCATCACCTCCAGCGCATAGTCGCGCGCCATTGTCTCGCGCACGCTCTCGAAGGCGATGCCCTTGCCCTCCAGATCGGCGGGGAGGTCCTCCGGTGACCAGCTAATGAAAAAAGCGCGGTCAATGCCGGCGTCCTCCATGACCGCGAGGTAGTCCTCGGCGCCGGTTGGCTTGTGGGGGCTGTAGCACTGAGGATTCCCATGGGAATCGAACGGACGGATGAGGTGGACATGCGTGTCAATGATCACTTTCAGCCTCCTAGCGCCTGACGGTACACGCGCAGGGCGTTCTCACCCAGGAGCTTGCGAATGACTGCCTGCGGATAGCCCCGGGAGACCAGGCCGCAGGTGACATTGGGCAGCCGGCTAATATCGCTCAGCTCATCAATGAACGGGCGCCACTCCTGGTGACTGGCATCTGCGGGGGCCGGATGACGCCGTCGGAAATAGGCATCGTCTTCGAACAAGTCTCCGCCCAGGGCGATGATGTCCTCATAGCCCCGCTCGACCAGGTGATCCACCGTGTCCAGAAAATCGCTGAAGGTGGCGAACGGGCCGTTGATGTAGTGGCGGCAGAAATGCAGCCCAAGCAGTCCGCCGCATCCCTTGAGGGCGTCCAGGTGCCGGCGTTCCATGTCTCCCCAGCCTGGGTGGGCTTCGCTGGGCGCTCCGTGCGCCACTACTACCGGTTGCCGGCTGAACTCAATGACCTCTGCGAAGAAGCTCCAGGGGGCATGTGAAACATCCACCACAATCCCCAACTCATTCATGCCGGCTAGCGCCTCCCGCCCAAAGCCAGAGAGCCGCCATTCACCGGAGGAGGCATCCACCAGTTGGTTAGGGCGATCCCAGGTCAACTGCATATGCCGCACGCCCAACCGATGGAAGACCTGAAGCAGCTCGATCCGTCCCTCCAGCGCCTTGCAGCCCTCGAAGCCAAAGAAGATGGCGGATTTCCCTTCCCGTTTGGCACGCAGCACATCTTGTGCCTTTTGCGCCACCAGGAACCGATCCGGCCTCGATTCGTAGAGCCGACGGGCTCGTTCCAGCCGCACCAGGGAATCCCGCGCCCAGCCCTCCGTCTGGGCCAGCGAACTCACGTAGAACTCCCAGTCGTCTTCATTCCGGCTGTCGTTATAGATCGCAACGTCGGCCACGGGCATGACCGTCTTGGCAGTCACGCCGCCCTCCCGCATGGCTAGGTTGGCATCCAGCCGGTGGTAATAATGATCGTGGAGCAGCCAGACAATCGCGCTGGCGTGCAGGTACTGCCATGCGGGCGACTCGGCGATGGACTCACACATGGTCAGATCCCAGGACACAGGTTGTCGGCGCGCCCCGGTGATTCGCCGAACTCCGACTCAGGCCAGGCGACACAGCATGCGCAGGACCTCCAGGCCGCCTACCAGCACCACTACCTGCTGCACGCGCCCCCTTCATGGCCGCCGAGGAGCGCTGCGACGGCAGAGGTCAGCGGTCACGGAGCTCTCAGCCGCCCGACGCCTGGACCTCTGGAGGTGACGGCGCTTCTTCAAGGGATCGCGCCTGCACGTTGTGGAACAACACGGCGCGGTCTGAGTCTGAGGGAGGCGAGCCATATGCCGCCAGCCCGACCTGGGCGGGCGACGAAGGGTTGAGATCCCACTTGAACTCCCTGCCTTCGTCAACCAGCTCCCCGTTCACATATGCCGTCAGCTTGTAGTCCCAGACCTGAATCGTAAGGATGTAACGATCCATGGGCTTCACGCGCTTGCTCTCGAGGATGCCGTGGGCGCCATACACGCTGGCCTGGCCGCCCGATTGAGTCGCTATGTAAATGGACCGCCCCTTGTCCATCCGGTCGAGGCCGCAAACGACACCGCCGGTAATGGTTCCGCCTGAAGGTTTGAGCTCCACCTCGGCGCGCATCTCGAAATTGCGCGGCATCCGCGCCGCGCATATCAGTCTCACCCAGCCCCGGGGGCCCGTCGTGCTGACCGAGCCGTCGCTGGCGAGACCCCATTCCCCGTCGCGCGCACGCCAGGCGTCCAGTGATGTGGTGAGCGCTACCCACTTGCCGGTGTCGAGCTCGGATTCAATCCGACAGCTTCCAGCTCGCGATCGCAGGTAGCCATCAGCCAGCCGGTCGGTGTTATCGTGGAGCACCTGCTTGAAGATGGGCAGCGCCCCGGATGCGTTGCCCGCTTGATACAGCCCCTCGGCCTTTCTGACTTGAGGCGCAAAGGAGCCGGTCGCCGCGTAGATCTCGCTGAGGGCCGACTCGGTGGGGGTTCTATAGTAATCCTCGAAGACCGTATGCCGGGGGCGGCGCTCAGGGATCTGCCCGCCCAACCCGTCCACCAGGCGCCGCGCGTCGTCGTAGGCTGCGCAGCGCCACGCCAGCGCTGCCTCCTGGGCCCTTATCTGCGGGATCTCTTTCGCCCGCGACGGTTCTGCCGCCATGCCCTCGAACACCGCGCGCAGGTCCCGATAAACGCCGGGCTGGTGCCAGATGGTGTCGTCGCCGTCACATTCGCTGATGAAAGACACCGCGTGCCACAGCTGCACGGGGACGTCGGTGTCAAAGCGCTTCGTGGCAAGGCATTCGAGTCCGACATCGTACATCTCCCGGTGGCTGCCACCCCAGCGAGGCAGCAGGGCAAACTGGAGGAGTCTCTGATAGGCTGGGATATAATCGAACTGCGCGGCTACCGAGCGGTCGAACCACAAACGACACGCGGCCTGGCCATCGCCGGCCCCGTTCGCCACCGTGATCATCCTGCACGCTGCCTCCGGGTAGTCGGGGTGCAGCTTCCACGCCTTCATCAGGTGCGCCCGCGCCAGTTCCAGTTGCTCATAGAAGGTCTTCCAGCCCTGCTCAGTCACCGTGGAAGCCCAACCGGTGCCGCGGGCCTCCCACGCGGCGTCGATCCGATACTCGCCCCCGGCCATGTTGACGAACCACTCGTCAGCGCCCGGCTTGGAGGTGAGCGCCTCGTACACCTGCTTCACCTTCGGTTCGAGATCCTGGCCAAGTAGAAACTCGATGGGGGCCCAGAGCACGCGGCGCTCCGGCCCGGTCCAATTATAGCCGCGCACGGCTTCGCCGATCCATCGCGCCTGCTCCTCCAGCCACTGGTCCTGCTCCTTGGCCTTGTCGCCGCCGATCGCCTTGCACACTTGGGCAAGGTTATAGGGCGCGGCCCACATGCTCACCCTGGGGTAGCGCGTCGCCCCGTAGCCCTCGATCGCCCGGCGGATATACGGCTCCGCCTCGTTCGCCTTGCCGACCTCCTGCAGGGCGCTGCCGACGCAGTACAGAACCAAGGGATCATTGCACTCGGTGTCCATCAGCGGCTGCGCCGCCGCCATGAACTGCTTCGCGCTGGGGGCATCGGGTTGCTGCCCGACCCAGCGCGCGTACGCCTCCAGCAGGTTGAGCGCGGCTTCATCCCAGGCCGGGTCGCGCAGCCCGACGGCGCGGTAGGCTTCCACCGTCACCTTGCGGCGCCACGCCAAGCGCACTGCGGCATACTGGCGTTCGGTGTACGCCTTGGGCCCCGCCGGCAGGGGCTTCGGTCCGACATATGTGGCGACTCCAGCTGGCTCTTTGCTGCTGGTGCTAGGTTTCACTGCCGCCCGGTGGCGCGCGCTTGTGACCGCGCCGCAGGACGGTACGGTCATCGTGGTCAGCAACGCCAGCGCTGCGGGCATGAGGACGCATGGACGGCCGAGGATTCTCATGGTTCCCCTCCAATCGCGGTGATACCGCGGCGTCACCACAACCAGTCCTGAGTGAGACTTCTGCGTTCTCGAACGGCTTCCTGCGAGGAACGGTGGTGAGTCAAATGGACGGAGGCTTGGGGTATGTTCGCGGAGAGTGGGAATCGGATGAGAGGAATGCTATCCTTGCGGTGACCGATACACAGTCCGGTCCTGCTGAGTTGAAAAGTGAGAATCGCAAAGGGTTGGTTTTCTTTAGCCCTGCGGCGGGTGGTGGCGGTCCGCAGGGACCGCAATTACCTCCGGGCGCGCCCTCACGGCCGCACGTAAAACTCCACCCAGCAGAACGTAACCTCGCGCCGGGGCGTGACCTCGATCAGGTTGTGCCCGCGCTTCATCGCCGCCGGCGGCACGACAAAGCCGTAGGTTGGGACCTCCATCCGCGGCTCGGGCAACTCCACGCGCCCGACCGCACGGCACACCTCGCCGTTGACCCGCACCTCCATCCCCTCGTCGCCGGCGACCGCCTCGCCTTCAATTCCGAGAATGGCCGTCACCTCGCCGGGCTCGGGCTGCGGGCCGGTCGGAAGGCGAAAGGCTGCGCTCGCCCCGGGACCGCACCTGGCGGGCAGCGCGATGGCCCGCGGCTCGCCAGGCGCCCAGGTGTCGGCGTAGGTGAGGACATGGCGGCGCGGTTTGCCGCTGAGCGTCTGCAGATCGCCGACTTCGCGCAGCAGCTTTGGGTAGTCCTTGCCAGCTACCTGCGAGCTGGGGTCGTCCATGTAGTTGAACAGGTAGATGCGGTCGGCGCCGCGGTCGAGCATCGTCGTCGCCGCCCCCCGCACCGTCTCCAGGGAGTTGATGGGGGACTTTTCCCAGTAGGCGGGGTGGGGGCGAACGAGTATCTCCAGCCCGGCCGCCAGGACGACCTGTGTCCCGTGCAGCAGCGCCTTCCAGGTCTCGATCGGCATGTCGGTTTCGGTGGTCGCCCAAAACGGCGTGACGACGAGCATGTCAACCAGGCTCTGCCGCGCCCACGTCACCGCCTCCATGCCCAGGGCGAGGGAGGTCTCCGGCCGAGATGGCACCCGCGCGCCGAGGAGTATCTTATGCCCGCGTTTGCGCCCCCAGTCGTCCAGCAGCCCGCGCACCTCCGCCATGAACTGGTTCAGCAGGGGAATTCCCGCGCTCTCGTGGCCGGGGCGGAAATGAAACCCGAAACGCATCCAGTCCAGCTCCATCCCGTCGAAATCATAGCGCTCCGCCAACTCACGGATGAGCGCCAAGTGGTACTCGCGCACCTCCGCTTGGCCGTAGTCGAAGGCGCGGTCGGTCCACTCATGAAACCGGTACGACACCCGCCGCAGGTCCGGGCGCGCGCGCCAGAACTCGCTGTGGATAAAGTTGTTCTCATCCTCGGCGTTGTGCACATCGTTCATGCGCATCGAGATCCAGGGCGAGATGCCGCGCTGGCGACAGCGCGCGATCCACTGCGCGTAAACGTCAATGCCGTCGCGGTTCAACTGCCACGCCGTGTGCACCCAGTTGAACGCCGATTGCCGCGCTTCCCCCGACAGGCTGGCGAACAACGGCTGGTCGTCGCCGCGCTGCGGGTCGTACCCGCGCCAGATGGGATCCCAGACCTCGCTGGCGTAGCTCGTGCGCATGGCGTTGGGGTTGAGTATGAGCTCTTGAACCTGCGTGTCCGCGTACTGATCCACCCAGGCGGCGACCTGCTCGGCGTCCAGGCGCCGGGCCGCGCGGCTGATGAAGAAGTGCGAACTATCCTCGTTGAGAGCGATGCCGGGCATGATAAGATTGACCTCCGAGCCGGGATTACCCATATCAGATTCGGGAATCCGCATTCCCTATTGATTCCTCAGCTTGCCTACCCCAACATGGTGATGTCCCTCTAACCCGGATTATTGAGCTCTGCATTAACAATCCAACAACCAGGGTGGGCTTCAACGGAGATATTCAAGCACATATTGGCATCTTCTTCAAGCGCCAGTTCGTTGCGTTCATTATGTCGGAGTCAATATGCATTGTCAACGTGAGGTCCTTACCCAATGAGTGCGTCATCCCGAGCGGCTAAGCCCGAAGGACCGCCACGGCGGGCCGATCCGTCGGCCCTAGCCACTGCGCTCAGAATGACGTTGACTTGTCCTCATGCATAATCTGGGTTAGAGAAAGCCGGGTTCCCTTGGCTTGCGAGACTCGGCTGTCCACGGTTTCGATTCCGACCGGGAGTGTGAAACGGACTCGAGAGCGAAGAAGGGGCTCTAGAGCCTGACCGGAGCTGATGGTCACCGAACCGTTTCCCCTGGAAACCTGACATACTCATGAAAGCGCAATCCGCGACTGAGCAACGAATGCCAGGCATTGACCGACTGACAGTCGAGGCGCTGCGGCGCGGCGAGGACGGCGCGTACACGGCCGTAGTAAGCCTGCTGCTCGGCCCCGTCTACCGGTTCCTGCTACGGCTCTCCCGCAGCCCCGACGTTGCGGAAGACCTGGCGCAGGAGACTTTCGTGGCACTGTGGCAAAGCATCGGCTCTTTTGAGGGGAAGTCGCAGTTCAAGACCTGGGTCTTCGGCATCGCCTACCACCAGTTCCTGCGATACCGGGACAAGCCGAATGCCGAGACTGCGCAGTTCGACGAGACCCGGCACGAGAGGGAGATGGCCAACCCGGATGCGCTCCTCCTGGAGGCCGATGAGCGACGTCGGGTACGGCAAGCCGTCTACGCTCTGCCTGATCTCTACCGGGAAGCGCTTTGCCTGGTACATCTGGAGGGGCTGAACTACCGGGAAGCGGCAGCGATCCTCGGCGTCCCCATCGGCACGGTCAAGTCGCGGATGAATGTCGCTTTCAGACTTCTGCGCGAGAAGCTGGGGCGAAGCGAGGGACGAGACAATGATGTGCGAGAACCTGAGAGCATTCCTGGATGATGAGCTGAGTGCTATCGGCCGGCTGGTCATGTCCGCGCGCCTGCGGCTGTGCGGCCGGTGCCGGCTCAACGCAGCGGAGTGGCAGCGTCTTAGCCGCCAGATTGAGCAGCTTGAAGACGAGCCTGTTCCGCCGGCACTCGGCGAATGCGTTCACGCAGACGCGCTGCTAGCGGCTGCTTCCGCACGCACGCATGGTCCCTCACTCCCCGTCCAGCAGTCGCGTAGACAAGGGGTAATGACGATGAGACGGACAGTGATGGCGGTTGTGTTTCTGGGTGTGCTGGCAGGCGTAGCACTCTGGCAGCTCCCGGGCCGGAGAGGCGATACGGCGCTGGCGGCTGTTGCGCGCGCCATGGCAAACGTCACGAGCGCGCACTTCGTGGGATCGACGCTCGATCGCGGAACCGGGCAGCGCCGCTCGGTCGAGGGCTGGGTCAAAGGGCGGAAGTTCCGCATGGTGACCGAAGGGACAGAAGATGTCGTGGACGACGGTAATCGGCTCGTCACGCTCAGCATCTCGGACAACCTCGTGATGGCAACAATCAGCCCGCCAGGAGAGTATGTAGGGCTAAGCGAGGGCATGACCTACCTCGATCTGTTCAGGGGGGTATTGCTTGAGCCGGGAATGGAGGCGGTCAGGTGGGAAGCCATCAGACTTCCTGACGGGCGGCAAGCGAAAAAGGCCATCCTGATCTCTCCCGGCAGCCCTGGTTTGGCCAAAGGTGTTCTGATCGTAGATGTGGACACAGATCTTCTCCTGGGTCTGGAGGAATACGATAGCGCCGGCAGCCTCGTGGACAAGCTAGAGCGGATCGAATACAATGTCGCGATCCCCGATTCCACTTTCCAGGTCAGCATTCCTGAGAACGCGGTTGTAACCGATGAGACCGCGCCTCCATCACCAGCCTCGGTGGAAGGTTGGAAGGAAGTTGAGGCTGCGATCAAGAAGCTGGAAGCTGAGGGTGCCTACCTTATCTGGAAATGTCCACCGCGAAAAGGCCCGGCCGGGCTCTCGGACATCGGTGACTTTCACCCTAATCTTCGGTTTCAGCTTCTCGACAATAAGGGCACGGCAATGCTCTACACACCTCAGAACACGTACATCATATTCGGGAGAGTCCTGGTGGAAGATGTGAGAGGGCCATTCCGACGCGTTCTGACAAATGAGGAGTTCGCTGCACCGACTCCGCCGATTGTGAGCATCGAGCAGTGGAAAGCCCAACGAGCGCGGGAAGAGGCGCGCATTCGCGCCGAGTCAAAGCGGCACATGCCGCCGCCGGAGGTGAGGGCGCAGTGGGACGCGAAGGGCAAGGAGCTCGTGGCGGCCGGTGCGAGATTGCTCGTCCGGTCCAGTGGTCATTGCTGGCCCGTCGGCAACGCTAACCGCTTCGGCATCGCCAACGGCGGCTGCGACTTCGAGGCGCTGAACAAAGGCGCGATGCGCCAAATCCGCATCTGGTACTCGCCCGCCCGGAAAGAGTACTACATCATGGGCAAAGCGCGAATCCACGGTCCTGGATTCGACCAAACGGTCGAGGACGGCTGGATCAAGGTGCCCGGCCCCGCGCCGAAGCTGCGGCAGGACTAGGGAGAAATGCTAGCCGGCGGGGCACGGAAGCCCCGCCCTGCAGGCCAGTAGAGGCGACTCGTCGAGTCGCCTCTACTCATCTTATCCCTGATCCCCGTCTACTCGCCTCCCAGAGGAAGTTCTTCCCCTCCCTTCACCTGCGCCGGCTTCACGAGTCCCTGACAAGGACACGGGGCGTCCCCGCAGTCGAGCGAGTGGCCCGCAGCGAAAGTCTGCTATTAGCGGTATGCTGAGCCACCGATTTGAGGGCTGAGGCGCCGAGGGGTGGGATCGTGCTCTCGGATGTGGAACAGGCGCCTTCGCCTGTTCAATCTGGCGCCGCGTACGCGGCGCCAACACAGCCGGGGGCGGCTGTGCCACACACGTGTTGCAGCGCGCGCAGTCGTTCCTGTAATGCGCGAGACTCTTCAGGGCATCGAAGAACAGGAGCCGCCGACCCTCCGAGGGCGGGCAAGCCTCGGCCCCGCTGGGGCTCGCCGCCCGGGTGGTACCGCAGGAGGCGCTGGAATCCGAGCAGCATGACGCCTTGGGCCGCGAGCGCTACCAGCGGCCTGCCGGGCGGGGCTACCGCAACGGTTACCGCCCGGGCTACGTGGAAGGCGCGGGCCGCCGGACGCTGCGGGCGCTGGAGGAGCCCTTCCAGCAGGCACTCGAAGCCGACATGTCGAATGCCCCTATATCTCGCATTGGCGGGTAGATCGTCAGCATAGGAGATAAGGACAATGACATCGCGTCCTGACCGAGCCAAGTTCGGCGCGGCTGGGGTCGCCAACCTCCAGGGCAAGCTGCCCAACCCGTTCCCTCGGGAGATGGGGCCGAACACCCTGAAGTACCTGCAGGAGGTGGTCACCAGCGGTCTCACCGCAGACATGGTCACCCGCTTTGAGAAGGCGTTTGCCGAGGCTCACGGCGTTCGACACTGTGTCGCGACCCCCGGTTGCACCCCGGCCCTGGCGGTGCTGGCAGCGGCGCTGCCCTTCGCGCCGGGCGACGAGATCATCGTCAGCCCGATTACCGACTACGGCACGCTGTGCGGACTGCTGAGCGAGAATTGCATCCCGGTCTTCGCCGACACCGAGCCCGGCACGGTCAACCTGAGCGCGCGGACCGTGGAGCCGTGCATCAGCGACCGCACGCGAGCGATCCTGGTTGTGCACAAGACCGGGCTCATCTGCGATATGGACCCGATCAATGAGCTCGCCGCCCGGCACGGCCTGTTCGTTTATGAGGATGCCTGCCAAGCCGTCTTCAGCCGCTACAAAGGGCGGTTGGCGGGCACGCTGTCGCAGGCGGCGTGCTTCTCGTTCGACAGCGAGAAGACGATGGGTTCCGACATGGGCGGCTGCATCCTTACCAACGATGACGAATTTGCGGAGCGACTGCGCCTGATGGGCCACAGCCGGGGCGCGGCGGAGATCCCGGGGTTCGGCCGCGCCCACGTCGAGCACGGCTATGCCTATCGCATGCCGCTGTGCACGGCCGCGGTGACACTGGCTCAACTGGAGATCATCCACTCGCAGGTTGCGCGCCGCGACGCGATGGCGCGCCTGCTCACCCAGATGCTGGCGCAGATCCCGGGGGTGACTCCGCTGCCGATTCCGGATTACGTTGACGTCTATTCGTGCTGGATGTACGGCTTCAGCCTTGATCGCGAGGCGTTTGGCTGCGGCGCAGACGAGTTCGCCGCGCAGGTCGCGAGGAAAGGCATCCCGGGCGCGGGGACGGGCCGGTACTACCTGATGCCGGAGGCGCTCTACTTCCTGCAGGAGCAGGCACAGACCCAGACCTATCCATTCTCGCTGCCGCCCGCGTCGCGCGCGTATCACTATGGCCCGGATACGTGCCCCACCGCGCACGCGTTCCTTGATCGCTTCATCCGCTGGAGCACCTTTTGCGACAAGTACACTCCCGAACACTGCGAGATAGCCGCCGAGATCATCCGCCGGGTGGCGGAGCGCAACCGAAAGGAGACGAACGACTAGCATGAGAATCGGCGTCGTAGACCTGGATACGTCGCATCCTGGGAGCTGGCTGCCCATCATCCGCGAGCTGGGCCACGAGGTGGTCGCGGTATGGGACGGCGGTACCGTCTTTCGCCCCGGCTACGCGGAGCGGTTCGCCGCCGAGCACGGCATTGCGGTAGCCGCGCAGACGCTGGCGGAAGTGGCGGAGCTGGCCGACGCCGCCATCATCCATTCCTGCGACTGGGACCTGCACTTGGCGCGGATGGAACCGTTGGTGGAGGCCGGCAAGCCGATCCTGATAGACAAGCCGCTGGCCGGCAACGTGCGCGACTTGCGGCGCATCGTCGAGCTGGCGGCGTCGGGACACCGCATATGCGGCGGCTCGTCGCTGCGGTTCAACTTCGATGTCGCAAGGTTGTTGGCTCAGCCGCTCGATGAGCGCGGATGCCCGCAGACCGTGTTCGCCGGCTGCGGGATCGATGATTTCAACTACGGGATTCACGCCTATGCCCTCTTGTGGAGTATCATGGGGAGCGGAGCGGAGGCGGTTCGACACCTGGGCGTAAACGGCCAGCACAAGATAGAGGTTGCGTGGCCTGAGGGGCGCCGAGGGTACCTCTGCGTCGGCGAGACCTCCGGCTGGCTCCCGTTCTACGCCACCATCGTCACCGAGCGCTGCGTCCACCAGATCACGGCCGATTCGACGACCCTGTATCGCGCACTGCTGGAGAAGTGCCTGCCTTACATGGCGGGGGAAACCGACGAGCCTCCGCTATCCCCTGCAGCTCTGATTGAGCCCGAGCTGGCGGCGATCGCGGCGCAGGAAAGCAAGCGCAGGCGGGGCCGGGCGGTGCGCCTGGAGGATCTCGCCGAGGACGGCTTCGCCTATGACGGAGCGGCCTTCGCCGCCGGGTACCGCAAGCTCCGCGGCGACTACTAGCAACACGCACGGTGCGGGCGGTTCGTTGTCCCCGTGGCGAGCCTCGTCGCCAGCGCGCAGGAGCGGGCCCGAAGGGGTATGCCAGTTGTCAATCTCTGCACCGAAGCCAGCCATTGCCGGGTGGAAGCACGCCAAGTCCTGGGCTTACTCGATAACCTACGACGAGGCGCTGGCGGATCTGGACCAGTTCGTGCTCCGGGTTCACCATGAACTGGGGTTGCCCGGGCACGTCGAGGTTGTGGCGTCACAAATCGGCCAGGTGCGGGATGTGGGCGGGAGCTCGTACGACGGCTATCGGCACATGGCGGCCGACGAACTGCGAAATATCGCCGCCGCTGGCTGGGGCATCGGCTGCCACTCCTGGAGCCACCAGCGGGTCATGGACGATCCGGACCTGGAACTGCGCGTGGCCCGCGAAACCATCGAACAAGCTGTCGGCGTCCCGGTGACCGTTTTTACCGCCCCTGGCAGCAATGACAATCTTACGCCCGAGGTCGTGGAGAGGCTTAGCGGGAGCGGCTATCTGGCGGGAATGAGCATCACCGACGACATCAACCGTGTTGACGGCGATGCGCTGCCGTGGGTCAACCGGGTGCCGCTGCACGAGCGCTACTGGGGCGTATTCGACAGCGCGTTCGACCCCTGGAAGCGCCTGCGGCAGGCGCAAGTAGAACACGGTTGGATCGTGGACTACTGCCACTGCCCGCTCGAAACCGCCGCCCACGACTACAAGGACTGCACCGCCGCCCACCACCGCGAGCGGCTGGAGGCGGTGGTGTCCGAAGGCGGCGCCGAGTGCTGGTACGCAAACCCGGACGACGTGATTGACTACCTGCACTTGAAGCGCCACACTCGGATAGAGCCGTGCGGGAGCGGCTTCAGGGTAAGCATCGAGGCGCTGCCCGAGCGCGTGCAGAGGCGGGAGCTTACGTTCGAGATTTCCGGCGTCCTGGCACCCGAGGCACTATCGGTACAGGTTGACGGTGCAGCCGTTACCCTTTTCGGCCCCCGCGCGGGATGCGCGGCGTTCACGGCCGGGGTACGCGACGGGACCATTATTGCAGTCGCTGACGGAAGGCTAAGGGGTTGACAAAGTGAGCCGCAAAGCCGTTCTCGCAACAACGTCAATTCTGCTGGACTCGGAGTCGGTCCACCCCGGGGTGACCATACACCGGGCCTTCGAGGCGCTGCGGGCAGCGGCCGCCTGGAAGCCGGACCTGGTCGTTTTCCCGGAGGAGCTCGACTATGTCGCTCTCGGCGCCGAAGATTGCGCCAAGTGCGGCGAGAGCATCCCGGGCAGCTTGGTGGTAGAGCGGTTCGCTGGGGCCGCGCGTGAGGCCGAGACCAATCTGGTAATCGGTCTGCGGGAGCGCGAGGATGATCACGTATATAACGCGGGCGTGGTCGTCAGCCGCCAAGGCGAACTCGTCGGCAAGTATCGTAAGACCCATCTCGCCCCTGGTGAAGACGCGGAGGTGGAGGCGGGCGACGACTACCCGGTCTTCGAGTTGGATTTCGGCAAGCTGGGGGTCATGATCTGTATGGACCTGCATTATCCGGAGCCCTGGCGCATCTTGGCGCTCCGCGGAGCGGACGTGATCGCCCACCCCACGATGTGGCTGGATTACACGGGAGACCTCTGCGAATCCGTGGTAAATGCTCGCGCCATAGACAACCAGGTCTACGTCGTGACCAGCCACTACGTGAACATGCCCTATCTTGCCGGAAAGTCCATGGGCCACTCGCGCGTGGTGGACCCCTATGGCCGAACCCGAGCGTCCACCAGCCATCGCCCGGGAGTCGCGGTGGCGGAGGTGGATCTGGACGAGGTGTATGAGTACTGGGGCACGGGGGACCTCAAGCGGCGCTACCCAACCCTCAAGGATTGCTTCCTGGGCGACCGCAGACCCGAGACCTACGGAGCCATCACGTGTCAAGACAATCTGAACCAGTGGAAGCTCGCGAATCCCAAACTTCACTCCCAAGGCTGACAGCCCTCGGTGCCCGGCCATCATTCAAGCCGACATCGCGGCGCCGGCGGGATTGCGGCGACACGGGGACATCTCGCGACTCATCTGCGCCGAGGAGCCCTGGGGGAGGGCGACCTGCGCCCTGGCTTCTTTGCGTCTGGGTTCTGCTGCTGACCGCGGGGCGCGTTTTCGCCATGCCCGCCGACTGGCCCACGCTACGCCATGACAACCACCTGACCGCGCGTCAGCCGGTTGCGGGCAACCTGCGTGCCGCGCCCATCGCGCTTACGCGCACACCCGTTGCGCTCGGCAGCGCCACCTTAATTCCTTTCGCCTCCAAGCCCGGGGGCGCGGTGGACCGCGCGTTGGCTGGCGTTGACCGCGGGCTGCAATGCTACGACCTCTCTGGCATGCTCCTATGGGCCAGCCACCCGCCGGGAATCAACTTCCAGCAGGTCGTCACCGTCGAGGATGTTGACGGCGACGGCCGGGTCGAAATCGTCGCCGCCGTCGGGCGCCCGGAGCCGCCGCTGGGGGCGATGCTCTTGCTCGACGCCGCCAGCGGACGCCTCCTGTGGCGTTACGACGTCGAGCCCATGTCCTATCACTGGTACCCCTTTGTTGGCCATTACCTGCCGCAGCGCGCCGGCAAGCAGATGCTGGTCCTCGAGCAAGGCTACCCGCCGGATAAACGCAACGGCTACATCGCTCTGTTTTACTTTCCGGCTCCCGGCCATCCGCCCGTCGCCCGCTGGAAATACTACTTCCACCAATATACCTGCATGCCGGCTTTGCGCACGGCGGACCTGGAAGCGGACGGCGTCAACGAGATCTGCGTCATCTCCCACAGCCGCATGTGGGTCCTGAACCCGCTCACCGGCGCCGTCAAGCAATTCATCAGGTGGGACGTCGCGCCCGCCAACATCCGCAGCTACGGTCTGAACGAGTTCCGCGACCTCAACGGCGACGGTCTGCCTGACTTCCTGTGCATCGCCGACTTCGCTCAACACCACGAGGTGCTGCTGAATCACCACGGCAAGCTCAAGCTCGCCTGGGCCCAGGGCTGGGACAACTCGGTCACGGTCTCCAACGTCGCCACCAACTGGCCCACGCCGCCGGTGGCCGATGTGGACGGCGACGGCCGGCTGGAGGTCGTGGTGTCCATGTTCAACGACGAGGGCGATCCTGACTGGGCGATCCGCGTCTACGACGCCGCAACCGGCGCTCTCAAGGCGCGCATCTCGGGGCGCATTGCGGCGCGGCTGGCCGATGTGGACGGCGACGGCCGCGCGGAGATTCTGGCGGACGACTGCCACGACCCCACGCGGGCCGTCATCAGCGGCGCGGCGATGATTCGCATTGTTGACGGCAAGGCGGTGGAGTACCGGCACATTGATGGGGTGCGCGCCAGCGCGAAGCTCGCGTCAGCCAATGGGCGCGAAGTGTTCCTGGTGACCTCGCGCGACCAGACCCTGCGGATCGAAGGCGCGCTCCCGCCGCAGCCATTCACGCAACCACCCGCGCCATCCGGCCCGGACTTGTCGCGGATCAAGGCCCCGGCCGGCCAGTTGCCTCCCGCGCCGCTGGTGGCCGACCTCGATCGCGACCGGACGCCGGAGATCATCCAGACCTACGCAGGCACGACCACCGCCTATCATTGGACGCGCGCCGGCGGGCTCAAGGTGGTGCGCGAGTTCTCGCCCAGCGATAACGCGGTCGTGGCTGACGTTGACGGCGACGGAAAGCTCGAGATCATCATCGGCAGCGCCGACGCCTCCCGCGTGCCGGTAGTGCGAGCGTATCGGCTCGACGGCACGCTGGTATGGGAGTCGCGGATTCCGCCGACCACCCGCCACAGCCTGCCCTACGGCCGCAAGGTGTATATGCAAGCGGGGCGGTTCACGGGGAGGAAAGGCGCCGACGTCTACTGCTTGTTCGGCACGCCGGTAGTCCGCAGCCTACTGCTGGAGGGCGCGACCGGAAAGGTAGGGTGGGAAAAGGACGAGTTCCCAGGCCTCGAACGCTATTGGGGCCCGACCGTGAATCAGGCCGCGGCCTATGACGCCAACGGCGACGGCGCGGACGACCTGGTCTTCACCAATCCGGATTACTACTGCGTCGCCGATGGTCGCACCGGCAACATGATCCGAGGGCCGTTGTTTCCGCCGGACATCTTCCACCAGCCCAGCCAGGGCCTGTACACCTTGCCGGCGATTCTCGACCAGCCGGGAGAGCCGCTGGTGGTGCTGTGCGCCGGCCACTACTTCCAGGCGGGGATGAGCCTGCGCGCGCAGCCGTACTGGTACAAACTGCCTGAGGTGGGGGAGGGCATCACCGCCGCCGAAGGATTTGCGCGCCTATCGGAGGACAAGTGGTTGATGGGTTTCGGCCGGCAGGACGGCGACTTCGAATGCCTCGATGCGCGGACCGGGCGCGAGCGCTGGCGGTTGCCGATTCGCGCCTCCGCTGGTCCCGTCTCCACCTGTGACATCAACGGCGATGGCCACGATGAGTTTGTCTTCGGCGACAGCCACGGCTACCTGTGGGCGGTCGGCGATCACAACGGCAGGCCGGTCGTGGTGTGGAAAACGGGTGTCGGCGCCAGCGTCGGCCAGCCCGTCGTCGCCGACCTTGACGGCGACGGCCGGCTCGAGATCATCGCCCCCGCCGGCGACGGCGCGCTGACGGTGCTGGGCACGCGCGGGTGAGAGGGACTTCCGCATGAAATCGGATGACGGACAGCACCGTGCCATTCTGGAAAGTATCGCCCGGAGGGCAATGCTCGAGCGAGGATTGCTCCCCGACTTCTCCGCCGAGGTGCTTGCCGAACTGGGCGGGATTGAGACCCCCGCAGCAACCAACGGCGCGGACGCCCGTGATCTGAGGGACCTCCTCTGGGCTTCGATCGACAACGATGACTCCCGTGATCTGGACCAGCTCACCGTTGCCGAGGCAATGCCGGGCGGCAAAGTCAAGATTCTGGTTGCCGTGGCTGACGTGGACTCGCTGGTTGGGGATGGGTCCGCCATTGATGGACACGCTCGCCACAACACGACCTCGGTCTACACGGCTGCCCAGGTGTTCCCCATGCTTCCCGAGAAGCTGTCCACCGACCTCACCTCCCTGAGCTTCAATGAGGACCGCTCAGCGATGATCGTCGAGATGGTGATCGGCGCGGAGGGATCCCTTCAGGATTCCGATGTCTACCGGGCGCGGGTCCGCAATCATGCGAAGCTCGCCTACAACAGTGTGGCCGCATGGCTGGAGGGGAGCAGCCCGGTGCCCCAGGCGATCACCGCCGCCAGCGGACTCGATGAGAATCTGCGCATCCAGGACCGGGTGGCGCAGAGCCTGAAGAATCTCCGCACTGCCCACGGAGCGCTGACTCTTCAAACCATCGAGGCGAGACCGGCATTCGACGGCGACCAGATCCGTGATCTTGAGGTAGAAGAGAGAAACCGCGCCAAGGACATTATCGCGGATTTCATGATCGCGGCAAACGGTGTGACCGCCCGCTATCTCCCGTCAAAACAGCTGCCCTCGATCC
>Ga0307380_10001225_pt1 | contig 38429 bp, 21 predicted proteins | sample UN3MG_FD_202239 | JGI IMG/M metagenome (GOLD analysis project Ga0307380, IMG submission 202239) | Soil microbial communities from Risofladan, Vaasa, Finland - UN-3 | ecosystem: Environmental > Terrestrial > Soil > Coastal area > Acid sulfate soil | place: Finland: Risofladan, Vaasa | collected...
CTTGCGGCGATCAGGTTCGACGTGCAGCCCGACTTGAAGCCGCCCAGGCTGCCCGTGCCGCCGTCGCAGGCTAGGTCACAATACCCGGCCGCCGCGGACCGGAACGTGATCAGGTGCTCGCTGGCGATGGCCGTGTTGCAGCCGTAGTTTCGCGTGAACTTCCACTCCATCGGCTCGCCGGAGAGGGGATGCGCGGCCGGCTTGGGCTCGCCGGTCAGCAGCCGGTAGGCCGGTCCCTGGGTGATGATCGTGTCGTGATGGAGCATGCAGGGCCCGGCGAGCTTGCGCCCGAGGTCCTTCCACAGCACGCTCCCGTCGCGGCCGCGAAGGGCGACCATGCCGGTGTCCGACTCGTCCTTCGCCCGGTCGCGCGACGCGCTGCCCGCTTGAAGCAGCACGTCGTGCTCTTCGGAGTAGCTCAGGAACGTGCCGAAGACGTCCTCCGACGTGGACCAGATCTCCTCGCCGGTGCGGACGTCGAGGGCCGCGAGGCGCGGCGTGTAGTCGTCGAGCTTCACGCCGGACCGCTTCAGGGCGTCCTGTTTCGTGCGCGCGAGCCCGTCGATCAAAAACAGCTTGCCGGCGCCGACGGCGATGTTGTTGTGGCGGAAATTGTACCGCGCCTCGCGCTCCCACCGCTTCTCGCCCGTGTGACGGTCGAGGACGACCAGGCGCCGGCTGGCCGACGCGTAGCGGGTGGGCTCGAGCACCTGCCGGATGGTAGGCGTCGGGCGCTCGGCGTCGGGTTTCTTCTCCGATTGCACCGCGCCGAGGAGCGCGTTCAGCAAGCCGGCCGACTTGCTGGTCTGGACGGGGCTGGACGTGGCGACGAGCAGGTCCTCGTACGCCGCGAGAAAGCCCCAGTTCGGCTCGGCGTCGCCGGATCCGGTCTCGGCCTGGAACTGCTTCTCCCGCTCGCCGGTGGCGGCGTTCAGCTTGAGAATGGCGTCGCCGTAGACCACGTAGACGCTGTCTTCGAGCGACACGTAGTTGCCCCCGATCTCGTTCGCCCCGGGCTGGTGGCTGGTGTTGTCGTAGAACTTGCCCAGATCGTCCAGATCCTTTTGCCAAAGGAGTCGGCCGGTATAGGCGTCGAGGGCGCGGAGCATGTGGCGGCCTTCGATGAACAGGCGCCCGCCGGCCACTTGCGGCGAGGGGCCGTGGCCGTGGCGGGGGAGGACCTGGTCGTTCGACGGCCCGCCGAACCAGAGCAGGCCCAGGGGGGCCTTCACCCGCTGGTCCTTGGAGACCACGCTGTTGGCCGGATCGGCGTATTGGTGCGTCCAGTCGGCGGCGCCGGGGAGCGGGCCTTCCCGAACGAGGAAACTGAACCGGCCGTACGGCTTCACCCGGGCGGAGGGGAGCTTGGCCTCCTGGACGAGCGATGCCAGTCGGTCGTGCGGCAGGAGGACGAGCGTCGTGCCGCCGTACGGTCGCAGCGCCCGAAACACGGTCTTCACGTAGTCGACGTCGTCGTCCCCCCCGGCCGCGGGAACGTCGAACGAGAGGATCAGGCCGGCCAGATACGGCGGCAGGCGAAACGTGTCGGCACGGCCCTCATGCACGGCGACGCGCGTGCCGTAGAGGCCCTCACGCTCGAGCCGGCGACGCCATGCATCGACCTGCGCGGCGCTGGGATCGATCGCGATCACGTGGAAATGGGATGCCTCGGCCACGGATCGGGCCCGGGCGGCGGTTCCCGGTCCGAAGAGCACGCAGTAGCCGTCCGTCACGCCGGCTTCGCGCAGCACGCCCCGAACGAACGCTTCCGACTCGTCGTTGCCCGCCCGTGGCGACTCCCGGTCGCCGCGCTCAAGGGACGCCTCGTAGCGCTTCGGTTCTCCCTCGGCCGCTCCGAAGCAATAGACCCGTCCTTCGATGGTCACCACGAACAGCTTCTCGTCGGCGGCGAGCATGGTCCAAGGGTCGCCTTCGATCGTGCTGCGCCAGGCGATTTCGGCCTTCTTGTTTTCCGGGTCCGCCTCGATCGCGGCGACCTGGCCCTCTTTGCCTGCAACCAGGCGGGAGCCGGCCTTGAGGAACAAGCGGCCGGGCGCTTCCCCCAGCGGAAGTCTCCACAGCGGCTTGAGCCCGGGCTCGATCACGCGGACCGGCTTGCCCTTGCGATCCGTCTTCTCGACCACCTGCCGTTGGACTTCCAGACCCTGGGCGAAAACCTCGTCGCCTTCGAGACCGTACAGGCCCTCGTCGTCGTGCAGCGTCGCGGAGGTCGACACGGCAATCTTGCCGTCGGCGATCCCGCGCATCGTGCCGTTCACAAAGAGCCAATCTCCTCGGGCCGTCACGTGGTAGCTGCCCGCGCTCTTGTCGCCGAAGTCGAAGCCGAGAAGCTCGCCGGTCTTCAGGTCGAAACGTCCCGGGTCGGTCCGTCCGCCGGGCACGACCAGGCCCCGCTCGGTGGCCGCCAGGTGTCCGCGGGGCACGAGGCTTGCGAAGGCCGGGCTCTTGTGCGGCTGGACGGTCCAGGTGGTGGCGTAGCCGCTGTTGGTCCAGACGGGCTCACCCGTCCGGGCGTCCACCGCGTGGACGAAGATGCCCATGAACGGCCAGATCCCGGCGGTGAAGTAGACCGTGCCGTCGCGCAAGACGGGCCCGCCGCGCACGGGCCAGGTGGAGATCAGCCGCTCGTTGCCCAGCACTTTCCGATCCGGGGGCCCGCCGCAAAACCGCCACACGAGGCGGCCGTCGGTCGCGTCGACGCAGTAGAGACGTCCGTCGTCCGAGCCGAAGTAGACCCGGCCTTCGTGCACCAGCGGCGCAAGCCGCACCGGCCCGTCGGTGAAGAACTGCCACGCCGGCGCTCCCGTCTCCGTGTCGTAGGCGGTGACGCTGTCGGTGACCATCGACGGGACGAACAGCCGCTTGCCGGCCGCCACCGGCGCGTAGCTCTCGTCGAACCGCAGCCAAGGCTGGCTGGCCGGCCAGGCCGGTCGCGGCTCGGGGAGCGTTCGCACCCACTGCAAGTGGAGCTCGGCCGGGAGCTCGTCCGGCGAGACGGCCCCGCGGCCCGCGTCGTACCCCCACTGGGGCCAGTCGCCGGCCACCAGCTCGCCCGAAATCGAGACGAACAGACTCACCACCGCGATGCCGATTCTTGCCATTCGGATCGAACCTCCAGTACGTACACCAGGAAACGGAGCCTGCCAACCGGCGCACCCGAGTGAGCGCCGGCCGACGCGTAGTCTCTTCCAACGAGGAATCCGGCACGGGGCGGGGCGTAACGCGGTGACATTGGCGGGGCCGCTTGGCTCCAGCATACCACATTCGGCCCCCGGTTGTAGGTTTGCGCACTCGGTGCAATCGAAGCCGTCGGAGGGCCGTGGCAAGAGAGGACGGCGGGCACGGAGGGCAGTCGCGGCGATCTACAGGCGCGTCACGGCTCGCAATACGCCTCTGCCGGGGGGGCGGCCAGGTCGGGCGAACCGGGCATCGTAAGAAAGAAATCGAAGAAAGGCTTGACCCCCTCGATGCATACGGCGATACTTGTCATTAGAAGGATCGCCTTCACAAGACGACTCCCCGGCCTCTGCCTAGCACGCCGGTTGGGCCGGCCCCCTGAAGCCGGCCATTCTTTTGCGCCGTTCTCTTGCCGGGAGGTTCGCGATGGCAGCGGCGATGCCCGCACGCAAACGGTCTGTCGTCTACGTGGACGGATTCAATCTCTATTACGGTGCCGTGAAGGGCAGCCCTTACAAATGGCTTAACCTTCAACGGTACTTCCAAATGCTCCGCCCCCACGACGATGTCCAGGCGATCCGGTATTTCACCGCGCTGATTGATGGCCCGCGAAGGAGAAACCAGTTGGCTTACCTTCGGGCGCTCGAGACGCTCCCCTTGGTGGAGATCATCCTGGGGCAATTCAAGATGAAACAGGTCACCTGCCGCGTGCGGGCGTGCACGTTCGCCGGGGCGCGACGTTTCACGACTCAGGAAGAGAAGAGAACCGACGTCAACATTGCGGTTCGGATGCTGGACGACGCATACCAGAACGTGTGTGACCGGTTCGCCATCGTCAGCGGCGATTCCGACTTGGTACCGGTTGTCAACGAAGTGAAAGCACGCTTTCCGGACAAAGAGGTCATCGTCTACGTGCCCGCTCGCAGCAGGGTCCGCGGGGCGGCAGTCGAGCTGCGAGCGGCTGCTGACAAGGACCGCGTATTGCCTCTCGAAAAGCTCGTCCACGCGCAGTTTCCCGCACAAGTGCCGGACGGCAGTGGCGGAGTGATCAACAAACCCGCGGACTGGTGAGATGCCGCGCCGCGCACCGAGGGATCTTTCCCAAATCGCGCGGGAGGTCGGCTCACTCTCCCGCCGTCACCGCCACCACCGGCCCCGGGCGGTGCGTGCGGTCCATGTAGTCGGGCCAGAGGGGGCAGTTGAGGTCGGTCCAGCATTTGATGGCCCGCATCTCGGCCTCGGTGAGCTTCGCGTCGTAGTGGCCGGCGTCGAGGACCGGCCAGAGCTTGCTCTTGAGCGTGCCGAAAGTGAGCGGGTCGGCCTTGAGGTTTTCGCCCGACTTCCAGCCGAAGTCGAAGTGGTGCACCCAGCCCTGCGAGATCAGGGTTCGGTACGAGGCAGGCGTGCGATCGAGGTCCAGCACGCCGCTGAGATCGATCCCTTGCTTGTCCTGGGCGTCGTGGCAGCCCGCGCACTTGGCGTCCAGCACCGGCTGGACCGCCTGCTCGTAGGAGAACGGCCCGGGCCCCCAGGGCGGCGCCTCGAGCCGGCGGGGCTCGCGCTTCAGGGCGATGGCCTGGCGGACCGCCGGGGCCTGACGCCGATCCTCGTGGCAGCCGATGCAGCTCCGCTGCTCGCCGGGCTGCACCTGCACGACCGACCGCATCCGCTGCACCTCGTTGAACTCCCCGTCGAGCACCTGGAAGTAGAGCTGCTTGCCGGCCGGGGCGTAGAAGCTGGCCGAGCCGTCCTCCTCGACCGGCACCAGCCCCCAGCTCGCCTTGGCCACGTAGCTGGGCCATCCGAACGGACCGCGGACCTTGTCCACCGGCGAAGCGTACCATTGCAGGAACGGCTCGTGGTCCCGCTGGTAGGAGCCGTCGGCGAGCTGGTTCAGGTTGGACCGGACCTCCTCGGCCACGCGGAGGTACTTGACCGTGCCGCGGGGCACCGCCGGCCCGAGGCCCCGGTAGACGTCGGCCAGGAAGAACCGGCCCGACTCCTCCGGCTGCCCGTGCTCCGCCAGTCGCCCGTCGCTCTCCGACAGCACCGGCGGCGGCTTCACCGCCCGATACACGGTCGGGCACATGCTCCCGATCGACAGGTCCAGATACACGAGCTCCCGGTTGCCGAACCGGTCGATCACGTAGAGGCCGAACTGATCGCGCGGGGCGTGGCTACAGAGGACGTAGTCGCGGGCGATCGGCAGCGGATCGCGGAAGCACTCCTCGCGCGGCCAGGCCCCCGGCCAAGGCACCTCGGGCGTGATCGACCGGATCGCGTCGGGGTTGAAGCGGCCCTGGTCGACGTCCACCAGCGCGATCGGCCCGTTGAGGTCGCCGAAGTGCGAGATCAGCGTGCAGCAGATCTCGTTGGTCCCCGGCACTTCCCGGCCGTTGGCGTAGCCCTGCGGCAGGACGATCGTGTTGCCGAAGATCAGCTCGGGGCTGCGGCCGTCAGGGTGAATGGTCCACAGGGTGTGGCTGTAGTCGGCCCCCTTGTCGACGTACTCCGACCGCTGCCAGATGATCCGGCCGTCGCTCATCACCGAGGGGCCCCATTCGGTCAGGTTGGCGAAGGAGAGCGGCCGGACGTGCTCGCCGTCGGCGTCCATGCGGAACAGCACCGCGGCCTGCGGTCGCCAGCAGAGGTACCGGCTCCTGCACCGCGTCGAGATGAAGGCCAACCCGCCGTCGGGGAGCGGGCAGGGCCAATAGTCGTGGAACGGGCCCGAGGTGAGCTGCTCCAGGCCGCCGCCGTCCGGGTGGATCGCCGTCACGTGGTAGTAGCCGTCCTCGCTCGGGCGGTAGCCGAAATAGATCTTCGTCAGATCGAAGTTGGCCATCGGGTTCCGGGCGATGCCGTCGCCGGAGTCGAACACCCGCCTCAGCTCGGCCTCGCCGGGCTCGAAGCGGCCCTCGCGCCGCGGGACGTGAATTGTGTAGACGCCCCCGCCGGGACGATAGCGGGAGTCGAGGATCACGCTGTAGTTGTGCGACGGCTCGAACGCGTGCCGCTTGACAAACAGCAGGTCCTCGATCGGACCCAGGTCGGGGTCGCGCAGGAGCAACCGCCGCTTGGCCAGCCGGGCCTCGAACGAAGCCTGCCGCTCGGCGGCCGGATCGGTCGCTTCCGCGGCCAGCAGCGCCTGCTGACGCTTGCGGAGCTCGGCCAGTTGCCCGCGCTCGGCGTCGACGTCGAGGCCCTTGGCCGCAAGCCGCCGGACCATGTCCTCCATCAAGCCGAGCGTCCGTTCCAGGGGGTCGTAGCGGAACAAGTGCAAGACGTGCTCTCCGCCGCGGTCGTCTTCCACCGATAGCTCGTACTCGGGCCCGATCGGGCCGGCGTCGGCCGGGATGGAAATCACCCGGGACTGCCCCGGGCCAAGCTTCAGCCCGTCGCTGAGCCCCGGTGCATTGCCCCGGAGTATCAGCGTTTCGGCACCCGGCGCCGCGCTCAGTCGAACCCGGAACGTCCGATTCACGCAGCGGCCGGCCTGGGCGACCGCAAGCGGCGAGAACGCGAAGTGGACCGGCCGGCCCTCCGGCGGCGTGTGTTTCGCCCCCATGCCGAGCCCAATGCGAACCCCGTGCTCCCGGCATTCGGGAAGCCAGTCCAACGGTAGGCGGAACTCGCAACAGGTGAGCGACTCGTCGAGCTTGCCCTCGATGGGCCTCGACTCCTTGAGCTTCACGCCCCGGCCCTCGGGCGCGTACGTGTTGAAGACGAGCCCCTTCTTCGTATAGGCGACCACGCCGCAGCCCTGCCCGTCGCTCGTGGAGACGACGGCCAGGTGGCTTGAGAGCAGGCGGTCGGTTTGGATCGCCAGCCAGAGATGGCCGTCCTTGTGCCCGGCGGTCACGGCGTGCGTGACCAGAGGGCCGGCGTCGAAATCGTACGGATGGGCGACGCGGACCACGCCCCGCGAGGCCTGCGCCCAGCACGGGTCGTCGGGCCGGCCGTCCAACTGCGGCTCGCCCGAAAGCGGCGGAAGCGGCAGCCGGTCGTCGCCGACGTGCTTAGGGTACCGTTTCTCGCGATAGGCCGTTTCGGTCAGACGAGCATCCAAGTCCGCGCGCCCGAAGGTCTTCAGCCAGGCGTGCTCCTCGGCCACGAAGGCGTAGCGAAGAAGCTCCTCCATCTTGGCGCCGGCATCGACAAGCTGCGGCTCCGGCAGCGGGCCGATCTTGTCGGCCGGCAGGGGCTCCTTCCGCCCAAAAACCTCCATCTCGTCGATGCGGACCTGGTTCTGCGAGCTGGCGTCGACGGCGATCCGCACCCACCGGGCTTGGACCGGCTTGAACTTGAACTCCTTCCGCGCATGAACCGGCGAGCCGCCCGACTGCCGGTGCACCGTGGTCCACGCCGGGGCATCGGAGCTTTCGTCGTACTGGGTCGCCGCGAGAATGGCGAACGTCACGGCGGCCCGGTCGCTGTATCGGCGCGAGTTATCGCTCCCGAAAGCGACCCGGTAGACCCAATAGACGTCGCCCAGGTCGATCTCCGCCCACGAGGGCTCCTCGCGACTGATCCAACTGTGCTCGTTCCCCGCCAAGCCGTCGTTGAGATGGGCGATCTGGTGAACGGGGTAGCCGGGCAAGAACGAAGAGGCGGCCGGCTTGGCCTGCGGCTGGAGCGCGAGGTTGGCAAACCCGAAGTCGTCCTTCTCCGGCACCTTCAAATCGGCCGGGGCATCGGCCGGCGCGACGGCGCCCGCGGCCGTCCGCTTCGGCGGAGGCGGCGGACCCGGCACAACGCCCGCGAAGTCGCTCAAGCGCCCGCGAACCGCCACCGGAGCGGCCGTGCTCTTCACCTCCTTGACTTCGCTCCATTTCGCCCCGTCCGGCGAGAGCTGAACCGCGACGTGGATCGGCACCCGGTCGGCGTAGAATCGGTTGCGATCGCGCGAGAAGACGACCTTGGCCACCGGCGCCACCTCCGGCAGCTCGATCTGGGCCCACTCTTCCCCGGTCCCGGCGGCGATCCAACTGAAGTCGTTGCCGTAACGCCCGTCGTTCAGATGGGCGATCTGATGGGTGGCGTAGCCCGTCAGACAGGAAGACGCCGTGGCCTTGGCCCCGTCCTTGGCCAGGGCGAGGTTCCGCTCGTCGTCCGGGCCGTAGACCTCCAGCTCGTCGATGCACGGCTCGCCCGACGAGGTGGCGCGGATCACGAAGCGGACGTACTTCGCCTCCTGCACCGCAAAGCCGACGTCGTTCGGCTGGTCGGAGCGAATCGGCCCCTCGGCGGCAAGCAGCGCGGCCCCCAGACACCCAGCCAGAAAGATCCCTCCCATCGCAAAACCCTCTCTGCGGATCGGCCATCGGCATTCGTTGGCGTGGCAAGCGAGCGGCGTTTGCCCCCGCCGCGCAAGCTACCTCACACTCTACCACAACGGGCGTGACGTGTCACTCGGAAGACCCGCCCGTCGGGTGCCGCGGTCGCGTCGCGGAGCTTCTTGCCAACAGGGGATCACCGTCCGTCAAGCCGCCGAACCTCGACGTAGAACGCCCCGCAAAGCTCCTTGCCCGCGGCGTCGTAGAACCAGGTGGTGAGCTGCGTCTTGCCGGCCTCGAGGCGCACCGTGAACGTGGCCGCCTTGTCCCCCTCGGCCACGGGCTTGCTGGCGTCCACGTCGCCCACCGTCAGCCTCGCCTTGGCCACGGGCAACGCCTTGCCCGCCGGAAAGACCCCGTCGACCCCGCGATACGGCGGCAGCCCGGCGGTAAGTGCCGTGTCGGCCTCTTCGGGCCAGCGCCTCAGCGCGATCTCGTACCGGCCGTCGCGCTCGATCTCGACGTTCCACGGCCCGTTCATCACCGGAATCGGTCGACCCCCCGGAAGCGACCCCTCGACGACGGGCACGCCGAGCTGCCGGACATCGACCGTCTGGGCCGCCGGCACCAGCTTCGGCGCAAGCCAGTCGAGCGAGGAGAGCCGCGCGGGGTTCTCGCGGTCGGAGCCGAGCGTGACGCGTTCGAAGTCACTGAGCGTCGGCTCCACGTCGGCCCACCAGCGCACGTAGTGGTCGCGCATTTTCGCGACGACGTCCGCGTGTTTTGCCGCGACGTCGCTTTTCTGCCCGGGATCGTCGCCGACGTCGTACAGCTCTTCGCCCTTGACCAGACGCCATCGCTTCCAGAGCACGGTCGCGTCCCCCGCCTGCGGATGCGACGGGTCGAGCCCGCCGTATTGCACGATCACCATCCGCTCGTCCAGCTCCGGCTGCGCCCGGCCTTTCAAGAGCGGGGCGAGGCTCAAGCCGTCAAGCTGCGCGTGCTCGGGCGGCTCCAGCCGGCACAGCTCCACGAGCGTGGGCAGCAAGTCGGTGCCGTGGGTGAGGGCGTCGACGTCGCCCGGCCCGCGCAGCCCGCCGCGCGGCCAGCGCAGGAAGCAGGGCACGCGGTGCCCCCCCTCGTACAGGCTCGCCTTGGCCCCGCGCATGCCCGCGTTGTACACCTTGATGCCGCCCGTGCCGCCGTTATCCGTCATGAAAATCAGCAGCGTGTTGTCGCGCAGGCCCGTCTCGGCGAGCATGCGGTCGAGCCGGGCCATGTTCTCGTCGAGGTTGGCGATCATCGCGAAGAACCCGGCCGTGTCGCGGTCCAGGTGCTTGTAGGGCCCTTTGTACTTCTCCGGGGCGAAGAACGGCCCGTGAGGCGCGTTGGTGGAAACGTAGGCGAAAAACGGCCGCCCCGCCTCCCGGCAACGGCGGATCCAGTCGGTCGCCTCGCCAAACCAGACGTCGGTGCAGTACCCGGCAAACTGCCGGACCACCAGGGGGTCGCCGGGCTGCGCCCCGCCGTCGCGGAAGTAGTCGTCGAAATAGTCGTTGTCCCAATGGTCGGGCGTCGACGTGATCCCCCAGCCCAGGTGATACACGGCCCGATCGAAGCCCCGGTCCTGTGGGCGGTGCGGATAGTTGTCGCCCAGGTGCCACTTGCCGAAGATGCCCGTGCGGTAACCGCTTCGGGCGAAGGTCTCCGGCAGGGTCGGAAGCCCCCGCCGCATGAACGTGCGGCCCGAACAGACGCAGTAGGCCCCGTTGCGAAGCGCGTAGCGCCCGGTCATCAACTCGCCCCGGGTGGGCGCGCACATCGGGGCGACGTGGAAGTCGGTGAGCCGGATGCTCTCGCCGTGCAGCTTGTCGAGATAGGGTGTCTTGAGGATCGGGTTCCCGTGGCAGGAGAGGTCGCCGTAGCCCTGGTCGTCGGTCAGCACCAGGATGACGTTCGGCTTCTCGAAGTCGCCCTGGGCTGCAAGCGCCCCCGCGGCTCCGATCCACAACGCCCCCACCAGCGTGCCCGCGACGAGCACCCAACTTCGCCGGCCAACGCCCATCGTTCCGCCCTCCCTTCAAGCTGTTGCGTCTTCGCGAACCTCGGTTCCCAGCGCCGTACACGATACCATGGACAGCTCCGCCACGCAAAGAGCCGAGAAGCGACTTGGCCCAAGGCAAGCGGCCTTCTGAAGGCTGCCATTAGACAAGGCTTCTCTCCTCGGCGCGATGAGAAAAGCCTTGTCTATTCTTGAGCGGCCGGAAGACGCAGCGAGACGGCCCTCGGGCGAGCTCCGGCATCGCTCGCCGGTTGCGCAGGACGCCCAACAAAGCGGCGACAAGTCGCCGCACTCCAAGGGAACCTCGCTTGTTTCCGGGCTAGCCTCGCGGCAAGTCTCGTCGGACCCGCTCGTGGTGACCGCGCTGGTGCGGTCGGCGTTGCAGCGTGGATCGAGGCACGAGGCCCACGTTCTCGGCCCGTCCTTCCGCCAAGCCCCGACCCCTGGCCCCTGACCTCCCGCCCCGCTTCTTTGGGCGAAGTGACTTCCCCAGCCCGAACCCGGGCGTCCCGCGCTGCGCGTCCCCACGGCGAGAGAAGTTGGACAATATGCCGCCCCGTCCAGAAACGGCCTTGAGGCTCGGCGCAAACATGGTAAGCTCAACACGTTAGCCCGAAACCCGGGCGTGCGAACCCGTCCCAAAAGGCCCGTCCAAGTGTCCAACAACTGCCCCGGCCACCAATTGCAAGTTGTTGCCATGAAACGAGTTACGTCGACATCAATTGTTGGTCAGGAATTTCGAGTCCGGCCCGAAAATGCAAGTCCTTTGCACCACACACGTTGCGCCGTGCGCCCGTCCAAAAAGGGCGTTTCGCCCAGTACCTGGCGTGCGCGCAGGTGGCCTGCGACCATGTAGCACGTGCGCTGGAACCCCAGCGCATTCACCATGGAACCCCAGCGCACTACCCCTCGGGCCCCAGCGCACTTGCGCGCACGGTTAATCGGGCGTGACGCCGCAACAAGGGAGCAAAACGGGCATCGCTGCCGGCGCCAGGAGGGGAAGAGATTCTTCCCAAAGAGAATCCCGGGTTCGCCCGCTCATTCACGCGGGCAACGGTGCAGGTTGCACGGCCCGCCCGCGCGTGATGCCTGGAGTCTGCAACTCCCGCCACGCGCTAGGTCTGCCCGTGATCAGCGTCGGAGGGAGAGCGAGCATGTTCAGCGTCGTCCTCCAGAAACTCGATCAGGCTATGTGCTAGACGATCCAAGTGCTTAGTCTGGCATTCCCAGATGACGAGCACGTCCCACCCTTGGCGTTTGAGTGCTCGTCGATTCGCCTTGTCTCGCGATCTGTTTTCCTCCAGCTTTTTCCGCCAGAACGACTTCCTAATCGCTGGCGTGGATTTTCCCTTTCGGCAGCGATGGCGATGCCAGAAGCAGCCGTGCACGAAGATGACCTTGCTACGACCTGGGAAAACCAAATCCGGGCATCCCGTCAAGTGCTGCACGTGGAGCCTATAGCGGTATCCGAGAGCATGCACCAATCGCCGCACCACGATCTCCGGACGCGTATCCTTGCCTTTCACCTGCGACATGCAATGAGCGCGCTGTGAGCGTGTGAGATTGTCAGCCACCCCGAACCTCCTCGAACTCCTCAAAAGCTCTTGCCATCTGCTTCCTCGGAGGGAAAGGAATGTGGATCGGCGGCGGGGCCTGATCGGCTGCAAAGTCTTGTTGCCGCTTGGGACAGAGCGCCTTGAAATCACACGCGGCACACTTCTCAGGGTGTGGGCGCATCGGAAAATCGCCGGCAATAATGCGATCGACAGCCCATTCAACATTTGCGATGGCCGCTCGCACTGCCTTGTCGGAGACGGGAATCTCCACTCGTTGGTTGTCTTTAAGGAGATGGACACTTCCCGTACGCGCATTCTCACCGAGAACTTCCCTCGCAGCGATGGCGTACAGTTGGACCTGCAGCGAAAGCTCCGTCCAGCTGAGGTCTTCGTTCTGTTCGACCTCCTCACCGCCCTCCATGGCCTTGAAGTCAACAACGGCTGCGTCAAGGATGTTCCCTTGCTCGTCTTCTTGCAGCATCAAATCGATGGAGCCGGAGATCACGGCCTGTTCAACGGGAATCTCGAAGCGCGCTTCTACCTGCCGGCGTTGCGCGAAATCATCACGGTACGATTCGGCGTAGGTGCGCGCGATATCTGCCGCGCTGTCGCGTGCGCGCTCGTATGGACCCGGTTTCTTACTCGGATCGCGACTCGGGGGAACGTGCTTGAGATGAAACACGTCCCGCGCAACGTCTTCTGCGTCCTCCCCCGACGGGCTACTGCTCGGAAAGAGTTCGTGCAACTTGCAGATTGCCGCGTGTACCGTTAGTCCGTAGCCGAAAAGATCCACAACCGGCGGGCTAAACCCAAAGCTCTTCCGGAGCTGATAATCCTTTGGACACCTGAGATAGTAGCGTATGTCCGAATAGCTTGTCGGGACAATCGTCTCGTCCACACGTCGTGACTGCGCGGCCTGCGTCAGATTTACAGGCAAGCCAGCCGGAGCGTCTGAGATCTCGTGATGGCTGAGCCTCTGCACAAATGCGGACTGTTGCCCTTGCCTACGTCCCGCCGGGAGGTTTGCCGCACCTGTAACGTATAGGTAACGCTCCGCCCGCGTAATCGCAGTGTAGAACAGCCGTGCTTCTTCGTCTCGCGTACTCTGATACGCGCCCCGCTGGACGGCGGCATGCACAACGTTCCGAGGCATCCAGCCGTTATATGACTGTCTTCGTTTTGGAAAACGCTGAGCTTCGACATCCACGACAAAGACGGCTGGGAACTCCAACCCTTTCATCTGGTGAACCGTAGAAACGGTTACGGCATCCGGGCGACGGAGGACATCAGCCGTGCTTGTGTCATAGCCAGTCTGCGCTACGTTCTGCAAAAAGTTCAGGATCTCCGCGAAGCGCCGTGGCGAGTCGATGCTCAAGTAAACAGTCTCGACATCCTGCATCATCCGGCTGAAGATTCCGATGTCCTGCATTACACCGTCGTCGAGACTCGTATCCGAAAGGCGAAAGGCCTCCAAAAGATCATGCACCAATTGCTGAGGATAGACACGGCGACGCGGCCCGTCACGCGGCAGATGGATTTGCCGCCCCCAATTCGTTAGGACCTGTGCATAGGCGTTGAAGTCAGCATTCGGGAAAGCCGACACGACTCGAGTGTTGAAATGCGCCCGCGCTTGGGCGCGCGGCGGCGAGGCGTCTCGGAGAAGTTCGAACGTATCGCGCAAAACTTCAACCTGCACACGATCAAAGACGCTTCCCCCAGCTTCCAGACTGTACGGAATCCCACGAGCTTCGAGGGCTCGCGTGAATGCCAGGTGTCGAGGGTTTCCATCCTGCTCCTCCATTCGGGTGGACCGCATCAGAACAGCGAAGTCAGCGGGAGTGAGACCGCGAGTTGATCTATCCCGCTCCTGGTATGCGGTTGCAAGCAGCGCCTGGATTCGATCGGCCACCCATTGCGCCTCCTCGACACGTGTGTCGAACCACAATACCCGATAATCGCGTGGATCAGGCGTCTCGTGTGCCTGCGGATTCTTGCCGTACCGGGACGCGCCGAGTTCGGCCGCAGCGAAGCTGTCCGCAGTCTCGACGATGGGCGAGGTGCTTCGGAAATTCGTGGAAAGAGTGTGTTCTGATGACTGGGGATATCGGTTGCGAAAGTCGAGAATGTTGCTTACGTCCGCACCACGCCATGCGTAGATCGCCTGGTCGTCATCACCGACAACGAATAGCGTCTTCGACCGGTTGTGCAATTCACGAATAAGCGTTTCTTGCAGCGGATTGACATCCTGGTACTCGTCAACCATTAGGTGATCAAGGCCGCGCACGGCCCGCTCCGCTCCCGGATCGTTCTCTCGGAGCCCGTCGACGACCAGACGAATCATCAGTGAGAAGTCCAGGAACTCATCTCCCTCCAATGACGTTCGCAGCTCCGCAAGCACAGTCCCGAGTTCGTCGTCCGCGGCTATTACGTGATTGACATCGATCATCTCGTCATTGAGCATGGCCCATGCACTGGCGACCTGTTTCACCAACTCAAAGTATCGCACATTGCCGCCGCGTGAACTCCGCAGACGATGCAAGCCGAGGGAGGGGTATCGCGAAACAAGATAGAGCTTCAGGCGGTTCTGGTCGAGGACGTCGAATTGCCGATACCGTGCGTCCATTTCGCCGAGCACATAGCGGCAATACGAATGAATGGTTCCAATGTAGAGCGCGCCGAGAACGGCAGGGCTCAGTCCGGCCACTTGAAGGGCGCGCGAGACATTCAGCTTGATCGATTCAGCAGCCTTGTCGGTAAACGTGAATGCAACGATGCTCGTTGGTTCCGCCCCGTTTGCCAGCAAACGTGCAATTCGAAAAGCGAGTGTCCGGGACTTGCCGGACCCCGCGCATGCAAGACAAAGCACTTCGCGGGAGTCATCACAGGCAGCTGCAACCTGTGCGGGTGTAAGGTTGTTGGCGAGAACCTCGTCTATTTTCGGCATTTCTTCTGAGCCCCTGACGGTAGTGCACGCTGGCGGTCCATCGCACATTCGATATACGATCTGACTTGTTTCGCATGAAAACGCACAAAGCGAGGTGGCAAGGCGTTTCCTATCAACTCTGCTATTGCGATTTTGCCTCTGTAGGTCGGAAACCGGTAGCTGCCGGGGAAACTCTGGAGTAATGCGGCCTCGCGCATCGTGATCGTTCGGTCTTCCGACGGGTGCAGGAACCGGCCCTTTGATGGATTGAAGCAGCCGCTCGTGATCGTCGGCGCAACGTCGTCCCAAGCCATGCGTCCATAAACGTCCTTGAACCCGTCGCACTCTCTGTGACAGCGAAGCTGCCGTTTCGTACCCAGATCCAATCGGCTACCGCCGTCCTTTGGCACCCGAGCGATTAGCTTCTGCACTCGTGTGCTCCTACTCTCCGGGAAATCATGGACGGGATCGCCGCTTCTGCCCGCTGGTTTCAGATGTGCGATCTCCATCCGCACGGTTCGCGGTTTTGCTCGCGGCCAGCCAAACGGAATTCTCTGCCAAATACTGCCGAGAAGTAGCAGACGCTTACGGCGCTGGGCCACGCCGTAAGCCGCCATGTCTCTGATATCCCAGGCAAATTCGTATTTCAGTCGGCGCAACCCGCGGCAGAACCGATCGAACCTCGAATCGTTCGCCAATCCGGGAACGTTTTCGAGCATTATCGTCTTTGGCCGAAGATGCTCGACGAAACGCAGAAAGTCGAATATCAGATCGTTGCGTTCATCATTGATCTGATAGCGGCCATTCAGCGTGGGAATTGATGAGAACCCCTGACACGGCGGGCAGCCTGCCAACAAATCGAGTTGGAACTCGTCCAGGCCGAGTTCGTCCATGAAGTCCCACGCCTCGATCTCACGGATGTCTTCCTCCCAGACATCCACGCCCGGATGGTTGAGGCAGTATGTGTGGGCTGCGAATTCGTCGATTTCGACGGCGCCAACAAGACCGAAACCGGCCTGCCGCAGACCCAGCGAAAGGCCGCCGCAGCCACTGAAAAGGTCGATCGCCGTGTGGCGTGAACCCTTCGGGCATGTATCTCCAAGTGGAGTCATCCTGTCCCCCAACGGCACGCTTGCGGAATCAAGCACGCATCGTTCTCGTATCATACTCAATTCGTCGTGCTGTGTGAACACGTTCCGTACGGCCGCGCGTCGCGCCCGTGGTGGGCCGATTCTGGGATTGGGACAAGCCCGCAGCGCGAGAGTCCGGCCGTTGCGGGACGCATGCATGCAAGCGCGGACCCTGCGTGCCCGACAGCGTCATTCTAGCGTTTCCCTCTGAAAAAGAACACGTTGGGGCTCGCGTATGGGGTGTGTTCCGGAAGGCGTTGCCTTGTAAGGACTTGCGTTAGGGCGGGACGAGGAAGGCGCCGGGGTAGACCTTCGGTCGATGGGGTCGGCGGGGTCGGGAGACCGGCGCGGAGCGGGTGTGTTGCGCGGGCTACGGGGCTGGCGGGTGTCGGGGAGGATCGTGCGGCTTGGCCGGGCAGCGGGCGGGGGGCTGGGGGGGAGCGGAGGGACCGCGCGGGGCGGCGGTGGCGGGGGGCTTGGCGGCGCTGGGCCGGAGGCGCCGAATCGGGGGCAGATGGGGTGCGGCGACAAAGCCTAGCGTTTTTCCAGCTTCTGCCGGATGTACTCGACGGCTTTGGCGAGCTGGGGGTCGACGTCGGGGTCGGCGGGGTCGTCTTCGGCGGTCGAGTCCTGCTCGTGGTTGCGCTGACGGGCGTCGCGGCGGAATCGGGCGTTGAGGAGCTTGGCGAACTGGTCCTTGTCGACGTCGACCTCGTAGCCTTTATTGGGTCGCACACCCCAGTCGTCGTCTTCGCCGGCGTCGCTGCGACGGTGGATGTTCTTTTCGCTGGGACGCCAGTAGCTGGCGGTGGTCAGCTTCAGGATCCCCTGTCCCGCTTCCAGGGGGATGAGCTCCTGGACCGTGCCTTTGCCGAACGACCGCTGGCCGACCACGACCGCCCGGCCGTGATCCTGGAGGCAGGCGGCGACGATCTCGCTGGCGCTGGCGCTGAAGCCGTTGACGAGCACGGCCATGGGGAACCCGGAATAGGTGCCCCGCTTGGTGGCCGTCGAGGCCTGGTTGATTTGGCCGTCGCGGCGGCGGGTGGTGACGATGACGCCCGAGTCGATGAACAGGTCGCAGACGCCGATCGCGGTGCCGAGCATTCCGCCCGGATCGTTCCGCAGGTCGAGGATCAGTCCTTGCACGTCGCGCTGGACGAGCCAGTCGAGTGCCCGGCGCAGCTCCTTGTCGGTCTGCTCGCTGAAGGAATTGACCCGGACGTAGCCGATGTGGTCGTAACCTTCGAGGAAGTAGTCCCACTCGCCTTGTTCGTTTCGGGTATCGCCCAGGACGGTGTCTACGCGGATGATCGCGCGGACGATCTCGACGTCGACCGGCTGTTCCTCGCCCGGGTGGAGGATGGTCAGCGTCACCGGTTCTCCCGGCTTGCCGCGCATCCGGTCGGCGGCGTCCTGGATGGAGAGCCCTTGGGTGCTCTCGCCGTCGATGCGGCGGACCTTGTCGCCGGCGAGGATTCCGGCTTCGTAGGCGGGCGTTCCGACCAGCGGGCTTGCCACGGTGAGGTCCTTGGTCTCCGGATCGAGAATGATCTCGATGCCGACGCCGCCGAACTCCTTGCCGAGGTCCTCCTGGAATTGGACGAGCAGCTCCGGGCTGATGTAGGCCGAATAGTCGTCGAGCCGGTGCATCATCCCTTCCAGGGCACCCTCGAACAGCTCCTGCCGACTCACGTCTTCCAGGTAGCGGAGGTTGACCTGGTTCATCGCGTAGGTCAGCACGCGGCCGTAACGCGACGTCCTCGCGGCGCACATCAGACAAAGCACCGTGAGTCCCACAATCAGATGGATATTGCGACGAGGCATGCCGTCATTCCGATCAATCGGCACGAAGAAACGCACAAGGACCGCAAGACGTGCGGTCCGACAGGGCCACTGTTTCATCCTATCGCTTCCGGACCGCGTGTGGCAAGGCCGGGGAGGGGGGGAAGGATGAAGGAGGAAGGAGGAAGGATGAAGGATGAATGCTGAAGTGGGGTCTTGGGGGTCGGGGGGCGGGCTTGTGGGTGGCTCGGGTCGCCGGAGCGGACCTGACGAGGAGACGCGGTTCGGCCGGTTGACAGGCCCGCTCGTGCGGCGAACAATCGGACTGGCCGCCGGAGCCGCTCGGCCGGGAGCCGGCGAGGACTCATCGCTCACGCCCGAGCGGCTCCCGATGTCCCGCCCGGCGCCTTCGTCCCCCGTGTGAGGAGAAGACCGATGCCCCCCTATCCAGTTCTCGTTTGGGCCCTGCTCGCGGCGAGCGCGGCCGAGCCCCCCCAGATTAACCCCGTTGCCCCGGCGATCCTCAGCGAGACGCTCGCCGAGTGGACCTTCGACGAGGGCACCGACGGCTGGGTCGCCGAGGCGCACTGCCGAGTATCGGCCGACGCCGGGCTGCTGAAGATCACGGCCACCGAGGACGACCCCTACATGCACCGCCGGGTGAGCCTGCCGGGCGGGGGGCTGGCCGTGGAGCTCAAGGCCCGCAGCCGCAACACGGGGCCGGGCGGGGTCTACTGGACCACCGACGAGTCGCCGGGGCGGGGCGAGGACAAGTCGCGCCACTTCTCGCTCAACCACGACGGCCAGTGGCACGAGTACTCGGTCCCCTTCCCCGCGCCGGGCACGCTGACCGACCTGAGGATCGACCCCGGCGCGACCCCCGGCGAGTTCGAGATCGACTGGATCCGCCTGGTGCGTCGCGAGCCGCACCCGCTCTCCGTCGAACGGGTCCAGACCACCGGCCGGCTCGTCCGGTTCACCGTCCGGAACCTTCGGGCGGAGCCGATCGAGTTCTCGGCGATGGGTAAGACGCACGCGCTCGCCGCCGAGGGCGTGATCGATCTCGACCACCCGATCCGGGGCGACAAGCCGCTGGAGGCCGTCGGGCTCGAGCTGGCGAGCGGCGACTTGCCGCCGGTCCGCCGGACCCTCTTCGTCCACAACGCGACGGCCGAGACCGGCTGGATCGAGCGGCCGCTGGGCGATTTCTCGCTCCGGGTGGCGCGCGACGGCCTCGTTGCCCGCGTGTCTCGCGGCGATCAGCTCGTGGCCGTGCTTGCCCCGACGGTGCACTGCGACGGCAAGCTGCCGGCCCTGAAGCTGGTCAGCGAAGCGGCGTCGCTCCGCTTCGAGGGCGACGGCGTCGGGCTGGCCCTCTCGGTCGACGGCAACGAGCTCTCGGTCTCCATCACCGGGCCGGAGACGTGCGAGGGTCCGGTGGTGCGGGCGATCGGCAATCTGGAGCAGGGCCTTTTCGCCGGGCTGGAATACTTGGGTAAGAACGAGCGAAGCTCGTCGACGCTCGACGTGGAGACCGAGGAGCACCTCCGCTTCGCCCCCGACCCGATGAAGGTGACCCTGCCGCTGATGGCCTTCGTGACGGACCGGGCGTCGGTGGCCATGACCTGGACGGACATGGAGCTGGAGCCCCTATTCGCCACCCCCAACTTCTTCGACGCGGCCGACGACCACCGCATGGCCCTGCGCGGCCCGAAGATCGAGGCCGCGATCCGGGTCGATCGGCTCCCGCTGGAGGAGGCGATCTATTGGGCGGTCACCAAGCCGGGGCTCCCGCCGCTTCCCGAGCCGCCGCGATCCCCGCAGGAGCAGTGGGAGCTGTGTCTTGCCGCGCTCAACGGGCCGCTTCGCACCGAGGCGGGCTGGGGCCACTGCGCCGAAGAGCGTTGGGCCCGGCACCCGCACGCCGACATGGCCTCGACCATCTGGCGGCTCACCGGCGAGGCGCCGGAGCTGCCCCGGCTGGCCTACGGCGGGGCGCACGTGTCGAACGACAGCATCTACTTCGTCACGGGTCGCGCCGCCGAGTGGAAGGCGATCCAGGACGGGCGGGCGCGCGGGGCGTTGAGCGGTCAACAGCCCGACGGCTCCTACCGCTATTCGGGCAAATACGCCCGGGGGCATTTCGAGGATACGGCCGGCGGCGTCTGTGCCCGGCCGGCGGCCACGCTTTTGGATTACGCGCGGTTCACCGGCGACAAGGAGGCCCTGGAGGCGGGCCTGCGCACGCTGGAGTACATGAAGCGGTTTCGCACGCCCCGCGGTGCCCAGGTCTGGGAGGTCCCGCTGCACACGCCCGACCAGCTCGCCTCGGCGTACCTGGTTTGGGCCTACGTGCGCGGCTACGAGCTGACCGGCAACGAGGAATACCTGCGGCACGCGCGCAAGTGGGCCCTGTCGGGCGTGCCGTTCGTCTACCTGTGGGGCTCTCGGCCGATCATGCTCTACTCGACGCCGCCGGTGTTCGGCGCGACCAACTGGCAGGCGCCCTGCTGGATCGGGCTGCCCGTGCAGTGGGTGGGTGGGGTGTATGCCTACGCCCTGACGATGCTCGCGCCCTACGACGACTCGCTCGACTGGAACCAGCTCGCCCGGGGCATCCTCGTCTCGGCCGAGCAGCAGCAGTATCCGGACGGGGAGTGGATCGGGCTTCTCCCCGACTCGGTGGTGCTCCAGACGCAAGAGCGGCGTCCCTGGCGGATCAACCCGTGTGCGCTGGTCAGCCTGCGTCTGGTGCTCGACGGCCGGCTCGACTCGCTGAGCGTGGCCGCGGACGACGAGCACCGGGTCGTCGCGCCGTTCCCCGTGACGCTGCGCGACGGCAAGGCGCACCTCGAGGCGCGACCGGGCGTCAAGTACCAGGTGCTCGTCGACGGCAGCCGGATCGTCGACGTGGAGTCCGAGGGCCGCGACGTGGTGCCGCTGGAGTGATCGCAGGCTGGCAGTTGACCTCCGGGACGCCGAGGCGGAGCCTCGGGTTAGTGTGTTCCCAGGCGGAGCCTGGGAACAAGGTGGGGTATCCGCCGATACGACCGGCCGAGATCGCTCAAATCTTGAGGACCTGGATGCTGGTCCGGTGCACGACCGCCACGAACGGCGGATCGGTCCCGTGGACAATTCGCTCCATCCTGCGAAGATGTCTGACCAATACATCGGCCATCTCTTGGCCTCGCATATTGCCCGAGCTCAGCACGAAAGCCCTCGCACCCGAACGGATCAAGGCTTGCTTCTCGATCGGCCTTCGACGAATCGCCTTGTCTTTGGTGAGGATAGCCCATCCCCGTCGTGCGACTTCCGGCAGCCAGACGTCATCGCGCTCATCGTCCGCGAAGTGGTCGCTGTGGACTCGCAGTTCAGCGCCCGCCTCCCGAAGCGCTTGAACGACCACTCCGCACTCGAGCGAGCGATCGAGAAAGAAGACGACCGGCTCACGCTGCCGTCGTCGCGAACTCGTAGCGGAGCGCTTCTTCGATGGCGAGCGTTTCTTGCCCATAGTCTTTCGCCAGGTCACCGATCGAATCGCCGGCCCTGTAACGCTCGCCGATGATCGACGTCGGAATCCCGGTCCCCGCGATGCATGGCCGCCCGAATTGGAGGCGAGGGTCCAACGCCACCAGCCTCGGGGCTTCCTCGATCCGGGGCCTCGTGAACGGGAAAAGCCGAATCGGCAGCCCCGCGGGGTCGCGTTCGATTCGGGACAGGTACGTCTCGACGACGCTCTTCATCTCCAACTGGCCACCCCGAGAGATATTGACCAGTCTCCCGTAGCGCTCGATGAACAGGTCTTTTCCGTCGGTCGTCATTTGCTGGTCAGCAAGCGGACACGGCACGTTGAGCTGCCTTTGCAGGAAGGCGATCGCTCTACGGACCGCGCTCATCTGGACCTTATGCCTGCGGCGGATGGCGCCGAGCACGTGCAGCTCGACCACGTTCCGGAAGGAGAAGGCCGGCGTAGCTCCGTCGGCAATCCGAATCAACGGCTGAGCCGTTCGCTCGCCTGACGCGACGGGATAACTTCGCCCGACCGCCCATGCGCGCACTGTCGCTACGGGGAGCTGGAGGCAATGCGCGGTCTCGCGAAGCGTATACGCGGGGACGTCCAGCGGGTCCCGGCCGCCGTAGATGTCGCTTTTGGACTTGGCCATCGTCAGGCACCGAGGTGAAGATACGACTACTCCATCTACTGGAATTGTGCGGACTCTGGAGAATATTGCAAGAGGGATCGATATTTGGCCACTCTGCCACCACTTCTTTGGGGGGCAGCGCCACATCCCGCCGCGTCAGGGGTCGCAGTCCGCACTTGGCCCTCCGCCGTGCCTCCCTCGACACCAGGCTCTGCCTGGGAACCCTCAATTCTCGCCGACGCCATTGTCCACGATCGTGTTCTCCCCGCCGCCGATTACCTTGAGGGGAACCCAGGACTCGGCGTCCGGCAGCTCGTTGGAGATCAGACAGTCGGAGACGCGGCTTTCGGTCACGTCCTTCAGCAGCAGCCCGGCGTTGTCGCAGTCGAGGAGGGTGCAGCCGGTGACGTTCATCCGGCGGCAGTTCTCCAGGATCAGGCCGCCGGGCTTGCGGCGGGCGCCGTTGACGTGAAGGCCCGTGATCGTGCAGTCCCGGCAGTCGCGCACGAGCACGCCGTCGTCGGCGTCGGCCTGGTCCTGGTACCTCGGGTTGCGGTCCATCACGTTGGGGCCGACGACCACGTTGGTGCTGCCGACGATGCGGAGGTTGTGCTGAACGCCCTTCCAAAACGTGTTGCCGACGATGCTCACGCCCCGGGCGAGCTGGATATCGACGTTGATCTGGACGTCGCTCATCACGTTGCCCGAGATGACCAGGTGACCCCAGCGGCGATCGTCGAAGTCGCAGCCGATGAAGCGGATGTTGGCCGAGTCGCGGGCGGCGTGCGAGTGCTGGATCGTGCAGCCGGTGATGGCCACCTCGGCCGTGCCCCCCTTCCCGCCGGTGCAGTCGATGAGGACGTTCGCAGTGGGCGGGGCCTCTTGGGAGGCGTCCGCGTCGAGCGGCATGTTGGCCTCGATATCGCAGCCGGTGACCTGCAAGTTGCGGACGTTGCCGGCCCGGACGACGATCCCGCCCGCGGCGTTGTAGCTGACGTGCGAGTTCGAGACGTTGATCTGGTGCAGGTCGACGTCGTCGAGATAGAGCCCCGCGCCGCGGTTCTGGTACAGGTGGCAGTCGGCCACGATCACGTTGCGGTTCCGCGTGACCAGGTGGACGCCGTGCAGGGCCTCGCGGACGTTCACCCGGCTGACGACGAGCTGCATCGTGCCGGCCGCTTCGATTCCCACGGCCTCCTCATGGGCGCCGATGATCTCCAGCCCGTCGACCGTGGGCATGCGTTGCCGCTCCCAGACGTTCGGCTTGACCGAGCCGGGGTCGGCCGTGCCGCCGTGCGTGCCCACGAACCGGATCGCCGGGCCGGGGCCGGCCATCAGGAGCCGGGCGGCGCCGCTTGCGACCAGCGCGGTGGGGCCGACCCGATCCAGGTCGACGACGATCGGCTGCGTGATCCGGTAGACGCCGCGGGGGAAGCGGACGTCGCCCACGCCGGAGTCGACGGCCTTCTGGATCGCGGCCGTGTCGTCGGCCTGGCCGTCGCCGACCGCGCCAAAGTCGCGGACGGTGGGCGCGGCGGGGACAGCCGCTTGCGGCTTGGCGGGTGCCGGGGACGACGGCTCGTCGGCAGCACTCGCGCCGTTGGCCGCAATCGAGGTCGCCACGAAAACTAACAGTACGCCCATCCAATAGAAACGTCGCATGACTGGCCTCCTCCTTTCGGATTGGAATGACGCGGCGGACAAGCCCGCCGCCGGAATGTCCTACGGATCGAGCACCACCGTCACCTCGCCGATTTCGCCCTGGAACGGGAAGGGCGATTCGTATTGGCCGACGGTGCCTTGGGTTTCGCCTTCCCTCGCCATGCGCCCAGCGGGAGGACCATGGCCCGCTCGGCGTAGGCGTCCCACCGGTCGGCCAGCTTCTCGACCAGCTCCGGCTTTTCGGCGGAGAGGTCGTGGAGCTCGGTGCGGTCGGCCTCCATGTCGTAGAGCTCCCAGGGCTGGTTCTCCTTGGCCACGAGCTTCCACTTGCCGTCGCGGATGGCCCGATTGCCCTCGTGCTCCCAGAAGATCGGGCCGGGGCGCCCGAGCGGCTTGCCCTGGAAGGCGGGGGCCAGGCTCACGCCCTCCATCGGCTGGATCGTCTCGCCGCCGAGCTCTCGGGGATACTCGGCCCCGGCCAGGTCGACGCAGGTAGCCATCAGGTCGATGAGGTGGCCCGGCTGGTGCTCCAGCTCGCCCCGGCGCTTGATCCCCGCGGGCCAATGGGCGACCAGCGGCGTGGAGATGCCGCCCTCATGGACGAAGTGCTTGTATTCGCGGAACGGCGTGTTGGAGACGTTCGCCCAGTTGATGCCGTAGGCGATGTAGGTATCCTCGGGGCCGGGCATCACGTCCGGGCCCATCAAGGTGGGCACGCCGGCGCGGTTCTGCTTGGGGATCACGTCGAGGCGGACGGCGTCGGCGGCGATTCTTGGGAGCGACGGCTCCGCGGGCCGCTTCCCGTCCCCCTTTCGCCCCACGCCCTCCTGGCAGCCGCCGTTGTCCTGGAGGAAGAAGACCAGCGTGTTCTCCAACTGCCCGTTGCGCTCGAGCGATTCGACGATCCGGCCGATGCCGGCGTCCATGCTGCTGATCATCCCGGCGTAGACTTCCATGCACCGGGCTTCCCACTCCTTGGGCTCGACATCGTCCCAATCGCCCTCCTGCGGGCTGAGCTCCCACTTCCGGTCGATGAGGCCCATCCTGCGGAGCCGCTCGAAGCGGGCGGCGCGCGCCGGCGTGTAGCCGCCGTCGTATTGGCCGTGGTACGGCGCGACGTCCTTCTCCAACGCGTGCATCGGCCAGTGGGCGCAGGTGAAGGCGACGTACATGAACAGGGGCTTTTTCGCCTGCTTCCGGAAATGCTCGTCGATGAACCGCACGGCGTGGTCGCTGATCGCGTCGGTGTAGTAGAAGACCTCGGGCCGGTACTCGGGGTCGGCGAAAGGGGAGATCATCGTGTTGTCGCGGGCAAGCGTGCCGGGGTCGTAGAAGCTGCCCGCCCCGGTGATCGTGCCGTAGAAGCGGTCGAAGCCGCGCTGGAGCGGCCAGTTGTGCTTGGGCCCTTCCGGCTGGGTCTCCTTGGTGACGTGCCACTTGCCGACGGCGCAGGTGGCGTAGCCAGCCGGGCGCAGGGCCTCGGCGATCGTGACGCACCGCCGGTTCAGGTCGCCGCGGTAGCCGTCGAAGCCGCGGTCGCTCGTCATCCAGCCGATGCCCGCCTGGTGCGGATAGAGGCCGGTGAGGATCGACGCCCGGGTGGGGCAGCACCGGGCCGTGTTGTAGAACTGGGTGAACCGCAGGCCGCCGGCGGCCAGCCCGTCGAGCGTGGGCGTGCGGATCTCGCCGCCGTAGCAGCCGAGGTCGGAATAGCCCATGTCGTCCGACATGATGACCACGATGTTGGGCCGCGGGGCCGCCGGGGCCGGTTGCGGGGCGCCGATGGCGACGGCGATGGCCGAGATGATGGTTGGCAAGACGCGGGACATGTTCGCTCCTCGCGATCGAGAACGTGAGAATCAGTTCAGGCCGTTATTCCTTGGTAGGGGCGAGGCGGAGCCTCGCGTTAGGGCGTTCCCAGGCGGAGCCTGGGAACGAGGGAGGGAGGTCAATTCTGGGCGCCTTTCTTCGCCCATTTGCTCCACGTCTCGGGATCGCGGAGCATCCGGATGAACACGCCGCCGATGACCGGCCGGGCCTGGAAGCCGCGGCGCTCGGCCGTGTTCGCCCAGTACCAGTCGGTAAGCGGCACGCGCTGCGGCGTCCGGTCGACGAAGGCGTAGACCGGATCCATCAGGGCGTCGAAGTCGTCCCGCGACTCGGCCAGCGTGGCCGTCCACACCTCCCAGTCGGTCTTGGTGTAGAGGGCCCGGTTGTCGAGCGGCAGTCCGAACTCGTGGAGCTTCGTTTTGTAGAACGCGACCTCCTTGCGGGCGACCTCGGGCGGGAAGAGGTCCAGCCCGAGGAGGCGGTCCCACACGAGGTTGTACTTCTGGCTCCAGGTGCCGGGCTTGTCGAAGGCGAGGCGGTAGTGGTCGCCGTCGTCGGCCATCTTGACCCACTCGGCGGCGAACGCCTCGGCCGTTCGGCGATACGCCCGCGCTTCGTCGTCGCGGCCCGACCGCTCGCACATCTTGGCGTACCCGGCCAAGGCCAGAATCGCCTTGAGCGAGAGGTTCGCGTTGTGGGCGAGGTGGCCGGCGAAATCGTCGGTGCAGAGCTGGTTCTCCGGGTCGAGCCCCTTGGATTTCAGATAGGCGGCCCACTGCGAGAGAAGCGGCCAGTGGCGTTGGACATAGTCGGCGTTGCCGTCGACGTGACAGATCGCCGTGGCGATGATCAGCATGTTGCCGCACTCTTCGACGGGCATCTGCCGCTCTTCGGAGGTCTCCCCGCCGCCGTACCGCTGACCGTTGGCCTTGGGGTATCGCCCCAGGTCGTGGGGCGAGAACGGGAACTTCCACCGCTCCGTCGCCGCGTAGCGGAACACGGGCTCGACCGTGGCCTTCAACAGCTCGCCGGACAGGAGCATGAAGATCGGCGAGGCCGGATAGGCCACGTCGACCGTCCCGATGCAGCCGTTGGAGAAGCACTCCTTGGAGAAGAACATCGGCGCGCCGTCGGGCGCGGCCGCGAGCTTGTGGGCGGCCATCGCTTGCCGGTACGCCAGGGCGCACAGGTCGGCGTACCTGGGCCCGCCGGCCTGCGAAAGGTCGGACATTAGCTCCGCGTCGAACGCCGCACAGCGCCGCGTGAGATCGGCATACTGCCGGGCGGCGACCTTCAGCAGGCCGTCGGCGTCGAGGCCGTCGCGCCGCCACCACGGGCGGAGGTTCTCGCCCAGGTACTGGATCGAGTAGAGATCGTCGTAGGCGAGCATCAGCCAGCGCGACACCGGCTCCGCGCCCACCTTGCCCAGGTCGAACGCGCAGGCGCAGACCGGCCAGCCGTCGCTCGCCGCGCGGGGCTTGCGGGCGTCGTCGGCCGTGGGCAATCGGCCGGTGCCCGCGAACGTGTCCCGCGCGTCGTCTGCCGGGGCGATCACCGTGCGAGGGCCGAAGTCGCTGGAAGCGGCCACGTGCAGGTAGCCCCAGTCGATCCGCAGGTTGTCGCCGTCCTTGGCGAGCACGGGCTGTTCCTCCGTGCCGATGCGCATCACGTCGAGCCCGGCGATCTCGGGCCGCGACCACGCGACCTCCTGCCGCGGGTCGTTGACGACCAGCTCGGCCGAGCCGTCGAAGTAGAGGGTCGCTTCGTGAGGGCGCCCGTCGACCGAACGGACCTCCCACGTCAGGTAGGTCACGGGCCGGGCCACCAGGTCCAGGTCTTCCGGCAAGAGCGGCGTGGTGAACGTCAGCGTCAGTTCCACGCCCGCGGCCTCGAAGACGTAGACCGTACGCGCAGGCAGCACGCGGAGCGCGATCTGCCGCGCCCCGGGCGCGTCCTTGGGCGCGGTTCCCATCAGGCGGAACGCCTGTCCGTCCACGCGGACCATCGACGCAAGCGCCTGCACCGTGCCGGTCCAGTGGCGGGGCCAGTCGTCGGGCAGCCGGTCGGCGAACGACCAGATGCTGAAGTACGGGTCATGCGTGACCAGCGGGACCGCGGGCGGGCGGAGGACTTGCTCCGCGCCGTGCGAGGTTCCCATCCAACACGCCAAGATGGCGCCGGCCAGCGCCGTTTTCTGAAGAAGCATCGCTCGATTCCTCCTCGCGCAGCCGCTCCCCGAGGGGGTGGTTTCTTTCCAAGACCGGGTGGGACTGATTATACTTGGCGGCCGACGGTCGTTCCAGCTTCTCCGGCGCGGGGGAGGCGAAGAGGGCGGCGTGCGGCGCGTGCCCTTGGGTGAACGTCGCTTCGGCCTTTCGGGCCGGCGGACCATGCCCTCCGTTCAAGTCAGGCGCCCTTGCCGTGCCGCACGGATGGTGATACAATGTTATAACAGCGATGGAGCCATCCCTTGGGCCGCGTGGAGGAAGCGAGGATGATCAAGAAGCTGAGCAAGCACGGCAACAGCCTGGCCCTGGTGATCGATCGGCCCATCCTGGAATTGCTGGGCATCGATGAGCGAACGTCGCTGAGCATTTCCACCGATGGGGAGGCCCTGGTCATCGTGCCGGTCCGCGACAAGAAACGCCGCAAGCGGTTCGAGGAGGCCCTGGCGTCCACCAACCGGCGATACGGCAAGGCGCTGAAACGGCTGGCGGAGTAGACCCGTGGAGCCGACGTTCCTTGTGATCGATGAGATCCTCGCCATCCATCAGGATCAGATTGCGCGATATGGCGGGGCGGAAGGCGTGAGGGACTGGTCCCTGCTCCAATCGGCCTTGGCCATGCCGGCCGCCGCCTTCGGTGGCCAATACGTCCACTCCGACCTTTGCGAGATGGCCGCGGCCTATCTGTTCCATCTTGTCCAGAACCATCCCTTCCTCGACGGGAACAAGCGCGTGGGCGCGGTGGCGGCCGACGTGTTCCTCGCCTTGAACGACGTCCGCTTGACGGCCGGTCAAGACGCCTACGCCGAATTGGTGCTTTCGGTGGCTTGCGGCCGAACGTCGAAGTCAACGGTCGCCGAGTTCTTTCGTGCAAACACCGAACCGGCGTGACCGGCCGAACCCCGGCCGGGTGCCCCCCGCTATCCGGGCGGCTACGTGGCCGTGACGCTTGAGGACGAGCAGGGGGGCATCGTCGACGTTCAGGTCGACGAGTCGTTCAACGTCCGCTCGCTCCCGGTCGGCCCCGAGGGGGAAGCCGAGGTCGAGACGCTCCGGTCGGAGTTCGTCGTCGCCCGGCGGCACGTCGACGGCCCGCGCTCGTTCGCCCGGGCGGCCCGGCCCGGACAGTACGACCTGTTCATCTCGGTCGGCCGGCGCGACGGGACGCCGCGGATCGCCCTGCCGCTTTCCGGCGACGACGGCCGGCGACGATACCGGCTGGGGCGGATCGAGCTGTTGGAGGCGGAATGAGACCCGCGCCGATCGTTGGCTCACTGATCTTCCCGCCGACGCCGGGGAGGCCAGGTTCTGCGGCTGGCACGCGGAGCACGACCTCGATTTCGTGCCGCAGGTCGCGGCGCTGGACGATGAATCCGTCCTCGAAGACGTCCTGGCCAACGAAGCGTACTGGCAGTCGCGGGCCATTGAGCGGGAGGATCCGCCGTAGGGCGCGTGCACGCACGCACGCCGGGCTGCGCATTGCCAGATTTCAAGGAATCGGCCGCCGCGAGTTTGCCGAGTGATCGCCCTGTACGACTCGCGCGTCGTGTGCCACTGCTTCGCAGAAGCAGTGTTGCTCGGGATGCTTGGGCGAAAAGCACTGCTTCTGCGAAGCAGTGGCACACCGTCCGCACACCGCCGGCGCTCGGGGAGACGACAGGCAACAAGGCGATGCTACGACGGCGCCGCCCCTTCGACTTCGCCATCGAGCCATTCCAGATAGGCCCGGCTGCCGGCGGCGATCGGCACGGCGAGGATTTCGGGCACGTCGTACGGGTGGACGGCGCGGACCGCCTCGTCGATTCGATCGAACAGGTCCGCCCGGCTCTTGGCCACGCACTGCCATTCCTCGGCCGTCTCGATCGCCCCTTTCCACCGGTAGGTGCTCCTGATCGGGCCGAGCACCTGGACGCAGGCGGCCAGCCGGGCCTCGACCAGCGTCCGGGCGATCCGCTCGGCGTCTTCCCTCTTCTCCGTGGTGGTGATGACCTGGACGTAGTCGGTCATGGTCGTCGTTTCCTAGTATTGAAACAAGCGAGGTCCCTTTGGAGTGCGGCGACTCGTCGCCGCTTTCTTGGGCGTTTCCGCAACCGGCGAGCGATGCCGAAGTCCACGTGAAAGACGTCTCGCAACGTTTTCCGGCCGCTCGAAAAGCGGCGACGAGTCGCCGCACTCCAAAAGGTCGCTTGCTTCAGGCCTACTCTCGATCTCGGTTGGCATAGACACGTATTGTCAGCATACGCGATTCGTCCAGCTCGCGACACCCGGCCCGGGGTCGCCTCGAAACCGGGATTGGACGGCGGCTGAGAACCGGCGATAATCAGGGCGGAAGACAAGTTCTCGCGACGGACCGCTTGTGCCGATGTCCGATCCGATACTCGAAGCCCGACCCGCCCTGGCGCCGCGCTTGGCCGGCGCCCTGCGGCGTCGCCTCCGCTACGCCTGGTCGCGGCTGACGCGAGGGGACGGTCGCCCGCCGGTCGAGGCCGCGCTGGACTGGCTGCTCGCTCAGGAAGTCGACGGCGGCCTTCCTGCGCTGGCCGGCGATTCGTCGCCCTGCCCGGCCGTCACCGGGGCATGCATCGAAACGGCGCTTGCGCTCGGGTGCCGCGATTCGGCCCGGCGTTGGGCTCATTGGCTGGTGGGCATCCAGCGCGACGACGGCTCGATCGCCGAGCACGGGGCCGGGGAGCCGTCTTTCCGCAGCACCGCCTGCGCCCTACGGGGATTCCTGGCGATCGTCGACGACGTCCCGGAAGTGGAAGCCCCCGCCCGGCGAGCGTGCCATTATCTCTCTTCTCAGATCGACGTGCAGCGTCCCATCGTGCCCTGCGAACGAGAAGAGCCTTACGTCCTGGGCGATCCGCGGCTCGGCGAGTTCCCTGACCTGGGACCGCTGTGGCAGGCCGGCCGGCGCTGGGGCCGCGAGGACTGGACTTCAGCCGTAGAGCGAGCGGTCGATGGCTGGACGGAGCAGGCGGGAATGCTCGCCTTTCGGGGGTCGCTGGCCAGGTGCACGCAATCGGCGCAGATGCTCCTCGACCTGGAGCGCCGCGACGTGGCCCAGACGGTGATGGACCACGTGCGCGCGGCCCAGCGCCGCAACGGCTCGGTTCCCCAACACGTGGAGCACGGCCGGGTCACGAGCGCCGCCCTGGCTCACGCGGCGGTCTTGTGGTATCGCGTGGGCAGCCGCAACCGGGCCGCCGGTCGCGCGATGCAATACCTGGAGCGGAGACGGAACCGCACCGGTGGCTTTGCGTTAGCCTGGGGCCGGCTGACGGCCGCACGCTCGGGCCGGGAAGACACCTGGGCGGTCAAGTATTACCTGGACGCCGCGTTGCTCCGCGTCCGCGCCGCGTTTGAGGAGCGGTGGCAGGAGTTCCCCGACGAGATCGACCCAAACGATGGCCGGATGCAGGCCGTGCGCGCTTGGTTGGGCGGGCTCCCGCCCGACGCCAAGGTGGCCGACGTCGGCTGCGGGAAAGGGCGCTTCGTGAAGCATCTTGCCGCGTGGTTTCCCGAGGCGCAACTGACGGGGATCGACTTCTCCCAGGCGATGCTCGCCCAATTGCCCTCGGGCGTCGTGGCCCGGGAGGGGAGCTTGCTGCGGATCCCGGCGGCGGACGGGGAGTTCGACGGGGCGTTTGCCGTCGAGTCGCTGGAGCACGCGCTGGTGCCCGAGCGGGCGGTCGCCGAGCTGTGCCGCGTGGTTCGCCCCGGGGGCCGGGTGCTGGTGATCGACAAGCATCGGGCCAAGCAGCCGCTTTCGGAGCACGACCCCTGGGAACGGTGGTTCCTGCCGGAAGAGCTCGCCCTATGGCTTGGCCGGTATTGCGAGGACGTCAGCGTCGAGCCCGTCGCCCACAGCGAAGGCCGCGGCGGGAGCGACCTCTTCCTGGCCGCCCGGGGCAGGCGTAGAATGGACAAAATGGACTGATTTGAGCGGGAAGACGGGGGGAGGCCGGACGGGATAACGCGATGAGGAACACGGCGGGAAGAGGGGAAGAAACTGGACAGGATAACAGGATGAGCAGGATGGGTGGGAGTTGGGACGGGAGATGGGCTCTGGCGGCAGAGGGCAAGAGGTCTCGTCGCCTCGAGTCGTCAATTGAGGGCCTGTGCCGCTCCTTCTCTCCTTCCTCTCTTCGTATCTGTTCAGCCATCTGAAGTAAGGCGTAAGAAGAGGGAAAATGGAAAGGGGGAAAAAGGGAAAGCGAGCAATTCCAAAGCTGGAGGAGGTCATAATCACATCAGCCTGCCTTTCCCATTTTTCCCCTTTCCCCTCTTTCCTTATTACACATCGAGTCACTTCATTTGGCTGAACTGTTACCTGTCTTCTTCATCCTGCAAATCCTGTTATCCTGTCCCCTTCATCCAGAAAGGCTCTCCACGCATGTGCGGACGATTCACCCTAAGAGCGCCGGCGAGCGTGGTGGCCGAGCAGTTCGGGCTGTTCGACGCGCCGCCGTTTACGCCGCGGTTCAACATCGCGCCCACGCAGCCGGTGGCCGTGGTGCGGCGCTCGCCTGAGGAGGGCGGGCCGCGGCGGGAGCTGGCCTGGCTGCGCTGGGGTCTGATCCCCAGTTGGGCCAAGGACGCGGCGATCGGCAACCGGATGATCAACGCCCGAGCGGAGACCGCGGCCGAGAAGCCGGCCTATCGGGCGGCGTTTCGGCGCAAGCGGTGCCTGGTCGTGGCCGACGGCTTCTACGAATGGCAGGGGACCGGCCGGGCCAAGCAGCCCCACTTCATCCACCTCCGCGACGACCGGCCGTTCGCCTTCGCCGGGCTGTGGGAAACGTGGGAAGGGTCGGGCGAGGGGCCGATCGAGTCGTGCACGCTGCTGACGACCGAGCCCAACGAGCTGGTCGCGCCGATCCACAACCGGATGCCGGTCATCCTGGCGCCCGGCGATTACGACCGGTGGCTCGACCCGGCCATCCAGCAGCCGAACGACCTGGTGCCGCTCTTGCGTCCCTACCCGGCCGACCAGATGGCCGCCTATCCGGTGAGCACGCACGTCAACAGCCCAACCCGCGACGACCCCCGCTGCATCGAGCGGGTGGCGTAGGGGGGAGTCGGGCAATCGGCGTGTGCGGTAACCGGCGGACGGCACACGGCGTGTGCCTGCTACGGAAGTCGGGAAGTTACGGCGAGGCTTGCCCGGTCCGCTCGAGGACTTCGCGCGGGGGCGTCCAGCCGTAGGAGCGCTGGACGTCGGGCACGTACGCGCAGGTGACCACGAACAGCCCGGTCGACCTGGCCGCCTCCGGGGGGACGTTGATCTCGACCTGCGTGTAGCCGCCAGCGAACCACCGCCGGTAGCCGTCGGCCGGGCTCTCGGCCAGCGGTCGTCCATTGAGCCGGAGATCGACGACGTCCGGGTTGCGATAGGGCAGGCGGAGCCGCAGCGCCAGGCCGTGCTCGATGGGGCGGGTTTCCGCGCCGGGTGCCGACGAGCCGCGCTCGACGTAGAGCTTGTCCTCCGGGCCGACGTCGAAGAAGGCCCGGATGGCGTCGACGTCGAAGCCCGGCCGGCCTTCGAGGTTTTCGAGGAAGCGGCTCTTGTCGGCGTCGAGCAGCTTGGCCGCCTCGTCGTTGACGGCCACGACGTAGCTCTCGCGGCCGTCGGTTTGGGGGTAGAGCATCGCTTGGTGGAATCGCTCTTGCTGATCCCACAGCTCGACGCGGCTGCGGCGGCGCGCTTGGGCGGTCTGGCCGCAGGCCGTGACGAAGTGGCCCACGAACGGCTTGACGCGGTTGACGGGATAGCCGGGCACGCCCTCGGTCTCCCAGACGTTGTTGCCGATCCGCAGTAGCCCCTTCATTCGGGCGACGCCGCTCTCCTCCCAGCCGATCTCGAACGCCGTGAGCATGGTGTGGTACCGGACGTAGGCGTACTGGGCGGTGTAGAAGTTGGGCCGGCCGCGCCAAAGCCGGCCGGCGAGCGGCGCGATGTCGGGCCCCCAGAACGCCTGCTGGGCGTCGGCCTCGAAGCGGTCGGAGGGGTAGCCCGCCTCGCAACCGGCGGCCACCATCGCCTCGATGACGCGCCAGTCCCAGGGGCGAAGCGCGTAGTTGGAATAGGCCGAGCCGGTCACCTCGAACATCGTCTGGCCCCGGTACATGCGGCGTTCGCCGAGCCGGTCCGCGGCGTATTCCTGGAGCCCGATGCCGTGCAGGTCGGCGATCACCTCGGGCTGGTAGCGGTCGACGACCTTGAGGAACGCCTCGATCTCCGGCGACTTGTCCAGGAGCTTGTAGGTCATGGCAGCCAGGTCCCAGTTGCCTGCGCCGCCGCCCGTGTAGGGGTCGATCCCGTGGGCGTTTCCGAACCGGTCGGTCTCGAAGTAGGCCTCGGGGTTGACCACGGGCATCACGAGGACGATCTGCTTGCGCCGGGTTTCGGCCGCCTCGGGCGAATTGCCCAGGAGCCACTCCGCCAGCGAGAGCGCGGTGCTCGGCCCCGACCGTTCCGGCCCGCCGTGCAGACACGGGACGACCGCGACCTGCTTGTCCGCGTCGGGCACCGACTTGTCGGTGATGGCGAGCAAGTGAATCCCCATGCCCTTGGTCGACGTCCCGACCTGCTCGACCGAAAGAATTCCCGGATGTTTCTCGGCCCAGAACCGCAGGGTCTCCTCATACTCCTGTTGCGTGACGCGGTGGACCTTCTCCTTCCACGGCTGCGGCAGCCGCTCGAGGCGTGCGCGGAGGTCGTCCTCGGCGCCAAGGAGCGGACCCACGGCAAGCGTCCGGCAGAACGCGATGAAAACCAAGGAGGCGAACAGTCCGGACTTCCCATTCCGAAAACGACGAAGGCGGCATTTCATGGTACGTTCTCCGAGACTCGGGTGGCGAGTTGTTCCTTCTGTTCGGCAATCCAGTCCGAGATGACGTCGTTGGCCGGGCGCGCGTCGCCCTGGGGTCGCTCCACCCAGCGCGTGTCCATGCCCATGGTGATTCGCCGCACGAGCGCTTCCCGCTCGCACTCTTCGTCCGATAGCTTCCCGGCGACGGAAGGGAGGACCGGCATCAGGTCCCAGTGGGCGTAGCCGAAATCGACGCTCCAATTGAGCACCCAGTTGTAGAGGCGCATGAACGTCTCTTCGTCTTCGGCCTCTCGATCGGCGGGCACGGCCACGACGACCAGGTGCGGCTTCTGCTTGCGGATTCCGCGGGCCCACTCTTCCATGGCCGCCAGCGACTGCCCCTGGACGGGCCAGGCGGTAACGCGAATCTCCGCCCCGGGAAACGGACCGCGCAGTGCGTCGGGCACGATCCGATCGAAAGGCGGCATGGCGATCACGTCGACGGGCTGCTTCTCGCCCAGGCGTTTGAGCGTGAACCGCAGGGCGTCCGCCGGAGGCTCGACGTCGGCAAGCGACACCTCTCGGCCCGAGATGCTCTCGGCGATCACCTCCGCGAAGACCTTGTGGCCGTTCATGCCGGGATGGATCGTCTCGCTCATCAGCAGTCGCCAGTCGGTCACCTCTTCTCGCCGGATTTCTTCGTACGCGGCATAGCAGTCCGCCAGGCGCACGGACGTGTCCCCGGCAACCTCGCGCACGATCTGGGCGAACTGTGCCAGCCGTTCCGTGGGCCGGGTCGGGTTCGGGTAGACCGAGTTCGGCGTGCACAGCACCACGGCCGCGCCGGAAGTCCGGAGGCGGTCGACGATCGTTCGCAGATTGGCGCGAAATGCTTCCGGCTCGGTGCGCACCACGTCGTTCATCCCGAACATCACGACCACGAGTTGCGGCTTGTGGGCGATCACGTCCTTTTCCATCCGGGCGAGCCCTTGGGTCGTGGTATGCCCGCTGATTCCCGCGTTGGTCATCTCGATCCGGGCCTTGGGGTAGACTTTCCCCAGGGCGATACCCAGCATGTCGCACCAGGCACGGCGTCCGCCGGTGTGGTAGTAGACGCCGGTGATGCTGTCGCCGAAGCAGACCACGCGGACCGGGGTCGCCCCGCCCTCGAGTAGCGCCGTGACCTGTGCCAGGCGGGGCGCCGGTTGAGCTTCCGCACAGCATCTCTGCGAGATGGCCAGGGTGATCAGAATGACTACCAGCAAACGGTGTGCACGCATCGATTTCTTCTCCCGGTGTGCCGTCGCCGGTAGATGCCTGGCGTGTGTTCGGACTGCGAAGTGGACCCCGCTCGCAGCGACTGGAATCACTCCGACGTCCCGGCCCGGAGATAGACGGCGTAGAGCCGGGGCTCGGCCGCATCCTTCCGCTCGATATGGATATTGAACCGCACGCTCTTTCCTCCGAGCGACGCGAGGCTCCCGGCGGGCCACGTGACGGGGCAGTCGAAGCCCGCGCCCGTCTCCGTGGTTCCCGCGTTGGCCCCGGAGAACTCGTCGATCGTCTGGAAGCGCTCGTCGGCGATTTCCACGCGCATCGAGCCGGCCGCGTCCGCGTTGAGGAACATGCGGCACCCGGCCGGCGGCAACGTGACGACCGTGGACCACACTTCGCCGTCCGAGCGTTTGGGGGCGAGCCCCAGCGCGCCCCACCGGTCGCGCGGCAAGGTGGCCAAGGCGACCTCGCCCCAGTAGTCGGTGCCATACACGGCGTTCCGCCAGCGCCCGTGATAGATCCGCGTCTGGTCGCCCACGTTGAGGATTCCGGTCGACTGAATGAGGATGGTCGGGTACGGCTTGCCTTCGACGGGGGTCACGGGCGAGTCGAGCCGCGAGATGTAGACGTGGCCTTTGACCGGCTCGCGGAAGTGGAGGCCGTCGTTGCTGACCACCAGCCCCAGGTCGCACGAGGTCTTCTCGTGTCCGAACCAGCTTTCGGGCACGTCGCGGCTGCGATCGCCGGGTTGATTGTGCCACAGGCCGTACAGCCCCACGACGACGTTCCCCAGGCTCGCCCCCGTCACGCCCAGGTGGACCTGGTCGTAGGGCTGCGTGGTGCCCCGCTCGGCCGGATCGGCCGGCTCCGGCAGGGCGAAGGCTTCAGCCGTGGCGGCCAGCCAGTGGTCGAAATCGGGGGAGACCCACGCGTAGCCCTGCCGGCCCCGCGTCCCCCCGCCTTCCCCCGCTTCGAGCGCCTGGCCGTGGATCAGGTACAGCCCGTTGTGCTTGAAAAAGCCGGCCTGCTCGAGGAATTGGTCCTTGGGATACGCGTCGGGCGTGGTCCAGTGGATGCCGTCGGGGCTGGTCGCCGTCTGGATCGTGAACGTGCGGCCGTTGTGCGCGTTGTAGACCATCTTGTAGCGGCGCCCGGGATCGGGGTCGTCCTCGTCCTCGATCACGTGGACCCCCTCGATCACCTTCTCGGGCAGCTTGATGCCGTTGTTGTCCTTGCTGCCCTTGAACTCGACCTGGCCGAGGCTCGGCTTGGTCCACGTGATGCCGTCGTCGCTCTCCGCGTAGCAGACGGGCCCCTGCGTGATCTCCGAAAGGGTCTTGCCGTACGAGACCGGGTAGTACCACATCCGGAACTTGCCTCGGTCGTGAATCACCGTCCCGTAGAAGTGGGCGGCCATGTGGTCCGGGGCCTGCGGATCGTCGCGGCTGGGAGCCAGCACCGGCTCCCTTCTCACGTCGGGCTTCGAGAGGTAGTAGCACACGTTCCGTTTCAGCGGCAGGGAGACGTCGTCGATGGCGAGCAGGACCGCCTGCTCGTCGACGCGGACACCCGTGGCCGGGAAATGGAAGCCCGAGGAAGACTCGGTCTTCTCCCCGGCGAGGGTCCGCCCGGCGACCAGGGCCAGCCCGGCACAGAACGTCAGTATCGTCAGACATCGTATGGCCATTGCGGGGATTCCTTGGGTTGAAGTCCTCGGCGTTTGCCGTTGCTTGCTTCTTGGAGATACCGGCAGGTTCTCCCAAGATCGTTCCGCCGACTCGCGGCTTTCTCGCGAGCGCTACGGGCTCGTGCCCAGCGAGCGGCTCGGGTCCCAGACGACCACGCCCATGTGGTAACGTTCGTGGCCTTCGATCTTGGCCGCGTAGTAGGTCGTGAGGACCTGTCCGTCGGGGAGCTGCACGCTGCTGGGATAGCCGCCGTCGCCCCACCAGTCGAGCAGGCGGACCGGTTCGCTCCACGTCTTCCCTTCGTCGCTCGAGGCGCGGACCTCGACGCCGTGGACGGTCCCGGTGCGATCGCCGTACGAGAGGAGGACGCGTCCGTCCTTCAGTCGCAGGAGGTGGCCCGGGTGTTGGCCCTTTTCGGTGATCGGGCCCAGGGGTCGCCAGGTGCGGCAGTCGTCGTCCGAGGCGTAGCCGAACAGGGCGGACTGTCGCGAGGCGGCCAGCCACTTGCCCCCGCCGAGGTTCAGGATCGCCGTCTCGTTGCGACCGTTGTCCTTATCGATCGGCGTGAACTCTCCCCAGGTCTTGCCGTCATCGCGGCTCGCGATGCACCAGGCTCGCGACGAGTAGGCGACCGCGTGGAGCAGCCCGTCGTCGCCTTCGACGACGTCGCCGAACGGGACCCACCGTCTCCCGTCGGGCGCCTGATCGGGCAGGCCCTCCTTGTCGATCGACCAGGTGCGTCCGCCGTCGGAGGACCGCGAGAGCCAGGTGTGGAGGATGCCCGCGCGAAACGCCGCCCCCGACTCGCCCTCGGGATACTGGTTCGACCACCCGGAGGCGATCACGATCAGGTCGTTGTTCT